>Ga0055584_100001640_pt1 | contig 21895 bp, 16 predicted proteins | sample OSDHelmetaG_FD_58716 | JGI IMG/M metagenome (GOLD analysis project Ga0055584, IMG submission 58716) | Pelagic marine sediment microbial communities from the LTER site Helgoland, North Sea, for post-phytoplankton bloom and carbon turnover... | ecosystem: Environmental > Aquatic > Marine >...
CGGCCGCGTCGTCGTCGTCGGCTGCGTCGTCGTCGTCGGCTGCGTCGTCGTCGTCGGCCGAGTCGTCGTCGTTGCCGGTGCAGGCAGTGGTGATGAGGGACAGGCCCAGGAGCATCGTCAAGAGAATCAGTCGCAGCGACATGGCGCACCTCCGATGCGGAGGTCCTACAGCAAGGCTCGTGCCTTCGGGAAGGGCACGCAGGATCCCGGGCTGTTCCGAGGGACGGGCCCGGGGCTCGAGGGGCGCGGCACCCCAGGCTCACGAACGCCTCGTTGCCCGGCGCCGCTGTCCCGCTAGATTCCCTCCGTGCCCCGACTCGCCTACCTCGTGCTCGCCTTCGCCCTGCTGGCCGGCTGCGGCCGTGGACGGACGGGCTCCGGGGGGCCGGACGACGACGACTCGGCCGACGACGACGACTCGGCCCCGGCCGACGACGACGACGCCACTGCGCCGCCCGATGCCTACCTCGGCTTTGCCCGGGACCAGCAGAACAACATGACGGTCCAGTGGTCCCTGATGGCGGGGCTCTGGGTTCGCGTCGCGGAGACGGGCGACCCCGAACAGCACGCCTACACCCCCTCCTTCGGCGCGTACACCGAGGGCCTCGACGGCATCTCGGCGGCGGGCGATGGCGACGACGAGCGGCACGTAGACGTGGACGCCGGCGCCCTGACGTTCGAGGAACTGTCCTGGGAGCCGACCGAGCAACTCGAAGCGTTCCCCGAGCAGGGCTACCCCAGCCCGCACCTCCCCGACGGGTCCCCCCCGGTGTGGGCCGAGGGCGCGATCCGGGCCGGCTCCGACGCCGGGACGTGGTCGGTGCGCTTCACCCACGGGGAGCTCGGCTCGATCGACGTCGCCGTGCAGGTCATGCCCCCGGACTGGTGCCTCTTCGGCGATCACCCCAAGGGCGGGCACTACCCCGGGTTCTGCGAGTAGTCCTCGACGCACCCGCCGGACTCGCCGCGCTCCAGAGCCGCCCAGCAACCCCGCCGCTCCAGCCACTCGTACAGCTCGTCGGCCACCCACGAGTACGCCGCCCGCCCCGGGTGGATGTCGGTCCACTCGGGCCCGGTCACCGGCGATCGCCCCACCAGATCCAACCACGGGACGCCGGCCTGGGGCCACCAGGCCTCGCCGCCGCCCGTCGCCGGCCGAAACGCCACCACCGGCACCGCCGTGGGCATCGCCGCATCCCAGGCCGCTCGGGCCCGAGCATCGACGCGGCCGATGGTCCGGGGCGTCAGGGAACCGCCGCGGGCCGCGCGCACCCGGCGCTCCCGGCCGAAGAGCAGCGTGCGCCCGAGGCGGGTTCGCCAGAAGAAGGCCGGGCCCGGCGCTTCGGATGGCGGCAGGTCGAGGTTCTCGTCGAGCAGCGCGGGCCGCGCTCGCCAGCGCTCCCCAGCGTCCGGGGCGGAGTCGGGCAACCAGGCCGCGGGCCCGTGGTTGTGGACCTGCAGCACCACGAGGTCGGGCTCCCACTCCGCGACCGCGAGCGCGAGGCGGCGCAGCTTCTGGCTGGTGCTGTGGGAGCTCACGCCCGCGTTCCACACCGCCCACTCCCCGCGCGCGGTGAGGCGCTCCTGCAGCCGCGCCGGCCAGGTGGCGTCGTCGGAGACCGCGGCGCCGTAGGTGAATGAGCCGCCGATGGCCACGACCCGAAGCGGCCGCTCATCGGCCGCTCCCCGCAGGCCCCGTGAGTTCACGCTCACGCGGCGCGGGTCGTCGCACCACGGGCACTGGGCCGGGAACTCGGCCACCGCGCCGGGCCGCAGCACGATGCCGACGTCCGGATCCGCTGCAACCTGGTGGACCGCCAGATCGGCCCGGTTCACGTACGCCAGATCCGCGGCCCACCGATCTTCGACGACGCCGGCTCCGAGCTCCGCAAGGCCCCACGCGACCAGCGCGCCCAGCCCCACCGCCATCGCCTTGCTTCTTGCCCCGCCGGTCATGGCCCCGACGCTAGAGCACCGACCAGAAACCCGCTCGGTGGGCTTGCGGGCGCGGTGCTGCTCCCATGCCCCGCGCGCCGCCGCGGCCCTGGCGTCCCGCGCCCGATCCGTGCGAAGACGCCGCCATGCGCCGCCTCGCCCTCCTTGCTGTTCTCGTCCTCCTCGCTGCCTGCCGCGCCCCGGAGCCGGAGCCGACGCCCCCGCCCGCGAACCTGGGCCAGGACCCGGCGGTTCGCGCCACCGCGGGCGAGGCCCGGGCGGGCGTGGTGCGCGACGGAGCGGCGGGGGAGGCGGCCCTGTTCGCCGGCATCGGCGCCGAGGGGCAGGCGGGCGACGTCAAGATCTACAACGACCGCGTCCAGTTCCTGGTGGGCCCGCCCGGCCGCCGCCACGGCTGGATCGACGTGGGTGGCACCCTGGTCGATGCCGATCTGGTTCGCCCCGAAGGCGAGCTCGGCCGCGACGCCCTGGACGACTTCTTCTTGTCGTTCGGCATCTCCCGGCTCTACGACGCCGAGACCGTCGAGATCGTCTCCGACGGCTCGGACGGTGGCGCCGCCGTCGTGCGCACCGTCGGTCGAGACGCCTCCTTCGACCTGTTCGTGCGCGGCATCGAGTCCCCGGACCTGTTCCTGGGTCCGCAGAACCTGGCGATCGTGCGCGACTACGTGCTCGAGCCCGACGCCGACTCATTGCGCGTCCACACGACGTTTACCAACGACGGCCCCGACGACCTCTCGATCCTGCCGGCCGAAGGCTTCATGTACGGCAAGGAGGACTTCGGTCCCTGGTTCGCCGGCCGTGGACTCGTCGACGGGGCGAGCGGGGACGTCGAGGCCGCCGGCTACGCCGGGCTGCGCGGCGAAGGTGTGCTCTCCCTGTGGCCCGAGGAGGGGACCACGCGGGTCTCCGCCGCCACCGCCGTGCTCGCCATCGCGTCGCTGTCGTTGTTCAACCACGAGCGCCTGGAGCTGGGTCCCGGCGAGTCCGCCGAGCGGGTGCTGCGGGTGGGGCTGGCGCCGGACACGGCCTCGGCCGAGGCCGATCGACTTCGGTTCCAGGGCGCCGCGCTCGCGGGCGTGAGCGGCACCGTGAGCGACGCCGACGGGCCCGTGGCCGGCGCCCGCGTGCACTTCGTGCAGGACGGGGCGGTGTTTGGCTACGCCCGCACCGACGCCCAGGGCGCCTACGCCGCGGAGGTCCCGCCCGGGGAGTACGACGTCTACCCCGTGGCCCGCCACGCCGAGGAGCGGCTCTGGCCGCTGGGCCCGTCCACCCGGTACAGCGCGCTGGCCGCCGACTCCATCCGCGCGGCCACCCTCGCGTCCGACGCACCCCCGAAGCCGTTTGCCGGCGGCCGCTGGACCCCCGGCCCGACTGCGGCGTCCATCGCCGACGGCGCCACCGTCGACCTCACGCTGCCAGCCGCCGGGCACCTCACCGTCGACGCCGACACCGACGGCGCCATCTTCGACGTGGTCGCCGTGGGCCCGACGGCCCAGACCCTCGACCCCGACCTGTCCGAGGCCCTGGGCGTCTCGACGTCCCCCCGGGTGGCCCGCGTCTGGAGCGCCGACGGCCACGCCGAACTGGCCATCCCGCCCGGCACCTGGCGCGTCGTCGCCGGGCACGGCTGGCGCCACGAGCGCGATGAGGTGGAGGTCGAGATCACGGCCGGCGGCGCCGTGAGCGTCGAGCTCACGCTGGTCGAGGCGGTGCCCCGCGACGGGTGGGTCGCCGTCGACACCCACCTGCACGCGGCGCCGTCCATGGACGGTCGGGTCTCCATGGAAGGCCGGCTCATCGCCTGCGCGTCGTCGGGCCTGGAGGTGCCGGTCACCACGGACCACGACCGGTTCGCCGACTACCGGCCCCTCGCCGCGGCCATGGGGCTGGAGCGGCTGGAGATCGTGCCGGGGACCGAGGTCACCACGATCATCCGCGGCCACGCCAACCTCTACCCCGTGGAGCCCGACACCACCGCCCGCAACGGCGGCGGCCTGGTGTGGTGGGACCGCGAGCCCACGACCACCCAGGACCTGTACGACCGCATGCGGGCCTGGGCGCCTGAAGCCACCGTGCAGCTCAACCACGGCCGCGAGTCCCTGGGCATGCCCGACGCCGCCGGCTTCACCGCCGCGGGCCCGGACCGCGAGGACTTCTGGAGCTGGGACTTCGACGTGCACGAGATCGTGACCGCCGGCGAAGTCGATGCCTGGCGACAGAACCGCGACGACTGGTTCGCGTTCATCAACCTGGGTGCCATCAAGCACGTGGTCGGCAGCTCCGACACCCACTCCCTGAGCCGGACTTGCGGGTTCGGGCACACGGATGTGCAAGCCGGCGACGGGGCCACCGCCGAGGAGGCCATGGCCGCGCTGCAGGCGGGCCGCACGATCGCGTCGACCGGCGTGAGCCTGCGGGCGAGCCTGGACGACGCCGGGCCGGGCGAAACGCTGGCCGCCGCCACTGCCACCCTCTCCATCGCGGTGCGCGGTCCCTCTTGGGTCCAGCCCGGCGTGGTGCGGGTCTACCGCAACGGAGTCCTGTGGCAGGAGCAGGCCCTGGACGCCGGCGTGGACGGCCTCATCGCCGAGCTGAGCTACCCCGTCGACGAGGCCGAAGACGCCTGGTTCGCCGTGGAAGTGGACGAGGGGGCGGCCCAGGGCCACGCCTGGGGCGGCCACCCTCCGTACGCGCTCACCAACGCGCTGTTCCTGGACGCCGACGGCGGCGGCTGGACCGCGCCGGATCTGCCGCGCTGAGCCCGCTTCAGCCGAAGACCACCGCCAGCTGGTCGAGCCAGGCGAGCAGCCGGCCGTCGGGCCCGTAGAGCTTCGCCACGAACGAGACGTAGCCGTCGCCGGCCGTCACGGCCTCGCTGCGGTACCAACACCAGTCCCCCACGGGCACGTCGTCGGGGCGGACGAGGTGAGCGGTCCACGTGACGGTGGACGCCGGCGCCGGCCGGGAGAGCTGCTGCAGCGTCGGCGCCGGGAACGCGTCCAGGATGCCGAGCAGCCGCTCGGGGCCTCGCTCGACCGGCTGGCGAAACCGGGCAAAGCCCGCCAGGACCGACGTTTCGGCGCCGGTGAAGGGGAAGCTCCCTTCGGTCCAACGCAGGTCCATGTGTTGGGTGAAGGCCGGCGTGATGCCAGGGACGTAGGGGAAGGTCTGGAACCCCTCGGGGTCGGGCAGCTCCACGGCCTCCAGGGGGACCGAAGACTCGCTGGGCCGGTCGCCGCCGAACGTCGCGCTGACGACGGTGCGTTCGGTCCCGTCCTGCTCGATGCGCGCTTCGAGGAAGCTCAGCGAACGACCGGAACGCAGGGTTCGCGTCCGCAGCTGCGCGGGAGCCCCGCCCACCGGCCCTAGAAACGTCGCCTGCACCGTGCGCGCGGGTCGACCGTCGGCCTGCCCCCGCATCGCCCGCATCGCGGCGGCGGCCACGAGTCCGCCGAACGCGCTGCGCCCCTGCATCCAGTCGTCGGGGACCTGGGCGGTCCAGCCATCGCCCTCGGGCGTCCAGGTGGTGACGTCGTCGAAGGACCTCACTCGGCCAGGAACTTGCGCAACCCAGCGCCGGCCTGGCCGCGGATCTTGTTCTGCAGCATCGGCGTCCAGCCCAGCAGGAAGCCCACGGGGCCCAGCGCCATCTTCGTCCATGCGTACAGGTCGAAGACGTCTTCGTGCTCGGCGATCTTCCCGTCCCGGAAGACGAACGTCGCGTCGATCTGGTTGTGCACGCTCCGACCCGTCGCGCTGAACGTGTACCAGGCGTCCCAGTGGGCGGAGCCGCCGTGGTCGTCGGCCTGGACGTCCCGGAACTCGACCTTCAGGTCCTTCGCCTGGGACGTCAACATGCGCCACATGCCGCCCGGATCACGGCCCGTGAGGCCGCGGAACACCGGGTCGCTGAACTTGGCGTCGTCCGTGTAGCAGGCGGCCATGGTGTCGCCGTCGGAGCGAGCGAAGGCTTCGTAGAAGCGGGTGATCAACTCGGCGTTTGCATGCATGGCGGCTCCGGTTCAGTTCTGGGAGATCAGGTACAGCAGGGTGCCCAGGGCGAGCAAGCCGCCGATCACCGCGAACGTGATCTTGACGGCACTCCAGGGGCGCTCGCCGCTGGCCTCGCCCGTGCGTCCGTTCACGACGAATCGGAAGACCCGGTCGCGGTACCGGAAGCTCGCGATCCACAGCGGCAGCAGCGTGAGCTTGAACCTCACGTCGGAGAAGTTGGGCTGCAGGTGGGTGATGCGCTGCTCGTCGCCGCCGATGTCCGAGCGGACGTGTCTGCGGATGGCCGGGACCATCGTGCGCTCACGGCCGTGGTCGAAGCCTTCGCCCACCTCGACGGCGTAGCGCTCGGCCGAGAACCCCGCCAAGTAGCCCTCGCTCCACGCCCGCAAGTCGTGCAGGTCCCAGGGCTCCAGGGTGTCCACCAGCTTCGTCGGCAGCGAGCGGCTGGCGCAGACCGGGACGTCGTCGAACGCGTCGTGCACCGAGCCCGCGGCGGGGTACCAGCGGGTCTTGCGCACCTGCCGGGTCTTGGTGTTGCCCTCGGAGTCCCGGTAGGTCTCGGTGACGTAGTACCACTCGCCCCGCTGCCCCGAGTACCGCGTCTGGGCCTGGGCGTCGTAGGTCCAGTAGGGCAGGTACACGCCGTCCATGCCCTCCTTGCGGGCGCGCAGGGAGAAGTCGTTGGGCGCGAACCAGCGGCTGCGGACCCAGCGCCGGAAGGTGGTGCGGGCCGTCTCGCGGGCGATGGAGAAGGGGAGGACCGACTCGGGCACGAGGTCTTCGTGCTCGTCGTGCACGACGACGACGGGCGAGGCGCAGTAGGGGCAGCGGCGGGCCTGTTCGGCCGCGAAGCTGGCCCCGCACCCGTCGCACCGGACCTGCTGGTGCTCGGCGTCCAGCTCGTGGGCGTTGGCGCGGCGGGCCGCGGCGAGGCCCTCGGCGAGGGGGTACTCGCGGATGGGACCGGGGTCGCCGGGGGGCACGGGCTGCGAATGCTGACACTGCCCGCAAGCCAATGAATCCGTGCCTGGCGCGTACGTCAGGCGGGCGCCGCACTGGGCGCAGGGGAACTGGAGAATTGCGCGCTCGTCGGACACGGCCGCATCCTACTCGTCAGCCGCTCGGGTTTCCTCCCGGGACGCCGAGGTCGCGCCACCGTGCACATCACCTTCCTGGGAACCAGCGCGGGCACGCCCACGCGCCAGCGCAACGTCTCCGGCCTGGTGCTGGAGCGCGCGGGGCGGCAGTGGCTGTTCGACTGCGGGGAGGGGACGCAGCACCGATTCCTGGAGCTGCCCGTGAGCCGCGGACGGCTCGACCGCATCTTCATCACCCACCTCCACGGCGACCACGTGTTCGGCCTGCCGGGCCTGCTGGCCGGGATGTCCCTGCTGCGGCGGGAGCGGCCGCTGGATCTGCACGGGCCGCCGGGGCTGGAGCGGCTGGTGCGGGGCGCGTTGGAGGCGACCTCGAGCCACCTGACCTACGAGCTGCGCGTGCACACGACGGAGCCGGGGGTCGTCTTCGAAGACGACCAGCAGGTGGTGACCGCGGCGGCGCTGCAGCACCGGGTGCGCGCGTTCGGCTACCGGGTGCAGGAGCGCGACCGGCCCGGCACGTTCGACGTCGCGACGGCGCGGACCCTCGGGGTGCCGCCGGGGCCCCTCCTGGGGCGCCTGGCGCGCGGCGAGTCGGTGGAGGTCGACGGCCGCACCGTGTCGCCCGACGGCTTGATCGGCCCGCCCAAGCCCGGACTCTCCTTTGCCTACATCACCGACACGACCCCGTGTGAGTCCGCCGTGGGCCTCGCTCACGGGGTGGATCTGCTCGTGCACGAGGCGACCTTCGCGGAATCCGAAGCCGAGCTCGCCGTGTCCCAGGAGCACAGCACCGGGGCCGGCGCCGCGGGCGTGGCGCGGGCCGCGGACGTGGGGCGCCTCGTCCTGTTCCACGTGTCGGCCCGCTACGACGACGACGGGCTGGCGCGGCTGGTGGCCGAGGCGGCGGCCGTGTTCCCGGAGGTTGTGTTCGCCTCGGACGGAGACCGCTACGAGGTGGGGTAGGTTGCCGCCCGTGAGCACCCCCCCCTCCCTGCACATCCCCGCCGAGCCCGACGAAGACTCGCTCCTGGAAGCCTTCACCGACTGGGTCGAAGCCCGGGGAGTGGAGCTGTACGAAGCCCAGGAGGAGGCGATCCTGGAGCTGCTGTCGGGCAACCACGTCGTGCTCAACACGCCCACGGGCTCGGGCAAGTCGCTGGTCGCCGTGGCCGCCCACTTCGCGGCCTTCGCCGCCGGCGAGCGCTCCGTCTACACCTCGCCCATCAAGGCCCTCGTGTCGGAGAAGTTCTTCGACCTGTGCGCCGTCTTCGGGGCCGAGCACGTGGGCATGCTGACCGGCGACGGCGCCGTGAACGCCGAGGCCCCGATCCTGTGCTGCACCGCCGAGATCCTGTCGTCCATGGCGTTGCGCAACGGCGACGACACCGGCGTCGACGTCGTCGTCATGGACGAGTTCCACTACTACGGGGACCGCGACCGCGGCGCCGCCTGGCAGATCCCCCTGCTGGTGCTCACCCACGCCCGATTCCTGCTGATGTCCGCGACGCTCGGCGACCCCGAGGCTCATGCGGCCCGGTTGATGACGGCCACGGACCGGCCGGCGGTGGTTGTGCGCTCGGACCAGCGGCCCGTGCCGCTTGAGTTCGAGTACGCGCTGACGCCGCTGCTGGAGACCCTGGAGAAGCTCGTCAGCAAGGACCGCGCGCCGGTCTACCTCGTCAGCTTCAGCCAGCGCGAAGCCAACGACCTGGCCCAGTCCCTCATCTCCAGCAACTTCATCGACAAGGAGCGCCGCTCCCGCCTGCGGGAGGTCATGGGCGGCTTCCGCTTCGACACGCCGTTTGGCAAGAAGCTCAAGCGCGCCGTCGAGCACGGGGTCGGCATCCACCACGCGGGCCTGCTGCCCAAGTACCGCCGCCTGGTCGAGAAGCTCGCCCAGACCGGCCTGCTCACGGTCATCTCGGGCACCGACACGCTCGGCGTCGGGGTCAACGTGCCCATCCGCACCGTGCTGTTCACCCGGCTGTACAAGTACGACGGGGTGAAGTCGCGGATCCTGTCGGTGCGGGACTTCAAGCAGATCGCCGGGCGCGCAGGCCGGCGCGGCTACGACGACAAGGGCTGGGTGGTCGTCCAGGCGCCCTCCCACACCATCGAGAACGCGCGGCGGGAGGCGAAGGTCGCGTCGGGCCAGATGAACAAGAAGAAGTTCAAGCGCGAGCAGCCGCCGAAGGGCTACATCCAATACAACCCCGAGACGTACGAGCAGCTGCTCGAGGGCCGCCCCGAGCCGGTCAAGCCGTCGCTGTCCCTGAGCACCGGCATGGTGCTGGAGGTCCTGCAGCGGGACCCCGAGAACTGCGGGAAGGCCGGCGGCTTCGGGCGGATCCTGGACCTCATCGACCGCTCCCACGGCGGCCCGACGGACAAGGTGAACCTCAAGCGCCAGGCCGAGCAGCGGATGCAGGCCCTCGTGGACGCGGGCGTGCTCAAGGACCCCGGGACGTTCGTGGACGGACCCATGCGCCTGGTCGTGCACCTCCAGGACGAGTTCAGCGTCTTCCACAGCCTGTCGCTGTTCGTGCTGAACACGGTGGAGGCGCTGCCCTACGACCAGGAGGACTACGCGCTGAGGATCCTTAGCCTCGTCGAGTCCATCCTGGAAAGCCCGAAGGCCATCCTGCGCGCCCAGGCGCACCGCGACCGGGGCGAGGCCATCGCCGCGATGAAGGCCGAGGGCATGGAGTACGAGGAGCGCATGGCCGCCCTCGAGGACATCGAGCACCCCAAGCCCGAAGCCGACTGGCTGTACGGCGTCTTCAACGAGTACGTCAGCACCCGGCCCTGGCTGGAGGCCGAGCACCTGCGGCCCAAGGGCATCGCGCGCGAGATGCTGGAGGCCTGGGCTCCCTTCGCCCAGTACGTCCGCGACCTGCACATCGAAGGCGTCGAAGGGGTGCTGCTTCGGTACCTGGGGCAGGTCTACAAGCTGCTGATCCGCACCATCCCCGAGCACGAGCTGACCGACGAGCTCATCGACCTCATCGCCCGGTTGCGCACGACCATTGCCCAGGCCGACTCGAGCCTGCTGGCCGAGTGGGAAGCGATGCTGGAGCCGCCGGAGCCTGGCGCTGCGCCGGTCCCGGTGACCCCGAAGCCAAACAAGAAGGCGCTGCTGGCCCGCGCGCGGGCGGAGCTCCACGAGGTGCTGCGGGCGCTGGCCACCGGGGACTTCGATGTGGCCGCGATGATCCTCCAGGACGCCGAGCCCGACGTGCTCAAGAGCTCGCTGCAGGCCCTGGAGCTGGAGCGCGTGAGGGTGGACCCCGCGGCCCGGCAGGCGAACCAGACGGTGGTCCGCGAGCAGGAGCCGTGGCACTGGGCGATCAGCCAGCAGCTGCTGGACCTCGACGGTGAGGTCGTGGGCACGCTCGATGGCTTCGTGGACGTGCGCGACGGGGTGCCCGAGGGGCCGCTGGTCGTCTTCGATCGACTCTCCTGATTCGGTTGTAGAACGCAACCAGTCCTGAAATTCAACCATTTTTCGCTCGTTCGCCGATCGGCTGATCGCTTCCGCGATGCAAGAACGAACGGTCGTGCTATTTTTCCGACCATGAGCAAAGGCGACGCCACCCGCACCCGCATCGTCCGCCACGCCCTCAAGACGGCGAGCGTGGACGGCCTCGACGGCCTCAGCATCGGCCGGCTCGCCGGCGACCTCGGCTTGTCGAAGAGCGGGCTGTTCGCCCACTTCCGCAGCAAGGAGGGCCTGCAGCTGCAGGTGCTCGCCTACGCGGAGCAAGGGTTCATCGACCAGGTCGTGCGGCCGGCCTTGCGCGCGCCTCGCGGCGAGCCGCGGGTGCAGGCCCTGTTCGACCACTGGCTGGCGCGGGCCGTGAAGGTCCTCGCCGACCGCGGCGGCTGCGTCTTCGTGTCCGCCGCCACGGAGCTGGACGACCAGCCCGGCGCCTTGCGCGACACGCTCAAGGAGTCTCAGACCGCGTGGATCGGCACGCTTCGCCGCGCGGCCTCCATCGCCGTGGCCGAGGGCCACTTCCGCGCCGACCTGGACCTGGACGCGTTCGCGTTTCGCCTCCAGTCGATCCTGCTCGGCGCCCACTTCTACGGTCGGCTCCTGCGGGACCCGGCCACCCGGGCTCTGGCGCAGGCGTCCTTCGACGCGCTGCTCGCCGACGCCCGCCCCTGAACCCCCAGTCCCTGGAGTCCACGATGACCGAGTCCACGACCCCGAATAAAAGCACGAACGTTCGCACAAGACCGGATCCCCTGGCCCGCGTCCGGCCGGCCATGCGGCTGCTGAGCACGGTGTCGCCCAGCGCCGCGGCGGCCGTGGCCGAGCGGCTGATGACCACGCCGTTCCGGCACCCGCGACCCGACCGCGAGGCCCTGCTCCTGCAGGACGCCGAGCGCTTCGACGTCCCGTTTGGCGATGGGCGGCTGGCCGCGTGGCGGTGGGGCGAGGGGCCGACGGTCGTGCTCGTGCATGGCTGGTCCGGCCGGGGCGCTCAGCTCGCGGCCCTGGTGCCGACGCTGGTGGCGTCGGGCCACCGCGTCGTGGCGTTCGACGCCCCGGGCCATGGCGAGAGCTCCGGAAAGAGCCTCAGCCTCGCCGACTTCGCCGCCGCCATCGAAGAGGTGGTGTGGGCGTGCGGGCCCGTGCACGCGATCGTCGCCCACAGCTTCGGCGCCATGGCGACGTCGCTGGCCCTGCGCAACGGGCTGCCCGTGCGGCGCCTGACGTACGTCGGCGGCGCGGCCTGGACGGAGCAGTCGTCGGAGCTCATGGCGACGGCGTTTGGCATCTCGCCCGGGGCGATGGCGCGCTTGCGCCGGCGGTTGGAGCGGCGGACCGGCGTGCAGTGGCAGGACCTGCTGGTCGAGCGGCTGGCCGCCGATCGCTCTGAGGAGCTCCTGCTGGTGCACGACCGCGGCGACCGCGAGGTGGGGGTGGAGCGGGCGCGGCTGCTCCAGGCGGCCTGGGCCGGCGCGCGGTTGCTGGAGACCGAGGGCCTGGGGCACTACCGGATCCTGCGGGACCCCGGCGTGGTGGAGGCCATCGCGGAGTTCGTGACCGGAGCCGCGGGCGCCTCGGACGCTGCGCCGCCCCGGGTCTGGGGGAGCGTGAGCGCGTGAGCGCGTGAGTGCCTGGGCCTACCGAAGCCAGGCGGCCAGGCACCGCCGCATGAGCTGAGCGGCGACAGGCGCGTTCTCTACGTGAGCCATGAGCCGGGACCGGGCGGCCAGGCGGTGGGCTTCGGCGTCGCCCCGGTCGGCGCGGGCCAGGTCCACGAAGCCCTCGGCGAGCCACGTCAGCGTTGCCATGGGGTGGCCCTCGTCGAGGGCGACGCGCAGCGCCCGCAGCTCGTCGGCGGCCTCTTCGACGTCGCCGTGGCAGGCGAGCACCGCGGCCTCGAACACCTGGGCCGGCAGCCGCAGATCCGTGCGCCCGGCGGCGGCGTAGGCCGTCACCGACCGGTCGGCGGCGTCCAGGGCGATGCGCACGCGCCCCTCCTCCAGAAGCAACGCGGCCCGGTACAGGTGCAGGGTGCCGTGGTTCTTGTTGCGCCCCACGAGGTCGAGCAGCGCCGATGCCTCGCCCAGCAGGTCGGCGGCGGCCTCCAGATCCCCCAGCAGGTGCCGGCCGGCCGCGAGCTCGACGAGGATGCGTGCCTCGCCCGCCCGGTCGCCGGCTTCCCGCGCGATGATCCGCGACCGCCCCAGGGCCCGCAGCCCGGCCTCGTGCTTGCCTTGCTGGATCTCCAGCTCGCCCAGGTTGCTCAGGGCGACGGCCGACGCCGGGCGGTACCCCAGCTCCCGGAACAGCTGGTACGAGGCCCGGAACTCCCGCTCGGCCGCCGCCGTCTCGCCCGTCTGCGCGTGCTGGACCCCCAGGTTGCACAGCTCGGTCGCGACCATGCGTTCATCGCCCCGCTCGCGGGCGACGCTCAGGCTGCGCTCGTGGGTCGCCAGGGAGCGGTCCGCGTCGACGCCGGCCAGCACCGTGGCGAGCGCCGCGCACGCCTGGCCGATCAACGTGGGGTTCCGCAGCTGCTCGCCCAGGGCCAGGGCCTCGTCGCACAGGGAGACCGCTTCGCGCCGGTGCCCCAGGGCCGCGCGGCAGTAGGCGAGGCCCCGCAAGGCTTCGGACCGCAGGCCGCCGTCGTCGCCCGCCAGGTCCAGCGCCCTCCGCGCGACGTCTTCGCCGTCGGCGTGCCGGCCGTGGTTGCGGAAGCCCAGCACCGCCTCGCTCGACAGCGCGACGGCCAGGGCTCGGGGTAGGGCGTCGAGGTGGGGCAGGGCCTCGGCCAGGATCGCCGCGTGGCGGTCCAGGGGGCCGTAGCTCTTGAGCGCCTCGGCCAGAGGCAGGGTCGCGCGGGCGGCGAGCACCGGTTCCGACGCGCCGAACCGGGTCCGCACGGCCTCCAGGTTGGCTCGCTCCTCGCCCAGCCGGCGCCGGAGCGCCTCCCCGCCGTGAGTCGTGAGCCGCGGCAGGCTGGGCTCCAGGATCGACAGCAGCGCGTCGGCGTGAGCCCGCTCCCCGGTCGCCCGTTGACCCCGCTCGTCCAGCTTCAGCTCGGCGAATGCCCGCACGCTCTCCAGCATCCCGAACCGGGGCTCCGCGTGGTCGGCGTCGATGCGCAGCAGCGACTTGTCGCGCAAGGCCTCCACGTGGTCCAGGGCCCACGTCGCATCGACGGAGCCGGCCGCACTCAGCAAGCCCTCCGCCATCTCGACCGTGAACCCGCCTCGGAAGGTGGACAGCAAGGCCAGCGCTTCCTGTTCGCCCCCCTCGAGGAGGTCCCACGACCACTGCAGTGTCGACTGCAGCGTCGCCTGGCGCCCGCGCCCGCCCCGGAGCAGCCGGAACCGCTCGCCCAGCCGCGACAGCACCGCCTCGGGGGACATGAGCCGCAAGCGGGCGGCGGCCAGCTCCAGCGCCAGGGGCAGGCAGTCCAACTGCACGGCGATGGAGCGCAGGGTCTCCTCGTCGGGCGTGAGCCCGGGCCGCGCCGCCCGGGCCCGCTCCAGCAGCAGGGCGACGGCGTCGTCTTCGGGCAGCGGCCCCAGCTCAACGACCCGTTCGCCCCGGGCGCGGAGGCGCTCCCGACTCGTAGTCAGGATCACGGTGGTGGGTGACAGGGCGAGCCACCGCGAGAGCGTCGGCGCCACTTCGACGACCTGCTCCAGGTTGTCCAGGATCAACAGCAGCGGCCCCCGCCCGGCCAGCGCGTATCCCACCCGATCGACCTCCTCGCTGCCGCGCAGCCGGAGCCCGAACGCGGCGGAGACCGAAGCCAGGACGCCGGCGGTGTCCCGCGACTCGGCGAGGTCCACGAACCAGACGCCCCCGGGGTACGCGAGCTGCTGCGCGCGCCCGAACCGCCGGGCCAGCCGGGTCTTGCCGGTGCCCCCGGGCCCCAGCACCGTCACCAGCCGGGCTTCCCCCACGGCCGTGCCCAGCGCCGCCAGGTCCGCCGCCCGACCCACGAATCCATCGAGGTCGTCGCCCAGGTTGCCCGCGGGCCCCGACGTGGTCGTCGGCCCCAGGGTGACCGCCCGCTCGATGCCCGTGAGCCGCCGCCCGTCGCCGCCCGCCGCGACGTCCTGGACCAGCGCGTCGAGGGCGGGCGCAGGAGGCAGCCCCCCCAGCAAGGAGCGAAGCGAATCGGCCACGGCGCGGGCGTCGGCGGGGCGCTGGGTGCGGTCGGCGGAGAGGCAACGGCCGACCAGGGGGCCCAGGCCCGGGAACGCTTCTTCGACGCGGTCCACGGCGGGCGGGACGATCTCCGCCAGCTGGACGAGCTTCATGATGACGGCCACGACGCTGTCGCCGGTCAGCAGGCGCTCGCCGGTGACCATCTCGTACAGCAAGAGGCCCAAGGCGAAGACGTCGGCGCGGGCGTCGAGCTCGTCGCCGGCGGCTTGTTCGGGCGCCATGTAGCAGGGGGTGCCCTTGATGACGGCGGTGCCGGTCACGTCGCCGGGCTGGTCGTGGAACCGGGCGATGCCGAAGTCGCCGACCTTGATGGCGCCGTCGGTGCCCAGGAGCACGTTGTCGGGCTTGAGGTCGCGGTGGACGAGGCCCACGGGGCGGTCTTCCAACGCCAGCCGGTGCGCGTGATCGAGGCCCGCGGCGACGGCCAGGCCGACTTCCACGACGACTCCGGGGGGCAGCGCGCCGGTGGCCGCGAGCAGGCGCCCGAGGCCCAGGCCGTCCACCAACTCCATGGAGATCCATGGCTGACCGTCCGTGGTGCCGGTGTCGTAGACGTCGACGACGTGGCGGTGGTGCAGCAGGCCGCCCACCCGGGCCTCGCGCAGCAGGTCCTCGCGGTCGACGTCGGTGAGCTGGGTGCGCCCCCGCAGCACCTTCAGCGCCACCCGTTTGCGAAACCCGCCGGGGGCCGCCAACTCGGCCGCGAAGACTCGGCCCATGCCCCCTTCGCCCAGGATCGACGTCAGCGTGTAGCGGCCCCAGGTGGCGGGCAGGTCGTCGGCCACAAGGGAGGCGATGGAGGTCACGGCGCGCAGGATTCCACAGTCGCCGGCGGCGGGGCGGAATCCGGGGCCCTCAAACGCGGGCGATGCCGCGCGCCGCCGGCCGTGGGGGAATCGTGGGTGCGGGGGTCGCGCCCAGGGGAGGGGGAGGGTTAGCCTCGCGGGCCAGCGCGGGCTGCCCCGGCCCGGCTCGGAGCCTGCCATGCGCCCCGCCGATCCGTTCGCCCTGTTCGACTCCTGGATGACCGACGCCGAAGCCGCCGAGGGCCTGCACGTGGCGTGCTCGATGGCCACGGCGACCGCCGACGGCGTGCCCTCGGTGCGCATGGTCTTGATCAAGGACTGGGGGCCCGACGGCTTCGTCGTCTACACGAACCTCGACAGCCGCAAGGGCCGGGAGCTGGAGTCGAATCCCCATGCGGCGCTGTGCTTCCACTGGAAGAGCGTCAACCGGCAGATCCGGGTGTCGGGGCGCGTGGACTTCGTGGATGCGGCCACCGCCGACGCCTACTTCGCGACCCGCCCGCGGGGCTCGCAGCTGGGGGCCTGGGCCAGCGCTCAGTCGACGGAGATCGCCGACCGGCAAGAACTCACGGACGCGCTCACGGCGACCGAGGCCCGCTTCCCCGACGCCGTGCCCCGCCCGCCGCGGTGGACGGGCGCCCGCATCCTCGCCGACTCGATCGAGTTCTGGGAAGACCGCCCCGACCGGCTTCACGAGCGCTGGGTCTACCGCCGGGATCGCGACTGGGCAGCGGCGGAGTTGTGCCCCTGAGGAGCTGAGCGCGGCCCCAAGGGACTGCGCCGGCGGCGGGCCCCCCCACCCGCGAGGGATGGATTGGGGCTCCGCCGCCGGCGCTCGGTCCGGCCGACGCTGATGCGTCGGGCTACTCGCAGGCTTCGGTCACCACGAGCGCGTTGATGTCGGGGGTGTACAGCGCCGTCGGGCTCAGCGAGGGCGCGTACAGCCCCTGGGGCCAGGAGATCCCGGCGTAGGTGTCGCTGTTGCCGATGTAGTAGTCGCCCGTCGAGCCCACGCCGAAGTTGAACGTCCGGCCGCTGTAGAGGCGCGAGAAGCCGCCCGAGGGGAGCATCTCGAAGAGCCCGCCGAGGCCGCAGAGAAGCACGTCGCCGTTGTCGACCTTGATGTCCTCGCCGCCGTCGCCGTTGAGCAGCGTCGTCGAGTCGTTGGTGAGGTCGATGCGGTCGGTGCGGCGCGCGAAGGTGCCGGCGTAGGCCGAGCCGTTCGTCGTCACGACGCTCGTCTGGGTCTCGAACGCGAACTGGCTCGTGGGGTTGGTCGACACCTGGGTCGCGAGGCCCGAGAACTCGTCGATGGCGAAGATGCCCTGGCTGTTGGCGGCGTGGAGGCTGCCGTCGGGGGCGAACTGCAGGTCCTCGGCGGCGGTCGCCGAGACGAGCGACGCCTGGCCGGCTCCGTCGATGGCGTAGATGCCCGCCGTGCCCATGCCCTGGGACGCCGCTTCGAGGCCGCCCGTGCCGACGAAGACCTCGCCGAGGGAGGAGACGCTCAGGGAGTAGGACGGGAAGCTGCTGACCTGGTCCGGCGCGGTGGCGGGGGCGCCGCTGGTCCAGCGGTAGACGCCGTCGTTCGTCGTGAAGTGGACCACGTCGACCTCTTCGGCGAGGCCGCCGCAGGTTCCGGCGCAGTCTTCGGTGGCGGTGCCCTCACAGGTGCCCGCGCAGTCTTCGACGGCGTTGCCTTCGCAGGTTCCGGCGCAGTCCTCTTCGGCCGTGCCGCCGCAGGTTCCGGCGCAGTCTTCGACGGCGGTGCCGCCGCAGACGCCGGCGCAGTCCTGCTCCTCGATGGGGCAGCAGGCGCCGTTGGCGTCGGGGAGCACGTCGCCAGCATGGTTCGCGTGGCCGTTCACGCAGGCGTTCGTGGAGACGGTGATGATGTTGTAGGGGTTCGTCGCGGAGCTGGTCGCGTGGCAGAAGGTGACCTTCTTGCCCTCGGCGTGGTCCGTGCAATCCGAGGCCGTGATGGCGTTGGTGTCCCACGCCAGGTCGTCGGCCTCGTAGCCGATTTCGTCGGTGGTGCAGCCCGCCAGGAGGCCGACGGCGAGGAGGAGGAGCGGGAAGAGGCCGAGTCGAACGCGCATGGGAACTCCGTGTGGGGGACGGGCGCCACAACTGCGGCGTCGTCGACCCGGAAGCTATCGGGGGCGTCCTCGCTCGGGATCCCACACAGATCGCACAATCGGCAAGACTCTCCAGTCAGGAGGACCCCACCGTGAGTTCCATCTTTGAGTCGATCTTCGCCGGGCTCCCCCGCCAGGGACCCGGCCGCCCCTCCGACACGGCTCGGGCCTTGGAGATCGCCCAGCCCTGGCTTCCCCCGGAGCCGCGGGTGTTGGATCTGGGCTGCGGCAGCGGCGGCTCCACCGTCGTGCTGGCCGACGCCCTCCGCGGTCCCCCGATCGTGGCCATCGACCTCAACGCAAGCGCCCTGAGTGCCCTCGCGGCGGCCCACCCCGCCCGCATTCGCACGGTGGTCGGGGACCTGGCCGCCATCGACCCACAACTCGGGCCGTTCGACCTGATCTGGAGCGAAGGGGCCGCCTACACGATCGGGTTCGGCCGCGCCCTGAGCCTGTGGCGCCCCGGGCTGGCCGACGAGGGCGTGCTCGCCCTCAGCGAACTGTGCTGGCTCACCGACGAGCGCCCCGCCGACGCCGCGCGGTTCTGGGCCGACGGCTACCCGGGCATGGGCAGCATCGGCAATGCGACGGCCGCCATCGAGGCCGCGGGCTACACCCTGCGGGGGCGATTCACGCTGCCGCCCGAGTCCTGGTGGGAGCTGTACTACACGCCGCTCGAGGCCCGGTTGGCCCAGCTGCGAGCCACTCACGCCTCCGCCCCCGACGCGCTCGAAGTGATCGAGGCCACGCAGGCGGAGATCGACCTGTTCCGAGCTCACGGCGGACGCTACGGCTACGTCTTCTTCGTCGCGCAGGCCCGTCCTGGCCCCGTCCTGGACTGACCCCCAGCGGCCGGCCCCAAGGCGCCCGGCCGCCCGGCGGCTCAGAGGTGCAGGTACTCCCGGATGCTCCGGTGTCCCACGAGCGCTTCCAACTCGGCCACCAAGGACGGGGCGAGCGGGGGCCAATTGGCGACCGTGATGGCCAGATTCAGCTGCTCGGGGTTCTTCAACTGCGCGGCATCGAGCGCGACGGTGGCCCGGCAGACCCGGCAGACCCCGCTCACGTAGTCCGTCGACTCGATCGCTTCGGAGCCGACCGCTCCGCAGGACGGGCATCCGTGCTCGACGCACAGGTCGGTGTCCTCGGCGGCGTCTTCCCCCGCGACGATGCGCAGCCCGTTCCAGGACGACTCCCGGACCTGCTCTTCGAGGTACGCCTCGCTGCCGTCGAGGGCGTCGATGACCCGCCGGCCCGGCTCGTAGCCCGGCCCGTCCAGGCTGTTGTCGGCGAGGTGGTCGACGATGATCTCGCGCGCCAGAAGGTGTTCCTTGAGGCGGTCGCCGAGCGCGTCGGCGTCGGCGATGGAGACCCCAACGAAACCCAGAATGGTGGTGTGATCAGACACGGTGACTCAACCCCCTGGGAGCAAGTCTGACCGACGCCCCCGGTTCGGCGCACGGCCGGGGCGAGAGTTTTCGAGGGCTGAGCGGAGGCCGGAGGCCCTGAGCGTCGTTTCACACTCGCTGTTCTACTCTCCGGCCGTGCCCACCGACGCCAACCGCCCCCCCGACCGCGCCCGCCACGTCGGCGGGGTCGCCTTCGCCACCTGCCTGGTCGTGGTCCTGTTCTTCGCCGACGGGCTCCCGTTCTACTTCGAAGACGTCGAGATCATCGACGTCGCCCTCGGCCGCTCCTGGCCGCAGCTGCTGGCCGAGCTGCTCGACCCGACCCACGTCGGCGAGCGCATCGGCTACCAGGCCCAGGGTCGCCCGCTCGGCCTGCTCTACCTGAAGGCCATGCACGCGCTCGCGGGCTGGTCCCCGGCGGTGATCCGGCTGCCCGAAGTGCTCGCGTTGTCGGCGACCTCGGGGCTCCTGGCCGCGGCCATCGCCCGCGCGTCGGGCGCTCGGTGGGTCGCCGGCTTGCTCGGCCTGACCATGGGCGCGTCGCCGGCCTTGCAGCAGAGCGGGGTCTGGATCTGCGACTTCGAACCCATGGCCGCGCTCCTGGCGACGGTCGTCCTGCTGCTCTGGACCCGGACGCTGGGGCGCCCTCCGGGCAGTGCGGCGCCGTGGCGAACCGTGGCCGTCCTCGTCGGCATCACGTTCTTCGCGGTGAAGATGAAGCCCGGGGCCGTGGTCGTGGCGCCCACCCTCGTCCTGAGCTCTCTGCTCTTGCAGCGCAGGCTGCTCCTGCCGGCCCTGGTGGCGGCAGGGGCCATCGGGCTGCTGGTGGTCGGCCCCCGCGTGAGCGGCCTGGGCGGCGTCGGGGTGGATCCGGGGCTGTGGAGCAACGTCGTGGGGTTCGCGCCCATGTCCCTGAGGACCTGCGCCCTGGGCTGGGCGGGGATCTTGTTCCTGGGGGTGACGCTGGTGCGGCGCCGCGCCCCGGAGCCCGCCCCCGACGCGCCCGAGCCGCTGGCCCTCGCCGCCGTCCTTGCGGCCTGGGGCGCCTCGGCCGCCGTGCTCTGGCTCGCCTTGCCCATCGCGGAAGGCCGGTACCTCGCCGGGTTCTCCGTTCCCGCCCTGGCCTGCGGACACCTCGCCGTGGCCTCGCTCCAGAGCCGGCACGGCGCCGATCGCCCCCGGCTCGTCGCGGCGGCCATCGTCGTCGCGGTGGCCTCGGTCGTGCCCGCCAACCTCGCGCGGGACGCGGCCTTCCGGGGAAGCTGGGGCAGCAGCTTCATCGCCCTGGACCGCGCGGCCGAAGGCGCCGAAGAGCAGCTCACCAACGCCGCCGTCGTCTACCGGTACTGGCGCCCCATGCTCTACCCCCGCCAGCCCGAGCGAGGGGTCGAGTTCGTCTGGCAGGACCGCGCCTGGGCCGAACGCCAGGGCATCCAGTTCCTCGACAACGGCGAGGTTCGATTCCCCCCGCGGTTCTCCACGGTCGTCCAGCTGCGCATGGGCAAGACGGCCAACCACCCCGCGGCCCGGGCGTTTCCCGGCGTCGGGGGGCTCTGGTTCGACCGGGTGAGCGAGGCCGTGGGCTGGGAGGTTCGGAACCTCGACCTCATCGACCTGACGCTCGACGATCCCGGGGGCGATTACCCCGTGACCGCGTTCCTGGAGCCCTGGCCCGGTCGGTAGACTCGAGGCCGGCAAGTCGACGGGCCGAGCGGTCGGTGACGCCGGCCATTCCAGGGGGGGACGTGGCACCCGAGGTCCCAGCCAGCTTCGACCTCTCGGGCCCGCTGCAGCCCCTGGCGACCGTGCTGGCGCGCGTCACCGACGAGTCGACCTCGGCCGCATCGACCCCCGGGGCCTGGCGGTTGTTGGAGCCGGGCTTTGCCCCTCCCCACAGCAGCCGGGCGTGGCTCTACCCCGGGCTCTCGGAGTTGGAGCAGGCCCGCCACGTGGCGATTCACGGGACCCGTCCCCCCGCGGCCTACGCCGCCGTCCTCCAGCAGCTCAACGGCTGCCACGTCTTCGGCCTGACGCTCGTGGGCATGCGCGAAGCCATGCGGCAGCGCCCCCCGTTGTTGAAGCGCGACCAGCCGGGCCCCCGGGACCTGGCCCTCGTGCAGCGGTCGCGCCCCTGGCCCCCCGAACTCAGCGACGACTGGTGCGCCATCGGCAGCCGCGACCGGTCCCGGACCGAGGTGCTGCGCTACTTCATGAGCCCCGACGGTCGCGTCGCCAGCTACCTCGCATCGGGCGAGTTCGTCCGCCAGTGGGCGGACTTTGAGGGGTTCCTCGCCGACGAGTTGGCGGCGGCTGAGGAGCAGTGGGCCCGGTCCCTCCGCGAGCACGGCAGCCCCCTCAATCCGGCGCCGGGGTCGACGGCTCACCAGCTCGCTCGATTCCTCGGACCCCATCGGTGGCAGGTCCTGCTGGTGCCTCCGGCCGCGGTCGTGGTGACCTGGCTCCACGAGCTGGCCCACGCCGCCGCCGCCCGGTTCTTCGGCGGCGTCGTGCAGGAGATCCGCGTGCTGCCGGGGGGCGGCGATTGGGGGCACATGGTCTACGACCTCCCCGCCGGCGCATCGCCCCAGGCCGACTTCTGGGTCAGCGTCGCGCCGTACCTCGTGGGGGTCGGTGTTTCGGTGCTCGGCTCCCTGGCCGTCGCGCTGCTGGCCCTGCCTCAACGACTGCGCAGCAGCCTGTTCATCTGGCTGGCGGTGGCCCCCGCGCTGGAGCCGGCGTACGGCGTCCTGGGGTGGGTCTCGGGGGG
>Ga0055584_100001641_pt1 | contig 21891 bp, 21 predicted proteins | sample OSDHelmetaG_FD_58716 | JGI IMG/M metagenome (GOLD analysis project Ga0055584, IMG submission 58716) | Pelagic marine sediment microbial communities from the LTER site Helgoland, North Sea, for post-phytoplankton bloom and carbon turnover... | ecosystem: Environmental > Aquatic > Marine >...
TGCGTGATACTGGAGAGACTGAGGCTGCCGCCAAGGTCTTCATAATACTGGCTGTCCGAGACATCACGAAGATCGATCTGATTTCGCCAGCCGTTTCCAAATAGCGTGCGATGCTCAAAGCGAAGTTGATGACGAGCCTCATTGATGATGTCGTCATCAGGCAGGTAATCTGCGGCTACGATGCCCTCGTTTCGCTCGCTCAGGTAACGAAACTCAGTGGCGATCTGCATGCCGCGGTTGGTGAGCAGTCGCGGTGTAATTGTGGCGTCGTAATTCGGTGCGATGTTCCAGTACCAAGGCACCCGTATTTCATTACCACTGCGCCCTGAGCTGCCGATTTCGGGGGTCAGTACGCCAGACTTTCGCGCATCGCCTATCGGAAATGAGAGGTAGGGCGCGTACAAAATTGGCACACCCTTGAATTGCAGCTTCATTCCCCTGGCCGTTCCAACACCCAGGTTGGTGTCGAGCTCAATAGACTCACCTTGCATCAACCAGTCTTCAGAGTCTGGTGGGCAGGTCGTGTATTTCACGCCATCAAGGGTCAGCAGGCCGTTCTGATTAATTTCGAGGGCATCAGCTACACCCCGCGAATTACTGCTGCTCATTGAGAACTCAGCGCCTTCAAAGCGAATTCGGCCGCTTACATAGCCAAACTCGGCGGAGCGGCTCTTTATTTGAGTACCAGGGTCCTCATACCGCACACCGCCTTCGAGATGCAGCGCTTTCTGCTCAGGGTCATAGCGCGCAGTTTCCGCCCCCGCGAGCTTGTCATCGCGCCGCAACACCACGCCGCCAGTCATAATCGCCGTTGGCAATGGGCCCAGTTGCGCTTCGAAGCTGCCAGCCTCAAGCTGGATGGAATCGGGGTTCGCGAGCGGTGTCGGCGGCAGGAACGGGTCCCCCGAAACAGGCTCGTAGAGCGCGGTCTGGCAAGATAGCGGCTCGGCGGCAGCGGCGTTCACGGCTGTCAGCAACAGACACGCTGAAATGAGGGGTTTCGAGTACAAGTTGCAGTTCGGTTCAAGTTTCGGCCGAAGCCATTAGGAACGGGATGTTAACAGGCATTCTTATTTGTTACCTTCGCATAGTTTTCTAGGTGCTTCAACGCGTTACGGAGAAACTCGATTAGTCAAAATAATACCGCGTCCGACCATCGGCTGGCCGCCTTAAACGACTGGATAAGTGGCATCGACGAAGTTGCTGGCTGTGAACCGACACCCGCATCCAGTGACGCGAGTTTCCGCCGCTATTTTCGATTGCAAACCAGCAACGCAAGTTTCATCGCAATGGACGCTCCGCCAACGGCGGAGGACTGCCTGCCGTTTGTCCGCATAGCCGGCTATCTGGAGGCCATGCAGCTCACTGCTCCGCGCATCATCGAGGCTGACATTGAAAATGGCTTTCTGTTGTTAAGCGACCTCGGCAGCGAACAATATCTCAGTTGTCTGGAGAGCAACCCGGAACGGGCCGCAGTTCTCTACGCCGATGCGATCGAAGCACTGCTTTGCATGCAACGGCGAGGTGCGGCTTATCAAGCTTCGTTGCCACCGTACGATGAGGACCTGTTGCGATTCGAGTTAGCGCTTTTTCGCGACTGGCTGTGTGGCACACATCTCAATCTGAACTTCAGCGATGAGGACGAACGACACTGGCAAGCGTGTTGCGATGTGCTGGTCAACAATGCCATGCGTCAGCCACAGGTTTTCGTCCACCGTGACTATCATTCGCGCAACCTGATGGTGATGGAGCAGGGTAATCCTGGCGTTCTGGATTTTCAGGATGCGGTCGAAGGTCCGATGACCTACGATCTCGTCAGCCTGCTTAAAGACTGCTATGTCCGCTGGCCGGCTGATAAGGTCCGGCAGTGGGCTCTCACTTACTATCAAAAACTGAGCGAGGCCACACGGCAACAAGTGGACGAGCAGCAGTTTTTCCGGAATTTCGAATTAATGGGCGTGCAGCGTCAACTGAAAGCGGCCGGGATATTTTGTCGATTGAGTCATCGAGATGGCAAGACTGCGTATCTGAACGATGTGCCGCGCACCCTCAGTTACATCGTTGAACTCGGATCACGCTACGACGAATTGAGCTTTCTGCTGCCCTTGATCCGCGACCGGATTTTGCCCTTGTGGGGCGATACAGAATGAAAGCAATGCTTTTGGCCGCCGGGCGAGGTGATCGGTTGAGGCCGTTGACTGATTGCGTTCCAAAGGCGCTCGTTGAGGTCCACGGGCGGAGCGTACTCGAGCGTCATCTTGAGAAACTGGCTGCTGCCGGCGTCAAGGATGTGGTGATAAATCTCGGTTGGCTCGGCGAGAAAATTCGTCAGCGTGTCGGGTCGGGTTCAGCTTATGGACTCAACGTCGTTTACAGTGATGAAGGCGATAACGTCCTTGAAACAGGGGGCGGTATTCACAACGCCTTGCACTTGCTGGGTGGTGAGCCGTTTCTGGTTATCAACGCAGATATTCACACGGATATGCCGGTGCCGGATGTCACACTTGCGGAGAACGCACTGGGACATCTGATGCTGGTACCCGTCCCCACATACCGTGAAGCCGGTGATTTCGATCTGGTCGACGGGTTGGTAAGAAATAGCCAGGCGCCTGCAGTGACATACGGTGGCATCGCGGTCTATCGGCCAGAGTTTTTCGACGGCTGCAGTGCAGGTCGATTCTCAATCGTTCCGATGCTGCGAAAAGCCGCCGACGAAGGTCGACTGCAGGGCAGCCTTTACAATGGGCTATGGGCCGACATTGGTACTTCCGAGCGCCTTCTGGCCGCGAACCAGACATGAAAAATAAACTCCGCTTTCTGTTGCCCTCGCTTGTTGGCATTCTGACCTTTCTGACGCCGATCCGCTGGAACGGGAACCTCACCATTGGGATCAGTATTGTTGTTGACCTGGTGAAGACAATGCTGGGCTCCCACACGCTGAAAATCGTGATCGCGGTTTTTGTCATGACAAGCGTACTCACGGTCCTGGCGACTGTTTTCAAAGTGGACTGGATTCGGCGACGGAAAAAGTGGAAAGATCTTTTTGATGTTCCTTTCACCTGGCTGGCGCTAAGACTGCTCGGTACGCTATTTGGCCTCATGTACCTGTTGCAGGTCGGACCGGAACTGCTGATATCGGAACAAATCGGCGGCGCTGTTTTTATCGGCATCGCTGTCAACGTGTTCCTGATTTATTTTTCCGCGTGCCTGGTACTGCCGCTGCTAACAGACTTTGGCTTCATGGAGTTCGCCGGAACATTGGCCCGTCCGTTTTTTCGTCGCGTGTTTCGCCTGCCCGGTAGATCGGCGATTGACGCGGTGACGTCGTTCGTCGGTGCGGCATCGATCGGACTTTTAATCACGATTAGCCAATACAACGGTGGAAACTATACGGCCCGCCAGGCTTGTACTATTGCGACGAACTTCTCCGTCGTTGCGATTCCATTTGCTCTCGTGGTGGCAACGGTTGCCGGTATTGGGCATCTGTTCATAGGCTGGTACCTGGTCGTTGTTATGGCCTGCCTGCTAGCGGCACTGATTACCCCCAGGCTGCCGCCTTTGTCCGGCAAAGCGCAAGTCTACGTCTCGGGATCGCCGGACAAGGGGCCGGAAACCGGCAGGGATTCACAATCATTGATCAGCGAGGCCTGGGAGCGAGCGATGGAGCGCGCTGCATCATCACCCGGTATTCGAGACTATATTTCCATCAGCCTAAGCAACATGATGTTTTTCATGTTTTCAGTCATGGCTGCCGCTATGGCGCTGGCCACTATGGCGACATTGATTACCTTTCACACACCCATATTTACCTGGCTGGGTTACCCGTTCATAAGCTTACTTGAGCTGGCCGGGCTTGCGGATGCGACAGCGGCGTCTCCTGCACTGTTCGCCGGATTTCTGGACCAATACATTCCGGCCATTGTTGCTGCCGGTATCGACAGTAACGTCACCAGTTTCGTTCTGGCAGGTCTGTCAGTTTGTCAGCTGATTTTTGTGTCAGAAGTCGGCGTCATTATTTTGCGCTCAAGCCTGCCTCTAAGCATCATCGACCTTGTCGTTATCTTTCTGCTGCGAACGGTGATTATCTTGCCAGTTCTGATAATAGGCGCGCACTTCATCGCCGGCTGAGCTCATCGCTATTTTGCAGGCTCGCTGTCCTGATGCTCTGACTTCCACAGCATCGACATATAAACGCGGTCATGCCCACTGGGATGGTCGTAGAAGATGACACGCTCCAACGGTCCGGGGCTTATCTTCCGATACTCACTGAGGCGCATGGCGACCCGCGCAAATCCGTCCGGTTGTCGGGAAACGTTAATAGCGTAGTTGTCCGCCTCGGCTTCGTGGATGCGGACGATGCCGTTGGTGATCGGAGTTGCAACAAAAAAGTAGATGGACAACAACGCGGCGAACAATGGCAGCCCGGCGGTATCGCCAACATCGCGCACGCCCCAACTCATACCCCAACGAGCGAGTGCGCGCTTAAATCCCCAAGCCACAAAAGCAAATCCGAATGCCAGAACCAGTCCAAACTGAGTGGTTATCTTCATGCTGTGGTTGAGAACGTAGTGGCCCATTTCATGGGCCATGACGGCCTCGATTTCCTCTGCTGATGTGCGCTTGAGCAGATTGTCGTTGAGACTGATGCGGGTTGTGCCAAATACTCCGCTTACATTGGCACTGATTCGCGTTGTCTGGCGCGATTCGTCAAACCAGTAAACATCATCGCCGGGAATGCCGTTGGCAGTTGCCATCGACATGATAGACGTTCTAATAGGTCCGTCTTCCAACGCTTTGTAGTCGTTGAATAACGGGGCGATGTAAACAGGCGCTATGAATGTGACGAAGATGAGAAACACGACCGATACACCAGTGCCCCAGATCCACCAGCTATCTCGAGCTTTACGGATGACGCCGTAAATTATCGTCAGGATCAGCCCGCCGAGCACGATGCCGACCAGCAAACCGGTGAGTTGGTCACCCATCCAGGCGCCGAAAGTCTGCGTTGCCAGGTCGTACTGATGTTCGCGTACGAACCCCTGGTAGACGGCCAGCGGAAAAGACAGGACTGTTCCGATAACGATGTACTGCATGCTGTAAATGAATGTGTGTAACCAGCGGCGTTTGCCAAAGCGCTCGGACAGGTCACGCATACGTGCGGACAATCGGGTCCGGAGTAATAGCCAGGCGACGCCTAAACCGTACAGCAAGCCCCAGAGCTGTAACCAGTATCCGCCTTCCATGTAGGAATCAGAGCGTTCCCGGTCTTCGGCATCGAGTAATTTGATGTAGGCCTGAGTTGCCTTGGCGACATCGAAATCAGGGCCGGCCCGAGCGTCTTCCGGTATTTCGAGAATGACCCCGGCCGTTTGTCGAGACTCTTCTGCGGCCGCCACAGGTAATGAAAGACAAGCAACAATTGCCAATGTGATGCCGAACAACGTGCCCAACCATAATCGCTGCATGCCACAGATCCGATAAGTCTTGAGGGATTTAATTCTAACCGATTTTGTGATGTCCGCTGCGCCCGGCCAGAACGAGGTACAACGCAGCTGAGATTCCGGATGCCCCAAGCAGCATGGTCATAACGACAATCTGGTATTTGGCTGCGATGAGCGGCGAAATACCCGACAGGATTTGACCGGTCATCATCCCGGGCAACGCGACGAGGCCGACGGCAAACAGCGAATTGGTGATCGGTATCAGCGCCGCGCGTAGCGCTATTCGTCGGGCTTCCAGATAAGACATTTCTCTCTCGATTTCCGACTGAAATCTTTCGGCTGCAAGACTGACAGCGTTCATTGAACCCGCAAATATCATGCCTGCCAGCGGCACCAGATAACGTGGGCTGAACCAGGGTTGAATGCCAATCACTGCCTGACTGACCAGGGCGAGTGTCAGCATGCCACCAACGGCAATTGCCGCGAGCGCATAGAAATAGGCATGCGGCTGTTTGTTTCGCACGGGTCGAATCGCGATCCAGCTCGCGACGACCAGCATGAACAGGAGAACACTGACTATGATTGCAAAATGATCTGCTTCGAAAATGTACACGAGGACATAGCCGATAAGCAGCAATTGCACCAGCATTCGCAGCGTCGCATACAGGGTGGTCTGGGCGCCGGCAGACCAAAAGAACATGATGCCAATCACGATCGCTGCAGGAATAAAGGCTATTGCCAGTCCTTCGACTGGAATGGAAGTTACTGACGCGTCCATTCTCCTACCCCTTCAGGTTAAGGTGCCGCAGAAAATGCGGCAGGAATTTATCCGATACGGGTTGCAGCTGCAGGTCGATGCCCAAGCGGTGCAAATCTGTCATCTCAAGCTCGGCATAGCCGCAGGGATTGATTCTCGAGAACGGCTCCAGATCGACTTCGACGTTTAATGCCATGCCGTGAAAACTTGCGCCACGACGAATGCGTAAGCCAACACTCGCGAGTTTGTCATCGTCAACGTAGACGCCAGGCGCCTCGGGTTTTGCGACCGCTGCTACCCCAAACTCGGCGACGAGGTCGACGACGCTTTGTTCCAGCGCGGTGACAAGGTTTCGAACGCCAATGTTTGATCTGCGCAAGTCGATTAGCGGGTAGATCATTAACTGGCCGGGCCCGTGAAATGTGACTTGCCCACCTCGATCTATCTGGACGACTGGAATATCGCCCGGCGCGAGCAGGTGTTCCTCGCTGGCATTAAGCCCCATGGTAAATACCGGCGGGTGTTCGACGAACCAGATTTCGTCGGGTGTGTTTTCGTCCCGCGTGTTTGTGAATTCCTGCATCTCGCGCCACAGTGGAACGTAGTCCTGCCGGCCGCGAAAGACGGTCTTCATAGCGCCATCAATACGTCGTCATGCCCCGAGACATCACGATAGATATCATCGAGTTGTTGCTGACTGGTCGCGGTGATGGTCACCGTTATCGACACAAAATTCCCCTTGGCGCTCAAATTGACCTGTATGAGTTCCTCGGCGACAGCGCCAACGTGGTGCTCAATAAGGCGCCTTGCGGTGACGCGAAATTCCGGAGTATCCCTGCCCATCATCTTGATGGGAAAAGCGCAGGGAAATTCGATTGCGGACTCTTCGGTCATATCACTCGAACCAGAGGCTCACACTGTCTTTTGTGCGTTGCCAGAATGATCCGTCAGGATTGTCGTCGAGCGCGCGCAATGGCGTTTTCAGAAGTTGCTCGCCGTCGAGGTTGATGCTGAGCTCTGCCACCGGTTGTCCGGCTGCAATCGGGGCAACCACAATGGCCGGGATATCCAGAGTCGATTCCAGGCTGTCGTAGGAGCCACGACGGACCGTTATGTACAAATCCTCAAGCACACCCAGTCGCGAGTATTCGTTTGCAGACTTCCAGATTCTCGCATTCGAAATCTCTTCGCCAGCCTTGAACAACAAACGAGTTTCGAAAAAACGAAACGCATAGTTAATCAGCGCCTGGCTGCCATCAGCGCGTGCCTTGGTGCTGGATGTCCCCAGTACGACGGATACTATTCGCATGTCATCCCGTATGGCTGATGCGACGAGGCAATACCCGGCATCTTCGGTATGGCCCGTTTTCAGCCCATCAACCGAATCATCGCGCCACAGCAGCGAGTTGCGATTTGATTGCGTGATGTCGTTGTAGGTGTATTCCCGAATCGCGTGCCATTTGTAGTACTCAGGAAACTCTTCGACGATCGCTCGGGCTAAAGTCGCAAGATCGCGTGCGGTTGTTCGGTGATCTTCGGCTGGCAGACCGGTCGCGTTTCGGAAGTTGCTCGAATGCATGCCGATCGTCGCGGCGTGCTGATTCATCATCTCAGCGAACACGCTTTCGCTGCCGGCAATGTGCTCAGCCAGAGCGACGCTCGCATCGTTGCCGGACTGTACGATCATGCCGAGCAACAATTCCCGGATCGTCACACGTGTGTTGACTTCGATAAACATGCGCGAGCCTTCTGTACGCCACGCTTTTTCGCTGACTGTGACTTCTTCTTCGAGCGTGATTTGACCCTGCTTGAGGGCGCTAAAAACCACGTACGTCGTCATGATCTTGGTCAAGCTGGCCGGGGCGAGAGATTCATCGGGATTCAAAGCCGCAATCTCATGCCCTGTTTGAGCATCTATGACCAAATAACTCTTCGCGCCAATAATGGGCGCAGCCGGCGTCGGCATCGCTGCAGCGTAGCTTACTGAAGATAAAAGGAAAAAAAGAATCGCAATTGCGCTGCTAAATCGTCGGGACATGCTGCCTCTGGTCGTAAATAAGCTGAATCGGCGCGTATTGTACGCAGCTACTCAGTAATAAGGTAAGGATCATTGATGCCGACGGCCTCAAGCTCTTCGACAAGCAGATCGTATTGCACGACGTCCGCCACGGGCCCGATACGAACGCGATACAGGGTCGTATTGGTCGACACGTCTTCATGGATGAATGCGTCGGTGATACCCGACTGCGATAGTTTCGCAAGGCGGCGTGCCGCATTTTCTCGTTCGCCGAAAGCGCCAACCTGTACATATATCCGGTTTGAGCTTACGGCGGGCGTTGAAACGATGGTGGGTTGGGGGGGCTGCCGGGTACTTGTCGGACGATCGCCACTTTGTTGCGTGCCCGCCGGTTTGTCGAAATTGATTGCGGTGACCTCAACCAGACTGGTGCCGTCGCGAACCATATCGAGTTTCAGCGCGGCCGCGTACGACAGGTCAATAATTCGGTTGTTCACGAAGGGCCCGCGATCATTTACGCGGACAACAATACTCTGGTTGTTGCGAAGGTTTGTGACTCGAACATAGGTCGGCAACGGCAATGTCTTGTGCGCCGCTGTCATCTCGTACATGTCATAAACCTCACGATTGGACGTCAGGTTGCCGTGAAATTTTTTGCCATACCAGGACGCCACACCGCGTTCCTGATAGCCGGCACTGCTCGGCATGACCGTATAGGTCGTGTTGAACACTTCGTACTGCGGCCCGTTGCCAAGGTCTCTGCCATTACCATACTTGCTTCGCGGTTCGTCGCGTGGAATGGCGTTGCCTGGAAGATCCGGTATGCGGCCACTGCCGGGTCCGTCGTCCCGGGTTTTGTTTCCGCCGCAGCTCGCCAGGGTGAAAACAAGCGACAGCAGAATCAGCCGCGACGTATCAAGCCGCATCGTCATCGACCTTGGCGGAGATCATCTGCCCCAGCTGCTGTACCGCCAGCGCATACATCACACTGCGGTTGTACTTTGTGATGACAAAGAAATTGTGAAAGCCAACCCAGTGTTCAATACCGTCGTCGCCTTCGTACGTTAACAACTGGCCTTTACTATCCGCACAAAGGTCGGTCGCGAACATGACGCCCTGCTTGGTGAGTGACTCAACTGTGTCGGTCATCTTAAGTGTGTTGGCCGGCGCGGGCACCGCTGATTTCCAGCCACTGCTCAACGTTGCCTGCGTGACAACTTCTTCGTTGGCACGCCATCGATGCGCAAGAAAGTAATTGGCAATGCTGCCAGCGACATCCGCCCAGTTGTTCCAGATATCCCGTTTGCCATCACCGGTCGAATCGACTGCATAGGCGCGAAAACTGGACGGCATGAATTGCGGTCGTCCCATCGCACCCGCGTACGATCCCAGCGGTTCCGTTGGATCGAGTTCCTCTTCACGAGCGAGGATAAGGAATGCCTTGAGCTCTTTCCGGAAGAAACTGGATCGCGGTGGATAGTCGAATGCCAGTGTTGCCAGCGCATCGATGACCCGATCTTTACCGGTGATCCGGCCGAAATAGGTTTCAACACCGATAATGCCAACGATCATCTCGATCGGGACACCGGTCTCCAGCGTGATTCGTTCGAGCATCTCCCTGTTCTCATGCCAAAACGTCACCCCGGCGTTGATGCGTTCCTTGGTGATGAAGATCTTTCGGTAGTCAGCCCAGTTCAGCTTGCGTTCCGCGGGTGTTGAAATTTTCGTGATGATGGACGGCTTGATCTCGGCTTTGCTGAGAACTGCGCTGAGAGCGGCACGGTCGAACGCGTGTTCATTTACCATCTCATCGATAAAAGTGACAACGTTCTCTTGTTCGAGGTTGACGGCGTCAGCGGCGGCGGGGTTTGAGATCAGACATGCGGTGAGAAGAACAAAGCAGATAGTTTTCATTAGTGTGGAAGCAATTTCCTGTGTGAGTGAATCGACATCAGAATACCGAATCCCGCCATCAGCGTCACCATAGACGTTCCGCCGAAGCTGACGAGTGGCAATGGCACGCCGACGACAGGTATCAGGCCCGTTACCATCGCCGTGTTGACGAATACGTAGACAAGAAAGGTCAGGCTGATTGATCCGGCGAGCAATCGTGAGAACGTATCGTGTGCCTCAACGGCGATATAAAGACCGCGACCGATGACGAACATATACAGAGCCAGCAGCATCAGGACACCGAACAAGCCAAATTCTTCTCCCAGCACGGCGAAGATGAAATCGGTATGGCGTTCTGGCAGGAATTCGAGGTGGGCCTGGGATCCGTTTGTCCAGCCTTTGCCGAACAGACCGCCAGAGCCGATGGCGATCTTGGACTGGATGATGTTGTAGCCAGCGCCCAGAGGATCGGTGTCCGGATTGAACAAAGTGAGTACGCGCTGTTTCTGATAGTCCTGCATGAAGTTCCAGAGGACGAGCGCACCCGGAACGCAAAGTGCGCCGAGTCCGAAAATCAGTTTGAACGACATTCCTGCCAGGATGATGACAATGATGCCGGATGCTGCGATTAGCAACGAAGTACCAAGATCCGGTTGCTTCGCGATCAATACTGTCGGAATGGCGATGAGGACAGCGATGACCACCAGGTGGCCAAGCTTGGGCGGGATCTGCCGGTCATGCAGAAACCACGCAGTCATCATTGGGACGGCGAGCTTCATCGCCTCTGATGGCTGGAAGCGAACTCCGATATCAAGCCAGCGTCTTGCGCCTTGCCCGACATCACCCTTTGTCAAAACCAGGATCAGGAGCACCAACCCGCCAACGTATGCCCAGGGCGTCCACCGACGCAGGAAATCCGGAGGCAATTGTGCGACGACCAGCATGGCAACAAGCGCTATCCCCAGTCGTACGGCCTGGTTAATCAGTAAGCGAGAGTTTTCACCGGCCGCGCTATAAAGAACAAACAACCCGAACGCACAGATCAACAGCAAACCGCCGAGTAACGGGCCGTCGATATTCAGGCGACGGACGAGTCCGGAAAAGCTTCGCAGCGGTGCCGTCTTGTGCGCCAGCATGCGCTGCGTTTCACTGAGTCGCATCGTCACCGTACCCCAGGTATTGGTCCATGACGGCTTTGGCGATCGGCGCGGCAACGCCGCTGCCACTGCTGCCGTTTTCTACAATGACTGCTACCGCGATGCGCGGGTCTTCGAAAGGCGCAAAAGAGATAAACAACGCGTGGTCGCGCAGCCGTTCTTCGAGCTCGTCCTCATCGTATTCCTCGTCCTGGGCAATGGATATAACCTGCGCTGTACCGCTCTTGCCGGCCATTTGATACGGGGCACCAAAACCCACAGCACGCGCTGTGCCTCGCGGTCCCTGCATGACATCGTGCATTGCCTCAAGCACGTTGTCCCAGTAGAACTCATTGGTGATTGCGACGTCTCCGAGCCATTCCGGCTCAATCAGTTCGCGCTGTCCGCTAAGTGGATCTTCAATGGCAGCAACAAGATGCGGGCGGTAGCGCGCACCGCGCATCGCCAGCGTTCCGGCCGCGGAGGCGAGCTGCAGAGGCGTGGCGAGCATGAAACCCTGGCCGATGGATGCAATGACGGTCTCGCCGTGATACCAGCGCTTATTGTCGCGATCACGGAAGTTATTTCGTTTCCACTCACGCGAAGGAACAAGTCCCGGGCGTTCGCCCAGAACATCGATTCCCGTTTGCCTGCCGAGGCCGAATCGCGTGAGGTACTCGTGCATGTTGTCGATGCCGAGATCGCCACTGATTTCGTAAAAATACACGTCGCAGGACTGGGCGATTGCGTCGTGCAAGTCAACAGAGCCATGCCCCTCGGGCTTCCAGTCCCGGTAACGGTGCTCGTCACCCTGTAACTGGAAGTAGCCAATACAGACGGTCTTTCGGGTTAGGTTGGTCGCCCCGGTTTCCAGAGCCGCCAGCGACAGCATCGGTTTGATGGTGGAGCCGGGCGGATAAGTCCCGAGCACGGCACGATTGAACAGCGGTCGGTCGGGGCTGTCGCGAAGTTCGCCGTATTGAGAGGTGCTCATGCCGACAGCAAACAGGTTTGGGTCGAAGGACGGAGTGCTGACCAGTGCGAGTATTTCCCCCGTGGTCGGATCCAGAGCAACGACTGCACCGCGCCGACCTTCCAAAGCGTTGAAGGCCACCCGCTGTACGTCCATATCCAGAGTCAGGTGAAGATTGGCGCCGGGTGCGGGCCTTTCATCTGTCGGCAGCGACTCGAGTAGCTCTGAGGTATTTGCTGGCACCTGACGACCGCGTGCGTTTGTGATCAGATGCCGAAATCCGGCATCGCCATGCAGCTTGTCTTCGAAACTGTTCTCAACGCCTGTCTTACCGGTGTGCGAGGTACCCGCGTAACGCGCTGGGTCGAGCCGCTGTACATCATTGGTATTCAGGGCGCCAACATAGCCGGCGGCGTGTGCGAACAGTGGGCCGTGAGGATAATGGCGTACCAGTCTGGGTTGAAAGTCGACGCCCGCGAATCGCGGTCGCTGAATAGCGAAGTGTGCAATCTCCTCATCCGTGAGGCGAAATTTCAACGTGATCGGTTTGAACTGCTGACCGCTCTGACTAAGAGCCTTGAACCTCGGAATGTCGTCAGTGTTGATCAGGTTGATCGCAGCGAGTCGGCTCAGCGTGTCATCGAGATCCTCCACTTGCTCGGGAATAAGCTCCAGTTGATAGGCCGGGAGGTTCTCGGCGATCACCCGACCTTTGCGGTCGAAAACAAGACCTCGTATCGGTGGCACGGCTTCGATGCGCACCCGATTGCCCTGAGATTTCTTAGCGAATAATTCGTGGTCGAAGACCTGTAGCTGGACGAGGCGGGCGATGACAAGACCCAGAAGAATGATTGAGACCACGGACGCGAGGATCGCTCTGCCGATAAATAATCGTCGCTCGGAATGGTGGTCCTTAATCGGTGCAAGCAAATTCACCTTAATCCCCGGCCCGCGTTCGATATCGCATACCGGATAAGATGATCATGACAAAGGGCCAGAGCAACGTACCGGATATGACCGGACCCCAGTACGCAATCATAGGGGCGTTGACGCCGGCGACACCATTGATCCAGAACATCAGAAATTGATAAGTGGCCAAAATCGCAAAGACAGTCGCGGTCAGTTGTGTCATCGGGAATACGCGCATGAGCAGATGAAAGCGCACGGTGATGAACGCGACACAACACAGGGCAAGCGCGTGCTGGCCGAGAAGTGTGCCTTGCGATACGTCGAGGACTATGCCGATGATCCATGCGGTGCCGACACTCCAGGTTCGCGGCAACTGCATCGCCCAAAAAATCACCAGCATCGCGAGCCAATCAGGTCGAAATGCTTCTGTGCCATCGGGCAGGGGCATGATCGTGAGCACCAGCCCGAAGATGAACGTCAAAATAATGGGCAGCCGACGTGAGGCGCGATCTCTAATCATCAGACGCGGTCTCCACATCCACATCCGGATCCGGCGCAGAAAATATCAGCAGAACTTCCCTGACCTGGCCAAGGGAGGCTGACGGTCGTGCCGTGACATCCGCGTACGGTTCCTGCGGAATACGAGTAACGGATTCGACGATCGCCACCGGGTAACCGGAGGGAAATGCGCCGCCGAGACCCGACGTTACGAGTAAGTCGCCAACCTGAATATCGGCGTTATTCACAACGAAGGGCAGTTTCAGTTGATCGATCTTGCCGGTGCCCACAACAATCGTGCGCAGCCCATTGCGGTTGACCTCAACCGGCAGTGCGTGGTCCGTGTCACTAATCAGCATGGCCTGTGAGGTCATGAGGCCGGCTTCGATGACCTGGCCAACAACACCGTCCGCATCGATAAGGGCCTGACCATCCTCTACGCCTTCCTGCGTGCCGATGTCGATGACCAGGCTGTGGCTGTAGGGGTTCGCATCGACGGACATGATTTCGGCCACGCGAGTTCGATCACGAACCTTTGCCCGGGCATCCAGCATGGCTCGAAGCCTGGAATTCTCTGCCTCAAGTGCATTCAGTTTCTGCAGCCGTGCGTTGGTCAGGAGTCGCTCGGCCTTGAGTCGGTCGAGTTCGAGTTCCATATCATTTCGCGACGTCGTTGCTTCACCCAGCCACCCCCATAAGTGGGACGGTGCATCAACGATGACGCGTAAGGGGTAGACCGCTGCTCCGACACCATTGCGCACCGTGTCGAGGTGATTGTCGCGATTGTCGAAATACATCAGCAGAATGCTGATGAAAATTAAACCGAGGGCTCGAATACCCAGTGCCGGAATGCGGCCTGGGTTACTGCTAGTTTCGCGGGATGCGACCATCTGCGCTTGTCGTCATCATTCCAGACCGAATACCGTGGGACCGTGTTCGTCGATGAGTTCAATCACTCGACCACCGCCGCGGGCAACACAAGTCAGCGGATCATCTGCAATGACAACCGGCAGACCGGTTTCTTCCATCAGCAGTTTATCGATGTCGCGCAGCATGGCGCCGCCACCGGTCAATACAATACCGCGCTCGGCGACATCGGCGCCCAATTCGGGTGGCGTTTGTTCCAGAGCTTCCTTAACCGCTCCGACGATACCCTGCAAGGGCTCCTGCAGTGCTTCGAGGATCTCGTTGCTGTTCAACGTAAAGCTGCGCGGCACGCCCTCAGACAGGTTGCGACCCTTGACGGAGATTTCGAGGACTTCCTGACCCGGAAACGCCGAGCCGATCTCGTGCTTGATTCGCTCTGCGGTGGCCTCACCAATCAGGATGCCGTAGTTACGACGGACGTAATTCGTAATAGCCTCGTCGAAACGGTCACCACCGATGCGCACGGATGCGGCATAGACAATGCCGTTGAGCGAGATAACCGCCACCTCGGAGGTGCCGCCGCCAATGTCGAGCACCATGGAGCCACGCGCTTCGTGAACGGGCATGCCAGCGCCGATGGCTGCGGCCATCGGTTCGTCAATAAGATGCACCTTGCGCGCTCCCGCACCTTCGGCAGATTCACGAATCGCGCGCCGTTCGACCTGAGTAGACCCGTAGGGGACGCAGATCAACACGCGCGGGCTGGGACGGAAATAGCGAGATTGGTGCGCTTTGCGAATAAAATGCTGCAACATCTTCTCTGTGACGGTGAAATCGGCGATTACGCCGTCTTTCAGCGGTCTGATTGCCGTGATGTTGCCCGGCGTGCGGCCCAGCATGTTCTTGGCCTCAGCCCCGACAGCCTCAACGGTCCGGCCACCCCGGCCAGAATCCTCGCGAATCGCCACAACGGACGGTTCATCGAGCACGATGCCATGCCCCCGTGAGTAAATCAGGGTGTTGGCGGTGCCTAAATCGATAGACAGGTCATTGGAAAAATAACCCAGGATATTTTTGAACATGTTGGGGTGGGGTCTCGTAAGAGGATTAACGGCGTAATTTAACAATGCCCACGACATTCTACAAGGTGGCATGTATTATTGCGTCCCGCTGATATAGCAGCGCGGCGGCGCCGGCATAGCGGCTCGTTGGCAACCCACTAAATCCGGAATTAACACGTGTCACTCGATAAAGAACAGGTACACCATATTGCGCTGCTCGCCAGGCTGAAACTCAGCGATGCCGAGTACGCAGAGAGCGTCGAAAAACTCTCCAGAATCGTTGATTTCGTCGATCAACTGTCCCAGGCGGATACGACGGGCGTCGTACCGATGGCGCACCCGCTTGATGCGGCTCAAAGGCTACGCCCCGATGTCGTCACCGAGACCGACAATCGCAACCGCTACCAGGAAAACGCTCCGGCCGTTGTTGACGGGCTGTATCTTGTTCCCAAAGTGATCGAATGATGGACCTGCATCTGCAAACAATGACCGAGCTGGCGGCTGGTCTGGAAAAGGGGGACTTCAGTTCTGTGGAGCTGACCCAGGCGCTTCTCGATCGAGTTGCTGCGCTGGACGACAGGCTGAATGCGTTCGTTACCGTGACAGCAGCCGAGGCCCTTCTGGCGGCGGCGCGCGCGGATGCGGCGCGAGCGGCCGGCAACGTTGGCGCGCTGAACGGCCTGCCCATTATTCACAAGGACATCTTTTGCACGCGGGGCGTCAAGACGACCTGTGGATCGAAGATGCTCAACAATTTCATTTCACCTTACGACGCGACGGTTGTTGAGAAACTCGCCGCGGCAGGTGCTGTCGTACTGGGCAAGTCCAACATGGACGAGTTTGCGATGGGATCGTCCAATGAGACCAGCTTTTTTGGGCCCGTTCGCAACCCCTGGGACCTCGAATGTTCCCCGGGCGGTTCGTCGGGTGGTTCGTCTGCCTCCGTCGCGGCGCGATTTGCACCGGCGGCAACCGGCACGGACACGGGCGGTTCGATTCGTCAGCCAGCCGCGTTGACCGGAACGGTTGGGATCAAGCCGACCTATGGCCGCGTTTCGCGTTACGGCATGATTGCTTTCGCATCCAGCCTTGACCAGGCGGGTGTTATCACGCGCTCGTCAGAGGACGCTGCGCGTGTTCTGGGCGTTATGGCCGGGTTTGATGAACGTGATTCCACCTCTATTGATCATCCCGTTCCGGACTATCTCGCGACTATTGGCGATTCGATCAAAGGACTGCGGGTTGGCATTGTTCGGCAACATTTTGATGAGGGTCTTGATGAGCAGACCGGTGCGAGAGTCAAAGACGCCATCGCCGTGATTGAATCGCTGGGTGCGACAACCGTCGAAGTCGACCTGCCCAATATCGATTTGTCCGTGCCGACTTACTACGTCGTCGCTCCGGCAGAATGTTCTTCGAACCTGTCACGCTTTGACGGTGTGCGCTTTGGTCATCGAGCAGAGAACGCCGAAGATTTGCTGGATCTGTATTGCCGCAGTCGCGGTGAGGGATTTGGTGACGAGGTCAAGCGTCGAATAATGACCGGTGCCTACGTGTTGTCCGCCGGTTATTACGATGCCTATTATCTGAAAGCGCAGCAGGTCCGGCAGTTAATTGCGGATGATTTCAAGAAAGCATTTGCTGATGTTGATGTGATCGCTGGTCCGACCGCGCCATCGCCGGCGTTCAAACTCGGCGATAAGGTTGATGACCCTATTCAGATGTACCTGAATGATATTTACACCATTGGTGCCAACCTGGCCGGGCTGCCTGCCATATCCGTGCCTTGCGGTTTCGTGAATGACATGCCGGTTGGCCTGCATCTTGTCGGCCCACACTTTGGTGAAGAGGTCTTGTTGCGATGTGGACACCAGTATCAGCAACAGACTGAATGGCACAAAGCTTGCCCGGAGGCGTTCCAATGAGTGCCGGCTGGGAAGTGGTGATTGGCCTTGAGATTCATGCTCAGCTGGCCACAAAGAGCAAGATTTTTTCAGGATCGCCAACGGCTTACGGCGCTGAGCCCAATACGCAGGCAAATCTTGTAGACCTCGGCTACCCGGGTGTTTTGCCAGTGCTGAACAAAGAGGTCGTGCGCATGGCCACGATGTTTGGTCTGGCGATCGGGGCAACGGTCGCACGGCGCTCTGTGTTCGCGCGCAAGAATTATTTCTATCCGGATTTGCCAAAGGGCTATCAGATCAGTCAGCTTGAGCTGCCGATCGTTGAGCACGGCGAATTATTCATCACCGACGCCAACGGCAACGAAAAACGCATCGGCGTTACGCGCGCACATCTCGAGGAAGATGCCGGCAAGTCGATTCACGAAGGTCTGGATGCATCATCCGGAATCGACCTGAATCGCGCGGGAACTCCCTTGCTCGAAATCGTCTCGGAGCCTGATCTGCGATCGGCAAAAGAAGCCGTTGCGTACATGAAGAAGATTCATACGATCGTGCGTTACCTCGGAATTTCGGATGGCAACATGCAGGAAGGCTCTTTCCGCTGTGACGCTAACGTGTCGGTTCGTCCGATGGGTCAGGAAGAGCTGGGGACACGCGCCGAGCTCAAGAACCTGAACTCGTTCCGGTACATCGAGAAGGCCATCAACATCGAGGTCGAACGACAAATCGATTTGATCGAAGACGGCGGCAAAGTGGTACAGGAAACCCGCCTCTACGATTCGGATCGAGACGAGACGCGCTCGATGCGTTCCAAAGAAGAGGCGAATGACTACCGCTATTTCCCGGATCCGGATTTGCTGCCGGTTGAAATAACTGAGGAGTTTATCGAGGTTGTGCGTGGAACCATGCCCGAACTGCCGGCTGCGAAGGAAGCTCGATTCGTCGATGAGTACAGCCTGAAAGGAGACGATGCCGGCATTCTTACGGCAAGCCGACCGTTGGCCGATTATTTTGAAGCGGTTATTGCGGCTACCGATGCGCCCTCGCAGGTTGCGGCGAACTGGGTTATAGGCGATCTCGCGGGCGCTCTGAACAGAGATGGCCTGGACATCGCGGACGTTAGGATCTCGGCCGACGAACTCGCAGGTCTCGTGAATCGGATTCGCGACAATACGATCTCCGGCAAAATTGCCAAGCAGGTGTTTGAGGCGATGTGGGAGGGCGAAGGATCCGCCGACGAGGTCATCGAAGCCAGGGGCTTGAAGCAAATCACCGACAGTTCTGCGATTGAAGCCGTTGTCGACAAGGTGATTGCCGACAACCCCGGGCAGGTTGCTGAATACCAGGCAGGCAAAGACAAGCTGATCGGCTTCTTTGTTGGCAAGGTCATGCAGGAAACCAAAGGTCAGGCGAATCCGGGTCAGGTCAACCAGATCCTCAAAGACAAACTCAAGAGCTAGAGCATGCCGGCCGACAGTATCATCCCCTTCGGCTTCGAGGCATTGCCGGTGCGTGGCGCGCTGATCCAGATGTCGCGCTCCTGGCACCGCATGCAACGTGACCACGATTACGATGCTCTTATTACCGAGACGCTGGGACATGCCGCGGCTGCGACGGGCTTGATCGCGCAGAGCCTCAAATTTGATGGCGCCATTACGCTGCAAATTCAGGGCAGCGGTCACTTGCAGATGCTGGTCATGCAGTGCACGAGTGATCTCGATATGCGTGGCATGGCCTCGTTGAACGAAGCGGCCACTGCGGGCAATTTTGCCGAACTGACAGAGAACGCGCACTGTGCGATTACGGTAGATGCCGGTGAACGACCCTACCAGGGCATCGTAGCTATTCAGGACGAGTCTTTCGCCGCGAGCCTGGAACATTACTTTGATCGATCTGTGCAGGTGCCGAGTCACGTCGCCCTGGTAGCCAATGAGAATGTCGCTGCTGGCATTCTGCTGCAACAGACGCCAGGCGCGCCGATCGATGCAGACGACTGGAATCGATTGCACTTTCTGTTGGCGACGCTGACGACGCGCGACTTCGATGGCGACGCTGGGCTGGAACTTATCGGCAAGCTATTCGCTGAAGATGACGTGCGGGTTTACGAGCAGCGCCCGGTGAATTTTCAATGTCGTTGTTCGAACCAAAAGGTTGAGGATGTGTTGAAGATGCTGGGCGAAGAAGAGTCTCGAGAAGCGCTGGAAACTGAAGGCAACATTGAGGTTGTCTGCGAGTACTGCGGCGAGAAGCGCTCATTTGATTCAGTGGATGTCAGTCGACTGTTTGCAGACAACGTTGTAACGGGACCGGATTCCGTCCAGTAGTATGATGCTGACAGGCTGTTGGTGAGCTATTACAGCCATTGATCGGGTCAACACCAACCAATAAGCTTGCACCAAACCCTGCATATTGAGGCCGCACCTATGAGTCTTTCTGACATCGCAAACCTCGTCGAAATCATCGGCATACTGGCGATTATTTTCGGTATTGCTTTTGGCGCATTGCAGCTAAGACAACATCGAAAACAAAGTCGCGATATGGCGATTCTCGAATTGGCTCGATCTTTTGAGGACCCGGAGTTCACCGAGGCGTATATGTTGATTACCAGTCTTGAGGCGGGTATCGGTGATAAAGAGTTGCAAGCCAAAGGTCCGGAGTACGTCGCCGCGGCCATGCGGGTCGGCTGGAAATTCGAGACCGTTGGTATGCTGATTCATAATCGCGTCGTACCGATGGATGCTATGGCGGATCTTGTTGGTGGTTTCTCCATCAAGTTGTGGTCGATACTCAACGTGTGGGCGGAAGAAATGCGGGTGAAGAATGGTCAGCCGGAGTTCTTTGAATGGTATCAATGGCTTGTTGAAAGGCTGCTAGAGCGCGGCGAATCCACTCAAGAGCCAGCCTATCGCGCTCACCGGTCCTGGCGAGAATCGGACTAAGTCGAGAATATCCCGAACGCGTATTGGGAATATGGGACAAGACCTGTATACTATTTGGTCTAATATATAAAAGAATCGTTATATTCTTATATGATGCCCGGAACCGAAAATCTATTGCTGCAGTTCAAAGCGCTCGCCGATCCTGTGCGGACCCGGCTCGTTGCGCTTTGTGGCATTGCAGAGTGCAGCGTGTCCGAACTCACCAAGGTGACCGGTCAAAGCCAGCCCCGAATTTCGCAGCACGTGAAGCAACTGTGCGCGGTCGGCTTGCTGGAACGATTCAAAGACGGTCATTTCGTCTACTACCGTGTGCGCAGCGGGGGTGATGACTCGCCCGCGCGTCGACGCCTCCTGGCATTGCTGCCGGAGGATGAACCGCAGTTTGCGAATGACACGAGGAAGTTGCGCGAGGTGCGGGGAGACAGCGGCGTATTCGCTGCACCGGTCGCGGATACGGACCGACTGCTGCATCGGGCGCTGGTCGAATTAACCGTCGCAGCACCTTTGGGTGACTTGCTCGATATCGGCTGCGGTCAGGGTCGTATTTTGAAACTGCTGGCGTCGCGCGCACACCGTGCGGTCGGGGTCGATATCGATTCGGATGCGCGGCGACTTGCTCGCGCAGAGTTGCTGCTGGCGGGAACACCGAACACGACATTACGTCAGGGCGACATGGTGTCATTGCCGTTTGACGACAACGAATTCGACACAGTCATTCTCGATGACGTTTTGCATGCTGCGAAAAATCCAGCGGCGGCCGTCCTGGAGGCGAAACGGCTGGTGAAGAAGGGTGGTCGTGTGCTGTTGCTGTCGGCGGTTCGGGACGCCGACGCATCCGCAACTCAGGCGCAGTTTGCCAACCTGGCAGCGGATGCGAACCTGCGTATTGCAGCACCTCGCGCGATTCCGGCAAAAAACCCGGCGTGGTTGCTGGCGGTAGCAACCTCCACAGACCGCGCATCCAGATCGGCATAAGAGCAATGGTAGCCAGCATGAATACGACCACACCCCCATCCGTTTCTTTCGAGTTTTTCCCGCCGAACACCGCAGCGATGGAAACCACGTTGTGGCAGTCCATTGAACGGCTGGCCGGACTTGCACCGCGATTCGTCTCTGTAACCTACGGTGCGGATGGCTCAACCCGGGAGCGGACACACGCCGCGGTCGAGCGAATCATCAGAGAAACCCAACTTACGCCGGCGCCTCACTTGACCTGTATTGACGCCAGTCGCGGCGAGATAGATGACATTGCGCGTGAGTACTGGGACATGGGTGTGCGCCATCTGGTGGCCCTGCGCGGCGATCCACCTAAAGACGATGGGCCCTATGTCCCACACCCCGACGGTTACGCCTACGCGTCCGATCTGGTTCTGGGCCTGCGCAAGGTCGCAGACTTTGATATCTGTGTAGCCGCTTATCCGGAAGTCCACCCGGAAGCTTTGGACGCCGTTTTCGATCTCGATAATCTCAAGCGAAAACTCGATGCCGGTGCGAGT
>Ga0055584_100001642_pt1 | contig 21891 bp, 23 predicted proteins | sample OSDHelmetaG_FD_58716 | JGI IMG/M metagenome (GOLD analysis project Ga0055584, IMG submission 58716) | Pelagic marine sediment microbial communities from the LTER site Helgoland, North Sea, for post-phytoplankton bloom and carbon turnover... | ecosystem: Environmental > Aquatic > Marine >...
CGCACCCATCCCACTCATATTGGGTGCCATGTCCGACAACACAAGATCAACATGCTGACCGTTCAATGCTTCCTCCAACAGTGCCAAAGGTTCATCTTCCGTAAAATCACCCTGAATAAAAGCGACGTCCTCCAGCGGATCCATCGGCAAAATGTCCAGAGCGATAATCTGTCCACTGCCTGCCAATGCCCGTTGTACCACCTGTGTCCAGCTACCGGGTGCAGAGCCAAGATCTACAACACGCATTCCCTTACGTAATAAATGGTATTTTTCATCCAGTTCCATCAGCTTGAATGCTGCCCTGGAGCGCAAACCCTGCTGCTGGGCCATCTTGACGTACTGGTCATCAAAATGTTCCGCCAGCCAGCGACGGCTACTTTTGCTTTTCGCCATAAAACCATTTCCCGTCAATTCAGTGGGTTCAGAAGGTCAGGGTAAAGTGTCAGACCGGTACCATCAAGCTTCAACGCCCGGTATTTGGGTTTGCTTTGGCGCTTTACCCTGACACTATTTAGTGACCCCGTTTATATTCGCACGGTGTTAAAATGTGAGTTTGCCACAATAGGAACAACCAGATGCCATTAAAAGCAGCGCAGAAAAAGAATTTAAGGGGTCAGGCCCACCACCTGAAACCGCTTGTAATTGTCGCTGATAAAGGCTTGAGTGATACGGTTGTCGCGGAAATCGAGCGTGCATTAAATGACCATGAACTCATCAAGGTCAAACTGAGAGGTGACCGTGAAAAACGTAAAGCATGGGCACTCAGCATCGCCAAAGGTTGTAAGGCTGAATTGGTACAAACCATTGGCCAGGTCGCCTGCTTTTACCGGAAACACCCGGAAAATCCGGTGATCAATCCAGGTTGATAACAGTGCCCCTTGAAAAGGACATGCCATTTCCTGCGGTCTGCGTCTTGTCTTGGACCCTCTGGGTAGCTCTGAACCCCACACTATAGGCTTGACATGACACCGGGCAAAGACATCATTCAACTATCTCAGAATCCGCTGAAAACGCCATTTTCAATCTGAAGGAGTATCAGGCGCGTGGAGTTCAATCTGGAAGTACCTGAAAATCAGTTCTTTATACGTTCAGTCAGTGAAGCCGGCATCCTTGTTCACGAAAACCTGCTCAATAAACCATTTATCATTTCCGGACAGCGTATTGTGCCGGAATGGGATGTTACTTCTGTAAGCGATATAAATGAAGAAAACCTACAAAGAATATTCGACTTGGAACCGGAAGTAATATTGATTGGAACCGGTAATACCCAGGTGTTCTTACCGCCAGCTACCCAGGTTCATTTCTTCCGCCGCAATGTTGGTTTTGAAGTCATGACAACGGATGCTGCCTGCCGGACTTTTAATGTTCTGGTCGCTGAAGGGCGCCAGGTGGTTGCCGCGCTACTGCCCCTCACTCCATGAAAGGAGTTTCCAGAATGCCCTCTCGCCTGGAAATTTCCCGCAGTCTCGTCAAAGCAGCAAGTTGCACCTGTCGCACCCGTTCCCTGGTAACACCAAGCAACTCACCAACTTCTTCAAGTGTCCGGCGACCCTGACCGTGCAGTCCAAACCGGTGCTCAACAACAATACGCTGCTGCAAAGGCAGTAAACCCAGCCATTGCCCCAACAATTCACCCGCCGCTTGCTCGGCATATTCGTTTTCGGGATTATGGGTCTGGTCGTCTGCAATTGAATCCAAAACTGAACTGTTGTATGCCGATGAACCCTCGGCGGAGGATGTCGACTCATTGTATCTGAACAGTGAATGCACGGAGTCACTGGGTTTATCCAGCTTATTGGCCACCTCATCGACCGCGGGACGTCGGCCAATTTCCTGCTCAAGTTCACGGGTTGCACGAAGATAATTTGTGAGTTCACGGATCACGTGAATCGGCAAGCGGACCGTTCGGCATTGGTTCATTATTGAGCGTTCAACCGATTGCCGGATCCACCAGGTCGCATACGTAGAAAACCGGAACCCCTTTTCGGGGTCAAATTTCTCAACAGCACGAATCAGGCCCAGATTGCCTTCTTCAATGAGGTCCAACAACGGCAGACCTCTATTGATATAGGCGCGGGCGACCTTGACGACCAGACGCAGGTTGGATTCAATCATGCGTTGTCGACTGGCCATGCAACCTCCGAGCGCAGCACGCGACAGCGACTTCTCCTCATCGGCAGTCAGTAGTTTGGCACGACCAATTTCGCTGAGGTAAATCCGGGTTACATCACCATGATGTAACCTTCTGCGTTTGGCATAGGCATTTTCAGACTGATCGAACTTGAGGTCTGTCTTCTTAGACTTACCCTTCGGTCCAAACTTGGCCTCATCACCACTACCTTTTTCTTTCATTCCCCCATCCTTGTTCATATAGTCCCATGGTCCATATAAGATCAGGTTCATCGCACACTAATATGTCCCGACATGGTTGAAACGAGCTTTTTTAGTCGGAATCATCAATAAAATTATCACAATCACCGGCAAATGTCACAAACCCCAAGTATTGTGAACTGACACCTGTTAAAAGTACAAACCAGGGCGTTTAATGTTGGCGGCTAATTCTCAGGAAGATAAGTTAATGGGTTGACGGGCTTGCCGAGGGCACGGATTTCGAAATGCAGGATTTGCTCATCACTACTGTTTCTGCCCATTTCGGCAATTTTCTGGCCAGACCAAACCTGGTCCCCCTCCTTCACAAGACGGACCCTGTTGTGGGCATAGGCGCTGAGCATTTTTTCACTATGTTTAATGATGATCAATTCACCGTAACCAATCAGGCCATTTCCACTGTAAACCACCTGACCCGCTGACGATGAAATAACAGGCTGACCTTCCTTACCGGCAATGTCCAGGCCGTTTCGCGCCGGGTCACCCGCCACAAAACCTCTGATAACACGCCCGCTGGTGGGCCATTTCCAACTCTTTGGATCTGCTTTCTTAGCGGTAGTCGTTGATTTGGTTTTGGCGGTGTCAGCGGGAGTTGCCACCTTCGCGGTTTTTGCCGGTTTTGTGTTTGTGCTGGTTGATGCTTTGGGAGTTTGAACCGTCTTTGTGGTCACCTGCCCTGGCGTCTTAACCGTGTTTATCTGAACTTTAGATGAGCTGTTACGGTTCCCATCACTTGCCGCAGTTGATTTGAGTTGTATTTTTTGGCCTGGGTAAATGGTGTACGGGCTTGATATTCGATTCTTCCTTGCCACATCCATCGGATCAAGTCCATAACTGAAGGCTATCGCATACAGCGTATCTCCCTTGCGGACGTAATAACTCCCGTCGTCATTGAGTTGACGCTTCACAATGGTGGCAGATGACTTGGCAGATGGAGGCGGCCGATGGTGACGGTGACACCCTTCCAGCAGAAGCAGGCTGAGAATGGCCATCAAAGCCAGTAACCTTGTAAAAGCACAATCAACTTGAAAGGTACCGGCCACGAATTTCATTATGAACTGACCTTCAAGATTACAAATACAATCACAGCCAGTGCAATCACAATCCAACCAATCAGGTCGATATACTTTCGCATCCGCGTCGCAAACTTCTCACCACCCAGTCTGATCAGCGCCGCAACCAGGAAAAACCGCCCGCCTCTACCAACCAGTGAGCCTCCTACAAATGCTACTAACGGCATTCCAACGACACCTGCACTGATGGTAAAAACCTTATATGGAATCGGGGTAAATCCCGCCAGTAAAATATACCAGAACCCCCATGTTTCAAATGCAGCGACCGCTGATGTAAAAGTACCGGCATAGTGGGAATCCATCAACCAGGGCTCTATCCATCCAAAGGCAAGTTTACCGATCAGATATCCGGCCATACCGCCGATCACCGAAAACAATGTACACAAGGCTGCATATTGCCAGGCTTTCTTCACCCTGGCCAAACACATCGGTATCAACATCACGTCCGGCGGTATCGGGAAAAAACTGGACTCTGTAAAACTCAGAGCAGCCAGGTATGCCGGTGCCCTGCGGTGTGCAGATAGTTCGATAACCCAATCATAGAGACGAAGGAACATAACGTTACCAACAGGCCTTAAGCCAGCCCACTAAGCAATGGCACAAATACCACCGCACCCAGGTCGGTTTCGTCAAAACCGTCCTCCAAGCGCCGTACGGTGATCAGCCGCTGTTGACCATTCCTCTCAACTGGAATCACCAGTAACCCACCGATCCGGAGCTGTTCCAGTAGTTCCTGTGGAACACTTTGCGCCACTGCGGTCACCATAATCCCGTCAAAAGGAGACTGGCTGGCCCAGCCTAAATGGCCATCGGCATAGCGGACATAAATATTATTCAGACGCAGGTTATGGAATCGCCGGCGGGCAAACTTCAGTAACTCGTCAATTCGCTCAACCGTGAACACCTTGGGGACCAGCTGAGACAAAATGGCTGCCTGGTAGCCGGAGCCGGTACCCACTTCAAGCACCTTTTCCGGCTGACCGCCATCCAGGATCGCTTCTGTCATACGGGCAACTATCCAGGGTTGTGAAATGGTCTGGCTTTGCCCGATCGGCAAAGCAGTGTTTTCATAAGCCCTGCTGGACAATGCTTCATCTACGAATTTGTGGCGAGGCACCTGGGTAATGGCCTTCAATACCCGTTCATCACTGATACCTTCCTTCCTTAATGTCTGTACAAGACGATCACGTGTACCCTGGGACGTCATTCCGATACCACGGTCTTTGCTATGGAGCTTGCGTTTATGAATCATGAAATGTCTGTTTCCTGCTCCGAATCGGTTCCGATTGCGGTCACCCAGCCTGCGACCTTATCTAACGCCTGGTAACGGGTCAGGTCAACGTGAATCGGTGTCACTGAAATAAATTTACGCCTGATGGCATCAAAATCCGTGCCCGGCCCGGCATCCTGTTCCGCTCCTGCCGGTCCGATCCAGTACATTTCACGACCGCGGGGATCCATGGTCTTGACGACCGGTTCCGCCCGGTGACGGTGCCCAAGGCGTGTAACTTCAAACCCCCTGATTTCCGACCACGGACAATCGGGTACATTAACATTGAGGATGGTATCCGCCGGCAAGGGGTCGCGCTGCAATTGTACGACCAGGCGCCTGGCCGCTTCACCTGCAGTTTCATAGTAGTGTGATTGAGTGTCCTCGCCAAGCACCAGTGAAACCGCCAGTGCCGGATAGCCGAGAAAGCGGCCTTCCATCGCTGCCGCGACCGTACCGGAATAAATAACATCATCACCGAGGTTTGCACCAGCGTTGATACCGGAAACAACAATATCGGGGTCCTCTGCCAGCAAACCGGTCAATGCAACGTGTACACAATCGGTGGGGGTACCGGAAACACGATAGACCCCGGCTTCCATTTCCTTGATCCGGATCGGCGCATCCAGTGTCAGCGAATTACTTGCACCACTGCAGTTTTTGTCCGGGGCTACAATCGTCATACCACCCAAACCTCGCATACTGTCAGCCAGCACACGAATACCAATGGCTTCAATGCCGTCATCATTACTAATTAGAAATTCCATTGGGGGTGCTTAATCCGATCCTTGTTGAAAATCCTGCCAACCATCCGCAAGTATGTCTGTTATGGCCTGACAAGTATAAAGGAACCTCTGATTTACTCATTCACGTTTTTTACATCCAGAGTAAATCACAGGCTCCTTCCCTGCTTCACGGATGATATTGTACGGACTTCAGGCAGCTTCTGAAATGCGGAATTGAGTGAAACGTGGTTAAAAAACAAAAACAACAGCTTTTGGATGAAAACCTGTTCCGCCAGGAGATGGCCGGTGTCGTGCCACTTAAGACCGCGGCAAAGACGGATTCGAAAAAACCCCGCACTAAACCCCACACACACAAAACAGAGTACTTTTCCGCGCTTTCCGGTTCGACAAGCCTGACTGCCTCAGATGATCTGAACGACATAAATGCAGAGGATGGTTCATCACACCGGAAGAACGGCATACAAAAAAGGACGATGCAAAAATTGCGAAAAGGTCGTTTTACCCTCGGTGCGGAACTGGACCTGCATAGCATGACCCGCGAAATAGCTCACCCGGTTTTACTTCAATTCATTGCAGATGCAAATTCAAGGTCACTGGAGTCGGTAAGGATCATTCATGGTAAGGGTTTGCGCTCTGAAAACGGACCACGTTTGAAAATCATGACACGACAGGTATTGCAGGATCACCCCCGGGTGCTTGCTTATACACAATGCAAACCTGCCGATGGTGGAAGCGGTGCCGTTGATGTGTTGTTGAAATCATCGTGATTGAATTATTCATCTTCTTACTTGTGACGGCTGGTGTTGTCGCATGGTGGCAATTGATGCAGGGCAGGCAGAAAGCCCGCAGGGCTGCGGGCCAGGTTTGTGGTAATCATGGAATACAGTTGCTCGATGATACCGTTTCACTCAGTTCGGTCACCTGGAACCGTGACAATTCAAACTCACGAATTGAGGTCAATTATGGTTTTGAATTTGCCCTCAACGGAGCCAAACGCAGACGTGGTGTGGCGACCATTGGTTTTCCTTCATCACTCAGCGTAACCCTGGACCTTGAAGAAGGGCGGCTAATTGAAACCCTGAGGAACTGACAGGGGCAGACAGCATCTGGGCAAACCGGTCACAAGCCCGGTTAGTGGTCTTACTTGACGACTTTCAGGTGTGACCGGGGTGGCGGCGGTGGTGGATCATCTGAGCCGCCCACCGGTGGTGGTGGGTCATCTTCCTGAGCAAACATCATACCCTGGCCATTCTCGCGTGCGTATATAGCTATGACTGCATCCATGGGCACAGTTATATTGTAGGGTTTACCGGAAAACCTGGCTTTGAAGAAGATGGATTCATTATCTAACTGCAGATTTTCAGTCGCACCAGCAGCGATATTCAGAACGACCTTACCTTTCTGGATCGCATGATCGGGAACATCCACACCGGCATACTCAGCGTCAATCAAAACATGCGGGGTGAGGCCGTTTTCATTAATCCACTCGTATAGGGCACGCAACAGGTAAGGCCTGTTGGAGGTCATACCTTCTGGCACTGAACTCATCAGAGCACCTCAACCTTCAAAACACATCAATCAGGTCGCATTCAGAACCATTTCACGTTCGGCACGCGTCAGGCTGATTTTGAAGGACCTGCGTGATATCAATCGCTGTATATAACCCTGAACCGTCGCCCCTGGCTTGCCCAGGTTGATGCCATAGACCGGAAGACGCCAAAACAATGGTGCCAGGGTGCAATCAACAAGACTTAGCTCATCACCAAGAACGAAATCAGAATGTTTGAACAAATCATTCGCCGCAACAATACTTTCGGTCAGTTGCTGCCTGACCTTGTCGGCCTCGGCGGGTTCGGCATTCTCGATTTTGTCCGCCATTGGATACCAGTCCCGGATAACGCGGTGATGGATCAGACGCAAGCGGGCACGAGAAACCGGATCTACCGGCATCAATGGCGGGTGCGGATAACGCTCATCCAGATAGTCATTGATCACACCGGCGTTATGCAAAAGCAGATCCCTGTCCACCAATGTAGGTGTTTCGTTGTAGGGGTTCAATTCCGCCAGGTCTGCGGCAGCAGAATCATTATCGCTAATGTTTATAATATCGACATTAATGCCTTTTTCTGCCAATACGAACCGTACCCTGTGACAGTGAATGCTGCGGTCGGATGAGTAAAGCGCCATGGTGGAACGACCTTTTATTGCTGCTGTCACCAAATTTCTCCTGTTGGCTTAATTATCGGACACTGCTGTGTCTTCGGTATGTTGTTAATGTACATCGCGCCAATACTCTGCTTTTAACAGATAGGCAACAAAGGTAAAGAATGCCAGGAATAGTATCACCCAAACACCAATGCCTTTGCGTTTGAGCTTGGCAGGTTCACCCGCATAGTCAAGAAATGCCGCGATGTCCCGGGCTGTCTCTTCAAATTCCGCCGGGGACTGTGTGCCAGGCGTTGTCAGTTCAAAGTGGTCAATAACCTCGTGGGTAAATCCACTTTCGTCGGTCTCCTGCCGGTAGACCGGTGTCTGGACTCCCTGCATTTTCCACAATACGTGAGGCATGGATGCATTTGGTAACATCGTGTTGTTCCAAGTGCCATTTTCATCCCGGTAAAAGCCCCGAAGGTAAGAGTACAACCAGTCCGCACCGCGTGATCGTCCGATCAGTGACAGATCCGGCGGGGTCTTGCCAAACCAGGCCTTGGCCTGTTCGGACTGCATTGCAATATCCATGGTCTCAGCAAATTTAGCATCTGAAAAAACCAGGTTTTCCATGACCATTTCCTCAGTCAAATCGAGGTCTTCAGCCATGCGGTTATAACGCATGTAGCTTATTGAATGACAGCCAAGACAGTAATTTACATACCACTTGGCACCACGTTGCAGTGAAGCAGTGTCATTAATGTTGGCACCTGAATGTTCAACTCCACCACCACCGGCTGCTAAAACCGTGACATTCGATAAGGGCAGGAGAAAAACTGTGAAAAGCAGTGTTATGGCTAGTTTCTTCATCAGTGCGTCACCCGATCCGGCTCCGGTTTTGTTTTACCACCCGGGCTCATGAAAAAGAGCAGGACAAAAAACATGAAATAAACCAATGTCCAAATTCTCATCTCCCAGGTTTGTGCAGGTGTTCCCTCGGCCATTCCAAGCAGGCCAAGCCGTACAAACGCAATGGTGAACATAGCCAGAAGCACTTTGTACCAGGTCCCCTTGTAGCGGATGGATTTGACCGGCGAGCGATCAAGCCAGGGAAGGAAGAACAAAATTCCGACTGACGCACCCATCAGTAACACACCCAGCAGTTTGTCCGGTACTGCTTTCAAAATCGCATAAAACGGTGTGAAGTACCAAACCGGCTTGATATGTTCCGGTGTCACCAGTGGATTTGCCGGTATGAAATTATCGTGCTCAAGGAACAATCCATTTGCTTCCGGCCACAGGAACAGAACAAAGGAGAATACGATAAGAAACATACCGACTCCAAAAATATCCTTGACCGTGTAATAGGGGTGGAATGGAATGCCATCCAGCGGCTTCCCGTCAGCATCCTTGTTTTTCTTGATTTCAATACCGTCGGGGTTATTGGAACCATTCTCACGTAATGCCACCAGGTGCAACAACACCAGACCTAACAGGGCCAGTGGTACGGCAATCACATGTAATGCAAAAAACCTGTTCAGGGTCGCGTCGGATATAAAGTAATCACCGCGTATCCATTGCGTCAATGGTTCACCGATTTTTGGAATCGCTCCGAACAGATTAATAATAACCTGCGCTCCCCAATACGACATCTGCCCCCAAGGCAGAATGTAACCAAGGAATGCTTCAGCCATCAGTACCACATAGAGAAACATACCGAAAACCCACAATAACTCGCGCGGCGCCTTGTGGGAACCGTACAGCAGGCTGCGGAACATATGCAGATAAATCAGGATAAAGAAGAACGAGGCACCGGTTGTATGCATATATCGAATCAACCAGCCCCACTCCACGTCACGCATGATGTACTCAACCGAGGCAAAAGCCTCAAGTGCTGATGGTTTGTAATGCATCGCCAGCAAGATACCGGAAAATATCTGGATAACCAGCACAAGCAGGGCCAGTGACCCCATGTAGTACCAGAAATTGAAGTTCTTGGGGGCCATATAACCCGTCATCACGTTATTCCAGAAAGCGCTTACCGGCAGACGGTCATCAAACCAGTTCAGAAGTGCGCCAGCTTGCTTGGAGAGGCTGCTTGCAACTTTGGCCATTACACTGCTCCCTTCGGACTAACGCCGATGATCAGGGTGTTATCATCAAGAAAGCTATAGGGCGGAATCCGCAAATTGGTTGGTGCCGGCACCCCCTTGTATACACGCCCGGATAAATCAAATTTGGATTTGTGGCAAGGGCAATAAAACCCGCCATTCCAATTCGAATCAAATGGCTGAGGACCGACTTGTGGGATCATCTGGGGAACACAGCCCAAATGGGTGCAATGCATATTGATCACCAGAAACTCAGGGTTCAATGCACGCGGTTCGCCATGTATGTATTCCGGTTGCTCGGCATTAAGTGATTCCGGATCGGCAAGGGAGTCATCCACCCTGGAAAGACCGGCAACCATTTCGTCCGTACGGCGCAGGACACCAACCGTTTGACCGCGCCACTGTACCTTGAGCAACTGACCTTCTTTTAGTTTTTGTACATTGACTTCTACCGGCACACCGATTGCCTGCGCTCTCGCACTTGGCATCCATGATTTGATAAACGGCACCGCGGCAAAACCAACACCAATACCGCCTACGACAGAAGTGGTAGCGACCAGAAACCTGCGTCGCCCTTTGTTTACGTCATCAGATGACATTAAGATCTCCAACAGAAAAACGCCCCATGCAAGGACTATTACTCAAATTCGGGAAATACAAAATCCTGTGAATCAAGCAGGCACTGAAGAGCAGGCAGCTTGTAGCTTTCGAAGCGATCATCCTGTTCCTCACCTGAACCAATCCCCTATTTTACCGAAACCGACCATGCGAAACAAACGATTTGCCGATAGAATTGCCACTATAAGCACTGGTTTTTTGTAGAAAACCGGTATTCAAATTAATTTGACGTAAAATGACCGGGATGAATCAACCTGAGACCAAGGCTTCTGACAGAAAAACACGCGCAGGATCAATGCTAGGCTTTTTAGGCCGTTCAGTGATTGCGGGGCTGGCACTGGCATTTGTCATTCTGTATTTGTGGCCCAGTATCAGTGAACGCTTCACCCATCAACCGGAAGGTTCGAACAACGCGCCCCCGGCACTTGTTTCCTTTGCCGATGCTGTTGACAGAACAGCACCTTCGGTTGTCAGCATTTACACCCGAACGGTAGAGTTACAGCAAGTCAGTCCGCGTTTGCAAAAACTTTTGGGCAGTTCCTATGTTTCCCGTTCACGCCAGGACATGGGGTCTGGTGTGCTGGTCAGTGAGGACGGTTACATCCTTACCAATAATCACGTGATCAGCCGGGTGCAAAATATCAGCGTGGGACTTTGGGATGGTCGCTTTGCAACGGCACAGGTCGTCGGCAGTGACCCGGAAACAGACCTCGCGGTACTTAAAATTGAACTTAACGGCTTACCCGCAGCGCCATTGGCAGAGGATACCAATGTACGGGTTGGTGATGTAGTTCTTGCCATCGGAAATGCATTTGGACTGAGTCATACCGTCACCATGGGTATTGTCAGTGCAACCGGCCGAAATGACCTGAGATCGGTTCTTTACGAGGATTTCATCCAGACCGATGCCGCCATCAATGAAGGCAACAGCGGTGGCGCCCTGATCAATTACCGGGGTGAAGTGATCGGTATTAACACACGCAACCTGGGACAGATGCAGGGCGCTCAAAACATCGGTTTTGCCATTCCCATTGCCATGGCCAAAGATGTGATGCAGCAGATTGTTGAAAACGGAACTGTCAGAAGAGGATCAATCGGCGCCCTGTTCAGCGATCTGCCCCTGTCGCTGCAAACTGACGGCAGTGCAGTACGGCGTGGTATACATGTTCGGGATGTCACCCTCAATGGCCCAGCCTGGAATGCGGGGATCAGGCCCGGCGATATCCTGTTGAGCATCGATGGCGCCGAGGTGGATGACGCCAGGGCACTCCTGTTGATGATAGCCCAACGCCCACCGGGCGAAAGGGTCGAATTTCAGGTATCACGTGATACAGAGATATTCGAAACCTATGCCACGCTGATTCAGCAACCTCCCCTGCGTTAGAGGCAAAAGCAGGTACCGCTCGACACTGACACTACCAGCGGTAGCCGAACATCGCGGTAAACTGTGTTCGCGTACCATTTAAACCCAGGAATGCTGACAAAGCCCAATTGCGACCTATATCCTTGTTAACACCAAACATGAACGTGGTTTCTTCAATACCAAGTTCAAGGGAGAAATCCAACGGGGCTTTATCTTCACCCAGGTCAATTTGACCCGTCATAATGCGGTCGGTATCAAGGTATTGGAAACCGGTCAATATCTGCATACCTAAATCTCCAAAGTCATAACCCATCAGGCCAATGATCACCAATGCATTTATCTCGGAGTTCGTCTCATTTGTCGTGGTTCTTGCATAGTTCACCGATGCGGACATGACCAGGCTGTCATATTTAAAACCGGTTGTCAGGCCAATACCCACTGTCGACCCGGATGTACTCGCGGGGGAATATATTGATGCAGGTAATTCATCACCCGTTTTTAACTCGTACAAGGCCTGAAATAGCGGTGTGAATTGCAGTGTCACATCGGAATCCGTTTTGAGATTTCCACCGATAAAACTCAAATTAAGAAACGGCAGTATCCAGACATCAGCCCTGACCTGCACCGTTGAAATCGTTGAATCCACCTTGTTTCCATAGCGCTCAATAAAGGGAATATCATCCACCGCTGATATGCCTCCAATAGACACATCAAAAATGTCGAATTCACCACTCTGCCTCATGCCAATCACGCCGATGCCGTAAGTTTTGGGTAACTCAAAACCGAGCTTTCTTACATCATCCGCCCACAGGGGGAGTGCGCGATGAAGATCAAGCTTGACGACCGCTGTTGTTTCAAAATCATCTTCAAGATCGGCACGCGTCACCGGGTCCGGTTCCACCTTGGTAAGGGCGGCTGCATCTGCCACTGTCAACGAATCCGGAACGCTCTCCGCAATCAATTTAGTCGGCATGCGATTCCACACGATATCGCCTAATTTCTTGTGCGTATAGCTAATCACGCGGGCGTGGTAATGGATGCGCTGTAAACCACCTTTGCTGTGAAAGAAAAAGTCCTCCTCGGTCTGGTCAATTACGTAGCCTCCATGTTCTGGAACGGCCCCAAATACCACGCTAGATCGATAGTTCTCGTGACGCACACCATCACGCTCAATGGTTTTTTCTGCAATAAAATCTATGCGTTGTAATACGCCGTCCTGGATGTACACACGACCTTCCAAAAACAGCAACCAACGCTGCTTGGTTGGCACCTGGCCCTTGTCAAAGCGAAAAGAAACGATATCCAACCCATCTTTACTTTCGATGAGCTTCATACTCTCCGGGTCATATAACCTGGATCTCTGACGCACCCAGTAATCCGAGCCCATTGAGACTTCAAGTGAGCGACGGTACTGTTTCATGGATCTCAAGGGCTCATTCTCGAACTCAATAAAAAGATCACGGCCGTACTCAGTATCCGGGTTGTAAATCATACGAAAACGCTCGCGTGCGTCGCCACGTACGCCACTAGCCTGGTAACCCACCAACATTTCGAAAGCGATATTCTGCGACATGGGGAACAAGGCAATATCCAATACCCGTGGGCTGATACCACGTTCGGTCAGAGGATCGCTATTTAATGGTCCCAGCAAAAGCGTGTCGTCGTTTTCCTGTGCAAAAGCCTGGAACGTCAGTAGCAATAAACAAATTGAAACTACTGTGCAAAGTGAGAACTGCGTGTATCTGACCATTTGACTACCATCCCCGGAGCTATCGTATAAAGTGGTAAAAAATCGCGGTTACTTCGACCGAAAAATACCCGCGACCAGACTTTTATCATAATTAAAATAATCACAAAGATGATAGGCTGTCTTGTTTTATATTTAAACATGGCCAAATGAGTTTGGCGGCGGTCAGCACAACCGCCCCGCCGTGTTAGCCCTCCTTACCACGGATGCTGTAGGTCTCTTTAGCCCTGGGTTCGTAAGCTTTCGGCGCCTTGATCTTCAGTTCGGTGCTGTCACTGTTACTACCGACAACAACCCGAACGGTGTAGTCATCAGGAACCGCATACAAGGCATGACCCAGCCTGACAGATTCAGCGTATGGGGGTGTCAACCGTGCCGATGGTTTTTGGCTCTTCAGCGTCGTTCATTTCATCCGTTGACTTATCCAGGGCTATAGTTTCAGCAGCAAGCGCTAATTCCTGATCAACCAGCAAATCCCATTCGAAGCTGTTCATATCCTTGGCCGCTTCGCTACTCAAGCGTCGAACCACAGCGTCATTGGCATCAACGATCTCAATACTGACCGGACCTGCACTGCGACTCCAGTAACTAATGCTGGATTCTGGCGCCGCATCGGGACGGAAATACCAGCGGGAACGCTCACTGCGCCAACCGCGGCTGGCTTTGACTTCGTCAACATAAAAAACCTTCAGCTCGGTGTCGCTACCCGCTTCCACCAGGTCCTGCAGCGGCAATACATCCACGATCCAGATGCTGCGGCCGTGGGTACCGGCCACCAGTTCACGTTCACGAGGGTGCACCACCAGGTCGTGAACCGGCACGTTGGGCAAGCCACCTTGCAGAGCACTCCACGAGTCAACACGGTCGGTAGACACATAAACACCCCGGTCGGTGCCGACATACAGAATGTTCTCCATCAACGGGTCTTGTCGAATGACATTAACCGCTTCAGCCGGTAAGCCCTTGCTGATATCTTTGAAGTTCTTGCCGAGGTTATCGGTGCGGTAAACATAGGCGCGAATGTCGTCATCGCGATAACCATTGAGTGTGACTTAGGCGCGGTCCCTTTTATAAGCGGATGCCTCAACCCGGCTCAGGCCTTGGGTAAGGTCACACCCCGTTGGCCCTGGTACTTACCTTTTCGATCGGCATAAGTGGTTTCGCATTGCTCATCCGATTCAAAAAACAGGAACTGCGCGACACCTTCATTGGCATAAATCCGAGCAGGTAATGGTGACGTATTGGAAAACTCCAGTGTTACATGACCTTCCCATTCCGGCTCCAATGGAGTGACATTTACGATAATGCCGCAACGTGCATAGGTGGATTTACCGAGGCAGATCGTCAGTACATTTTTAGGAATACGCAGATATTCAACCGTATGTGCCAATGCAAATGAATTGGGCGGGATAATACAAACATCGCCCGAGACATCGACAAAACTGTTTTCATCAAAGTTTTTCGGGTCAACCACCGCAGAGTTGATATTGGTAAAAATTTTGAAGTGATTTGCGCAACGAACATCATAGCCGTAGCTGGAAGTGCCATAGGAAATCAAACGGTTACCATCATCTGCGGTGTTTACCTGGCCGGATTCAAATGGCTCAATCATGCCGTGTTCCTGTGCCATACGACGAATCCAACGATCGGATTTAATACTCACCTGGTCCGATCCCTTAGTTCTGAACAACAATCTGGGGCATTTGCACCGTCATACTGCGGGGCATAACCGACAACACACCCACCGTACGCAAGGCCAGACTGCGGTAACTCTTTGCAATGGTCGAGTCCAGATTCTGCATCATCGTGGGTTGACCCGCATCCAGGGATGAACGGATTTCCATCGTTAATGGCATCTGACCCAGTAAGGGGATTTCAAAATCCTTCGCCATCAACTCTCCACCACCGTGGCCGAATATCGCTTCTTCATGACCACAAGCGGTACATATATGGGTACTCATATTTTCAACCACACCCAGAATCGGCACATCAACCTTGCGGAACATATGAACAGCACGACGTGCGTCCAACAGTGCAATGTCTTGTGGAGTGGTCACAATAACCGCGCCCGCGACCGGAATCTTCTGTGCAAGTGTTAACTGGATATCACCGGTTCCCGGTGGCAAATCGATGATCAGATAATCCAGCGGTCCCCACAGCGTGTCACCCAACAACTGCTGCAAGGCAGAGGTCACCATCGGCCCGCGCCAGATCATGGCGGTGTCTTCTGCGACCAAAAAACCGATAGACATCACTTTCAGACCATGGGCCTCTTTGGGAATGATGTGTTCCCCATCAGTACTCGGCTGCCCTTTTACACCCAACATCGACGGAATGCTCGGGCCATAAATATCTGCATCCAGTAAACCTACACGTGCCCCTTCACGTTGAAGCGCCAGCGCCAGGTTGACCGCCGTGGTGGATTTACCCACACCGCCCTTGCCAGAACCCACGGCAATAATATTCGCGATGGAGTCCAGCGGTTTGAGATCCTCCTGCACTTTGTGTGACATCACCTTGCAACTCATATTCACACTCGCACTGGCAATCCCAGGGTCGCTTTCAAGGCGCGTCTTGATGCTGGCTGCCAAATCCGCACCATTATCAGCCAATGGATAACCCAGACGAACATCCACGCTGACCTTGTCATCATGTATGCCAACCTCACGAATGCTGCCTGCCGAAACCAGGTCACGACCTGAATTTTCATCGTTTACTTCGGCCAGTAAGGCCATCACGGATTCTTTGTTCATGAATATGTTCTCTCTTGGTAATACGTTGCAATCTCGTCCAACGTAACATTGTACCTGCTTAATAAGCCCGATTGGCAACCCGGACGGCATATTGAGATTCAATCAGTGAATCGCGCACCTGACGCTACAGCTTGGCCGGTCGGCGTGCCATAATTGCGCATTCACATATTTGCCCGAAAACTGGCAGTAAAAACACAACTATGAGTAAACCGAAAAGAAGAATCCTGGTTACCAGCGCCCTGCCCTACGCCAATGGTGCGATCCATATTGGTCACATGCTGGAATTTGTCCAGACCGATATCTGGGCACGTTTCCAGCGGGCGCAGGGACACGAATGCTATTTTGCCTGGGCAGACGACGCACATGGCACGCCCATCATGCTGCGGGCACAGGCTGAAAATATCTCGCCGGAAGAGCTTATCGACCGGATGAACGCCGAACACCAGAGCGACTTCAGGGATTTCGGACTGAGTTTTGATAACTATTCAACCACGCACAGTGAAGTCAACCGTGAGTGCGTAGAAGTAATCTACAAACAACTCGAAGAGAGCGGCTATATTGAACGTCGTACCATCTCCCAGTTTTACGACGAGCAAAAAGGCATGTTCCTGCCGGACCGTTTTATCAAGGGCACCTGCCCCAAATGTAAAACACCTGACCAGTACGGCGACAGTTGTGAATCATGTGGAAGCCACTATGGCCCGACCGATCTGATTGAACCGCGTTCGGCAGTCAGCGGCACCGCACCCGTCATGCGTGATTCGGAACATTTTTTTGTACGTCTGTCCGAATTCGAAAATCGCCTGCAAAACTGGATGACGTCCGGTGCCTTGCAACCGGAAGTGGTCAACAAGATGCAGGAGTGGTTCGAAGACGGGCTACGCGATTGGGACATATCCCGCGATGAACCCTATTTCGGATTCAAGATTCCCGGCACCGAGGACAAGTATTTTTACGTCTGGGTAGACGCACCTATTGGCTACATGGCCAGCTTCAAGGAATTATGCGAACGCAAGAATCTCGATTTTGACGAGTGGTGGAGACCGGAAACTGATACCGAACTGTATAACTTTGTTGGCAAGGACATTATCTATTTTCATACTTTGTTCTGGCCGGCAATGCTGATGGGCTCCGGTTTCCGTCAACCAACAGCAGTGTTTGCACATGGCTTTTTGACCGTAGATGGTGCAAAAATGTCTAAGTCGCGTGGTACTTTTATCCAGGCGAGGACCTACCTCGATCAGCTAAACCCGGATTATCTACGTTATTACTTTTGCGCCCGGCTGGGCCCCGGTCTCGGAGATATCGATCTGAGCCTGGATGATTTTGTCACCCGGGTTAACTCGGATATGGTGGGCAAGGTTGTCAATATTGCCAGCCGTTGTGCCGGTTTTATCCAGCGCGGATCAAACGGTCAACTGGCCGGCGAATTGCCAGAACCAGAGCTGTATCAGCAATTCCTCGATCAACGTGAACAGATTGCTGACGATTTTGAGCAACGTAACTACCAATCCGCCATTCGCCGCATCATGGCTTTGGCGGATGAAGGCAACCGCTATATCGACGAGCACAAACCCTGGACACTGAACAAACAGGAAGACCAGCAGGAACGGGTGCAGGCCATTTGCACACAGGGCCTGAACCTGTTTCGTGTTCTGATGACCTACCTGGCACCGGTGGTTCCATTCACGGCCGCCACGGCTGCCGAGTTCCTCGATGTGCCGCTGGATCAATGGTCCGATCTCGACAAGCCTATGCTGAATGTTTCCATCCATCCCTTTAAGCCATTGATGACCCGTGTAGACCCGTTGAAGGTGGAAGCCATGATTGAGAATTCAAAGGAAAACCTGCAATCCACCGAAGAACCTGCCGCGCCGAAGCTGGATCTGGCTGATGAGATCGAAATTGGAGATTTCCTGAAAGTCGATCTGCGAATTGCAAAAATTGTCGATGCTTGCGCGGTACCGGAAGCGGACAAGTTAATCCAACTTACCCTAGATATTGGTGGTGAAACCCGTAATGTTTTTGCCGGTATCAAATCCGCTTATGATCCGGCAGACCTGATCGGACGTTTCACGGTGATGGTGGCAAACCTGAAGCCGCGAAAGATGCGTTTTGGTGTATCAGAGGGTATGGTCCTTGCCGCCGGACCCGGTGGTAGCGACCTGTTTATACTCAGCCCGGATGAAGGCGCGGTACCGGGTATGCGTGTGACCTGATTTTGCTTTTACGGTTAATCTTCGCACATGGGTGAACACTTACTGATTCTCGTAAGCACGGTTCTTGCGAACAATTTTGTGCTGGTGCGTTTTCTCGGTCTGTGCCCGTTCATGGGGGTCTCCAACAAACTGGAAGGCGCAATGGGTATGGCGGTCGCAACCGCCTTTGTGCTGACCCTGTCATCGGTTTCCAGCTACCTGTTGCACCAGTATCTGCTCAAACCGCTTCAACTCGAATATCTTTCTACCCTGAGCTTTATCCTTGTGATCGCGGTAACCGTGCAACTGACGGAAATGTTCATGCGTAAAAGCAGTCCGGTTCTCTACCGCGTACTGGGAATATTTCTGCCGCTGATCACCAGCAATTGTGCGGTGTTGGGTGTTGCCTTACTCAATGTTCAGGAACAGCACAACCTGCTGCAGTCAGCCTTGTATGGTTTTGGCGCGGCGGCGGGTTTTGGTATCGTTCTGGTACTGTTTGCCGCCATGCGTGAACGCATCGCACTGGCAGATGTACCACTTCCGTTTAAAGGCGCCCCGATCGGCCTGATCACGGCCGGAATGATGGCCCTGGCATTTATGGGGTTCAAAGGCTTGGCCAATCTATGAATACCTGGCCCGGCATCAAGGCATGATGATCTCAATCTTAATATTGAGCGCACTGGGTTTGGTGTTCGGAATTGGACTCGGCTGGGCTGCGCTGCGCTTCCAGGTAGATTCAGATCCGGTCGTTGAGCGAATTGACGCACTGCTGCCGCAAACCCAATGCGGTCAGTGCGGCTATCCCGGTTGCAGGCCATATGCCGAAGCCATATCGGCTGAGGAAGCAGATATCAACCAGTGCCCCCCTGGCGGCGAAGCCGGTATACGGGCGTTGGCTGATCTGCTCGGACGCGAACCCAAGCCGCTTAACCCCGAAAATGGTGAAGAGACATCCAAAACCGTTGTGTTGATTGATGAGTCACGTTGTATCGGTTGTACCTTGTGTATCCAGGCTTGTCCCGTGGATGCCATCGTTGGTGCAGCAAAGCTGATGCATACCGTCATCAAATCAGAATGCACCGGTTGCGACCTTTGTTTACCACCCTGCCCGGTGGATTGCATCGACATTGTTGTTGAAACCCACAAACCACGTTGGCACAGACCCCGCCCGCAAGCCGTTCCGTTAAGGGTGTTATGACAATGGCTTCCCCCCATCAAATGGAACTTGCGCGTGAGGCCGGCAAACGCATTCATCATTTTCATGGTGGTTTACGCCTGCGGCATAACAAAAAGATCTCCTGTCTGGATCAGGTCATGCGACCACCCTTACCTGAAATGCTGGTGGTTCCTCTTTTGCAACATGCAGGAGATATTGCCGAGGCACTTGTTCATGTCGGTGATACGGTGCTAAAGGGTCAGCCCATCGGTCAGTGCCGGCCCTGTGCAGCGATTCATTCCCCCGTTTCCGGAATGGTTGAGGCAATAGAAGACCGGCGCATGTCCCATCCGTCAGGCCAAAAAGGGCCATGCGTGGTTATCAAACCCGATGGCAAGGAAAAATGGATCGAACTCAAGCCGTTAAGCAATTGGCTGGACTCGGACCCCGATAGCCTTATCACGCAGATTCAGAGCTGTGGACTGGCCGGGCTCGGCGGTGCGGTTTTCCCGACCCATGCAAAGATGCGCGATGGACGTGACAGAAAAACCCATACCCTGATATTAAACGGTGTGGAGTGCGAGCCTTACATCAGCTGCGATGAAATGCTGATGCGTGAGCAACCCGACAAGATCATCCTCGGTGCACGTGTATTACGCAGAGTGCTTGGTGCCGAACATGTGGTTATCGCGATCGAAGACCAGATGGGATCCGTACTAAAGTCGCTAACGGGTTCCGCAGAATTTGCCGAAAGCGAAAACATATCGGTGGTCAAAGTACCAAAAATCTATCCGGAAGGTGGCGAAAGACAGCTGGTACAGGTATTAACCGGGCTCGAAGTTCCCGCCGGCGGTCGACCGTCCGACCTGGGGTTGATGTGCCAGAACGTGGCAACCGCAGCCGCTGTTGCAGAGGCTGTAACAGAAGGCAAACCCCTGATAGAACGCTATATCACGGTGACCGGTAACGGCATCTCCCAACCACGAAATTACCTTGCCCTGTTCGGAACCCCTGTTTCACACCTCGTAGATTGTTGCGGCGGTTACACTGGAGATGTTGCCCGGCTGGTAGTGGGCGGGCCCATGATGGGGTATCCGCTTGAGAGTGACAGCGCGCCGGTGGTCAAAGCGAGCAATTGCGTGCTGGCGCTTAGCCATCAGGATATCGCTGCACCGCAACCGGAAATGCCCTGTATCCGTTGTGGTGAGTGCGCCAGGGTGTGTCCGGCAATGCTGTTGCCGCAGCAATTACACCTGCAAATACGGAATGAACTTTGGAAACCTCTGAAAGAGTATGGTCTGTCCGAATGTATCGAGTGCGGTTGCTGTGATTTTGTCTGTCCGAGTCATATCCCGCTAGTCGACTGGTTCAGATATGGCAAGGGTGAATTGCGCAAACAAGCGATTGAAAGCGAGGCAGTCGAGGTGGCCCGTAAACGTTTTGAAGATCGTGAAGCCAGGCTGTTGAGAATAAAACAGGAGCGGGCTCAGAAGATGGCTCGCCGTAAACAGGTATTGAAAGACAAAACAGTGCAACAGGAACGTATCCAGGCATCCATCCAACGCGCCGAAAACAGGAACCGGTCAACGCCCGAAGGACAAAGCAACGGAGAAATGGATGACACGTAGCTTCCAAACTAGTGGCGCACCCCATATGCCACCGCAGACAACCGTGGCAAAAGTGATGCTGCAGGTTTTGCTGGCTCTGATACCTGGGGTGCTCGCCTATGTCTGGTTTTTCGGGCCGGGCATCCTTGTGCAAATCACACTGGCGACGATATTCGCATTACTATTCGAGTCCCTCATGCTGCGCTGGCGCCGCAGACCGTTAAAACCCTTTATAAATGACTACAGTGCGGTAGTGACTGCCGTTCTTTTCGCCTTGTGCATACCACCGTTGGCACCGTGGTGGATAAGCTGTATCGCAATGCTGTTTGCCATTGTGTTTGCCAAGCACCTCTACGGTGGTCTTGGCCAGAATGTTTTCAATCCGGCGATGGTGGCTTATGTCGTGGTTCTTATCAGCTTTCCGCAAGCGATGACGAGTTGGTTGCCGCCAGCGGCCCTTGCAGATCACAGCCTTGGCCTGGCAGATACCCTTCTGACAATCTTTACCGGGCGGGTGCCCGTCCCGGGCGGTTGGGATGTGGTGACGCAGGCAACACCGCTGGATACCCTGAAGACCGGTGTTGACGCCGGCCGCATGGTACCCGAAATCCGGAATTCACCCTTATTCGGAGATTTTGGCGGCAGGGGCTGGGAGTGGATAGCGAACTGGTTTGCCTTAGGCGGGATCTTTCTTCTCTACAAGCGAGTAA
>Ga0055584_100001643_pt1 | contig 21880 bp, 23 predicted proteins | sample OSDHelmetaG_FD_58716 | JGI IMG/M metagenome (GOLD analysis project Ga0055584, IMG submission 58716) | Pelagic marine sediment microbial communities from the LTER site Helgoland, North Sea, for post-phytoplankton bloom and carbon turnover... | ecosystem: Environmental > Aquatic > Marine >...
TCGAACTCGCATGGCTTTCGCCGCAGCATTTTGAGTGCTGTGTGTATACCAGTTCCACCACTCCGGCCCTGACCCTGACGCATTCACTGCTCGCCAGCGCTAGTGGTCAGACGACGACTATGATCACAGAGCGGCACGCCGGCTGCAAGCCCCTGGGCGCAAATATTGTCATGTTCAATGCTAGCCCCAATTTACTACTTCTACGACAACGCGCTTAACCGCCTTATCCAAGCTGATAGCTCCTTAATCCATGCTAGAAAATGATACGCCACCTAACCTCGACGACTATGACTTTGAGCTGCCTATGGAATTAATTGCGCAAGCGCCCACGCCGGTGCGTAGCGCAAGTCGCTTGCTGGTGCTCGACCGCGCGCACGGCCGCACCAGCGACCAACAGTTTGCTCAGCTACCGAACTTACTACGCGCAGGTGACTTACTGGTAGTTAATGACACACGCGTCATAAATGCCCGTATGCGCGGCGTCAAAGCGAGTGGTGGCTCAGTGGAAATACTGTTGGAGCGCCAGCTCAGCGATGACCTTGCACTGGCGCAAGTGCGTACCAACCGACCTCTGCGTCCCGGTGCGACGGTAGAGCTTTTCGATGCTAACTCGGCCACGCTTGCGGGCCTTGTGCTGAGCGTTGTTGCGCGTCATGCGGATCTGTTTGAGCTACGTGCGTCGCAGCCTTGGGAGCTGGTGCTGGGCACTTGCGGGCAGCTACCGTTGCCTCCATACATCGAACGCGAGGTCGGCAGCGCTGACGCTGAGCGCTATCAAACGGTATTTGCGGCAGCCCCCGGTGCGGTCGCGGCGCCTACCGCTGGATTGCATTTTGATGCTGCTATGCTGCGCGCCTTGGCCGCGGCTGGCATTGAACACCAAGCGCTCACGCTGCACGTTGGCGCTGGCACGTTTCAACCTATTAGAGGTGATATTGCTTCGCATAAAATGCATTCTGAGCGTTATCAGCTAGATGCGGCCTTGTGCGCTAAGATTGCATCCACGCGTGCGGCAGGCGGGCGCATCGTTGCTGTAGGTACCACGGTAGTGCGCGCGTTGGAGAGTGCAGCACTGGCGATGGGGCCGCCATACGCGCTCGGCGCCCACGCTGGCGATACGCAATTGTTCATTCGTCCCGGGTTCCAGTTCCGCATCGTCGACGCGCTCATTACCAACTTTCATCTGCCGCGCACCACGCTACTGATGTTGGTTAGCGCGCTTAGCAGCCGGCAGTTATTGCTCGACGGGTATCGGCATGCGGTACGTGAACGCTACCGTTTCTTCAGTTATGGCGACGCCATGTTAGTGCTTTGATGTACGCATCAGACAAAGGTCAGACAGTTAAATGAATTATCGCTACGAGCAGGTTGCGACCGATGGGGTGGCTCGCCGAGGACGCATGCATTTTGCCCGTGGCGTGGTTGAAACGCCGGCATTTATGCCGGTTGCGACTTACGGGACAGTTAAAGCCATGACCCCGGAAGAGTTGTGCGACCAAGGCGTACAGCTAATCGTGTCGAATACCTTTCATTTGATGCTCAGGCCGGGCGAAGAAATCATGGCAGCGCACGGTGACTTGCACGACTTTATGCATTGGGAGCGGCCAATCTTGACCGATTCCGGCGGCTTCCAGGTGTTCAGCCTCGGCGCTATGCGCAAGCTGTCCGAGGCTGGCGTAGAGTTTCGCTCGCCGGTAGATGGCGCCAAAGTTTTTCTCGACCCGGAACGCTCGATGGCGGTGCAGCGGGTGTTGGGTTCGGATGTGGTTATGGCCTTTGACGAATGCACACCGTATCCGGCAACCTACGCGCAAGCTGAGACTTCGATGCAACTCAGCATGCGCTGGGCGCAACGTTCACGCGTTGCGCACGGCACAAGCCCGGCGGCGCTGTTTGGCATCGTCCAAGGTGGCGTTTTCCCGGATCTACGGCGCGAGAGTTTGCGCCAGCTGACGGAAATTGGTTTTGATGGTTATGCCATCGGCGGCCTTGCGGTCGGTGAGCCAACCCACGAGCGGCTGGCTGTGCTAGATGCGGTCACACCTCATATGCCGCCGGACAAGACGCGCTATTTGATGGGGGTGGGCACGCCGGAGGATTTGGTTGAGGCGATCAGCCGCGGTGTGGACCTGTTCGATTGTGTGCTGCCAACGCGCAACGCGCGCAACGGCTATATTTTCACCCATTCGGGCACTTTGAAACTACGCAATGCGCGGCACAAACATGACACCGGCCCGCTCGACCCCTTGTGTGCTTGTTATACCTGTCGTAACTACAGTTGTGCCTATCTTCATCACCTTGATAAGACCAATGAGATCTTGGGGTCGCGCCTAAACACCATACACAACCTCAACTATTACCAGACTTTGTTGTCCCGCATTCGTAGCGCCATCGAAGCGGGCACCTTTGATCTGTTCAAAACCGAGTTCTACAACTTGCGCGTGCAGCAAGTTGCACCAACATAGGGTGAGGGCACCCAGAATCTTGCTCGGGTGTTGGGCTAATTATGGGTTACCGAGCGCCTAGTTGGTAATAATCACTAATAACGACTGATCTAAACCACGGGCCGTGTGTATACTCCACGGTTTTGTCAGGCTAGTGGGCTGGAGAGCACAATGGACCTATTGATCCCAAACGCGTACGCGCAAGCGGGCGGCGCAAGCGGCCCCGGAATGGGTGACTTCTTATTTATCATCGTGTTGTTTGCGGTGTTCTACTTCTTGTTGATTCGCCCGCAGCAAAAGCGTGCCAAAGAACACAAGAACATGATCCAAGCCTTGTCAAAGGGTGACGAAGTCGTGACCCAAGGTGGTCTGCTTGGGCGCGTTCGCGAAATTGGCGATGGTTTTCTGACCGTCGAAATTGCCGAGGACACGCACGTAAAAGTGCAGCGTTCCGCCATCGGCGCGATTGTGCCGAAGGGCACTATCAAGTCGTCTTAGGACTGCCTTAATCTAGCTATGCGTCAGCGATAATGAATCAATACCCTGTTTGGAAATACCTGCTGGTGGTCGCCGTGCTGGTGGCTGGCTGCCTATTTGCGTCACCGAACCTGTACGAAGAAGACCCGGCCGTTCAAGTGTCGGCGAATCGAGGCGTGGAGCTTGGTGAAGCGGTCGTTAAGCGTATTGAGAACGCACTTGAGGCACAGCAAATTGAGGCGAAATCGGTGGCCGTTGATGGCGACCGGCTGATGGTTCGATTTGCCTCCAGCGCTGACCAGCTGCGCGGCAACGAAGCGATAGCTACCGAGCTCGAACGCGGCTTCGTGGTGGCGCTGAACTTGGCGCCCACCACGCCCGACTGGTTGAGTAAGCTTGGCGCATTGCCAATGTATCTAGGCCTTGACCTGCGCGGTGGAGTCCATTTCCTGATGCAAGTGGACATGGATGCTGCCGTTAGCAAGGCTGAAGAGCGCTATGTCGGTGACATTCGTACGCAGTTACGCGAGCAAAAACTGCGCTATCGAGCGGTCGTGCGCCGCAGCGGTGATGGGGTCGTCGTGACCTTGCGAGATCCAAGCGATGCGGAGGCTGTGCATAACGTTATACGCACGCAAAACTCGGATCTGAGTGTCAAAATTGTCAACGCGGGTGCGGACACCGAAGTCGTGGCGTCGTTGTCGGAACAGGGTGAGCGCGCGCTTAAGGACTTCGCACTGCAACAGAACATCACGACTTTGCGCAATCGGGTGAATGAACTCGGCGTTGCTGAGCCGGTGATTCAGCAGCAAGGAGCTGACCGTATTGTCGTGCAGTTGCCTGGCGTGCAGGACACCGCCAAAGCGAAGGTCATCCTCGGCGCTACTGCGACCTTGGATTTTCGCATGGTCGACGATGAGCACAATGTCGGCGAGGCCCTTGCCGGTCGCACGCCAATTGGCGCACGGCTTTACTACGAACGCGATGGGCGGCCGATCTTACTGAAACGGCAGCTCATCATCTCGGGCGACTATATTACTGATGCCGCTTCTGGCTTAGAACAGCAGTCCAATAGCCCAGCGGTGTTCATCACACTGGATGGGCGTGGCTCGCGCATCATGTCCGAGCAGACGCGGGACAAAATTGGTAAGCGCATGGCGGTTGTGTTCATTGAGCACAAGCAAGAGCGGGTAACTGCGCCGGACGGCACTAAGTCCTGGAAGAAGCGTATTACCGAAGAGGTCATAAACGTTGCTGTCATACGAGATAAACTCGGCAAACGTTTTCAGATCAGTGGTCTAGATAGTACTGGCGAAGCGCGCGACCTAGCACTGTTATTACGTGCTGGCGCGCTGGCCGCACCTATAACCATTATCGAAGAGCGCACCGTCGGACCGAGTCTTGGCCAGGAAAATATCGACAAAGGCACATCATCGGTAAAGATTGGATTCCTGCTGGTTCTGATTTTTATGGTGATTTACTACCGTTTGTTTGGCTTGGTCGCGGATTTGGCTCTGGCGTTCAATCTAGTGCTCATCGTAGCGGTGTTGTCGTTGCCTGGCATTCAAGCAACCCTGACGCTGCCGGGTATCGCTGGCATTGTGTTGACCGTGGGTATGGCAGTTGACGCCAATGTGCTGATTTTTGAACGTATTCGAGAGGAGCTGCGCAACGGTAATTCACCGCAAGCGAGTATCCACGCAGGCTATCAAAAGGCCTTCTCAACCATCGCTGATGCCAACGTCACGACGCTTATCGCTGCTGTAGTGTTGTACGGTTTCGGTACCGGCCCAATCAAGGGTTTCGCGGTTACGCTGAGCATTGGGATTATCACGTCTATGTTCACCGCGATCATGGGCACCCGTGCGGTTATCAACCTGATTTACGGCGGACGCCGAATCGAAAAGTTGATGATCTAACGGCTTCAGTAGAGTTTCTCTAAGATGCAATTATTCAATATTCAGCCGAACATTAATTTTGTTGGGCAACGTAAATTCGCAGCGTACGCATCAGTGGCCCTGATGGTATTAGCGTTGTTGGCAATGGCTTTGCGTGGGCTCAGCCTCGGCATTGACTTCACTGGCGGAACGCTGGTTGAGGTTGGCTATGAAAAAGCCGCTGACGTCGAAGCAGTGCGTACAGGTTTGGCCGCAGGTGGATTTCCGGAAGCCATTGTTCAGCACTTTGGCTCCGCCAAGGATGTGCTGGTGCGCATTGCACCGCGCGATGACATCAACAAAGCAAAGCTGAGTACTGATCTCAAGCAAGTGCTCGAGGACGCACACGGCGGCGAACTCGAAATGCGCCGGGTCGAATTTGTCGGGCCGCAAGTGGGCGAAGAATTACGTGAGGATGGCGGTTTGGCCATGTTGGTCGCGCTCGCCGGTATTCTTATCTATGTATCACTGCGCTTCGAATGGCGTTTCGCGCTAGGCTCAGTCGCTGCATTGGTGCACGACGTCGTAATTACAGTGGGTATTTTCGCGCTGTTTCAGCTGCCATTCGACCTGACTGTGCTGGCCGCTGTGCTGGCTGTTATCGGTTACTCGCTGAACGATACGATCGTGGTGTTCGACCGTATAAGAGAGAATTTCCGGCGTATGCGACGTGGTTCGTCAGAACAAATTACCAATACTTCGCTAAATCAGACCTTGTCGCGCACCTTGATGACCTCCGTTACCACCTTGCTGGTGCTGATTGCGCTGTTCTTTTTAGGCGGTGAACTGATACACGGCTTTGCAACTGCGCTCATTATCGGTGTGCTAGTGGGGACGTACTCGTCAGTTTATGTCGCGAGTAGCGTAGTTCTTGCCTTAGGCATTAAACGCGAAGATCTGTTGCCGGTAGAAAGGCCAGGAGATGAAGGCCAAGAAGCCGCGCCATAGCGATTAGGCTTAGGCCAGCAGCAGTGCATCTGGTCTAAGCAGCGGCTTTGGCTTGTGCGCCGATCACAGTCAGTCATGCTGGCTTGGCTTTTTGCGCTCGCTAAGATTCGGCGAGCGATGGCTTTAGAGCACTGCGCGCAGACTAGCGCAGTTGCGTGATGCGCTCGTGTAGTCGTTTGAGTGTGTCCTGGGTTGCACTCAACTCACGCAGCAACTCATCTCTCGACACCGGTGGTGCCAATTCTCGGATGCGCTCTTGCTTGGCCTCATCCAGGTTGTTAAGCACTACGGCGATGAACAGGTTGATGACGACGAACGTTCCAAGCACCACAAAGCTAACGAAATAGATCCACGCAAACGGGCTGAGTTCCATCGCCGTGTACATGACGTCGGTCCAGTCTTCCAGCGTTACCACTCGAAATAGTGTCAATAAAGCGATTGGTAGGTTACGCCAGTGGGTTGGATCGTGAATATGGAACAGGTGATAACCGACCACCGCGTAGATATAGAAGATGATGCTCATGAGTAGGATCACGTGACCCATACTCGGAATAGAGCGAATCAGCGTGGTTACTATCAGGCGCAGCTCGGGAATTGCGGAAATGAGGCGCACGACTCGCAGCAGCCGCATAAGCCGCGCGACCATGGCAAATTCGCCAGTGCCAGGCACCAGTGAAAAAACGACGATGGTAAAATCGAACAAATTCCAGCCATCGCGAAAATAACGACTGGGTTGTGGCCAAACAGCCACGATTTTTAGTACTGCCTCGAGTATGAATGCAATCAGGATCGTGTGGTTAGCGCCCAGTAGAATGGGGCCGAAGCTCTCCATCATCGTCGGTGAGGTTTCAAGCCCGACGAGTAGTGCCGTCAGTAAAATGAGACCAATGATGAGTGCGTTGAAAGCTCTTGATTCAACGATTCGAGCGGCTAGCGCCTGCATGTAGGGATCCTCAACGGGGCTTTGTTGGTGTGGTTGGGCGCGCATAATAGCGAAAGTTTAAGATACGGTTGAAATGTTTCGGTTCAAGCCGCCGTCAGCGAAAGCGTGGTGGACAGTACGCGCTCAGTACATGTGCGTCATAATTGCGCATTTGCGTTTCGGTGAAGGCCCGATTTCGCTATGATCCTGTCCTTTTCTCACCCACTTAGTGTCATAACAGCCGAGCACTATTACTACGATGCAAGCAGAACAAATAAAGACCCTGATTGAAGCCGGATTACCTGAGTGTGAAGCCCAAGTAGACGGTGACGGACGTCACTGGAACGCGGTTGTCGTCAGTCCGGCATTTACTGGTAAATCGATGTTGCAACAGCATCGCCAAGTCTACGCTGCGCTCGGTGATAGCTTCGATACTGAGGCGCTGCACGCATTGTCATTACGCACTTATACACCCGAGCAATGGCGAAATAGCCAGGGCTGAGGCTTACATATTGGATAAATTGCTAATCACCGGCGGCGTGCCTTTAGACGGCGAAGTGCGCATCTCGGGAGCCAAGAACGCGGCGCTGCCGATACTTGCCGCGGCACTGCTAGCTGATGGACCGATGACTATCGGCAACATCCCGCATCTGCATGACATCACCACGACGATGGAGTTGTTGGGACGCATGGGCGTCGAACTGACCGTCGACGAGCGCATGAATATCACTATAGATGCGGCGCCGATAAAGCATTTCTATGCCCCGTACGAACTCGTCAAGACGATGCGCGCATCAATTCTGGTGCTTGGACCATTGCTGGCTCGCTTCGGTGAGGCGTTGGTGTCGCTGCCGGGCGGTTGTGCGATTGGGTCACGGCCGGTGAACCTGCACATCTGGGGATTGCAGAAGATGGGCGCGGATATCCGCGTCGAGAATGGTTTTGTGCATGCCCGTGCCAACCGACTCAAAGGCACGCATCTGATTATGGATATCAGCACCGTCACTGGCACCGAGAACCTAATGATGGCGGCTACGCTCGCCGATGGCACGACGGTTATCGAAAATGCCGCTCGCGAGCCTGAGGTTGTTGATCTGGCGGGCTGTTTGAACGCAATGGGGGCGAAGGTCACTGGAGCGGGCAGCGACACGATCTATATCGAAGGCGTTGAGACGCTCAAAGGCACGCATTACGACGTGTTACCAGACCGTATCGAATCAGGAACCTACCTAGTGGCCGCGGCGATAACGGGCGGACGGGTTAAGATTAAGAACACTAATCCGGGCATGCTCGATGCGGTGATCGAAAAACTCGAAGAGGCCGGCGTCAAGATGACCATTGGCGATAATTGGGTTGAAGCAGATGGCCGCGGCCGGCGTCCCAACGCGGTCAACATTCGCACTGCGCCATTCCCAGCGTTCCCAACCGACATGCAAGCACAATTCACCGCATTGAACGTTGTTGCGGAAGGTTCCGGGACTATTTCCGAAACTGTGTTCGAGAATCGTTTCATGCACGTGCATGAGCTGCGACGTATGGGTGCGGACGTGCAATTGGAAGGCAATACCGCAATCACTCGCGGTGTGCCTCGTTTGACTGGCGCTCCGGTGATGGCAACGGATTTGCGCGCGTCCGCGAGCTTGGTGTTAGCCGGGCTGGTGGCGGAAGGTGAGTCGATCGTGGACCGGATATATCACATTGATCGCGGCTATGAATGTATCGAAGAGAAGCTATCCATGTTGGGCGCGCGTATTCGGCGCATACCCGGGTGAGCGTAAAGAGCCTTGCGTCGCCGCCATCGCTGACCATTGCGCTGTCTAAGGGGCGTATTTGCGATCAAGCACTGCCGTTGCTCTCCGCTGCTGGAATCGAGCCACTCGAAGATCTAAATACCAGTAGAAAGTTGCGTATCGATACAACGCTTGATCAAGTAAAGCTACTGGTTATCCGGGCAACCGATGTACCGGTCTTTGTAGGGCACGGTGCGGCTGACCTCGGTATCGTAGGCAAAGATACGCTGCTCGAATATGACGGCGCAGGTTTGTATGAGCCGCTTGATCTTGGCATTGCTCGTTGCCGCCTAATGGTTGCGGAGCGGGCCGACGCGCCGGTTGCACAGATGCCGTCAGGTCGGCGGCTACGAATCGCAACCAAGTACGAGCGCACCGCACATCGACACTATGCGGCTAAAGGTCAGCAGGTCGAAATTATCAAATTATACGGATCGATGGAGCTTGCGCCGTTGGTTGGCCTGGCTGATTGCATTGTGGACTTGGTTGATACCGGCTCAACGCTGGCCGCCAATGGTCTGGTGGCGGTTGAGCATATCGCCGATGTCAGCTCACATTTGGTCGTCAACCAGGCATCGATGAAGATGAAACATGCGGCAGTCACAGCCATTATCGGCTTGCTGGCGAATGCCGTGAACGAGCGCGATCGAACTGCTGCTTAAGCAGTTGTTGGTCCGCCACTGACTGATGCGTGTGGCGCGGATGTTCGGAAAACCACAACTCACCCGGCGCACAAGCGCGCAATTTTGCGCCGCGATCGCGGCGCGTCACCAGTGAGAAGAACGAATCGTGAAGATACCTCGCCTGGATAGTCGAGCGGCCGACTTCAGCGCACAACTGGAGGCGCTGATCCATTGGGAACAACCTGAGACCGACAGCGTCGAAGCTGTGGTTCGCGCGATCTTGACCGACGTTAAGGCGCGCGGTGATGCCGCGCTGCTTGAGTACACGCGCCGGTTTGACCGGCGCGAGGTGCAAAGCGGTGCGGCGATCACCTTGCAGCCAGCGCAGCTACGTACGGCTTGGGATAGTTTACCAAGCGAGCAGCAACAAGCGTTGGACCGTGCAGCGCAGCGCATCCGCGTCTTCCACGAGCACCAAGTTGAGCGTTCCTGGTCGTTTACCGAAGCCGACGGTACGGTCCTCGGGCAGCAAGTGAGCGCGATCGAGCGCGCCGGTATCTATGTACCCGGTGGCACCGCGGCCTACCCGTCGTCGGTGTTGATGAATGCAATTCCAGCCAAGGTCGCAGGCGTGGAGGAACTCGTGATGGTGGTGCCAGCACCTGACGAGCACTTAAACCCCTTGGTTGCAGCTGCTGCGTATGTGGCCGGAGTGGACAAACTGTTTACTGTCGGTGGCGCGCAGGCCGTCGCGGCACTCGCATACGGCACTGAAACCGTGCCCGCGGTCGACAAAATCGTAGGCCCCGGAAACATCTACGTAGCTACGGCAAAACGCATGGTGTTTGGTGTCGTTGGCATTGATATGGTGGCCGGACCGTCGGAGATCCTGATTCTGTCTGACGGCACTGTTGCACCGGCGTGGCTGGCGATGGATCTGTTTGCGCAAGCAGAACACGATGAGCTTGCACGGGCAGTGCTGATTTCTCCTGATCCACAACATCTAGATGAGGTTGAGCGCGAGATCATGGCGGCGTTGCCGACTATGTCCCGGCGCGACATTATCGAAGTCTCGCTGGCGACCCGCGGTGCATTGATTCAGGTTGTGGACATGCAAGAAGCGGCCGCCTTGGCAAACCGTATCGCCGCGGAACATGTGGAATTGGCCGTCGCAGAGCCGCAAGCGCTGTTGCCATTGATACGCCACGCCGGCGCGGTATTTCTCGGTTCCTATAGTCCTGAGGCCTTTGGTGACTATTGCGCAGGTCCGAATCACGTTCTGCCTACCGCTAGGACCGCGCGATTCTCGTCGCCGTTAGGCGTATACGATTTTCAGAAACGCTCCAGTGTTATCCACTGTAGTGCGTCAGGTGCTGACACCTTGGCACCGCTTGCTGCCACGCTCGCCTACGGCGAAGGCTTGCAAGCGCACGCGCGCTCGGCTGAATTACGGCTCGGCAACCGCCAACGCTAACGGCGACACTTGCCGCGCTGCGGCTAGGTTTTGCTAGCCGGGGCGTTGCGCGACCTTGGCATTGATGGCGTTGCGCTTGCCGGAGCGCGTTACCAACAGCTCAACTGTCGAACCCGGGGTCACACTACTAATTGCGTTCACCGCGTCCTGTGGGTCCATCACAGGCTCGCCGTCGACCGCAGAAATGATGTCTCCAGGCTGTAGCCCGGCAGTTGCGCCGGGGCCGCTTGCCAGCACGCCGGACACCAGCACACCCGATGGGGCATCTTTGAGTCCATAGAACTCCAGATTACGACTGGTAACCGGGTTGATCTCAATGCCTAGCCAGCCGCGCGGCACGTAGCCGTGCGCCAGAATCTGTTCCATCACGTGGCGTGCCACATCAACTGGGATGGCGAAGCCAATGCCTTCGGAGCCGCCACTTTGCGACACGATGGCGGTGTTGATGCCAATCAAAGCGCCAGCAGGTGTGATCAGCGCGCCGCCGGAGTTACCTGGATTGATGGCCGCATCGGTCTGAATGAAATCTTCGAATGTGTTGATGCCGAGACGCGAGCGGCCCTTTGCGCTGACGATGCCCATAGTTACTGTCTGGCCGACGCCAAAGGGATTGCCGATAGCGAGTACGACGTCACCCACCGCCAAGGCACTGACGCTGCCCGTTTGAATCATCGGCGGGTTAGTTACATCAATACGCAATACAGCCAAATCGGTGTCTGGGTCGGTGCCAACAATTTCGGCAGTAGCAGAGCGCCCATCACGCAACAACACTCGGATCTCGTCGGCGCGCGCGATTACATGATGGTTCGTAATGACAATGCCGGCCGGTCCGAGCATAACGCCGGAACCCAGATCTGTTTCTAAGCGTTTCTCGCGCGGATTAGCGCCGCGCTCGAAAAATCGTCGTAGGAACGCATCATCCACCAGCGGATTGGTGCGCTCGTGCACAACTCTTGCTGTATGCACGTTAACCACAGCGGGGGCGGCCAAGCGCACTGCATTGGCGTAAGAGACCACGCCTGAGCTTTTTTGCTGAGGCTCGGACGCTTGCCGATAGAATGGACTTTTGCTGAGACCGACAATTTCCGGCAAGGTCAGCGCCACGACGAACGCCACCGCGAGACCTGCACTCACACCTTGTGCGACGAATCGCAGCACTTGAATACCTTTGTACGCAATAGGGGACAACCTACTGCTAGAAATGTGGTGCGCGTAACTGCGCCAAGTTGCCATGGTACCCAAAGCAGTTTGGCTTTGCAGGAACGAAAAGCGTGCTTGTGATCCATACCTACATTTAACTCGTGCCCGTATCTTCTTGAAAAATTCGGGAACTTATAGGATCCTATTGGCCTTTGTGGGCACAGCACATTCGCGTCTAGCAAATGCACTTCGTGCTCTACCCAGCATTCATTATTGACTATCCGGCGGAGTTCCACACGATGAGTTATGGAGGCGTGGACCAGGGGCGCCGGCGGTTCCTCACGGCCACTACTACAGTAGTGGGTGCCGTAGGCGCCGCCTATACGGCTGTTCCCTTTATTGCGTCTTGGGCACCCAGTGCCCGCGCGCGCGCGATCGGTGCACCTGTTCAGATCGACTTTGGCAAACTAGAGCCAGGCATGCAGATGCGTGTCAAATGGCGAGGCAAGCCAGTTTTCGTCCTTAAACGTACCCAGGAAGCCTTGGATTCTTTGAAAGCGGTGGAAGGATCGCTGCGCGATCCATCGTCTAATGAAGACCAGCAACCGGCGTATGTAGACAGCAAGACCCGATCGATTCGACCCGATGTGCTGGTGTTGGTCGGCATCTGCACACACCTTGGTTGTTCACCAACTATGGTGAAAGCAAGTGATGCGCATTCGCTCGGTGATGACTGGCAGGGTGGTTATTATTGCCCGTGTCATGGATCGCGCTTCGACTTTGCAGGCCGGGTTTACAGCGGAGTGCCTGCTCCGACCAATCTTGAAGTCCCACCACATCACTTTGTCGGTGATTCTGGACTGGTCATCGGCGATGACGGGGGCAATGCCTGATGCTGAACCAACTCATTGGCGTGCGCGACTGGGTCGATGCTCGATTCCCACTAACGAAGTTGTGGAACGAGCATCTAGCCGAATATTACGCGCCTAAGAACTTCAATTTCTGGTACTACTTCGGCGCACTATCCCTAGTTCTGCTAGTCAACCAGCTACTGACTGGTATTTGGTTGACGATGCATTACAAGCCGGACGCAAACCTGGCGTTTGCCTCGGTCGAGTACATCATGCGCGATGTGCCTTGGGGGTATCTGATCCGCTATATGCACTCTACCGGTGCATCGGCGTTTTTTGTCGTCATCTATTTGCACATGTTCCGGGGCTTGCTTTACGGCTCATACAAACAACCGCGCGAGCTGCTGTGGCTTGTGGGCATGGCTTTGTACATGGCCTTGATGGCAGAGGCATTCATGGGTTACCTGCTGCCATGGGGACAAATGTCCTTCTGGGGCGCGCAAGTCATCATCTCGTTGTTTGGCGCTCTGCCGTTCGGCATTGGTGAGGCTTTGTCACTGTGGATTCGTGGTGACTATGTCGTCTCGGATGCAACCTTGAACCGGTTCTTTGCACTGCACGTAGTTGCACTCCCGTTGGTCCTGCTTGGATTAGTGGCTGCGCATTTGATTGCACTGCACGAAGTTGGGTCGAACAACCCTGACGGCGTTGAAATCAAGAAGAACAAGAACGAGGACGGCATCCCTAAAGATGGTATTCCGTTTCACCCGTACTACACCGTCAAAGACCTGATGGGGATCGGGGTATTTCTGATTGGTTTCGCCGCAGTGGTGTTTTTTGCGCCGGAATTCTTTGGGTGGTTCTTGGAACGCGATAATTTCATTCCCGCTGACCCCCTGAAAACGCCGGAGCATATTGTTCCGCTTTGGTATTTCACGCCGTTCTACGCAATATTGCGCGCGATCCCGGACAAGCTGACGGGCGTCCTAGCGATGGGCGCGTCGATCTTCTTCTTGTTCGTGTTACCTTGGCTTGATCGTCATCCGATCAAATCATTCCGCTATCGCAGCCCATTGTTCCGGTTGTTGTTGTGGGTATTTGCCGTCGTGTTTGTGACACTCGGCTACTTAGGTACGCAACCGGCCACCCAAGTTGCCTCGGAAATCGGCCTGCGGGCGGCTGAGCTGTACTTCATGTTCTTCCTGATTCTGTGGCTCTACAGCGATGAGCGCTCAGCGGCAATTCACTTCCAAACCTTCGTGGTCTTGGTAATCGTGATGCTGGCTATCGATGTGATTCGCTACGACGAGGCTAAGTCAGGATTGATAATGCTGAGTGCGTTGCTACCGCTCGGTTACATGTTCGTATTTACGCTGGGGCCAGTGTTCACGCGATTAAACGAGTCGCGGGCGGTGCCGGAGAGGGTTACATCGTGAGCTTGAAAAAAACGATTGCCGTTGCGTTGTTCGCACTGTTACCCGCCCTGGTTAGCGCCGCAGGAGGCGCTTACAAGCCAGTCTCCGCACGCGTTGATTTGAGCGATGCAGCATCGCTCCAGCGTGGCGCGAAGCTGTTCGTTAACTACTGCTTGAGCTGCCATTCGGCCGAATTCATGCGCTATGGGCGTATGGGTGAGGACTTAGGTATCTCCGAAGATCAAGTCAAAGCTAATTTGATGTTCGCATCGAAAAAGATTGGAGACACCATGGAAGTCGCATTTGCAAGGGCAGATGCGCAGGAGTGGTTTGGGGTAGTGCCGCCGGACTTGTCGGTTATTGCGCGGGCTCGCGGTGAAGACTGGCTGTATACTTATCTGATGGCGTTCTACAAAGACCCGTCGAGACCGTTTGGGGTTAACAATTTGATGTTTCCGTCAGTAGGCATGCCTCACGTGTTTGAAGAGCTCCAAGGCGTGCAGCGATTGAAGGAAGTAGCAGCAGATGCGCATCCTTCAAGCAACCCCTTAGACGCACTGGAGTTGGAAACTCCTGGTACGCGTAGCGCTGGGCAGTTCAGCAAGGATATGCGTGATTTGGTGAACTACCTCGTCTATTTGGGTGAACCCGCAAAGCTAGAGCGCTATGGCCTTGGTGTGAAGGTGATCTTGTTCCTACTCGTCTTCTTGTACGCTGCACGCAAGCTCAAGAACGAGTACTGGAAGGATGTTCACTAAAACCTCGGTACATACTCAGACCTGCCAATGACTCAGGTCTGAGTTCCGCTGTGTAATAATTTGTCCATCCGCTCAACGCGGTACTTTTTGGCAGTCTCTTGAGATCCGATATGGCATTACTCCCGAACCGACGATCCGTCATGACTCTCTACTCAGACGTGATGGAGCCGGCTAGCCATGCGGTGCGTTTCGTGCTGGCTGAGAAGGCGATTAACGTCGACATCGTTAGTGTCCAATCAGGTGAGCGGCCAGAGGACTTGCTAGAACTCAATCCCTATGATCATGTACTGACCTTGGTGGATCGCGATCTCGTATTGTATGAGCCGCAGATCATCATGGAGTACATTGACGAGCGCTTCCCGCATCCACCGTTAATGCCGGTTGATCCAGTCGCGCGTGCTAACAGTCGCCTTTATCGGTATCGAATTGGGCGCGATATTTATACGCTCGCCAATGAGCTGAGCACGGCCGAAGGTGAAGCCTTTTCTACGGCGAAGAGAAAGCTGCGCGACAGCCTGACAGGGATCGCGCCGATTTTTAGCCAAACCAAATACTTCATGAGTGAAGACTACTCGCTGGTGGATTGTTTTCTTGCACCAGTGCTGTGGCGTGTTGAGCATTACGGAATTAAGCTTCCACCCCAGGCGAAAGCGCTTATCAAGTACGGTGAAGGACTGTTTGAGCGCGATGCGTTCGAAGCTAGCCTGACTGAATTTGAACGAGAAATGCGCAGCTAATTTCGCCTGGCTTCTCGCCTTACGCATAACGTCGCGTCGCGTATACTGGGCGGGCGCGCCTTGCTTAATGTCACGAGCCCTACTACCGTGGGCAGTCCGGCGCTAGTGTTACCAGGCGCTCAGCTATCGCGGCAATGAAACCGACAGCAGATTAGGCAACACCATGACTGACGAATCGGTGGATCTTAGTTCGTTAAGACCCTACTTGTTGCGCGCTCATCACGAGTGGATGAGCGACAACGGCTTGACGCCACACTTGGTCGTCAATGCGCAGCGCCCGAATGTGCAAGTGCCGCAAGCATTTGTAAAAGACGGCTCGATTGTTTTGAACGTGTCGCTGCGTGCAGTGCGCGACTTGAATCTTGGCAATGAACATATCGCGTTCAGCGCTCGCTTCGCGGGCTCGCCTCATCAAGTATTTGTGCCAATTGAAGCGGTACGTGGTTTGGTCGCAAGGGAGTACGGTATTGGTGTCACCTTCCCGGATTCGACTGATGAGTTGAATAGCGACCTAGAACTAGCCCTAAACGCGGTTGCCGAGGATTACGGTGATGGCGATGATGAGCCTTCGCCTCGGCCACCAACAGGTAGGGCTGGACCGGCGCCAGGCAAGCCAGCTAGCGGTCGCCCGAGTTTGCGCGTTGTAAAATAGAACTCCAGCTCTTGTGTTCGGTAAGAATGTTGGACGCTTCGATGGGCTAGCAGCGGCACTTCAAAGGGACCGCCAGCGGGACTCGTCGCTGCCTGGAGCAACAGGTATTTGTAAGACTTGAATGGAGTTTGCCAGTAGCGTCAAGTCGCCGCGTTGCCTAGATATGCGGTCAAAGCTCACCTCGAAGCTGTAGCTCCTGCGAATTCCGAGCCCCCCAGATGGGGTGCGTGCAATGCCTACCGACTGTAGTGAAATAGTGTCGTCTAGGAGTTGCGCGTCGCTGTTTCTTAATGCTCGACGCACTACTCGCGAGGCCTGCTCATGATGACGACGAGCATCGGACCAAAGCCACAGGGCCAACCCGACGGCGACCAGCGCGGCGAGTGTAGACTTCATCAGGTCATCCTCTGTGCTGTCGTCACATATATCAATTGGCTAGCCTTCGATGCTGGAAATTGCGGTTGCGGATATCACCGACCTCGAAGTTGATGCCATTGTTAACGCTGCGAATGAGGGCTTGCTTGGCGGCGGTGGCGTTGATGGTGCCATACATCGTGCGGCGGGGCCGGGATTGATCGAGTTTTGTCGGGACTTGGGTGGTTGCCCGACCGGCCAAGCGAAGTTGACCCCTGCATTTAAGCTGCCAATTAAGTACATCATCCACACCGTTGGCCCAATCTGGCATGGCGGTACGGCAAACGAGTCAGCTGCGCTTGCAGCCTGTTACACCAACAGTTTTGAACTCGCCCTCGCGCACGGTGTGCGCACTATCGCCTTTCCGGCGATCAGCACTGGTGTTTACGGATACCCGCGTGCGCTCGCAGCAATTATCGCAATACCGGCAATGAAAGCGTACCAAAACAGCTTCGCGCGCATCATCGCCTGCTGTTACAGTGCTAAAGACGCCAAGTACTATCGTGATGCGCTTGGCTCGTGATGCAGTTCGAACTCAGCCTACAGCCCGCACACGGCAAGTTGCCCTAAACATGACGGGCGCAGTTGCGCGCCAATGCTCAGTCTAGGTACTCAAATAGCTTAACGACTCTGCGTACGCCACCAACCCTACGCGCGACCTCGGTGGCGGCATTTGCTTCGCTTTGTTTCAATAGGCCCATCAAAAATACGGTCCCGGCTTCAGTCACTACTTTCACGTGGTTTGCAGTGATGTTGGCTGCGCCTAGAAATGCCGACTTTACCTTCGCTGATAGATAACCATCGTTGGATCGAGACAACACTGAACTAGGCGCCGCCACGACTAGTTCGTTGTAGACGTGGCGGACCTTGCGCACACCTTTAACCAATTCGCCTGCGCGTTCCTTCAGCGCCTCACTGGGAGCTTCGCCCGAGAGCAGGGTTATACCGTTGAAGCTGGTCAGGCTCAGATGCGCTTGTTCTGCGAGCTTGGTATCTTCGCCGAACCTGGTCATGGCTTTTACTTCAATAATTTCGTCATCAATCAGCGTTCCAGTTGTGCGGCGGTCAACCGCCGCCGATACGCCTGCAGCACCGGCGCCAACCGCGGTGGCGGCGCAACCGCTAGTTAAGCCGACGGCCAGCGCTAGCAACAATATTACGCAATGTTTCAAGTACGGTGTTTGGCTCACTTTATGCTTCCCCCTGTCCGCCAATTTGGTGGTCGATCAGTTCACAAATGCAATGTAATGCGAGTAGGTGCACTTCTTGGATGCGTGCAGTAGACCACGCTGGAACTCTAATCTCTATGTCGTTGTTGTGTAACAGCTCCGCGGCTGCGCCTCCATCGCGCCCACTGAGTAAAATTACCGACATAGCTCGCTGATGCGCAGCCTCAATGGCTTGACTGATGTTGCCCGAGCGACCGCTCGTGGATATCGCTATTAACACGTCGCCAGCGCGCCCAAGTGCGTGTATTTGGCGGGAGAAGACTTCGTCAAAGCGGTAATCGTTGGCAATCGAGGTCAAGGTGGAACTGTCTGTAGTCAACGCTATCGCTGGCAGACCAGGACGTTCCAGTTCGAATCGATTTAATAGTTCTGCTGACATATGCTGCGCATCCGCGGCCGAGCCGCCATTTCCGCAAATCAGCACCTTGCCTTCATTCAGTAACACCTGCCAGATTTCTTCGCCGGCCGATGCGATCACATCAACAAGCACGTCGATAGACTTCTGCTTAGTCTGAATACTCTCTTCGAAGCTACGCGCGACGCGCGCACTTAGATCACTGGTCATAAACGCTCGCTCAGATTTGGGATTCGAATGCGTCGACGATCCATTCTAGATCCGTCGCTGACGAACCCAACAACACAACATCGAATCTGCACGGCGTGCTGGCCGCGATGTCCTTATGTGACAGGTAGTGTAACGCCGCTTTGGCAATGCGCCGTTGTTTACTCAGAGTAATGCTGCCGGCAGCGCCCCCGTAGCTTGTGTGCTTGCGGTATCTGACTTCTACAAATACCAGCAGTTCAGCATCGTGCATCACCAAGTCGATCTCGCCAGCCCTGCAGCTGTAGTTGCGGTTTACTAACAGCAAGCCGCGTTGTTGTAAGTACGCTAAGGCTCTGTCTTCTGCCTGACGGCCAGCCAGCAAATGCGGCGCGCTTACACGAGTGTGCTCCATGGTGACGGCTAAGGTAGCGTACTGGTTGGTAGTTGCCCTTCAATGTTCTGTGCGACGCCATTGACGAAGCGCGCCCACATCAAATTGCGTTGCACGACATTGCTAGTGTCCACAGTTAGCGTGCCGGTATAACCCTGATGCTCGGTACCAGGCTGTGCGCGCATGTTGCCGATGCGGGTAATGAGCGCCATCGCGTCAGCGCCGAAAGCGAATAAACGAGAGAAGCCCGCCATATCGTGGCTCCAAGATTGCTGTAGTGCCTGTTTAAGGCTGTCGCCTTCCAAAGACAGGTCAATAATCCACGGCATGTCGCCAAAGATGACGCCATCTAGGTCGTGGTCACGGTCCGCGTTAACGGCTCCGCCGTAAACATGCGAAGTTGCGTACACCGGCACCGACGAGGCGCGATGGAAACGTAATTGTGGTCGTAGCGCGCGCGCCTGGACTGCAAAACCAGCCATGAAAATGGCCTCTACATCTTGACGTCGCCGTACTTCAGATTGGACTTGTGTACCCACCGCTGCCTTTATCTCGCGCACACGCTGTTCGCTGTGATCGATATTCAACAAACGCTTTACCGGCGCAGACAAATCGCTACCTTCGGATTCGTAGAGTTGTGTTTCCAGCACGCGCCCGCCGAGCGCGCTGAAGGTGCTGGCAAAAGTATTAGTTACACGTTGCCCCCAGCTATTGTCCGGACCGATGGAAAGCGCGTTGCGGTGGCCGTCAAACCACATACGTTCAGCGACCTGGGCGGCTTCTTGCTCCGGCGATAGAGCTATCTGATAGAGTTCCGGCGGCGACGAGGTGCGGGGTGCGAAGGTATTGAGCGCCAGCGTTGGGACGCTTACTGAGCCGCTGGTGAGCAGAGCATTTACTTGCGCTTTGCGCAGTGGCCCGACAATGAAATCGGCGCCACTCGCGGTCGCTTGGTTGTACAGACTCACAATATCCTGCTTGACCGTGTCGACAATGCTCAGGCGTACATTGGGGGCCATGTTGGCATTGAGCCATGCGCCTACAAAGCCATCCCTGACTGCCGCGCCGGCACGCGCGAATCCCCCGCTCAACGGTAGCATTAGCGCGACATGGCGCGCCGGACGCGCGAGTCGCTCTGTTTGGGCAACTAGTGTTTGCGCGTATTCGAGGCCACCAGGGTGACTCGGAAAGCGCGCGCGCCATACCTGTAAAGCACCGGTTAATGAAGCCGGGTCACCGACATATCGACGCCCCAGTTCGGCCAATTCAATCCATCCAGAGAAGGTGTCAGGGGCTGGCAACTTCGCCGCATCGAACTCGGCCGTTGTGGCGCGACTAAGTGCTGTCCAAAGCGCCCGCCGGTTGTTGGTTGCCGCGCTTGGATCGCGCAGACTTGGTCCGAGGTCAGCATGGGCACGCGCCAGTTCCAGCCCTGCGCTTTGTACCGAGTAGGACAGCACCCGCGTTTGCGCATGCAACGCGCGCATCGCTACCGGGACCCGTGGCAGTGGCGGCAGTGCTGCCAGCGCCGCTTCAAACTGTCCGTCCTGAGCGGCGAGGCGCGCTTGGGCGAGCTTGCTCAGTACTGTTTGTGACGCGGAACCGGCTCGCCCGGACGCGGTTGCCAGCGCTTTGCGACCGGCGTCGAAATTACCTGCGAGCAGAAAAGCGTTTGCGGCGGATGTTCTATATAGCGCGGCATCGCTAGCTTCACTATTGGCCGCTAGACGTAAGAACTCGGTCGCTGCTGGTTGGTACTGCCCGCCATTAAGGCGTTGCTGTGCGAGCTGGTCGGGCGGCGGGTCGTTGTTGACATTACCTGCGCCGGTGCAAGCACCCAGAAGTGATGCCAATAGCAATGCACCAAATTGATGACTTGCGAATAACTTGCTGACTAGGGGATTTGCCATGGATACTCGCTGCAGTTTTTCCGGATCCGGGCCTGTCTAACCGCGCTGCATTAGCAAAGATTAGAGCAAGGTTACGGCGCGCAGAGTAACAAAAGTCACGTGCACAAATCACCCACGCCGCAGATTCATGCAGATAAGCTGAGCTCAATGCCTTCGCCGCCAGACGAACTTGGTGCGACAGATACGCACGAAAGTCACGATAGTGGCGCTGACTCGGGGGCCGGCGCCTTGTTTGTCGTGGCCACGCCGATTGGAAATCTTGAAGATTTCAGCGCGCGCGCGCTGACCACGCTCGCGACGGTTGACTTCATCGTTGCGGAAGACACACGTCACACGGGTCGCATGTTGGCGCGTCTTGGCATCAAAGCGCAGTTGCGCGCCTTGCACGAACACAACGAGACCAGAATTGCGCCAGAACTGGCCGGCGCGATAGCTGCAGGCCAACGCATCGCGCTGGTTAGTGATGCCGGCACGCCGCTTATCAGCGACCCGGGCTTCGCACTCGTAGACGCTGTGCTGGCGCGCGGGGCGCGAGTTATTCCGATTCCGGGGCCATGCGCGATGACTGCGGCCTTAAGTGTTTGCGGTCTTGCGACCGACCGATTCGCTTTCGAAGGGTTTTTGCCCGCGCGGCGCCAGGCGCGTTTGGCGCGCCTTGAGATGCTGGGTTATGAAACCCGTACAGTGGTTCTGTACGAGGCACCGCACCGCATCGCAGCCATGCTGGCGGACTGCGTGGTGGCGCTTGGGGCCGAGCGGCAAATCACTGTGGCGAAAGAATTAACAAAAATTCACGAGCAGGTGTTCCGCGGTTCCAGCGCTGATGCCTTAGTCTGGTTAGAAAGTGATCCTGCGCGCGTGCGTGGGGAGTTCGTTGTTGCTATTACAGGCGCTGCGGCCGCGGCACCGCCGCGCGCGGATTGGCACGCCGACTTAAAGATACTTCTCGAAGAACTGCCACCGGCGCGCGCCGCCCGCGTATTGGCGAAAATGAGTGGCGTCGCACGTAAGACGATTTATGAGCACGCCTTGCACCTAGCGCACGAGACGGGCGAATGAGTTGCTCGATTTAGGCAGTTGCCGGTTGCGCGCGTGCGCCAGTGCGTCCACACTCGCGCCGGGAGTCGGCCAGGCAATCGCCGCCGTTAAGCATTTTTGCTGCGCGGGGGAGGAAAGTCCGGGCTCCATAGGGCAGGGTGCCAGGTAACGCCTGGGGGGCGCGAG
>Ga0055584_100001644_pt1 | contig 21877 bp, 13 predicted proteins | sample OSDHelmetaG_FD_58716 | JGI IMG/M metagenome (GOLD analysis project Ga0055584, IMG submission 58716) | Pelagic marine sediment microbial communities from the LTER site Helgoland, North Sea, for post-phytoplankton bloom and carbon turnover... | ecosystem: Environmental > Aquatic > Marine >...
CGTGTCGCCCTCCCGATAAACCGGTCGATCTGAGAAGAGCAAAACCTTTGCCTGCGGTTCCATGAAACGCTGCCACGCAACCCGATAGCCCTTTCCATATCGGGAGAGCGAATGACGATCGAGACGAAGTGCATGGATGTCCTCCTCATGCGTCGCCATGAGCCATTTGCCGGTCGAGTACTCGCGCAGTTCCACGATGCCGCGATGATCAGTCGATTCCTGTTGCAGGATTTCGTTGTCATCGGTGAGTTCAATGACTGCCGCGCCCGAAACCGGTTCCCCAGTGGCGAGCGAAAACACGTGTACCAGAAGTCCCTTGGCATGGCGTTTCCACAGCATCCCCAGGTCCGTAAACTGAACGATGGTCTGAGTCCCTGCCGCCTCCGAATTCCGGGCCGGTCTCGCCTCGATGAAGAGCGGTGCCTTTTCGCCCCCCGTCATCCGCGACAATTCCAGTTCGTTCTGCACCGCAACATCCAGCGGATACTTCCCGCTCAACTCGAAATTCCGCAGTTTCTTACCGGGCACGAGGTCAAAAGGAATTTCATGATGTTCGTCGTGTCGAGGTTTGTAGACTGAATCAAAGCCTCGCAACCCGTGAATCAACGCTTCGGGCCCCAACCGTTTGGCCCGGATATTGACGTAGCCCGAATTGATCGAGAGAAACTTCAACCGACCGGCACCTGACGCGGGCATGGAAGAGGAAAACGAGGGAAAACGCAGGTGCGGACGAACCGCTTCGAACTGCAGATTGGTTCGATAGGGCTCATGCATGTTCAAGCCATACGCCGAGCGAAGCCCCGGATGCATCTGGACATCGTAGTTTACCCCCAGCTGGAAGTTCCCGCTCAGCGTCAGCATCTTGTAGCCGCGCTGAACACCCAGAATTTCCGGCCGCGGCGTGATCGTAAAATGCGAAAGTACATCCTCGGTGGGCACGAGCCCGTCGGCTGGGCGTGTCAGATGAACCAGGATCCGTTTGCCTTGGTAGACGGAATTCGCCGGGTCCATATAGCTCACCGCGATTGCGCGAACGGGTCCGATGGCAACCTCCATAGGCTTGGTGATCGGAATTCCGCCAATCGCCGGGGCATCGAATAACAGCTTCCACTCCTCCCCGGGCGTCAGGACTTCACCAGGTTTGAACTGAACCGCGTTCTTCGTATCATTGCTCGCCTTTCCCACATGGGCGAACTCAGCTGCCCACGTCGCCGGAATGTCGGCGGAATGCTGACTTCGGGAATCAACGATGCGCGATCCTTTCATGCGACCGCCGGTCAAGCGGGTGACGATCACCGGAATTCGCGTATTGCCGTTTGCAAAGCGAGCGATCTTCGTCAGTTCGTTGGTGTCCACCTCCGCATTGAACGCGACCTGCAGGATCGGCACGGCGGGAATGTTGTTGGTAGAATGGTAGTTGCCACGAATATTTAGAATCTCAAGTCCCGGCATTTGGAGAAAACGCTCCAGGCTCGCGGAAGATTCTCGACCATCGGCGTTCATCAGTCCGGACGTGAGACGAAACCGATATTCCGTCGCGAGGCGCGCTGCCTCCGTAGGCGTGTAAATCCCGGAACGCGGCGAAGTCCAGCGAAACCGCCCCTTGAGCATCGGCTCGATACGCAAGGGGGACATTGCCGCTGTCTGTCCCACCTGATCCTGACTGACCATGTCCGCGTCGAAGCGCAGTTCGAACTTGGTCTGGGAAGACAGCGAAGGAGTCGTCTGCAGCAGCTGAACGCCGCGGGACGATTCGATTCGTGGACGGCAGGTCACGAGCAGCAGCAGTCCGGCAAAGACCGCCAACCCCATTCCCACCGACACGAGCTTTCTGGAAGATGGGTGCGTTATCACCAGTTGACTCTCGGTTCATTCGCAGTTTCCCCGCGAATCCCGTTTCAACAAGGGCGACTTATTCACGGCAGCGGAGAAACGCTCCCACAACGGACCCAATCCCGTCACACATCGCAACAGATTCAATCCCATCAAGCATCGAGAATGGGAAACCGGCGCTCCCGCAGGGGAACATTCGGACATACACGTGCGCAGCATATGATGAATTCGCCATGGTGGGGCGGAAGTGGATATCAGTCCCGCACATGACGCACCTGGCCAAGTGTTTCACGACGTCAGGGTGGGACGCATGTGCCAAATCAGTTTGCCTGCAAATCTTGACGGAGTTTCCGCAGTTCCTTTCCGAGACGCGACTGCACCTTCTTGTAATCCGTCCGACCGTACACGCTCGTCATCTCGTTGGGGTCTTCTTTGAGATCATACATCTCCCACTCGTCCAACCCCTCGTCCTTGAAGTGGATGAGTTTGTAGCGGCGATCGATCACTGCGTAGTGGTTCGAAACACCGTGACCACCGGATTCGAAATACTCGTAGTAGAACGCCTTGCGCCAATCCTTCGGGGTGTTGCCTTGAAGAATAGGAACCAACGAGCGCCCCTGCATTTCAGAGGGCACGGTGGCTCCCGCAATATCCAGAAAGGTCTCGGCATAATCGATGTTGGAAACGATGTCGCGATTCACGCTGCCCGGCTTGATGACACCGGGCCAACGAACGATCAGCGGCGTCCGGAGGCTTTCGTCGTAGACCCAGCGTTTGTCGAACCAACCGTGTTCGCCGAGGTAAAATCCCTGGTCGGAGCTGTAGATGACCACGGTATTCTTCGCCAAACCGGATTTATCGAGGTAGTCGAGCAGACGACCCACATTTTCGTCCACGGCCTTCACACAGCGGAGGTAGTTCTTGATGTAACGCTGGTAGTGCCAACGCGTGCGTTCCTTGTCCGTCATGTTGGCTGCCAGAAACACCTCGTTACGCGGACGGAAGTGGCCGTCAAAAGCCTTGAACTGCTCCGGCGTGAATTTGCTCGAGTATTTGATCATCAAGCGGTGGTCCCCGATGTGATCAGCAATGCCCATCTTGTGCATCTTCGCCGCCGCGCCACGCCCTTCGTAGTCGTCGAACAGGCTGTCGGGCTCCGGAATCTTTCGGTCATCGTAAAGTGTCAGATGACGCAACGCCGGCTCCCAGCGGCCATGGGGAGCCTTGTGCTGGGACATCAGGAAGAACGGTTTCGTTTTGTCCCGCTGCTCGAGCCACTTAATCGTGCGATCGACGATGATGTCCGTCGTGTAGCCGGTGTGCCTCACCTGTTTGCCATTGGTGATAAGCATCGGGTTGTAATACTGCCCCTGTCCTTTCAGCACCTCAAAGTGATCGAACCCGGTCGGCGTGGACTTGAGATGCCATTTGCCAACGATCGCGGCCTGGTATCCGGCCCGCCGCATCAGCTTGGGCGCGGTCTGCTGCGAGCCGTCGAAGGTGTCCTTGTTCGTCCTTTGACCATTCAGGTGCGAGTATTTGCCGGTCAGGACCACCGCGCGTGACGGCGCACAGATGGAATTCGATACCAACGCGCGGCGGAACAGCATGCCACCTTTCGCCAACCGATCCAGATTGGGCGTCTTGTTCAGCTTCGACCCGTAGGCGCTGATCGACTGGGTGGCGTGATCATCCGTGAAAATGAAGAGGATATTCGGCTGCTTGGCCGCAGCAACCACCGAGGCCATCGCGACAGCCATGAATACGAGACACTTCGACATCAGATGCATCCGGCGATGCTTGGGGAGAAGCGCCGCTTAGGCAAATCGAATTCAAGGACCCACAGTCCATATCATTGAACGCGGCCAAGTCGCGTAGCGACCCAAGATTCACCCAAGCAGCCACCACCCGCAATAACACTCCGGTTTCCTACGTACGGGAAAAAGGGAGGACAGGTCTTGCACAATGGCGTAAGGTGAACGCCCTTTTCGCATGCAAAGCAACAGACAAAACAGGAATTTGGTCGCGTTCACACTCATCGAGTTGATGGTGGTGATCGGAATCATCGCCGTGCTCGCGAGTCTTTTGCTCCCAGTCTTGGGCAAGGCGAAGAACAAGGCCATGGGGATCGCCTGCTCCAACAAGGTGCGCCAGTGGGGCATCGCAATCCGGATGCACGCGGATTCGAATCAGGACAAATTTCCGTTCGACGGCACTCCGGGACAACCCATCAACAAGGGCAAGAACAAGCAGGCCTGGTACAATGCCACGGCTCGTTACATGAGCGACAATGGCTTGGCGAAGGCTTACAGCATCACGAACCGCCTGCCGATCCCGGGCCGAAGCTCGATTTTCCTCTGCCCCACCCCGACGAATCGCATGGTCACCGTCATGCCGACAATGAACAAACCGCTCTTCCACTACGGCATCAACGGCCGCCTGGTCACGGACCGGGGGCAGTCCATCACCGAGGACGGCGTGCTGCGTCCGGTGCAGACAGTGCTTTTCACGGACAATACGGAGAACCGCATTCCTTACGTAACCGGCCGCAACGTGCTCGCCCGACATGATTTCAGAGCCAAAGTCGCCTTCGTAGATGGTCACGTCTCAAACGTAAAATCGAACGACCTCCGGCGCACTTCCAAGACCGACGCCAGCGGCAAAGCCGAATGGGCCGCCAACCGGGTCATCTACTGGTACCCCAATGCGGGTATGAAGAAATAGCGGTCCATCCCCTACTTCCCATTCAACCCTTTGAGGTAGGCAAAAATCAACTCTGGCAGATCCTCGCTATAGCCCCCTTCGAGCAGACTGACGGCGGTCCCGTCAAGCCCGCGAACGGATTCGCCCAACCAATGGAAATCTTCGGCTTCCAAGGTCTCTTGGGCCAGAGGATCGCGCGCATAGGCATCGAAACCGGCGGATACACACACCACGTCCGGTTTCTGTTTCTTCAGATCGTCGAGCGCACCTTGCAGAATCTTCCGGTATTCGCCGCGCGGAGTCTCCGGTGAAACCGGATAGTTGAAGCAGTTGTCGCCCACGTTCTTCGTCCCCGTACCGGGATAGCAGGGATGCTGATGAATTGAGTAAAAGAACGTATTCGGTTTGTTCAACAGTATCGCCTCCGTGCCATTGCCGTGATGGACGTCGAAATCGAACACGGCGACCTTCTTCGCACCGGTCGCCAGTGCCTCCAGCGCAGTGATCGCCACGGAATTGAAGTAGCAGAAACCCATCGCCCGATTCTGGGTCGCGTGATGTCCCGGCGGACGGATGAGGCTGAAAACCGTTTCGCCTTTACGGGCAAGTTCCAACGCTTTCAGCGCCGCCCCCACCGAACGTGAAGTGTGACCAAAGATGTCCGTGTATGCCGGCGTATCGCCATCAAAGTGGCCAGACGGATTCTTCACCTCGCCGTAGTGCGCCTTCGAATGGGCCCGACAGACCTGGGATTCTTCGATCGTTGCCGGTGATTCCCAATCGATCGGCAACTCTTTCAGCGACTCGAGTTTTTCGACCGTCGCGGAAATCCGAGCCGGTCGTTCCGGATGGCCGATGGCGCGATACTGGGTGCAACGTTCGTCGGTGATGATCTTCATTCGCGGGCGGAATCATTGGAGCAGAGGCCATTTTTGACAATGCCGTTCAAACAATCCGCAAGATCGACAGCCCAACGATCGAATGTAATTTCGCAAAGTACCGTCGAACGCCGCACGTTGTGTTTCACACGATTGTCTGCAAAACGAATGATTCGAGCACTTTTCATCATCGCCACGACGTTTCTGGCCCCACTTGCCGGCGCCATGGCTGCCGGTTCCGGTCTCGATTTCAAAAAGGAAGTTCTGCCGCTCTTGGAGGACTATTGTTACGACTGCCACGGCGATGGCGCGGATAAGGGAGGATTCAAGCTGGATGAGAACACGAACGATGCGGCACGCCTTTCCGACCACGTGCTGTGGCTCAAGGTATGGGACAACCTCCGTGCCCAGATGATGCCGCCGCTCAAGAAACGTCAGCCATCGACCGGCGAGCGGGAGAAGGTCATGCGTTGGATTGAACGCGACGTCTTCAAAGTGGATCCCGAAAACCCCGATCCCGGTCGTGTCACCATTCGTCGCCTGAACCGCAAGGAATACGAATATACGATCAAAGACCTGCTCGGGGTCGAGTTTGAAGCGGACGAGGAGTTTCCGCCTGATGACACCGGCTACGGCTTTGACACCATCGGCGATGTGCTCAGCATTTCGCCGCTGCTGCTGGAGAAGTATCTGGCTGCCGCCGAGAAGATTGTGGGAAAGGCCGTCCCCACCACCGGTCCGCGCATTCCCATGATCCAACTTGGCGGAGACAGCTTTCGCGATCCCAAGCATCCCAAGAGCACGGCAAAGTGGCTGCCGTTTGAAACGGCTTCGCTGCACGAGCGACGCCATACGATTCCGCATGCCGGACGCTATCGCATTCGGGTGGAAATGCAGGTGGCCGGTTCCATGGGAGCATCGTCCCACTCCGCCGTGCTCGCGCTAAGAGCCAATGGCAAGCAGCTCGAAACGGAGGACCTGAGTTGGGACAACCGCAAATCAATCTACCTGACCGGCGAGGCGGATCTCCGGCGTGGGGTGAATACCTTTGGCCTGCAGATGCAGCCGAAAGCCAAACCGGAAGATGGGGAGAATCCGCTACGCCTGGCTGTGCGTTCGGTCTACCTGCAAGGTCCGCTCAGCGGCGAACACCGGCGCTACCCCTCGCAGTATCTTCGCGTCTTCACCGACGGGCCGCCTCCCGATGATGTGGACGGACGCCGGGTTTACGCCAAGCGCATCCTCCGACAGATTGCCAGCCGCGCTTTCCGCCGACCGGTGGACGAACCCACCTTGAATAGGCTGGTGAAGATGGCCATCCATCACGATCAGGAAGAAGGGATCATGTTCGAGAAAGGGATCGGTCATGCAATCACCGCCCTGCTGTCTTCTCCCCGCTTTCTGTTCCGCGCAGAGATTCAGTCCAAGCCGAATGATCCGGGCGAAGTTGTGGCCGTGGATGAATTCGCATTGGCGTCCCGGCTTTCCTATTTCCTTTGGAGTTCGCTGCCGGATAAGAAGCTGATGGAATTGGCCGCAAAAGGAGAACTCCGCAAGGACCTGCGCAACCAGATCGATCGCATGATCGAAGATCCCAAGTCCGGCCGCTTCATTCGCAACTTTGTCGGGCAATGGCTGCAGACCCGCGACGTCGAAGCGATCCATGTGGATCCGCGACGCATTCTCAAAATCCGCGACAGCCGTCAGGCCTATCGGGTGTTCAACAACAAGGTCCGTTCCGCCATGCGGGCGGAAACGGAGATGATGTTCCGCTACCTGATAATGGAAGACCGGAGCGCGCTGGACCTGCTCATCGCGGACTACACCTTTCTAAATCGGACCTTGGCGAAGTTCTACGGCATCGACGATGTGCGCAGCGATCGCATGGAAAAGGTGACGCTCCCCGCCGACAGCCGGCGCAGCGGAATCCTGACCCACGGCAGCGTCCTGCTCGTGACCTCGAATCCCACCCGCACTTCCCCGGTGAAGCGCGGCCTGTTCGTGCTCGAAAACCTGATGGGAACACCGCCGCCACCGGCCCCCCCCAATGTCCCGGAATTGGAAGAGGCCGTACGCGGCAAGGGCCGCACCATGACCATGCGTGAAGCCATGGCAGTCCACCGTGAAAACCCGCTCTGCGCCTCCTGCCATGAGCGCTTTGATCCCCTCGGCTTGGCACTGGAGAACTTCAATGCGCTCGGCATGTGGCGCGACGAACAGAACGGCAAGAAGATCGAGACCGAAGGACAGCTCATCACGGGCGAGAAATTTGCTGATGCGAAAGAGCTCGGCAAGGTCTTGGCGACGAAGCGACGACCGGACTTTTACCGCTGTCTCACGGAGAAACTGCTGACCTACGCCCTCGGGCGCGGCATGGAATACTATGACACTCCGACGATTGACCGGATTGCCAAACAACTCGACGCCGACAAAGGTCGCATGCGCAGCCTGATTTACCTGATGATCGAAAGTGCCCCGTTCCAGAAACGCCGCGGCGACGGCTCGCGCCTCTTGGCACACTGATATCCCATTGAATTTCACCACTTGCACCACGATCCAAAGCGACCAGATTATTTGACCATGAACGAATTGAACCGACGCCATTTTCTCCGTGGATTGGGTGCCAGTGTCGCGCTGCCCACTTTCGAGTCATTGTTGGGCAACTCGGCGACCGCGGCCCAAGCCGCGACTGCCAGCGGAGCGCCCTTGCGGATGGCCTATCTCTACGTTCCCAACGGCGTGATTCTTGACGCTTGGCAACCCCATGGCGATGGATCGAACTATCGGCTCAATCGCTCCCTGCAACCACTCGAACCTTATCGAAAGGACATTCAGATCTTGTCCGATTTGGAACACGAGAACGGTTGGGCCGGACGTGACGGGGGCGGCGATCATGCCCGGGCAAACGCCACCATTCTTACCGGGGCACGACCCCGCAAGACCGCCGGAGCCGATATCCGCCTTGGGATTTCGGTGGATCAGGTCGCGGCCTTGGCGGTCGGCAGACAGACGCGTTTTGCCTCCTTGGAACTGTCGACTGACGGTGCGCGCAAGTCAGGTGGGTGTGATTCGGGTTATTCCTGCGCCTATCAGTTCAACCTGTCCTGGCGTGGCCCGGTTTCGCCGATGGCACCGGAACACAATCCGCGCCTCGTGTTCGAGCGGCTGTTCGGCGATGGCAACGGAGCGATTCGCAAGAAGAATTACCAAGCACGGGTGGCGCAAAAGCGTTCGATCCTCGATTTTGTTTTGGACGACGCCAAAACCCTGCACGGCCAACTTGGCCGGAACGATCAGCAGAAATTGGACGAGTATCTGATCGGCGTCCGTGAAGTGGAACAGCGCATCGAGAAAGCCGAACTGTTTGGCGATCTACCGGATGTCAAAATGGACGCCCCGGAAGGGATTCCTGGCGATTACCAGCGCCACATTCGCCTCATGATCGATCTCATGATCATGGCTTTCCAAACGGACAGCACCCGGATCGCCACGTTCTCTCTCGCCCACGACGGAAGTAATCGCAGTTTCAAAGATATCGGTGTCTCTGAAGGCCACCACCATCTGTCACATCATAAGCGCGGGGCGACTTACATGGAGAAGCTCCGCGTGATCGACAAATTCTACGCCGAGCAGTTCGCCTACTATCTGAAGCGGATGTCGGAAGTGAAAGATACGGACGGCAAGTCGCTGCTGCACAATTCCATGTCGGTGTACGCCAGCGGACTTTCCGATGGCGACCGGCATAGCCATCGCGATCTCCCCGTGGTTCTCGCGGGCAATGCCGGCGGCAAACTCAATCCCGGCCGGCACGTGAAACAGCGGAATGATACCCCGATGAGCAATCTTTATGTGAATCTTCTGAACGTGATGGGTGTTCCCACGACCACGTTTGGCGACTCCACCGGTCCACTTCGGGGCGTCTAGAATTGGGCTGAACGCCTGATTTCCGTCAAATAGACTTGGATGTTTTCCAAAAATAAGCGATTGACAGGGCCTGCTTACTTACATTAGTAAAATAATCACTTTAGTAAACATTAAGAAACATGTCCGATAAACTCACTCACAACGAGATCATCAAAGACGCGATTCCGACCTTGGCCGGCAACATTTCGGCCACCATTGACAATTCGGAAGTCGAGAAGTTCGACAAGGATGACGAGCAATTCCTCAAGTTCCACGGCATTTATCAGCAGGACGATCGTGATCTTCGCAAACAGGGCAAAAAATGGATGCTCATGGTGCGTGGCCGGATTCCGGCCGGCGTCCTGACTTCGGATCAATACAAGACTTTCGACAATCTCGCGTCTGAATACGGGAACAACACGCTCCGCGTGACGACCCGCCAGAGCATTCAGTTTCACGGCATCGTAAAGAGCGGCGTGCGCCAGCTGATCAAGTCAATCAACGACGCGCTGCTTTCGACCTTGGCCGCCTGCGGCGACGTAAACCGCAACGTGATGGCGCCACCGACTCCGGCCTACACGCCCGCCCGTGAACAGCTCTTCGAAGATTCCAAGCGCGTGATGGATGCGCTGACCCCGCAGACCAAGGCGTATCACTCCATCTGGATCGACGGCGTGCAGCTCGATCTCGAAGACGAAGAGAACAAGAACTTCGTGGACCCGCTCTACGGCAAGACCTACCTACCGCGCAAATTCAAGGTCGGGCTCGTAATTCCTCCGCTGAACGACATCGACGTGTTCACCCAGTGCATGGGCTTCATCGCCGTGGTCGAGAACGACAAGGTCGTCGGTTACAACCTGACGGCTGGCGGTGGCATGGGCCGCTCGCACAACCAAAAGGAAACCTATCCCCGGCTCGCTGATGTCGTCGGTTTCTTCACCCCGGAAAAGCTCGAGAAAGTTTCGCAGGCAGTACTGACCGTGCATCGCGACTATGGCGATCGCACGAATCGCAAGCACGCCCGCCTCAAGTACGTGCTCGAAGAAAAGGGTGTCAAATGGTTCCGCCAACAGGTGGAAGAACGTGCCGGCTTCAAGTTCGAACCCACCCGTGAATTCACCTTCGAAAAGCAGGGCGACCTCTACGGCTGGCACAAGGGAGTCGACGGCAAATGGTTCTTCGGCCTGTTCATCGCCAGCGGCCGCATCAAGAATGCCGACGGCACCAACTTGAAAACGGCCCTGCGCCAGATCGCCGACAAGCACGCCATCGAGTTTCGCCTCTCCGCCAATCAAAACCTGATCTTGGCTGGTGTGGAAGATGCTGACAAAGACAGCATCACCGAGCTCCTCTCGTCCAACGGCGTGAAGGTCGAAGAACAGGCCACCGCGCTGCATGCCAACGCCATGGCCTGCCCCGCTCTGCCAACTTGCGGCCTTTCGCTCGCCGAATCGGAACGCTATCTCCCCGGTCTGCTCGACCGCATCGAAAACCTGCTCGACGAAGTCGGTGTCGGTGGCGAAGAGATCGTCATTCGCATGACCGGTTGCCCGAACGGCTGCGCCCGTCCATATATGGCCGAGATCGGTTTTGTCGGTCGTGGCCCCACTGCCTACCAGGTGTGGTTCGGCGGCAATCAAAGCAGCACCCGCCTCAATCGGGTGTGGAAGGAAAAGGTCAAGGACGCCGACATGGAAACCGAATTGCGCCCCGTGTTCGAGCGCTTCGCCAAAGAGCGCAACGAAGGCGAACGCTTCGGCGACTGGGCCGATCGCACCGTCCTGAACGAAGAGCCGGCCAACAACTGAGCATGGACCTCTCGACGTTTGACCGGGAAGTGTCCGGTGCTGACAACATCGTGTTGGTTGACTTCTTTGGCCAGACCTGCCCGCCCTGCCGGATGATGTCGCCCATTCTGGATGAGATCGGCCGGGAACGAGGTGATGTCAGGATTCTGAAGCTCGACGCTCAAGAGAACATGGAAGTCACCGCGCAGCACAAAGTGTCCGCCGTCCCCACGTTCTTTCTCTACGTGGGTGGTGAAGTGAAGGCGCAGTTCACCGGAATGAAATCGAAATCCGATCTGCTCGGCTGGATCGACGAAAACAAGCAATTGAAATGACCACAGAAGAAATCAAGCAGGCCAACGAAGAGCTCGCCGGCAAGTCTCCCCAAGGGATCGCCAATTGGGCCGTTGAGAAAAGTGCCGGAAGCATCCTTGTTTCAACCAACTTCCGCCCCTACGAAGCGGTGATCCTGCATCTATGCGTGCAGGCCCGGCCGGACATGCCGGTGTTGTGGATGGACGGCGGTTGGAATCGTCCGGCCACCTACCAGCATGCTCATGAGGTGATCGAGAAGCTGAACCTCAACGTCACCATCTACACCCCGACCATGACCCATGCCCACTGGCATGCGATACACGGCGAAGCCATCCCCACCCCGGACGACGAGACGTTTCAGGAGTTCAGTCAATTGACCAAACTCGAACCGTTCCAGCGCGGCATGAAAGAGATGGCGCCGAAGGTCTGGATCACCGGACTGCGCAAGGTGCAGAATCCGAATCGGGCCAACCTCGACATCGTATCCGAAGACCAGCACTTCGGCACCGATGTCAAAGTCAGCCCTGGCTTCAACATGTCCGACGACGACATGGAGGCCTACCTCAAGGAATTCAATCTGCCGAACGAGTGGGACTACTTCGATCCGGTCAAAGCGGACGAAAAACGCGAATGCGGTCTCCACGCACCGGTCAACAAGTAAGCATTTTTCTTCGATGAGCAGTTATCATTTGGACCATCTGGCCTACCTCGAGACGGAGGCCATTCATATCATGCGCGAAGTCGCGGCCGAATTTGATCGGCCGGCGCTACTCTTCTCCGGCGGCAAGGATTCAATCTGTCTCCTGCGCCTGGCTGAGAAGGCCTTTCGCCCATCGGATATTCCGATGCCGTTTCTCAACGTCGACACCGGACATCATTTCCCCGAGCTGAACGAATTCCGCGATCGGCGCGCAAAGGAACTCAACGGGAAGTTGATCGTTCGCAAGGTGGAAGATGCCATCAAATCCGGCATCGCCACCCCGGCACCCGGTGAAATCAGCCGCAACAAACTGCAGATCCCCACCCTGCTCGCTGCCATCGAAGAGCATCAGTTCGACTGTGCGATCGGCGGTGCCCGAAGAGACGAAGAGAAAGCCCGCGCGAAGGAACGATTCTTCTCATTCCGCGATGGCTTTGGTCAATGGGACCCCAAGAATCAGCGTCCCGAAATCTGGAATCTCTACAACGCCCGCGTCAACCAGGGCGAAAACATGCGCGTCTTCCCGCTCTCCAACTGGACGGAGATGGACGTCTGGGAGTACATCCGCAAGGAACAGGTGGAGGTCCCCAATATCTACTTCAGCCACCAGCGCGAATGCGTGCGCCGCAATGGCCAATGGCTGCCGGTAAACGATATCGTGCCACCGAAAGACGGCGAAGAGGTGAAAGAAATGACCGTCCGTGTCCGCACCATCGGTGACATCATCAGCACCGGCATGGTCGAAAGCCCGGCTGACAACCATGACGATATCATCGCGGAAATCGCCGCTGCCCGCGTCACCGAACGCGGTTCCCGCGCCGACGACAAAGCCTCCGAAGCCGCCATGGAGGATCGTAAAAAACAAGGCTACTTTTAGCAGTTCGGAATTGGGAGTTCGAAGATCGGTTAGCATATGGCAAGTCCGGAAGCATTTGAAGATTTGGACGCTTGGAAACAGGCGCGAGAATTGACGAACGCGGTGTATCAGATGTGCCGAACCGATCCCTTCAGCCGGGACTACGGACTTTCAGACCAACTTCGCCGCGCTGCACTTTCCGTCATGAACAATCTCGCTGAGGGTTGGGAATCAGTGCATCAAGGCGAGAAAATCCAATCCTACAATTATGCCCGGCGATCATGCGGCGAAGTCCGCTCAATGTCATACGTGCTCGAAGACAATCCATTGGCACCTCCACCGGAAATTGCCGCTCGCCGTGCAAGATGCATTCGCACCGGCAAGCTGGTGAGCGGCCTTATCCGTTCGATCAGCAGATAGCATCAACAATTTCAAATTCAACAGACGGCTACTATGTCCACCCGATCTTCCATCTCCGAATCCCCATCTCCGAAACCTCATCCAATCGAGATTCTACGGTTCAATACGTGCGGCTCCGTCGACGACGGCAAGTCCACGCTGATCGGCCGCCTTCTGTACGACTCCAAGTCGATCATGGAGGACCAGATGGAAGCCCTCGAGCGCTCGGCCGACATCACCGGTGGTGGTGAGATCAACCTAGCCAACCTGACCGACGGTCTGCGTGCCGAACGCGAGCAAGGCATCACCATCGATGTGGCCTACCGCTACTTCGCGACACCGCGCCGCAAATTCATCATCGCCGACACCCCCGGCCATGTGCAGTACACGCGCAACATGGTGACGGGTGCTTCGACCGCCAACCTGTCCGTCGTCCTGGTGGATGCGCGTCACGGGGTCGCCGAACAGAGTCGGCGGCACACTTACATTTCCGCGTTGTTGGGCACACCGCACATCGTGATCGCGGTGAACAAGATGGACTTGGTCGATTGGTCGGAGGATCGCTTTCTGGAAATCCGCGAAGAGTTCGAAAGTTTCCTGCCCCGCCTCGATGTCTTGCATGACGTGAAGTTCATTCCGATCAGCGCATTGAATGGCGACAACGTGGTGACCACTTCCGAGAACACCCCGTGGTACTCCGGTCCCAATCTTCTGGGGCATCTGGAGACCGTTCACATTGCGAGTGACTGGAATCTCGGCGCATTCCGCATGCCGGTCCAATGGGTGAATCGCCCGGAGAACCCGCGGGATGAGAAGATGCACGACTTCCGTGGCTTCAGCGGTCAGATCGCGGGTGGCATCGTGAAGAAGGGCGATCCCGTTATGGTTCTGCCGAGTGGATACAAATCCGTCGTCAAGGACGTCTGGACTTACGATGGATCACTCGAAGAGGCATTCTGTCCGCAATCGGTCACGATCGAACTGGAGGACGACATCGATATCAGCCGTGGCGACATCATTGTCGGCATGGAAGACTATCCGGGCGTGGCATCCGACCTGCGGGCCAAAGTATGCTGGATGCACTCAAAACCGTTGCAGAAGGGTAAGAAGTATTTCCTCAAGCACTCCACTCAAACAGTGCAGGCGATGATCACGTCGTTGGAGTACAAGGTGGATATTGAGACCTTTGACCCGATCGAAGATGCCGACGAACTGGCCGTGAACGAGATCGGTGAAATCAAGATCCGTACTTCCAAACCGATCGTCTATGACGCGTATGCGCAGAACCGATTGACGGGATCGTTCATCCTCATCGAGCAGGGTACCAACCAGACCGTCGCCGCCGGCATGCTGGCCGCGCCGTTCCAAGCCTTCGATCCCGAGTTCACCGACTATACCATCTGATCGATCCGCCGGTTCACGCCAAGAGATCGTGAACCACGTTGCCGTGGACGTCGGTGAGACGGAAGTCGCGCCCGGCATAGCGGTAGGTGAGTTTGAGATGATCCAAGCCCATCTGATGCAGGATGGTCGCATGGAGGTCGTGCATGTGGACTTTGTCCTTCACCGCGTAGTAGCCGAACTCATCGGTCTCGCCGTGGGCAATGCCGGGTTTCACGCCCCCACCGGCGAGCCACATGGTGAATCCTTGAGGATTGTGGTCGCGGCCGTTTGATCCCTGCACGATCGGTGTGCGACCGAATTCACCGCCCCAGACAACCAGCGTGTCCTCGAGCAGGCCGCGTTGTTTGAGATCGGTGAGAAGCGCGGCGATGGGTTGATCAACGGCCTTGGCATTCTTCGTGTGACCCGACTTCAGGTTGCCGTGCTGGTCCCAGACATTTGGCGTGCTGACCTGGATGTATCGGACATCGGCTTCGGCAAAGCGACGGGCCAGGAGGCATTGCCGGCCAAAGGTGTCGGTTTCCTTGGTGCCGATGCCGTAGAGGTCTCTGATGTAATCTGGTTCATTCGAAGTATCGATGACTGACGGGGCAGCACTCTGCATGCGGAAGGCGAGTTCCATTGACTGAATGACGCCTTCGACGGGTGCATGCTTGGTGCGTCGCAGATGCTCCTCATTCATGCGACGCAGGAGGTTCAGTTTGCGCTGTTGCAGATCGGCGGAAGTTCCGGATTTGAGAAACTGAAAGTCGGCACCTTCCTTGAGTTTGCCGTTGGCACCGATGGTCGTGGCCTGGTGTGCAGAGGGGAGAAAGGCGGGACCGTAGTTGCGCGGGCCGCCATGGGAGGCCGATGGACTGATACTGACGAAGGTCGGGAGGTTCTCATTTTCACGACCGAGGCCGTAGCTGACCCAGGAACCGACGGACGGACGGACGAAATTGTCCGTGCCCGTGTGGAGCATGCAGACCGCCTGTCCGTGAGACTGACCTTTGCTCTGCATCGAGCGGACGACGCAGATATCATCCATGCGACGGGCAACATGCGGAAAGAGTTCGCTGCACCATAGCCCCGATTGGCCGTGCCGATCGAAGGACCACGGGGAGCCGAGCAGCTTGGCCTGACGGGTGGCGGTGGGATCGAGATTCTTCGCGGGGGCGAAAGGCAGGCGTTGACCATCACGAGCCTGCAACTGTTCCTTGTAGTCGAAGGTGTCGACCTGCGAAGGCCCGCCATGCATGAACAGCATGATCACCCGTTTGGCTCGAATCGGGTGGTGGGCATGACCGGCGTTCACCATGCCGGCCAAGGCAATGGATCCGAATCCGCAGGCAGCACGCTTCAAGGCGTCGCGGCGAGTCAGGGCTGGGGCGTCGTAGTTGTTACAGGCAGTCGCAGCTGGATTCATTTCACGCTAATCAAGAAACAGGAATTCGGTGGAAACAAGGAGCAAATGTGCGAAATGGCCCAGGGCTTCTTCGGGCTTGGCCTTCTCGTTTTCGATGCTGTCGAGGAATTCACGGGCGCGTTTGATTTCGAGGTAACCGGCCGGGCGATTCAGAATCTTGGCATAGAGGAACTGTATTCGTTCCTTGGTATCCTGCTTGGTGGCGGCCTCCTTGGAGATCGCCTGCGCCTGAGCAACGAAGAACTCGTTATTCAAGAGGTAGAGCGCCTGCGTAGGGACCGTGGTCGCGGCGCGGGCGCCGCTGACAAGATCCGGATTGGCGACATCGAAGAGGGACAACTCGGCAACGGGGTTATTACGCGCAATCGGCAGATAGATGGTGCGCAGCGTGTCTTTGGCAAAGCTCATGGGCTTATCGAGATCGACGCCATATTTCAGGGAGGTGTTGGTGCCCGGCTTGGTGTCCAAGCGGCCCGCAAGAAAGATAACGCCGTCACGGATTTCCTCGGCAGTGAGGCGACGGCGGTTTTGGCGACCAAACAGATCGTTCGCCGGGTCCGCCTGCTCCAACTTCACCGGAGCGGCGGATGCAAGGCGATAGGTATGGCTGAGAACTATCTGGCGAATGAGGCGCTTGATCGACCCGCCGCTCGCCCGAAATTGAGCCGCGAGCCAATCGAGCAATTCAGGATGAGTTGGCTGAGAACCGAGCGCGCCGAAGTTGTCCACCGATGCGACGATGCCACGGCCAAAGAGGTGATGCCAGGCGCGATTGACGATCACCCGATCGAGGAGAGCGATTTCAGGGCCGGTGATCCAATCCGCGAATTCACGACGACCGCTTTGACCGACAGGTATTTCCGGAACTGGGCCGGCGTGAAGTGCCAACGGGAAATTGCGCTGAACGAGTTCGCCCAGTTGCCCCACTTCACCGCGGACCCGCAGATGAATATCGGCGGCGTCCGGAGCTTCGCGCGGAGCCAGGGCGACATCCGATTTCTTAAGTTCGCCAATCAGCTTGGATAGCTCCTTCTTCAATTCGCCGTTCGAAAGGTCAAACAATGATTTGGTCTTCTTGGGCGTATTGTCGCTCGCGGCCAGAGCCTTGGCCTCCCGCGCGATGTCTCCGACCGGTATGAACTGCACCGCGTCGAGAATGATGAATTGCCCCTTGATCCCCTCCGTGCCGATAACGACGTTGGCGCGCGCGCCCTTCTCGAATTCGAAACGACCGATCGGCTGAAACAGACCGCCGACCGCTGGACGGCGGGTCTGGTCGAGTTTCACTTTGTGAATGCCCCGGGCCTCAACGGTGATTGGCACGTTGGAGACACGTGTTGCATGCGGGCTGTAGGCAACGCGAACCTCATACATGCCGTTGATCGGAAGGCTCGCGCGGAAAATGGCGCTGCTGGGGCCGGTTCCCCGATCATAGACCACGTAACCATCGCCGAAGCGGTTGTCGTTCAAACTCGATTTACGCCACTTGCCAGTCAGCTCCGCATCGACTTCGTCGTAGATCACGCCGGCGAGCGGCAGGTTCCGCTTGGAAGTCTTGCCACCGGCCTTTTCCTTGAACTGCGTTTCCACGGTGAGTCGCATGGCGAGTTCCATACGTTTCACTTTGGCACTCAGTTCCTGGCGCTTCGGTTCCGGAACGGGCAGCGGTTGCAACACCCAACTGGCAACGTTGACACAGCCGTTGCGCGTGCCGAGCACGACCTGCGTCGAACGGAAGATGCCGGTCATCGCGTAGTAATCCTGCTGCGAAATGGGATCAAATTTGTGATCATGGCACCGCGCGCAACCCATGGTCAGACCAAGCAAAGCGCGGCTCAAGGTGTCGACCTGTTCGTCGGCAACATCGAGGCGCAGCTTCTCCTTGTCGCGCTCGGTGAGCATCTTCGGGCCAAGTGACAAGAAACCGGAGGCGACGAGCTGTTCGTGCCGTTGTTGATCATCCCTGGCGGGCAACAGGTCGCCGGCAAGCTGCTGCCGAACGAATTCATAATACGAACGATCGTTGTTGAACGAATCGATGACGTAATTGCGATAACGCCATGCCTGATAGTAGGTGAAATTGCGATCCCCACCATTGGAGTCCGAGTAGCGGGCGACATCGAGCCAATGCCGCCCCCACTTCTCACCGAAGGTCTGACGTGAAAGCAGTTCTTCAACGGTTCGGGTGTAAGCGGCAAGAGACGGATCATTCGTAAACGCGGCCACCTCGGCCGGCGTCGGCGGCAAACCGGTCAGATCAAAGTAGAGTCGACGGATCAAGGCGTGAGACGAAGCATCGGCCGCCGGACTCAGTTTCTTGAGTTCGAGTTGAGCGAGGATGAATTGGTCAATGGCTTCATCAGCCCAATCACCATTCTCGACGGCTGGTGGTTTCGGATTGGTGTGCGGACGAAACGCCCAGTTCTTCCGGGCGGCTTCAAAATCGATCTGCGTCTTGCGGACGGCCCCGGCAAACGCCGCATCGCGTGGATCCGGAGCCCCCATCGCAACCCATTGCTCGAGAACTTTCAGCTCTTCAGGTGGCAATTTGCCCTTTGGAGGCATCTGCAAATCCTCATCAAAGTAACGGATCGATCGGACCAGCAGACTCTTGTCCAAATTGCCGGGAATCAACGTTGGCCCACTGTCTCCCCCAATTTTCCAACCGTCGCGCCGGTCCAGCCAAAGCCCGCCCTTCTGCTTGCCACCGGCTTCCGAATGACAGTCATAACACCGCGACACCAGAATCGGCCGCACCTTGCTCTCAAAAAACGCCACGTCCGCGGCGGCATTCGCCAGCGGAAAGGCCATCCCCATAACTAGTGCGATCAATGGAATTCGGTGCATGTGGTTAACTCGTCAGTCCAGACTGATCAGAATTGGACGATATGTGAGAAAATTATTCGAGTCGGATCCTCGTCGACGTGCTGCCGCAAAAAAGCCAATCGCCCCAAACGTCAAACAACCGCTCCATGGCCAAATCCGACGTCAGCCCTATAGCCACGCCCCGGTCGGCTGGATCTGTCGCTGCACCGCCTGAAATCAACGTCTCTGATTCAGGAACGAGCCGCCCGGTGACGGACGAGTGATACCTGAGCCCCGGCGCACGGCCCTCCCGGTCTGGGACGCCTCGTAGCGGGCGGAGGCAGCCTGCATGAGGTAGCCAAGATCCGGGTGTTTGGAAAACTCCTTCGGAGTATCGAAGAGTTCCTCCGGAACCTTGCCCGGCCGGATGACGCGAAACCGGACTGTGACCGATGACCCTTTCTGGCGAATCCGCAGAAACACCGCCTTGTCAGCTGTCCCGGGAACCTGCCAGATCTCGACCGGAACACGTTCCCCGGACATGAAGTCGAGGTTGCACTGATACTTGTCGTAAGGTTTGCCGTTGAGGTGCTCGCGCCCGACGAGCCGTTTCGCAATCTGCATGGCCGTGGGGGTGTCCTCAATGGCCAACGGTTTGGCAACGTAGGATTCGGCGCTGGGAAAAATCACGTGAGTCGAACGCAGTTCCGGCAGCGTGACACTGACAATACGACCGATGCCGATCTGTCGCAAAGCGGACAGCCCGCCAGACCCGTCGAGCTTCTTGGGCACATTGCGAAGATCCAATTCCGTGCGAATCCGGCCGTCGAGGATGCTTAACGTGAAAGGGAAGTGCTGGTAGTCAACCTTACTCGTGCCATTCGTCGTGCGGACTTCCATGTCACCAAAGGCGGAAAAATCCCCTTGGGTCTCCATGAACTTGGCGAGCACAGTATCGACATTCACATCCTTCGGGCCCAAATCCGTTGCGACATCCGCCACCTGATTGGTCGGGACCGCAGTTGCGGCCGGCAGCAAGCCCTGCTGAAAAACAGGCTGCTTGGACGTGGAAGGTGGGGGAGGCGGGCGCCGGGAAGGTGCTGGCAGAGATCCGGTTGGCGCGCCAGCCTGGGGCAATTGAATCTGCGCTGACAACGGAGTCATCGGATAGAGCCCGATCAACAGCAGGCAGATGCGGATCGATTTTGAAACCAAGGTATGCACAACTTTCGAGCCGTTGTACACCCTGCGAGCTCAGCGCGGCTAGAAGTAAATACGAACCAACCGGCACGTTCCCCCTCTCTGGGAATTGACTCGCCGTCCGGTTTAGGGCAGTTGTTGTCCTCCAATTCAACGGCAATTTCAGACGTCATGAATATCAAACGACTCACCCTCTTCGCGGCCGCCCTGGCGGGGCTGCTGCTACTGCCCATCACATCTTCCGCCCAAAAACTCCAGGTCATCGAAAAACGGCTGGGCAACGGAATGAAGATCCTGATGGTGGAACGAAACGACTCCCCGACCGTGGCCGGCGGCTGGGTGGCCCGGGTCGGCAGCGCCAATGAGCGCCCCGGCATGACCGGTATCGCCCACCTCTTCGAGCACATGCTTTTCAAAGGCACACCGGTGATTGGCACCAAGGACTACGCCAAAGATCTGGAAATCATCAACGAGCAGGAGCGCGTTCGTGAACTCATGCGGCGCGAAGAAGCACGGATGCGACAACTGGCCCGCTACGGCAAGATCAAGGACCTGCAGGACCCGGAACAACAGACGCCGCGTTATCGGGAATTGGAGAAGGAGTTCAAGAAGCTCGTCGAAGAACATCGGAAAGTCCTCGTGAAGAATGAGTTCGACCGCATCTATACCTCCAATGGCGGATCCATGATGAACGCGTATACGAGCATGGACATGACCGCGTATTTTATCACCGTGCCGGCGAACAAGCTGGAGCTCTGGATGTGGATGGAGTCCGAGCGGATGGTGCAACCGATCTTCCGCGAGTTCTACGCCGAACGCGATGTGGTGTTTGAGGAACGACGCATGCGCACCGAGTCGACGCCGCTGGGGAGACTGAACGAATCATTCTGGGCCATGTTCTGGGAATCTCATCCCTACAGTTGGCCGACGGTAGGCTGGCCATCGGATATTCCGGCGATCACCAAGGCGCAGGCCGATGAGTTTTACGCAACCTACTACGCTCCGGAAAACATCACCCTGGTACTGGTCGGTGACTTCAAGTGGCAAAACTGCTTCAAGTTGGTGAACCGCTATTTCTCCCGCATCGCGAAAGGCGACAAACCGGTCCCCGATGTGGTGACGGCCGAAATCAAGCAGGTGGGCGAGAAGCGTCTCAACGGCGAAGCGGAAGCGAACCCACAGGTGGACATCATGTTTCACACGCCGGCATTCGGACATCCTGACACCTATCCGTTGCGGGTATTGTCCCAGGTCCTCGCCACCCGAACCGGTCGTCTCTACAAGCGGCTGATCGTGAAGGACAAGACCGCGACGGATGTGTTCGCCTCGAATTACACGCTCAAGTACGGCGGACTGTTCACGACCGGGGGAGAAGCGGCGGAAGGCAAGTCACCGGCGGACGTGGAAACCGCCGTGCTCGAAGAGATCGAGAAAATCAAGACGGAGACCGTCCCCACCCGGGAGTTGCAAAAGGTGAAGAACAACTTCGCCGCCTCTGAATACCGCAAGCTCAGCCACAGCCACGCGATCATGCAGCAGTTGATGCGCTACGAGGGCATGGGGCGCTGGCAGGAATTCAACGAAGCCGGTCCGCGCATCCAAGCAGTGACGCCGGCCGATCTCCAACGGGTCGCCAAAGAATACCTCACAAAGAACAATCGGTCGGTCGCCAGCTACACCCGCAAG
>Ga0055584_100001645_pt1 | contig 21875 bp, 28 predicted proteins | sample OSDHelmetaG_FD_58716 | JGI IMG/M metagenome (GOLD analysis project Ga0055584, IMG submission 58716) | Pelagic marine sediment microbial communities from the LTER site Helgoland, North Sea, for post-phytoplankton bloom and carbon turnover... | ecosystem: Environmental > Aquatic > Marine >...
AACTTTAAAATCAATATCCTCATAACAATCATAAGGTTGATTTTTCCTTAAATCCCAATTTAGTCCACTTGCTCTAATACAAGGACCTGTAAACCCCCAATTAAGTCCTTCTGATAATGTTATTTTACCAATATCAACGGTTCTTTGTCTGAATATCCTATTAGATTCTAAGAGTTTTTCTAAATCATCAATATGCTTTGGAAATTTATCACAAAAGTTTTTTATATCTTCTTCAATACCATCCGGGAGATCTCTATGAACTCCCCCAGGTCTAAAATATGCAGAATGTAATCTTGACCCAGATACCCTTTCGTAAAATTCCATTAGAACCTCTCTATCCTCAAATAGCCAGAGAAATGGGGTCATAGCACCTACGTCTAATGCAAAGGTTGAGATATTTAGAATATGATTAAGTATACGTGTTATTTCAGAAAAAATAACTCTTATATATTGACCTCTTTTAGGAACTTTAATATTTAATAGTTTTTCTATTGCAAGCGCAAACGCATGTTCTTGGCACATTGGCGAAACATAGTCTAATCTGTCAAAATATGGAAGTGCCTGAATATAGGTTTTATTCTCAATTAATTTTTCTGTTCCTCTATGTAACAAACCTATATGAGGATCAGCCCTTTCTACGACTTCTCCATCTAATTCTAAGATCAATCTTAAAACTCCATGAGCAGCAGGATGTTGAGGACCAAAATTCATAATATAGTTTTCTTTTTTAGTCATTTTTAGGTTTTGCTTTCTCATCACCAGGTAAGTATTCGCTCATACCTTTCCATGGACTTAAATTATCAAAATTTCTATAAGCCTGGTCCAACTTTACAGGCTCTCTTACTACTTTATTTAACTCTTCATCGTACTTAACTTGTGTAAACCCAGTTAATGGAAAATCTTTTCTCAATGGATGGCCTTCAAAATCATAATCAGTCAAAATTCTTCTCAAGTCTGGGTGCTCACTAAATCTTATACCAAATAAATCCCATATCTCCCTTTCATACCAATTAGAAGAACAGAAAATATCACATATGGATTGAACTGGTTCATCTTCAGATATTTTAACTTTTATTTTTAATCTAAAGTTTTTTGTAACACTCAAAAAATTATAAACAACGGAAAATCTTTTGGATTCACTAGGAAAATCAATTGCAGTTATATCTATTAGTGTATCAAGATTAAAGGAAGGATTATCTTTCAAAAAAAGAATAATCTTTTTTAAATCGTTCTTTGAACACAATAGAGAGATTTCGTCTTTCTGAACTTGAACTTTATATTTACAAAAGGTCAAAAGATTTTTAATGAGTTCAGATATCTCTTCTACGTATTGTTTATTTAAAGTTATCATGTCCTAAAAATTTTATTATCTCTCATAATTTTTTTCTGAAGTTGAAGCATTCCATACAAGAGTGCTTCAGCAGTTGGAGGACAACCTGGGACATATATGTCTACCGGAACAATCTTATCACATCCTCTAACTACTGAATATGAATAGTGATAATAACCTCCCCCATTAGCACAACTCCCCATCGATATAACCCAACGAGGTTCAGGCATTTGATCATAAACTTTTCTCAAAGCTGGTGCCATTTTATTTGTTAGAGTTCCAGCAACAATCATCACATCAGATTGCCTTGGGCTTGGACGAAAAACTATTCCAAACCTGTCAAAATCGTATCGGCTAGCTGCTGATTGCATCATTTCAACTGCGCAACAGGCAAGGCCAAAACTCATAGGCCAGAGCGACCCTGATCTTGCCCAATTAAGAAGATCATTAAATTTAGTAATTAAAAAGCCATTTGAACTAATCTGTTTATTTAAATCATCAAAGTTATTAGCTGTTACTTTTTTTAGCTCCAATCTAAAGCTCCTTTCATCCATTCATAAGCAAAACCTATTGTTAAAACAAATAAGAAAAACATCATTGATAAAAACCCAAAAAGACCAACTTGATCAAAAGCTACTGCCCAAGGAAAAAGAAAGATTATTTCTAAATCAAATATAATAAATAGAATTGCAACCAAATAGAATTTGACTTCAAACCTTGACCTTGAATCTTGGAATGGTTCGAAACCACATTCGTAAGTCGAAACTTTTTCTCTATAAGGATTCCTCTTTCCAAGAATTAATGAAAAGGATATTGCCCCTACTGAAATAGCTATTGCCATAAAAATAAAAATTATAATTGGTAGATATTCAATCATTTCTATAATTATATAGTATCAAACAATAATTTTTCATTTATTTATTAACAATTTCTCTAACTCTTTCAATACTTTCTTTAAAAAGTGAATAACTATCACTTTTTTTTAACAAATCTGTTTTTACGGACCTAACTGTGTTTGATAAAAAATCACACCCAACTTTTTTACTATTACCTTTAAAATGATACCATAGTCCGCCTTCACCAACTTTACAATAGGAAAGTTCATCAATATAAACGTGTTCAATAATAATAACCTTAGCATTGAATCCTAAAGATCTAAGTACATTTAAAGCCAGTGGGACATTTAAAAGTGGAACTTCATAAATTCTTGCAGAGCTTGTTATTATTATAGTTTCATTACTTCCTAATAACCCTTTTTTAGAATAAGGAACGAGAATAAATATTTCATTACCTAAATCTTGTGAAACCTTACCTCCTAAAACAGAGAAAGCTAATAACTTTGATTCCGCAACATCAGCAATACTTACTAGAGAGCCTTCTCCAAAAAATACTGACCTGACCTCATTAGGAAGAAGTGATTCAATAATATTCTGCTGATAACCATAGTCATCATAAAGTAATCTAATAGCAGCGTCTAAGTTCATTGGTGCTGGAACAACCTGTGATCTAATAAATTCCTGAGCTATATTATTGTCTTTGTTTACCGCACTAGCGTATAACCTCAGTATTCTGTTATAAGGAATTTCGTAATAACCTATAATTTGATCTCCATATAAAGAGAAAAATTCACATTTTTCAGGATGTTTCAGGAAAACTTTTGATGAACGATTAATAAGTGAGGATAAAGTTGCCCCCCCTAACGTTACAAATTTATCAATATCCATATAAACTGCTTTGGCTTCTTGTAATTGATTTGCATAAAATCTAACAGATTTTTGTTTTACTTCCTCATCACTAAGTGGAGGTTGATCCTCTAACTCTTTAGCAAGGGGGTTGAATTTTTTAAGTTTTAAATTCAAAAGTTTAATTAAATCAGAATCTGGAGATAACTTACATTCATTGTCATCCTCATCCAAAGGTTGACCAGGAGATTGGAAGTCTGAGTCTTCTATTTCCGAATCATCAAAATTCTGGGAAAATGAAACAGAGCTAATAATTATAAAAAGAACAAAAATTAATTTATACATATTATTAAATATACATACAAAATTGAAATGATAAATACATTTTAAAAATCATAATACTGGGTGGCGGGAGTGACGGGACTCGAACCCGCGGCCTCCTGCGTGACAGGCAGGCGTTCTAACCAACTGAACTACACCCCCTTATTGGTGGTGGGCGGTGAGAGGATCGAACTCCCGACATCCACGGTGTAAACGTGGCGCTCTCCCAGCTGAGCTAACCGCCCAATAATTGGTAATTAATTTTATAGAATATTTTGATTTTATTTAAAAGATTTATTTTTATTCTTGTTAGATTATAAATTAGATTATTATGACTAAAAAATTAGAAATATTAAACAAAACTATAATAAACTGTAATAAATGCAAAAGGTTAGTAGATTTCAGAAAAAAAATTGCTAAGGAGAAAACCAAACGTTTCAAATACGAAAATTATTGGGGAAAGCCAATAACTGGTTTTGGTGATCCTGAAGCAAAAGTAATGTTTGTTGGTTTAGCACCAGCAGCTCACGGAGGAAATAGAACAGGGAGAGTTTTTACCGGAGACAAATCTGCAGATTTCTTATTTAAATGCCTTTTTAAAGTTGGATACAGCAATCAGCCAAATTCTGATAATATAGATGATGGGTTAAGATTACAGGATGCATATTTAACTACCGCTTTAAAGTGTGTTCCACCTCACGATAAACCAACATCATTAGAGCTTAAGAACTGTTTTAATTTTTTCAATCAAGAGATAGATGTAATTAAAAATATAAAAGTTGTAGTATGTTTAGGTAAAATTGCTTTTGACACTTGTATTAAATCTCTTAATTTAAAGAATTTGGGATTTAGGTTTGCCCATGGTCAGTTAAACAAAATTAATGATGGCTTCTATCTAGCAACTAGCTATCACCCAAGTCCCAGAAATGTCAATACTGGTAGATTGACAGAAGAGGATATGCTGAGTTTTTTAAAAAAGTTAAAGAGATTAGAAGATCACATCTAATTAAAGATGTGACCATTATCAACATTTAATTGAGTGATTCTTTTAAACTTTTGCCTGCTCTAAATTTTGGAACATTTGCAGCTGGAATTTTGATTTCCGCTCCAGTTTGCGGGTTTCTTCCAGTTGTAGCTTTTCTTTTAGTAACAAGAAATGTGCCAAAGCCTACAAGTCTAACATCACCACCGCTTTTTAATTCGGATGTAACTGTTTCGATTACTGCATCAACTGCTTTAGCGCTATCGGATTTACTAAGACCTGTTTCATCAGAAACTTTACTAACTAAATCATTCTTATTCATTTTGCCCCCTTAAAAAATTATTAAACTACGATAAATAATAATACTATATTAACATTTAGAGGAGTCAAACACATTTTTATTAATGTCTTAATGTATTTTCCTTGGGATTTGTTGGTTTTTCAGTAATATCAATTTTCTCTTTTTTACTTGGCTTATAAGGAACAATCTTAGAGGTAAAGGCTTTTTTAAGTATCTCGTTAGCATTGTCAATAAAATGAATTTCAATTTTATTTAGAATTTCTTTTTCATTAATTTCAGCAAGATCTTTTTTATTTTCTCTAGATAAAATGATCTCCTTAATTCCTCCTCTTACAGCAGCAAGAAGCTTTTCCTTTAACCCCCCAATGGGTAGCACCCTACCTCTGAGTGTGATCTCCCCTGTCATAGCAATGTTATTTTTTATTGGCACTCCCGTGAAGGCTGAAACAATTGATGTAAACATAGCTATTCCAGCAGAGGGGCCATCTTTAGGAGTGGCTCCTTCTGGAACGTGAACATGAATATCATATTTATCAAAAACTTGAGGTGATATACCAAACTTAACAGCATTCGAACTTACAAAACTTTGAGCTGCCTGTACTGATTCCTTCATTACTTCACCAAGTTTTCCTGTGTAAAGAGCCTTGCCCTTACCTGGCATAATCACGGATTCGATTTGTAAAAGTTCTCCACCTACTTCAGTCCATGCCAGTCCCGTACATACACCGATTAATGGTTTGCTTTCTATTTCTCCGTATTTAAATCTTTTAACTCCCAAATAATTTTCAATATTCCTTTTCGATATAGAGGAGGACCTTCTTTTTTTAACAATAATATTCTTGAGTACTTTTCTTAGCAGTTTAGATACTTCTCGTTCTAAACTTCTTACGCCTGATTCTCTTGTGTAATACTTAACAATACTTTCAAGTGCTGATTCTGCAATTTTTACTTCACTGTTCTTTAAGCCTGTTTCTTTGATCTGCTTCGGTAGTATATACTTACTCGCTATTTTTAATTTTTCATTCTCTGTGTAACCCGAAATCCTAATTACCTCCATTCTATCAAGCAGTGGTTGAGGTATATTGAGTGTATTAGCTGTTGTAATAAACATTATATTAGACAAATCGTAGTCGACTTCCAAGTAGTGATCATTGAAATTTGTATTTTGTTCTGGGTCTAGCACTTCTAATAATGCAGAAGCTGGATCACCTCTCCAATCTGCACCGACTTTATCAACCTCATCTAGAAGAAACAAAGGGTTTGAGTATTTACATTTCTTTAAATTTTGAATAATTTTCCCAGGCATTGAGCCTATGTAAGTTCGTCTATGACCCCTGATTTCAGATTCATCTCTGATACCACCAAGGGAAAATTTGATAAAAGTTCTTCCTAGTGATCTGGCTATAGATTTTCCTAAGGATGTTTTACCAACTCCAGGTGGTCCTACCAAACAAAGTATAGGTCCTTTAGGTTTGCTTACTCTAGACTGAACCGCTAGATACTCAATTATCCTTTCCTTTACCTTATCTAAGCCATGATGGTCTTTATCAAGGACCTTTTGGGCCTTATTTAAATCTATTTCCGTTTCAAGTTTATTATTCCAAGGGATTGAAAATAACCAGTCCAAATAGTTTCTAACAACGGTTGCCTCAGCTGACATTGGTCCCATACTTCTTAATTTCTTAATTTCACTCTTAACTTTTAATCTTGCTTCTTCGGTAAAATTAATTTTTTTAGCTTTTTCTTCAAGTTCAATTATTTCATCCTTTGCATCAGTTGTATCACCTAACTCCCTTTGAATAGCTTTAATTTGTTCGTTTAGATAATATTCCTTTTGCGTTTTATCCATTTGTTTTTTAACTCGACTTCTTATCTTCTTTTCAACTTGAAGAACTCCAATTTCCTGATCTATAAATTCTATTATTTTGTTTAATCTATCTTTGACAGAAGGTATCTCTAAAAGAGTCTGCTTATCGGATAGTTTAATGTTTAGATGCGCCGACATTGTATCGGCAAGCTTGTTATGATCGTTAATTTGGTTCAAATTTACTAGTAATTCTGGTGGAACTTTTCTATTAAGCTTAACATAATTTTCAAACTGACTCATTGCTGTTCTAGACAATGCATCTATTTCTTTATCTGATACATGTTTATTAGGAACGTGATCTATATAAGCCTCAAAAAAATCTTTATTATCAGTAAAATGAGATGTTTTTGCTCTTTCCAAGCCCTCGACAAGTACCTTTACCGTTCCATCTGGTAATCTTAACAGTTGAAGGATTGAGGCTACAGTTCCAAATTTATAAACATCCTGGTTATTAGGCTCATCAACATTTGCATCTTTTTGAGCAACCAAAAAAATTTCTTTTTCGTTTTTTTCTGCAAAATCGAGAGCCTTGATAGATTTAGATCGACCAACAAATAATGGGACTATCATGTTTGGAAAAACAACAATATCTCTCAGTGGTAGTACACAAAATGAATCTTTAAAATTTACCATTAAGCCTTTTTGTTAATAATTTTGCTAGGCTTGTCATAAATAAATAGTGGTTTAGATGCTTTTTCAACTGCTTCTGCGTTAACAACCACTTCATTCACGCCTTCCATGCCCGGTAAATTAAACATAGTATCTAATAAAATATTTTCAAGAATTGATCTCAAACCTCTTGCGCCAGTATCTCGTTCAATTGCTTTATTAGCTATCAAAGATAAAGCATCCTCTGTAAAATCTAGCTTTACGTTGTCAAAATCAAAAAGTTTTTTGTATTGCTTAATAAGTGCGTTTTTTGGTTTAGTTAAAATCTCAACTAAGCTTGATTCATCTAGATCGTCAAGGGTTGCAATAACAGGTAATCTCCCAACGAACTCTGGAATCAGACCAAACTTTAATAAATCTTCAGTCTCAAGTTTTTTTAAAATTGATCCAATATTTTTTTGTTTTTTATCTTTAACTTCTGCTTCGAATCCTATACTAGACTTATCACCTCTTCGTGAAATTATCTTATCTATACCAGCAAAGGCTCCACCACAAATAAACAGTATATTAGTTGTATCAACCTGTAAAAAATCTTGTTGAGGATGTTTCCTGCCACCTTGCGGTGGAACAGAGGCCACAGTTCCTTCCATTATTTTAAGAAGGGCTTGTTGAACACCCTCACCTGAAACATCTCTAGTTATGGATGGGTTGTCTGACTTTCTGCTAATTTTATCAACTTCATCAATATAAACAATGCCTCTTTCGGCACGTTCAACATTATAATCTGCCGCTTGGAGCAATTTTAGAATTATATTTTCTACGTCCTCTCCTACATAACCTGCTTCAGTAAGTGTTGTTGCATCTGCCATTGTAAATGGAACATCAATAATTTTAGCTAAAGTTTCGGCTATTAATGTTTTTCCTGATCCAGTTGGACCAACTAAAAGTATATTTGATTTTGATAGCTCAACATCAAGACTTGGAGATGAATTATTAATTCTCTTGTAATGATTGTGAACAGCTACTGACAAAATTCTTTTTGCATCCTCTTGCCCAACAACATAATCATTCAACAAATTATAAAGTTCTTTAGGTGTTTCAACACTATCAGATTTAGGCGAGGAGATAACTTTATTTTCTTCTTTAATTATATCCATGCACAATTCAACGCATTCGTCACAAATGAACACCGTTGGGCCTGCAATTAGTTTTCTTACTTCGTGCTGACTTTTTCCGCAAAAGCTACAAAAAAGTGTATTTTTATTATTTTTAGACTCTACCATTACCTGCCTTATAATTTCAGAATATTTTAATCACTGCAACCTTTATTCCAAAATAAAATTTTTTTTTTAATTTTTTACATTTGGTCTTTCAGAAACAACTTTATCAACTATCCCAGATTTTTTTGCCTCTTCAGCATTCATGAAATAATCTCTATCCATCATTTTTTCAATTGTTTCAAGTGACTGACCAGTATGCCTTTCATAAATCTTATTCAAACTTTTTTTTAAGTTAATAATCTCTTTAGCGTGTATCTCTATATCTGAAGCCTGTCCTTGAACTCCGCCAGAGGGTTGATGTGTCATTACTCTAGAATGCGGAAGGCAATATCTTTTACCTTTCGTTCCTGCTGCCAATAATAAAGAACCCATACTTGCAGCCTGCCCAATGCAAACTGTTGAAACTTCTGGTTTGATATATTGCATTGTATCATAGATTGCTAAGCCGGAAGAAACAACACCTCCAGGCGAATTAACATATAGAAAAATATCTTTTTTTGGATCTTCTGACTCTAAGAATAAAAACTGAGCACATATAACACTTGAAACCGCATCATTTACTTCACCAGTTAGGAAAATTATTCTTTCTTTTAATAACCTTGAAAAAATGTCATAGGACCTTTCTCCACGATTTGTATGTTCAACTACCATAGGTATAAGAGAACTCATAATTATTTATCTCCTTTATTTTGTTTAATTAGCTCATTTTCTTCTTTAAGAAAATCAGATTTAAATAACTCTTCTATTGTACATTCTTTATCTTTCTTTTTACAGCTATTTACTACATAAAGCATAACCTTCTCTTCCATAGCCACACCTCTTAAATTTTGCATTAAATTTGGATTCTGTTTATAAAACTCAACCACTTGTTTTTCTTGACCAGGATATTTACTCGCTTCGTCAGCAACAGCTTTAGTTAAATCTGAATCTTCAACTACTATATCGTTTTTATCAGCTATAGAATTAATAATTAAACCTAACTTAACTCTTCTTTCAGCTAATTTCTTTATATTTTTTTCATCTACTTTTTTATCATTTGAATTTGATTTTAGAAAATCAAATTCAGAATCAATCATCTTAGAAGGTATATCGAATTTTGTAGACTTGAGAAGAATTTCACTAGCCTCTCTTCTCATTTTCAAATTTGAAAGTGTTTTGAAATCAGTTTGCATTTTTTCCCTGATTTTATTTTTTAAATCATTAAGATTTTTTTCTCCAACTTCAGTTGCAAGCTTATCATCAATTGGCACTTTCTTTACTCTTTCTTGAATATCCTTGATATTGACATCGAACACAGCATCATTACCTGCCAATTCTTTGGTTCTGTAATCATCAGGGAACTTAACTTTTATAGCCTTTTCATCACTTATATTCAAACCAACCATTTGGTCCTCATAACCAGGAATATATTTATTTGAGCCTAGGATAACAGTTTCATCTTTACCTGAGCCACCAGCAAACTCCTTACCTTTAATCTTCCCAACATAGTCAAAAAGTATTAAGTCACCTAAAATTGATTTTCTTTTCTTTGTCAGAGGAGTAAATCTTTCATGCTTTTTAGAGATATCTTCCAGTGAGTTTTGGATATCATTTTCTGTAATTTTTAATTTTGATCTTTCAATGGTGAAAGATTTAATATCTATATCGCTGATTTCAGGCATAAGTTGAAAACTAACATTTAAACTCATGTCACCACCTTCTTCGTATTTGTCGATGTCGACTTTTGGTTGAATGGCAGGTTTTAATTTTTTTTCGAGAATTGCTTTAGTTAAATTTTTATTGATTACTTTATCAGTTATTTCAGGCAAAACATTTTTAGAGTATCTATCTTTAATTATATTTAAAGGAACTTTTCCTTGTCTAAAACCAGGTATTTTAATATCTTTTTGTATTTCAAGGTATTTTTTATCAAGTTCGATATTAATCTCAGGTGCAGCAATTGTCACTTTCCATTCTACATTTAGATCTTTAGTTTTTTTTAATTCTTCTATTTTCATGTCATCTCTCTGGTGCGGGCGGAGGGACTTGAACCCACACGACTAATGTCACTAGAACCTAAATCTAGCGCGTCTACCAATTCCGCCACGCCCGCTTTTAATATTAATAAAAACACCATAATTACTTTTAAATCAATTACTATATTTTATTACATTAAGTGCTTTTGGTATTAATTCAATAAAGTCTTCAACTATAGTTTTATTTTTTTCCCATGAAATTCGACCTTGTATAAAAATCGAAATTATTACGGATTCTTCAATTTTAACACCCTGAGAAATCAAACCAGCAATCATTCCACATAACATATCCCCAGTACCTGCAGTTGCTAGTGAGTTTTTTGATTCAATATCTACGTAAACTTTACCATTAGGAAAACATACAACTGTATCATTCCCCTTAAAAACAATGGTATTATTAATTAGTTTTGAAGCAGTTATACAATTTTCTATTTTAGATTTTTTATTGCTATACTCAAAGACACGGCAAAACTCTCCATGATGAGGTGTAAGTATAACGTTTTTTTTTTTCATTAGAGTTGAATAAAACTTATCCTTTTCATTTTCAAAAATACTAATCGCATCAGCATCAAGAATTACTGGCTCTTTTATAGTCTCTAAAAGTTTGCAAATTTTACTCTTCTTAAAATCCTTTCCTAGGCCAGGACCAATTACAAAAACATTTTTTTTATTCAAAGAAGAGGTATTAAAAGTTTCAACTATTGTACCAACTTCGCTGGCTGTGTAATAATTAAGATATTTTTTCTCAATAGAAATTGTAGACAAACCGGCTCCGATTTTCCTTGAAGCCTTTGCAACAATTCTGGAGGCACCTGCCATTTTTCCACCTATTATACCAACGTGTCCTTTATCATATTTATTAACATCTATTTCATGTGATAATTGAAAATTTTGGGCTATTTTTTTATTTATTATACTGACATCAGGTTTTAAAATTTTTGGTATTTTTAAATTTAAATTAATAACTTTTAGTTTTCCAAGATATTTTTTTGCTGGTAAGAGAAAATGTGCAGGTTTAAAAAATCCCATTGCAAGGGTACAGTCCGCCTTAATATTTGCGCCAAAATTTCCTCCTGTGTCAGGGTTGATTCCACTTGGAATATCAATAGAAATTATTTTCTTTTTTGACAAATTAATCATATTTATAATTTTTAAGAAGGTTACATCAAGCTTTCTGTTTAAACCAATACCAAAGATACAATCAAAAACTATATCACAGTCATCAAGTTGATTACTTAGCTTGATAAGATTTAAATCTTTTTTTTTATTTATCAAATAAGTCAAAGAATTTTTTGAATTTAGTAACTTTTGAGTTTTTATTCCGTCAAGACCATTTTTACCTGGCCCACAAATAAATAATATTTGTTTATTGCTAATGTGTTTTTTTATATAATCTTTTAACTTTTTTGTTGCTAAATTAAATAGTTTCTCTTCAGAATACTTCAATATAAATTCTTTTTCTGAATCGATCACTTGAGAAATTTTTAAAATTTTATATCTATACATTATGAATTTTTTTTATTTAATAATTTTACTTCTTTTTTCTACTAACATTCAAGCGGATGTTAAAGTTAGTTCAATTATTAAATTAAAAGAAAACGTACCAGAAGAATGTGGGTTAAGCTTCTCCAATGAAAAAAATAAATTCACTGCTGAACTAACTGTTAAGAAAAACGATACAAACAATACTTTAACTTTTTTTAAAGTTAATTCTAAAAATATCAATATTAATCAAGCTAACTTAAGAAGTTTTTCAAATGATATAGATAATATTCTTGGGGTCCAACCAGAAATAAATGCTGAGTTTACTTTGACTAATATCACTAATAATGACGATATGACGCTATTCTTTCAAGAAATATTAATAGGAGATAGCAGCCTAAGTGTTAATGAAAAAAACTATGAAATTAAAGGACCTATTGATTCTAAAGTAAGGTTAGAGTATCTTTTTTGTACTGGAGAGATGTTTCTCCCAAACTATGACAAAAAATGAAAAAAGTTCCTCTTAAAAAAATTAAAAAAATTTTATCTATGCCATTAAACGATTTGATTTATAAAGCTCAGACAGTACATAAAAAATCATTTCCTAAACTTGATATACAACTTGCTTCACTTTTATCAATCAAAACTGGTTCATGCCCAGAAGACTGTAAATATTGTCCTCAATCTGCACACTATAATGTGGATTTGAAAAAAGAAAAATTGATTAATATTGAGTTAGTAGAAAAAGCTGCTGTAAGAGCAAAGAAAAATGGAGCTGATCGATTTTGTATGGGTGCTGCATGGAAAAAACTTAATAATGGTAAAGATCTTGATCTTGTTATAAAGATGATTAAAACTGTAAAATCATTAGATCTTGAAGCATGTGTAACTCTTGGTTCAATTACTAAAGAACAAGCTTTAACTCTCAAGGAGGCTGGTTTAGACGCCTACAACCACAATATTGATACATCTCCAGAATTTTATAAAGAAATAATTTCAACAAGAAGTTTTGATGATAGGTTAGAAACCATTCAAAATGTTCAAGAGGCAGGAATTAGTGTATGCTCTGGAGGAATAATCGGAATGGGTGAATCCTGGCATGATAGAGCAAAAATGCTGGAAGTACTTGCAAATTTAACTCCACAGCCTGAAAGTATTCCTATAAATTCTTTAGTCCCAGTAAGAGGGACACCACTAGAGAATAGAGAAAAAATCGACTCACTGGAAATGGTAAGAATCATTGCCTCCACAAGAATTATTGCCCCTAATTCAAGAATAAGATTATCGGCAGGAAGAAAAGACTTATCAAAAGAAGCACAACTTTTATGTTTTGTAGTTGGAGCTAATTCAATATTCTATGGTGACACACTTTTGACAACAGAAAACAACGATATGCTCAATGATAAAGAGTTAATTTCACAATACAACAACCATCATAAAGGAATACTTAATTCGAAAGGTCTATAAAACCGTTTCTGTTTGGCATAATTATTTCAGATAATTTTTTCTTATTCATAACCTTGTCTTCAAATAAATTATTAAGTTTTAAAATATATCCTGTTAAAGAATAAACATCTTCGTCAGAGTAGTATTCATCACTTAGATTTCTTTTTGCCCTTTTTATGTAATCAAAAATCTTAGGAGCATAAGGCCAGAAATTTCCTACAGTTTTTGAAACATTATCACCAGATAACCCTTGTCTTCCAACTAATTCTGGTGCAGTTAATCCTTCAGCAGAATAACCATGACATTCACTACAGTTCTTTTTAAAAATTTTTTTACCTTTTAATACTTCACCTTGAGTTTCTGGCAAATTAGAACCATCAATTTCAATAGTTATAATTTCATTACAAATTACTGACGAATTTAAAAAAAAACTAAATATAAGTATGTTCAACGTCACCATTCGCTTTTATTTTCCATGAAGTAATACCATTATAGTGATAGGTAGCATTTTTCCCTATTTTTTTTATAACTTGCTCTCTTGTCGGTTGCGTTCTTTTTCTTTTATCTACACATCTTGATTGAATTATAGTCTCTTTTCCTTTCCAGTTATAAATATAATTAAATCTTACAACTGATATATTTTCTGCATATATATCAGCTTTTACCCATGATTTTCCTCCATTAACAGAAATTTCAACTTTTTCAATTTTAGCAGATCCAGACCATGCATAACCTGAAATTAGAACTTTACCTTTTTTTAATCGATCTCCAAAAGTAGGTCTTGTAATTACTGATTTCAAATCCATTATAAAACTAAATTGTCGAGCCTTAGCGTTACTCAATAAATCAGTATATCTTGATGTTTCATTTCTTGCATAAGCAGGTCCAGTTCTAAATTTGATATGTTTTAGCCATTTCACATGAGTTGATCCCTCCCAACCAGAAATAATTAACCTTGAGGGATAACCTTGCTCGGGTCTTATTGGTTCACCATTTTGATAAAAAGCTATCATACTTTTTTCTTTAATAACTTTAATTGGCAGACTTATATTATAGGATCCTTTATCGAAACTTGTGAATTCAATCCAAATATTTTTTTTATTTCTATATAAATCTTCAAATTCCTTTAAAAGAATTTTCAATGATATTCCAGTCCATTCTGATATTGAAAAAAGTCCATGGATATGATCTACAGAGGATTTTATTGGGCGTGGATTATACATCACATTTGAATTACCACCACATTCGATAAAGGTTTTGATTGTTAATAGTTTTTTATTTTTTAAATTATCTATACTGAGTTTGCTCTTTCGACCTTCTAGGTCTATGATTTCAAGTTTATATTCCTCTGGTTTTTTTACAGGAACTCCATAATGATGCCTTTCAAAATGAAGTCCATTTGGAGTAATATTTCCATTTAATTTACTTAAGGGAGTGTAACTTAAGCCATTTCCATGCAAGCTCGCATTAGCAATTATCCATCTAAAAATCTTTTCATATTTACTTGGCTGACCATAATATCTAAAACCTGTTACTTCCTCATACTCTGTTACAGCGGGATGAGTTTTGACTTTTTTCTTAAATAATATCAAAGAAATCAAAGTAAAAAAAAATCTGAAAAAGTTTCTTCTTAACTTCATAACTACTCCTAAAGTTATAATTACATATGGCTTGAAAGTTGCAAGATTAATATACAGTTAATATATAAATAAATGATATGGCTAGATATTTCAAATTGATTAATAAAAGGAGCGTTCAGATTGATGTGTTCCACGGTTGGGATATCAAACTAAAGCAATGGTTTGTTGATGTTAAAATGTCTGGCTTTATTGGTGGTAATATTAAGCAACTTTTCAAATCTGAAGAAAGCTACAATAGTTTTTTAAAAAAGTTCTTAGGTTAATAAGTTATTAATTTATAATCGTCAATAATGACGATGAAACCGACATTTGAAATTGTGTTATTTCAACCTGAAATTCCTCCTAACACTGGAAATATCATACGTTTATGCGCAAATACCGGGTCTAGACTACACTTAATTGAACCCTTAGGATTTGATCTCAGTGATAAATCACTAAGAAGAGCGGGGTTGGATTATAAAAAGAATGTTGAAATTATAATACACAAAAATCTTACTAATTTTTTTGAAAAATATTTCAAACAAAATATCTACATGTTTACAAAATTTGGGAACACTTCATATGAAAAAGTAAATTATAAACATGGTGACTTCTTATTATTTGGTTCGGAATCAAAAGGTTATACAGATGAGGTTTTTAAAATCATGAAAAACAGAGTTAAAATTTATATACCAATGCTTCCAAACAACAGAAGTATAAATTTAGCTAATTCTGTATCGATATGTTTATTCGAAGCATGGAGACAAAATAGTTTTAATTATTTGAAGATTATGAAATAAATATCATTTAAATTTTTTGTAGAATAAAATTTAGTTACTTTTAAAAATTCCTTTTGCAATTTATCAAGCATTAAGTCAATATTTGTGTAATAAATATTATTCTTAATAAAACTTTCTCTTTTCGTAAATTGTAAATTAAAAATTAAACCAAGTTTTGATTTAGCTAAACATTTTTTTAAATTGAATATTATATACTCCTCCCAGATTTTGACGTTATCGGTAGCGGTATAATTATATGTACCGGAAGCTATAGTTATATCGGTAAATTGTGTAGGGAAATAAGATACTTTAAACAGATTTTTAGGGTAGTTTTTTATACAATATTTTATAAGATTCTTATTTATATCATAACCTAAATAATAAAAGTTGACTTTTTTTTCTCTGAAATAAGCTAATAATGATCCATAACCGCAACCAATATCCGAAATTCTTAATTGATAATTAAATTTAAATTTCATAATCAAGAATAGAAGTGTATCAAATCGATTGTATTGAGATTTTTTTGAATTCCAGAATAAACCTAGTGGTGTAAAACCGTTTAAATTTAAGTTTTTGTTATAAGTTCTAACTATCTGAGAATTTAAGAAAAAATTAAGTAAGTTATTCAATTTATTTCACTCAGAATTGTTTGTATTAAATACGTTTTTTTTTGGAACAATATTCTTTGAAGTCAAATCAATCCACTTTCTAAAGCAATATATTATAAAAGGATCTGACTTCTTAAGTTTGTCTACTAAGATATCGTTAGCTATAAAAATTAGTTCGGACTCCTCATTTGCCTCTGCTGATAATAGTCTTAAATTTGATTCAAAAAGAACATACCAGGCACCAAATGTATCTCCCTTTTTTATAGTCCCAACATGCTCAATCATCTTATTCTTGTAATGATGTTTTTTTAGAATTACTGAACCAGAAATAACTATATATGCCCCATCAGCCTCTGCGCCCTGTGCAAAAATAATATCACCTTTTATGAATTTTTTTATTTTGAAAGATTTTTTGAGTTTGTTTAATTCTAAATGACTAAGCATAATTATTTGGAATTTTAAATAATTATACTATATATATATTATAATTGGTAAGTTATTTATGACTATGATAAATTTTGTTATTAAAAGTGCATTTATTACAGGCGCTTTGACTACAGGCGCTTTTCTCTCTGGCGTTGCCATTGGTGTATTAGTAAATAAAGATAAAGTTATAAATAATGTAAAGAAGATGCAAATTAAAAAAAATAATGCGGCTTCAACCAAGTAATTTTAAATTATTAATTTTATATTCTTTAAGGAGTTTAAATGTCTAAATACTTGTCGCTTTTTTTCCTATTTTTTTCTCTGATTTCTTATTCAAGCATTTCCGTTGCTAATCATTGTAGCGGTGGTCATAAAGAAATCAAGGACACTAAAGATACTTCAGATAATGAAACCAAGGAAAGTAAATCTAACTAATAATTGTAAGTAACACAAATCTATATATGGATTTCAAGCCCAATTATATAAACGCTAAGAAAATACTGGACAGTTTTATTAATAATGGCTTGAAAACCTATAATTCTAAAAGAAATTACGACTTAGGCCCACAAAATAAATCAAACGTTTCCTGCCTGTCACCCTTCATAAGAAAAAGAATTATTCATGAAAGAACTATACTAAAGAATTGTCTAAAAAATAATAAGTTTGGAAGTATTGAAAAATTCATCCAAGAAATTTTTTGGAGAACCTACTGGAAAGGATGGTTAGAAGGAAGAAAAGAAGTATGGGAAGATTATAATAAAAAATTAGACTTTTTTAAAGATGACGTCAATTTCAAACCACTTAAAAGAGATTATTCAAAAGCTGTTAGCGGCAATTCAGGTATTGACTGCTTTGACTCTTGGGTTAAAGAGTTAGTAACTACAGGATATCTTCATAACCACTCAAGAATGTGGTTTGCCAGTATTTGGATTTTTACACTTAATCTACCATGGGAATTGGGTGCTGACTTTTTTTATAAAAATCTGTTAGATGCAGACCCAGCCTCAAATACGCTTTCATGGAGATGGGTTGCAGGTTTACAAACAGAAGGAAAAATTTATCTAGCAAGTGAGGAGAATATTGAAAAATTTTCAAAATTTAAGTTTTCAAAAAAACAGGTATTAGAAAAAAAACCTAAATTACCTCCCTACGTAAATTATTCGTATATTCCACCGTCGTTCGAAGAAAAAAAAATGTGTTATGATGAAATATTTCTTATTACTCTAGATAATCTAATTTACTCAGACCATCAAATTCAAAAAATAAAGAATTATAATGTTTTATTTTTGGATCCAAAAACTGAAGTCTCTACGAGTAATATTAAGGGTAAATATAATCAAGAAGCAATTAAAGAATATATTGATTTCTTAAATCATAAAAATATCAAAGTAAAATATTTAAAAGAAATTGATCAATTGGTTGACATAAGTAAACAAAAAAAAACAATTATTTGTGATTATCCTGGAGTTGGGTATCAACTAGACAAAATAAAGGAAGTTTCGAAAAAGTATAATATAGAGTTAAAATTTATTTACGATAAATTTGATTTGATGTGTTGGCCTTACGCAAAAGCAGGTTTTTTTAAGTTCAAGATACAAATTCCTTTCTTTTTAAGAAACATAAGTAATTGATTTTTTCACTACTTTTCTTTTTTTATGATACTCTATAAAAGTGAAAAGATATCGACTAATTATATTCGCCTTAATTATGTCTTTTTTTACAAGTACGTTTGTATCACTATTTATCATCTCAATAAAAGTTGGCTTTATAAGTAATTTCTTTTTGTTGTGGTTTGAACGATTCATAATTGCGTGGCCGGTAGTGTTCGTCTGCATTTTATTTTTTGTACCAAAGATTAATAAGTTCCTAGACAAATATATTAAATAATTAGAAACGTTTGGATACGTTTACAGCTAAATTAGAACCATGTGTTATAATTTGTCCCCACAACTTGTTAAAAATTGTAAAGTTTTTTATTTTTTTCTTTGCATCATCTTTATGATCTATCTCATCTTCCATCAAATCTTCAATAATTTTTTTTAGTTTTTTTGATTGTCTACTATTGCAAAGAATATTCAACTGCTCTTGATAATGTTTTTCAACAAATGTTTCTACATAATAAATTGTGGTATATATAAAATTTTTTCCTAACATTGAAGGAATAAAACCAGTTAAAAACCCAAATGCTTTCCAAAAGTAAATTAATTTACTAAAGTTTTTTTTGGGTAATATATTTTCTATTAGTTCCAGATGTTTTGTTTCTGTAAATAGATGTCGCTCAGCGAATTTTATGATCTCTTTATTTGTTGAAAACTTAATTATCGCTTTATAAATGTAAACTGCTCCAGTTTCTCCAGCATGGTTTGACCTAAAAAAAGGAATTAGTTCTTTAGGCAGAATTACATTTTTCGAGATACTCATAAAAAGTATATAATCTTTATATTTATTATTTTAAATAAATATCTTAGATTATTGTGGATTCAATGCATCAAGGGCATCTCTTCTTGCACCTTGAGACTCAACATCAGAAATATCAATTCTTCGCAACCACTTTCTTATTAACTCCATTTCATCGTCATTAAGAGAATCTTCGGTTGATAAAATCTTTTCCCATACGAATGCTACTAGATCATATTTCTCTCTATAAACTTCCACCTGCTCAACTTTTTTTGTAATTGGTTGCTCCATTTCCTTTTCTAAGATCACACTTGTAGCATTAGCAGATATTCCAAATTGATTACTTAGAATACTTCTCATTCTAGCTTGGTTTTCAGAGGATATTTCTCCATCAACTCTAGAGCATTCAGCTAACATAAGACCAATTAATACAGTTTTCTCAAAAGCTTTAAGCTTATTATAGGCTATGCCGCCTGATTCTATTATCTTAATTGATTTATTTATTTTAGCTCTATCATTACCTTGTTTTTTAGTCTCATTTATTGATGCTGGCTCAAAACCAAAATTCAGTTGCATTGCTTCAACCATTTCAGTTTCAGTTGGGTCTTCTTCTTCAGATGAGAGAACTCTTTCCCAAATATAAATAAATATTTGAGTTAAATCTCCATCTAAAAACTTATTTTTTAAATTTTCAAAATCTGCTGCTGAACTTTCACCTTCAAGAATCTTACCAGAAAATTTTTCTTCTAAATCAAACTTAACACTAAAGGTAGATATTATTTTCTCCTTTAAATTTGGATTATTTGTAATAGCCTCATAGTTAGAATACTTAAAGATGCTTAAAGCAACATGAGATCTCTGAGGAATAGTTAAATTACCGTAATAAATTTTGTTAGCATTATTTATTAAGTCAGATATTTCTGATATCAAATCATTACTTCCTCCGGATGGATTGCTTTGACTTTGGCCGGAAGAAACGTCAGAGCTTGGGTTCTCATTAACATTATAAGAAGAAATCTCACCTAACAATCCTAAACTTCTTTTCAACATAGGCTCATCAATAATAATTTCATCATCAACAGTTAAAAGAGCTTCTAATTTAATTTTTTTTGGCATGCAAAATAACTTCCTAAATTTATAACGACAATATTGTTAATATATATATTTATATTTCAAAAAATTGTTTTATATAATATTCTATATAATTATATCATTAATATAACATTTTAGAGGATAATATGAAAATATGTGAAAGACCCGAATTTAAGAGTAAAAAGCCACCATTAACATTTTCGGAAAATGATAAGGTAATGCAAGCTGTCAAGTCCATGGCTAAGGATAACTTTGGCTCAGTTATAATTGTTGATAAGCAAAACCGAGTGAAGGGAATTGTGACCGAAAGAGATTTGATGAATAAACTATTAAATAATTCCATGAGTCCAAAAACTACGAAATTAAAAGATATAATGACCTCTCCGGTAAAAGTAGCTGATAAAGATGATAATCTTTCAAATTGGTTAAGGCAGATGTCGAACGAAAGGTTTAGGCATGTTCCTGTCGTAGATAAATCAGGTAAGTTGATTAATGTAATGTCACAAGGAGACTTTGTATCATATACATGGCCAAATCTTGTTTACCAAGTCAAGGAAATGGCAAGAGAAAATTATTTTAAAGCCAATCAAGTTGTTTTAATAATTGCCAGCCTGTTAATTTATACTTTAGTCACTACATTGTTAGCTATTAAACTTGTTTAGCATATGTGCTGCAATTTATTATTCTGGAATCAAAATTTTACGAATAAAATTATCAATTATTCCTATCATTTTTATCAGAACATGAATAAAATAATATGATATGATATTTTTTAGGTATAATTATGAATGATTCAATTGTTAAAGATATAATTTCTGATCTTGGTCAAAAGGAAAAGAAAAAGAAAGTAATTAAGGAAGATGAAAAAAAAATCTTTAACTTAGAATCAGAAATTGACTCAAATATTAGATCTCTTTTTCACATTAAATCTACAGTAGAAGACAATCGCAACATGATTATCAGTAATTACATTTCAGCATTTAATGCAAACACAAACCTTGCAAAAGAAAATACAAGGAACGTTTTTAAAAATAAAGCTTCATTATTATCAAGAATTATTGTGAACGATGAAAACGAAGAACTGTACATAGATTTACAAAAAGACAGGATGAAGTTAGAATACTTCTCTCACTTGATCGAGGTGAATAAAAAAAATCTAGAAATACTAACCAAAATTGCTGAGGCAAATACACAATTAATACAAATAAATAAACAAATAATGGAACTTAATAAATACATTGTAGAGTTCAATAAAAAAAATATTGAATCTAACAAGGAAATGATGAAAAGCGATTTTGAATGTCCAGAAGTTTCTCAAGAAACCCTTAATAATCAAGAGAAAGATAATATTATGGTTGCTACAGAACTTGAAAAAAAAAGCAAGGGAAATCAAGAAAAAATCAAAGATCTCAGTAAAAAGTCTGATGAAAATAACACTTCTATATTGAAAAATAGAAATCTTATTCTACAAAGAAGAGACTCTATTGTGTCTAATAGTGATTCAATAGAAGTAAATAAATCAAAAATATTCTATAATATTTAAATAATCAAAAATTAAATTTTATTTTCATAAAATAATAATTTTAAATTCATAAATAATTAATAAATCAAAATGAATGCTATAGAAGTTACAAATCTA
>Ga0055584_100001647_pt1 | contig 21859 bp, 12 predicted proteins | sample OSDHelmetaG_FD_58716 | JGI IMG/M metagenome (GOLD analysis project Ga0055584, IMG submission 58716) | Pelagic marine sediment microbial communities from the LTER site Helgoland, North Sea, for post-phytoplankton bloom and carbon turnover... | ecosystem: Environmental > Aquatic > Marine >...
CGTCGTCGTCGTCGCCGGTCACCCACTCCTCGCCGTCGCAGTCGTCGTCGGCGTTGTTGTCGGGGACCTCGTCCGCACCGGGGTTGATGTCCTCGTCGGTGTCGTCGCAGTCGCCGTCGCACGTGGTCCAGCCGTCTCCGTCGTCGTCGAAGCCTTCGTCTTCGGTCCCGTCGCAGTCGTTGTCGTCGCCGTCGCAGACCTCTGAGGCGCCGGGGTAGATGCCGTTGTCGCCGTCGTCGCAGTCGCCGTCGCAGGGCGTCCAGCTGTCGCTGTCCCAGTCGAACTCGTTGTTCGGCACGGTGCCGTCGCAGTTGTTGTCCAGGCCGTCGCAGATCTCGCTGACGTCGGGGGCGACGTCCAGGTTCCAGTCGTCGCAGTCGCCGTCGCAGTCGCTCCACCCGTCGCCGTCGTTGTCCTCGCAGACGTCGCCGGTGGGCGGGTAGAAGCCAATGGCCGTCGAGTCGTTGAGCACCGAGGTGTTGCAGGAGCGGCTCAGGTCGTCGAGGCCGCTGAGGCCGACGCTGGCCGAGCCGCCGCCGGAGTAGGTCGAGGAGTCCAGGGTGACGTCCTGGTAGTGGAACTCGAAGTGGCCGTCGTCCTCGAAGATCTTGACCTCGAAGGTGAGGTCCCCGGTTGAGAGCGCGTGCCCGACGCCGTACCACTCCACGATGTAGACGCGGTTCGGGGCCGTGCCCGTGGTGCCGTAGTAGATGGACCCGCCGGTGATGTTCAGGTCGTCCCAGAACGGCGCGACGAGGTATTCGCTGGTGCTGCTCATGCAGTCGTTGCTGCCGGTCAGGCTGGTGCCGCTGAACGCCGTGAGGGCCCCGTTGGCGTTGATGCGCAGGGTGTTGACGCCGAAGCCATAGAAGTCGACCGAGAACGGCATCGTCGCCTCGAACGAGCCGTCGTTGGTGCTGATGTCGCCGACGTTGGGGGCGAACACGTAGTCGAAGGCAGGGCCGCCGCTGTTGTTGTCGGCCCAGGTCCACCCGTAGGCGTCGGGGCCGCCGCTGGCGGCGAGGGCGGTGGTCGGCAGCATGAGGCCGAGGGCAAGAAAAGCTCGGAAGGTCATGGGTCTCTCCGGTCGGTTGGTGGCGGGGGGGAATCCCGCCGACGGGAGAGATGTACGTGGCGGGCCGGAGCGGGCCCAGTTTCGGGATGTCACGGCGTGTCACAGCCGTTGAACGTATGGAAATTACGCGGGTTTCTTGACCGCCAAGCCCGGGGCGGCGCCCGTCAGATCTGGACCGGCCACTTCGACCGCTCGCGGCCCGCGTGGAAGTCCTTCCACAGGTTGATGTAGACCTGCTGAAGGGTGTCGGGGCTCATGTTCTTGGGCTGGTACACGACGTTGGCGTCGTTGTAGTCACCCCACGGCCGACCGAGGATGCGGTCCTGCTTCGTCAGCCGCTTCCACTCGCGGGTGCCCGGGTAGGGCGTCGCCATCGCGAACTCCGCGACCTCGATGTTGCCCAGCCGGCAGATGTCCAGGACCCGGTCGTAGACGCTCTCGTCTTCGGTGTCGTGGCCGATGGAGAAGGAGCCGTAGACCTCCAGGCCCTCGTCCTGGATGACCTTCACGGTGTCCGCCGCGGCCTGCAGTTGGGCCGGCGTCGCGTTCATGGACGTCGAGTCCCGCGACGTGTGGCCGAACCCGAACATCAGATAGACCATGTGCACGTTGAGCGACCGCATGGCGTCCCAGAAGGACTTCGGCGCAGCGTGGATGAACTCCGGGCCGGAGCCGATGTAGGCGATCTCGGTGTCGAGGTCCTCGCAGGCCTTCGCGACGTCGATGAGGTGCTGCTGCACCTTCTTCACCGGGAGGATGGTCGTGTCTTCGGTCAGGGTGGCGCCGCGGCGCCCCCCCATCTCCTGGAACTTCTCGAAGCAGGCCCGGATGTACTCGGGCGGGTAGAGGCGCAGCTTCGGGCCCATGTAGTGGGGCACCACGCAGTGGGAGCACGGCATGGGGCAGCCCCGGGACAGCTGCAGCGGGAAGTCGACCGCGGGGTTGATGGCGAGCCCGGAGTCGCGTTGGGCGTCGACCCAGTCCAGGTACAGCTCGTACTTCGGGACGGGGGCGGTGGACAGATCCCAGGGGCAATCGGTCGCTCGGTACACCGGCTTCATGCCGCCGTTGGCCAGGTCGTGCAGCATCCGCGGCCAGACGGACTCCCCTTCGCCGATGCAGATGGCGTCGACGTGGGGGGCGACGACCTCGGGCATCAAGGAGGTGAAGATGCCGCCGGCGGCCACGGGGACACCCGCCGCGCGGTAGCCGTCGGCCAGCTCCAGGGCCCGGTCCGCGGCGGGTGTGAAGATGGGGATAGCGACCAGGTCCGGCCCCGGCCCCGGCTCGATCCGCTCGACGCGGTCGTCGGCGAACGTGCACCGCCAGCCTGGTGGCGTGCAGGCAGCCAGACTCGCTGCCGCCATGGACGGCGTGCCGATGTAGGGGTGGGCCTCCACGTCGGCCAACTCGGGGTGGCAGTCGGTCGGGCGATTCCAGCTTGGGTAGACGAATTTGATGTGTCGCATGGAGGCCCGCGACCGTAGGGGCTCGGTGCGTGTGCGGCTGCCTTGCGGACCACCCAAGTCGACGCGGCTTGATCCGGATCAGGTTTCGGGCTGAAAGAGCGCCGACTTCAACCGCCCCAACAGCCGCCGCCCGACGTGGGCGGGGGCGCCGGCGTCTGCCGCCTCGGCCTCCAACGCGGCGGCGCGCCCGGAGTCGCCCCGCGCCCACGCCACCGCCGCGGCGCAGAAGGAGACCGTGGCGTTGGCCGAGGGGTCGCCGATGGGGGCGAGGGTGGTGCGCGCGAACTGCAGGTGGGCGTCGGCCGCCGCGAAGTCGCCCCGCTCGGCGGCGAGGGTCGCGGCGTAGGCCCGGAAGTGGGCCTGGACCCGGGGGGCGGTGTGGGCGAGCAGCAAGGCGTGGGCGGCTTCGGCGGCTTCGGTCGCGGCATCGAGGCGGCCTTGCAGGTGTGCGACGAGGGCCCGGTTGCCGGCGACGATGGCGGCGTAGCGGTGGTCGCCCGCGGCTTCGGCGGCCTCGGCGGCTTCGGCGTAGCGGGCCTCGGCGCCGGCCAGGTCGTCGGCGTGCAGGGCGAGCTCGCCCAGGTCCGCCAGCAGGCGCCCTTCGTGGTTGCGGTCGCCCGCTTCCGGCGACATGGCCAGGGCCTCGTGGATGCGCCCTTCGGCCTCCCCGGTGCGCCCCAGCTGCATCAGCATCACGCCCAGGTTGCGCAGGATCACGCCCTGCAGCCGCCGCTCCCCGACGGCCCGCTGGGCCGCCAGCGCCTGCTCGTACAGACCGATGGCCTCTTCGCGTCGCCCCTGCTGCCCGGTCAGGTTCGCGATGTTGGCCAGCACGATGCCTTCGCCCCGCCGGTCGCCCAGGGCCAGGTGCCCCTGCCGCGCCTTCTGCAGGACTTCCAGGGCTTCGGTCCAGACCCCGCGCTCGCCCAGGATGAGCCCCAGCGTGCTCATCATCTTGGCGGCCTGGGTGACGAGCCCGTGCTCCTCCACCTGCAGCAGCGCCGACCGCAGCAGCGGCTCGGCCTCCTCGCGCCGGCCCTGCTGCCACAGCACGAACGCCAGCAGGGCGTGCGCCTTGAGCCGCGACTGGGGGGTGAGCGCCAACTGCGCGCCGCGGCGGTAGATGGCTTCGGCCCCGATCAGGTCCCCGCCGGCCTCTTCGGTGATCCCCCGGGCCAGCACCAGGTCGGCCTCGAGCTCCGGCGGCAGCTGGGGGAGCAGCGCTTCGGCCACCGCGAGGTCCGCCCGGGCGCCGTCGAGCTTGCCCCGCTGCCGCCGCGTTCGCGCCCGCGCGAGGTGCAGGTCGAAGGCCAGGCGAGGCGGCAGGTCCGGCACCGCGACCGCCTCGTTCAGCACCTGGCGGTGCAGCTCGACGGGGCCGCGCACCAACAGGACCTCGTGCAGCAGCCGGGCCGCCCTCGCGGCATCGAGCCCCGGGAACCGCCGGCGGATCGCGTTGAGGTTGTCGGACTCTGCGGCGAGGGCGTGCAAGGACGAGATGGCCGTCGGCGAGTCGAGCTTCGGGACCAGGGCCTCGGCCCGGGCGATGACCGCGTCGCGGTGGCGGGCAAAGGCTGCGGCCTCCCGGCCCGACTCCAACCGCTTCGCCGACGCGAAGGCGCGCACGGACTCCAGCAGGCCGAACCGCACGCCCTCGTCGTCGACGCGCCGGTACACCAGCGACTGGTCCCGCAGGGCCTCCAGGCGGTCGAGCACCCAGGGGTCACCGGGCTCGTCGGCCACCACGGCGTCAGCCAGCTCCGAATCGAACCCGCCGGCGAAGACCGACAGGTCGGTGAGCGCGCGGCGGTGGGGGTCGTCGAGCAGGTCCCAGGACCACTCCAACGCACCCCACAGCGTGCGCTGCCGGGGGGACAGGTCGCGCCGCCGGCTGGCCAGCAGCCGGAACCGATCGCCCAACCGCCGCCGCAGCTCGGGCAGGCCCAGCACCTGGACGCGGGCCGCGGCCAGCTCCAGGGCCAGGGGCAGGCGGTCCAACGTGTTCACCACCGCCGCCAGGTCGTCGGGCGCGCCGTCGAAGTCCGGCCGCACGGTGCGGGCGCGCTCGACGAACAACGAGATCGCCTCGGACTCGGCCAGCGGGTCCACGGGCACGATGTGCTCGCCGGCGATGCGCAGGGCTTCGCGACTCGTCACCAGCTGGCTGGTCTCGGGGATCATGGGCAGCCAGCCGGCCATCAGCGGCGACGCTTCGGCTACGACCTGCTCGGCGTTGTCGACGATCAGGAGGCAGCGGCCCCGGGCGATCAGGGCGCGCCCCAGCTTGCGCACGCAGGCGTCCAGCTCGGTGACGTCCCCCAGACTCACCCTCAGCACGCGCGCTTCGGCCTGGATCACGTCGAGCACCGTGCGGCACTCGGTCAGGTCGATGAACCAGACGCCGCCGGGGAACTCGCTGCCCGCGAGCCGGCGCCCGACCTCCCGGGAGAGCCGCGTCTTGCCGGCGCCGCCGGGCCCGTGAAGGGTGACCAACTGGTGGGTGCAGAGCAGGGCCGTCAGCTCGGCCAGCTCGGCTTCCCGACCGACGAAGCGGTCGGTGGCCGGGCCGATGTTCGTGATCGCGGCGGGGGAAGGGGGCACCGCGGGGGAGGCCGTGGGGCCCGGCCGTTCGAGGTCCTGGGGCACGAAGCGGTAGCCCGTGCCGTGGATCGTCAGCAGGTGCCGGGGGTTCGCCGGGTCCCGCTCGACCTTCCCCCGCAAGCGCTGCAGCGTGGTGTCGACGGTGCGGGAGACGACGCCGGGCGCGTAGCCGAACACCTGCTCCAGCAGCTCCTCGCGCGTCACGTCCTGCCCCGGGCGCTCCGCCAGGTAGGCGAGCAAGGCGCCTTCCTTGGGCGAGATGCGCACGGCTCCATCGACCCCGCGCAGCTCCAGCCGCGTCAGGTCGAGGGGGCCCAGTTCGAGCGGGAGGATCGCCACGGGCGGATCCTATAGGGAGCGCAAGGCGCTGTAGCGCAACGACCTCAGCGCTCGCGCGGCTCCGGCTGGATCTGGAACAGCGCCATCTCCAGGTAGCCCGTCGCGATGGGCTCGTTGATGGTCGCCTGACACGGGACCTGCACGAGGGCGACGACGTCCTGGCCGCGGCGGCTCGACGGCAAGCGCTCGCCCGGGCCCGCGGAGACGGCGCCGTGGCTCACGTAGTGCTCGTCGCCTTCCTTCATCATCCCCAGCAGCTTCGTGGTCGCGGGGAGGCCTTCGGGCGCGGAGTAGTACTCGGTGAAGTCGCCTTCCAGGAAGCAGCCGTTGCTCGCGATGGACCAGATGGCCTCTCCCCCGGGCGGCGGCAGCTCGATCTTCGTCGCCCAGGTCTCCGGACCGGTCGTCGACTTTGCGGCGAGCTTGGCCGCCGCTCGCAGATCACCCACCCGCCGGATCGTGCCGGCGTCGATGACGACCTTGCCGCCGTCGAGCCCCGACACCGCCACGGACACCGTGGTGCCGTTGTGGATCGTCAGCCCCGTGGACGGGGCGCAGCCGACGAGCAGCAGGAGGGGGAGCCAGCGCACGGCCGGATTGTAGACGCCCGCGCCCTCGCGTCGCGTCCACCCCGCGTTCGGTGCATCCTCGGGCAACACGGTGCCCGGTCGATCTGGATCGGGCCTTGCTCTGCCCGGAGACCCATGAGCACCCGACTCGCCCTCCTCCTCTGCCTCCTCCTGCCGGCCCCCGCGCTGGCCTGCGGCGGCTTCTTCTGCGGCGCAACCACCCTGGAGCCCGTCCAGCAGAACGCCGAGCGCATCCTCTTCGAGGTCAACGTCGACGGGACCATCACGACGAACGTCGAGATCCGCTACATCGGCGACCCGGCGGACTTCTCGTGGGTGGTCCCGGTGCCGGTCACGCCGGTCCTGGACGTCGACACGCCGGCCGACACGATGGCGCTGCTCGACGACGCGACGCGGCCGTTGGTGATTCCTCCGCCGACGAAGTGCTCGGCGGCCCCCAGCCCCTTCCCGGGCCGGGCGTTCGGGGCTGACTCCTCGCTTTCGGCCCCCGAAGACGGCGGCGTCGACGTCGAGGACCTGCCGCAGGTCGGCCCGTTCCTGCCCCAGGTCATCGAGTCCGGCGACGCCGACCTCCTGATCGCCTGGCTCAACGACAACGACTACCTGATCACCCCGGCCATGGAGCCCATCGTCGCCGACTACGTCGCCCAGGGGATGAAGTTCCTGGCGATGCGGCTGGAGCCGGGCGCGGCCACGGCCGACATCACCCCCATCGGCATCACCTACGACGCGACCGAACCCATGATCCCCATCCAGCTCACGGGCGTCGCTGCCGAGCCGGAGATGGGCGTGCTCGCGTTCTTCGCCGCCGAGAGCCGCTACGAGTCGACCAACTGGGCCAACTTCGAGATCGACCCCGCCGACGTCCGGGCGCACCCCCGCAACGGCGCCGAGAACTACTACCCGCTCGTCTCCTGGCAGATCGATCAGGCCGGCGGTCAGGCCTTCATCACCCAGTCCGCCGGCTCCCTGCGCGACGCCGCGGACACGGCCATCAACAACTGGTCCTGGAATGAGGACTACGCCGCCTCCATCGCCCACCTGGAGTCCCTGCGCAACCAGTACGGCTACCTGACGCGCCTGTACTCGCGGGCGTCGTCGTGGGAGATGCTGACGGACCCGTCGTTCGTGGCGACCACCGGCGGTGACGTCTCCAACGTCATCGACCTGTCGGGCGAGCCCGCCGTCGAGGTCTGCGTCGGCAACGGCAACCGGGCTGACAAGGAGACGGCCTGCGGCCAGATGTACTGCGGCGAAGGGGCGACCTGCGCCACCACCGACGGCTTCGGCGACGGCTGCGTCTGCCCCGAAGGCACCGTCGCCCGCGAGATCACGGAGGCGCGGGTGGCCACCGGCAGCACGACTCCGACCGTCACCTGCGAGCTCCTCAGCAGCGACCTCTTTGAGGACTTCCTGTCGACGGGCATCGCCTTCGAAGACCCCTGCGCCGCCAACGAGTGCGGCGAGAACGGCGCCTGCACGGTGCTCAACGGCTTCCCTACCTGTTCGTGCGAGAGCGGCTACGCCGCCGTTGCGACCGGGGCGGGGACGCCGATGTGTGTCGTGGCCGAGCGCGAGTACAGCGTTGACCAGCTCCTTTGGAACTCAGGCTGCGGCTGCAACACCTCCGGTCAGTCCGCGGCTGGTGTGTTTGGGCTGTTGGCTTTGGGGCTGCTCGGCGTGAGGCGCCGTCGCTGACGGCGCTTCATCGGGCGGCGGGCGGGTTGTTCCGGCCGTCGCTTCCTCCAGCGCAGCGGCTCGTCCCCATGGCTTTGGGGGCGGGCCGTTGTCGCTTGGGCGCGGCCAGAATCCCTACGGCAGCAGGGCCATCAGCGGGTCCACCCGGACGTCCATGACGTCTTCGGTCACGCCGGCGTCGGCGAGCAGCGCGCGGTGGATGTGCTCGGGGTGGATGAGCTCGCCGGCTTCGTCCGGCTGACCGGTGGTCAGGCTCGTGGGGAAGGGCGCGAGCCCCACATCCGAGCTGCGGCCGATGATCTGTCCGCCGACGATGTTGCCGCCCGCCAGCACGCACGCGTTGGTCAGGGCGTGGTCGCGCCCGCCCTGGGCGTTGATGCGGCTGGTGCGGCTGAACTCCGAGAACCCGACGACCGTCGTGTGCTCGAACCAGCTCTCGCCGGTCTGGCCGTACTCGCGGTTCTTGAGGTCCTCGATCATCCGGGCGATGACGTTGAAGCCGCGGCGCTGGCGGGGACCCTGGTCCGTGGCCCAGTTGGAGCCGTGGGTGTCGAGGCCGTTGGCCACGCGCACGGTGGCGCAGCGGCTGATGCCCGACGTGATGGCGGTGACGGCGAGCGCACCCTGGGCCTCCGCGCTCCGCAGCCCGGTGTTGTCGCCTTCGAAGCCGTAGTGGGTTCGCAGGTTCGCCATGGAGGCGGAGTCCGCGCCGAAGTCGAACTGGGCGTCCAGGCCGGCGTGCAGCAGCTCGTCGACGCCGGCGCGGGCGGCCTCGGCTTCGCGCAGGAGCTTGCTGCGCTGGGCGTCGGGGCAAGACGCGGCGTCGGCCAGCAGCTGGCTGATCTGACGCTTGGCCTCTTCGTCGAGGTCGGTGCCCTCGGGGCGCAGCGTCGCCAGGAGGTCGGGGACGCTGCCCACGCGCAACGCCGAGGCGAAGGCCGGCTGGTCGAGGTTGTAGGACTCGACGTTGACCGACAGGTTCGGGATGTCGTTGTCGGTCCCCAGCAACGCGGCGAGGTGCGTCGTCGCCGAGCTCCCACGCACGCTGCTGCCGCTGGGGAGCTTGCCGGTGATGAACCGCTGTCGCCCCCCGCCGTGGCCCAGTGTCTCCATGGACATGCCCCGGACCACCGCCAGGTCGGCCCAGTGGTCCGCCAGGTCGCCGATGTAGGGGCCGAAGAAGACGTCTTCGGCGACCTGAACGCGTGGATCGGGACCGAACTCTTCGTCGTTGTCCTGCAGGAGCTCGTAGCCGGTGTGGATTCGGGTGTCGCCCACCACGTTGTTCGTGAAGACCGCGGGGTCCCGGGGATCGAGCCCCAGCATCGGGTCCCAGCCGCCCCCGAAGTAGCAGAAGATGAAGTAACGGTCGGCCTTGTCGCCGCTGGCGAGCGCGACGGGGAAACTGCGCAGGCCAAGGCCCAGACCCAGCCCGCCGAGGACCGTGGAGCCGAGGAAGCGGCGGCGATTGAAGCGTGTCATGGCCACCTCCTCAGTACGTGTAGAAGTCGGGGTGGGTGATCAGGCCGACGCAGACTGCGGTCCAGGCCAGGCGGGCGTCGTGGCTGACGAACTCCCCGCTCTCGTGCAGCCAGAGCCACTGGTCCAGCTCGTCGGCGCCGGCGTCCAGCTTGCGGCTGTGGAAGCGCAGGAGCAGGTACCGGATGTTCTCTTCGACCGCGGCCTTCTGTTCGGCGACGCCATCGCTGGGCTCGGCGTGCACGAAGAACACGCGCTGCTCGGGCTGCCGCTGGTACTCGGCCGACATCAACTCCCCGCACACGGCGTGGGCGGCGTCGGTCAGGAACTTCTGGAAGACAAGCGACGGCGCCAGGTCCTCCTGGGTGTTCTGGACGTAGTCGGGCTTGCCCAGCGTCTCCGCCAGCTGCTCGAACCGGTCGTCCCCGTCGTCATCGACCCAGCCGAAGCCCGTGGTCGTGCGAATGGACGCGTTGATCTGGTCGATGTTCAGGCGGCGCCGGCCGCGGAGATCGGGCGCCAGTTCCTTGGCCGCGATGAGGTCGCCGGTGTCTTCGACCACCTCGTCGACGGGCACCTGGACCCGCGGCGGAGCCTCGGTACCTGTGGGTGCTTCGACGGCGCAGCCGGCCAACAGGGCCGCGAGCAGCAGGCGCTTCATCGGACCCGACCGTAGGTGTCGCTGGTGACCACGGCCTTGACCAGCGCCCGCCAGCTGAAGTCGGAGTCCACGAACTCTTCGCCCAGCTCGTCGTACCAGGCGGGGTCCGCATCGGCCGCGGAGTCGCCCAGCAGCCAGTCCGCGGCCGTGCGCGAGGTGCAGGCGGGCAGGCGACCGTCGACGATGGCCGTCCGGGCGAGGAGCGCAGGCCCCTCTTCGACTCCGGCCTTGTGGGCGTCCTCGCGGAACTCGTACGCCAGCAGCTGCCCCAGGTAGGGCTCTTGCTCGGCCGCCAGGGCGTCCGTCACGTAGTGGGCGCGGCAGTCGTTGCTGCACCCGACGCTCGTGGTCGCGCAGACGTAGCAGTCGTCTCGCAGCGGTGGGTACTCGGTGGGATCGAGGAACGCGGCGCCGCCGACGGACCAGCGTCCCCAGTGAGCCGCCGCGGGCTCCAGCAGGGCGTGGCAGTACTTGCACCCGTCCCGCTCCTGCAGGTCCAGGGTCACGACCTCGTCGCCGCTGCTCGGGATGCCCCCCGCGGGCGGCACGAACGGCCGGCACAGGAAGCGCTCGTAGAAGCGGTTGGCGCGGGCGCGGTTGCTGTTGAAGCGGAGCAGGAACGGCACGCTGGTCAGGACGCCCGCGTGCTGGGGGCCGAGCTCGATGGGCACCCAGGTGTCGACGTCGGCCCAGGTCAGGTCCGGCAGGCTGGCCGCAGGCAGGGGCGACGGCGTCATGTCGACGTTCGTGGCCATGGGGGCCAGGGACCGCCAGTAGTGGACCAGCGGGCCGTTGACGTAGCCCGTCGTCGACGTGAACAGGTCCGTGTAGGGCCGATCCTCCAGGGCGATGTCGCGGATGCGTCGCTCGACGTCTTCGACCAACCAGCCTTCCAGGTCGGTCTCGCCGCCCGGCGGCACGCACCACTCCATGGCGGGGCCGCAGCCGCAGTCGGTGTCACCCTGGCCGTTGTTGGTCGCGCAGTGGTCGCCGTCGGTGCTCCACTCGTTCTCGCGGGCGTCCAGCGCGCAGACCTTGATGGACTCGTCCGGCGACCAGTACGGCGCGACCATCACCCAGCCTTCGCGCCAGGTCTCGTCTTCCTGCAGGGCGAGGATGGGTTGGCCGTCGGCGTCGAACTCGGCGGGGACGTCGGCGCAGGGCACGCGGTCGGTGTTGCCGCGCAGCTGACGGGCGCGGTCGCGGCGCCAGTGGCGATCGCCGCTGCGGGACAGGGCGGAGCGGCGGTTGATGACTTCGTCGCCGACGATGGGCAGCCAGAGCAGGTCCTGGTGGAGGCGCAGGGTGCGGTCGGCGAAGGCGTCGGTGGCCAGCCACTCGTCGATCCAGGCGTCGGGCACGTCGTCGAGGGTGTCGAGGGCGTCGTGCTCTTCCATGGACGGCACGGTGCCGCGCAGATCCAGGCTCAAGGCCCGCAAGTAGCGGTGCTTGTCGAGGCCCGGGGGCGAGTCGGGGCAGATGGGATCCGCCACCGCGACGCCGGGCAGCGCAAGGCAGATCAGCGCGAGGACCAGTCGGGTCATGGGGGGGATCACTCCGGGAAGCCGCTGGCGGCCCAAGCAATGATTTGCTGAATCTGCGCCGGTGACAAGGCCTCGTTGGGGGGCAGCGGCATGAGCTGTTCTTCCACGTTCGACAAGATGAGGTCGATCTCCTCGGCCCACTGGGCCGGGGTCGCGAGCAGCCTCGCGGACCCGCCGGGGTCGTGGCACTCGGCGCAGCTGCCGCGGTGGAGGGGAAGGATGTCCTCGGTCCAGGTCGGGATCTCGAACGTGCCGACGCCGAAAGGGACCGAGGCGGTGACGGGCTCATCGAGGTCTGCGTAGGTCACTTCGACCTCGACCCGGTGGGGCCCCTCTTCGTAGTTGGCGGGGTTCAGACCCAGCGACCAGGGCGACTCCAGCGGGGCGGCGGCCCCGTCGTCGACGGCGGCGGTGATCGACTCGACCGAGCTCGGCAGCGTGGGCGCGAAGGTCAAGAGCGTCGGCTCGTCCAGGGTGCCGTCGGGCTGCCCCAACACCAACAGCGGCCGTCCCAGCGACGCCCGCTGCGGCATGCCGTCCAGAAACAGCGCCCGCCCCAGCGCGTCCAGCTCCTGCACCGCGCCCCCGGTGACTTCCCGGAACTCGCTGCCGTCGAACCGCACGATGGCGTCGTCGAACTCCAACCACACCTCGGTCGCGTCGTCGCGCGCGTGCACGGCCTCGATGGAGCGGTCGGTGGCCAGCTCCTCCCAGAGCCCGTCGGGCCGGCGGCGCCGCAGCACGCCGTCGTCGGCGATCCAGAGCGTGCCCGCCGCGTCGGTGGCCAATGAGTCGGCGCCCGTCGGCTCTTCCCAGGCGACCAGGCCTCCGTCGTCCACCAGCGCGTAGAGGCGCCCCACCGACGCCACGAACACGCCGTCGCCTTCGGGGAGTCGCGCGGGCGCGAGGCGGGAGGCGTCGGTGGGCAGACCGTCGGGGGTGACCGAAGTCAGGGCTCCGGCCCGCCAGCGCAGCAGTCCATCGGCCGTCGCGACCCACAGTTCGTCGTCCACGCCCAGCACCTGCCGCACGTCGCGTCCGACCAGCGCGTCCTCCAGGGGAGACCGCCGCAGACCGTCGGCGTCCAGCGTGAAGACCCCGTGCTCGGCCAGGAGCAGCAGCGTGTCCTGATAGAGGCCAGCGGCATTCACCACCCCGGGCTCGTTGGCGAGGTCCTCTTCGATCCCGTCGGCCCCGATGCGAACCAGGGTCGTGCCCCGCTGCACCAGGACCTGGCCGTCGGGCAGGCCCCACAGCCGATCCGCCGCCGCCCCCAGGACCTCGACGTCGGCGGCGTCGGGCCCGCGGATGGCGATGGGCGTCGGCCCCACGGGCGGTTCTTCGTCGGGAACGCAGGCGGCGAGCAGCAGGAGGGCGAACAGGGGACGCATGGAGGTCGGGGAGCATAGTCGGCGGGGGGCCGGCTTGACAGGCGCTCAGTGGCCTACAACCGTGGTGGGCACTCGCTGCTGGAGAATCGATGCGTCGTGTCTTGCTGCTCCTGCTGCTCCTCGCCGCATGCGACCCGGGGGACGACGACGACAGCGTCGAGCCGGTCCAGGACGACGACGACGCGGCGGACGACGACGACGCAACGCTCGGGCCCTGCGAGCCGGCTTTGTCGATCACGCCGTCCACGGCATCGGTCCTCCCGCTGGATCTCGTGGTGTTCGACGGCGACGGCGGCACGGGCGACTACCTGTGGACCCTCGAGTCGGACTCCGGGGCGCTGCTGAACGAGCGAACGGGCGCCTACCTCGCCGGCCAGGAAGCCGGCGTCACCGACACCGTCGTCTTGACCGACGCCGGGTGCGACGGCTCCGCCAGCGCCACGGTCGAGGTCCTGCGCCCCCTGGAGGTGCTGCCCGCGGACGTGACGCTGCCGCCCAACTCGACGCTGACGTGGGCGGTGCAGTTCGGCTCCGGCGAGTACGCCTGCACGTTGGCGGCCGACGGATCTTCGGCGGCCATCACCGAGGGCTGCGACTACACGGCCGGCAACCGCGCCGGCACAGACTTGATCCGGGTGGAAGATCTCGTGACCGGGGAGTTCCTGCTGCGCGAGGTCACCATCGACCCCGCGGCGACGTTCGGCCACAGCCCCGAGTGGCTCGCGTTGCCCGTGGGCGCTGACTTCCAGTTGTTCCTGACCGGTGGCACGGGCCACGTCGACGTCGTGTCCGACCCGCCGGGCGTCGTCACCGGTGACGCGTCCGTGGTGACGGGGCTGGCGCCCGGGCGAGCCCAGGTGGACGTCGTCGACTCCTTCACGGGGCAGACGACGTCGCTGACCATCGATGTGCTCGGCGACCTGGTGGTCGAGCGGACCCCGTGGGGCAACACCAACCAGCTGCCGGGCCACGCAATCTCCGGCGACTTCGACGGCGACGGTTGGCTCGACGTCGCGATCTCCAACCCCGCGGCCAGCATTGGGGGCTTCCAGAGCGGCGGCGTCTGGATCTACGCCGGCAGCGCGACGGGGGTGGAGCCGGACCCGGTCCAGGTGATCTCGGGCGCCGACCGCGACGAGGCGGGCTTTGGCCTCGACGTGGCCGACGTGGACGGCGACGGGGAGCTCGACCTGCTCATCGGTGCCGAAGAGAACGACCAGTCCGCTGGCAACGCGGGCGCGGTCTTCGTGCACGCGGGCGTGGCGGGCGGGTTCTTCGACCCCGAGCCCCGCACGGAGTTCTTCGGCCCTCGCTCCAACATCCGCTTCGGCCGATCGGTCGCGGCCTGCGACTTCGACGGCGACGGCTGGCTGGACGTCGCGGTGGGGGCCCACGACGACGAGAACCAGACCGCGCTCGACACCCAGAGCAACCAGGGCTCCGTCTACGTCTTCCTGGGGTCCGCCGACGGCTTCGACCCCATCCCGAACCAGACCCTGTGGGGCCGGACGTTCGACGGCAGCGCGTGGGTGGATCACGCCGACCAGCGGCTGGGCCTCAGCCTGGTGGCGGGCGACGTGGACGGCGACGGGCGCTGCGACCTGGCGTCGGGCACCCACGAACACGACGGCGAAGCCAACGGAAACCAGGGGATCGTGGTCGTGTTCCACGGCGAAGAGGGCGGCGTGTCGCCGAACCCCTGGCGGGCCATCACGTCGACGGCCGAAGAGCCCGCGGGAGCCGAACTCGGTCGTGCCCTGGCCGTGGGGGATGCCGACGGCGACGGGCTCGCGGACCTGCTCATCGGCGCTCCGAACCAGGCCGTCCCGGATGCCGAGAGCGGTCAACGACACGGCCGCGCCCACCTGTTCCTGGGCGTCGATCTGACGGCGCTGACCGACTCCATCATCGACCCGTCGGCGGCGTCTTGGTCCTTCGACGGCGACGGCGGATTCAACGAGACCGGCCTGGGCGTCGCGCTGCAGGACATCGACGGCGACGGCATCGACGACGTGCTGGTCGGCGCTCCGCAGGATGAGGTCCCCGACGGCGTCAACGCGGTCGGCACCGTCGCTGCGGTGCTGGGCGTCGCCGGCGGCGCGCCGGGGGCCGAGCCGCTGTTTGTGTGGCCCGGCGAGGTCGAGGGCGAGTGGGCCGGGACCTGGCTCGCGGCGGTCGACGACCTGGACGGCGACGGCCTGGGCGAGGTTGCGGCGTACGCCCACCGCAGCCATCGGCACGGAATCGAGGTCGGGCACACGGTCGTCATCTCGACCGCCGACGGCGCGCGGGCCGAGCTCGAGCAACCCGTCAGCGCTTCGAACACGGACTTCGGCGCGGACTTCGCCTTCCTTCCGGACCACGACGGCGACGGCAACGACGAGCTGCTGGTGGGCGAAGACGAGGCGCCGCTGCCCGACGAACAACGCGGCTCCGGGCGGATCCACGTCTACGACGACCTGGGCGGCGAGCCGGTGGCCTCTCCGGCCGGGTGGGCCGAGCACGACGCCGGCGACCGCCTGGGCCGAGGGGTGTCGGCGGCGGGCGACTTCAACGGCGACGGCCTCCCCGACTTCGCCGCCATCAGCCACGACGACCACCACCCCGGCACGTTCGACCCGGCCGAAGCCTTCCTCAACCCCGACGAGTGCCCCGGCGGCTTCTCGGACCGGGGCTCCGTGGCCGTCTTCCTGGGCGTGGAGACCGGTTGGCCGACAGAGCCGTCGTTCCTGCTGTACGGGCCCCAGACCAATCAGTCGCTGCACCGGCTGGCGGCCGCGGACGTCGATGGCGACGGGCTGAGCGACCTGATCTTCACCGGCGTCAACTGGGACGCGGACGGGGGCAACGACGCCGGCGGCTTTGGCGTCTTGTTCGGCCGAGCCCACCCCGGCGGCGGGATCCAGGTGGTGTGCGAGGAGCCGTGGCGGTACGTCGGGCTCAACCAGAACGACAACCTGGGCATGGCCGTGGCGGCCGTCGGCGACCTCAACGGCGACGGCTGCGACGAGTTCGCCGTGGGGGCCCAGCAAGACGACCTCACGAACAACAACGAGGGCTCCGTGCGGCTGATGCACGGCTGGGGGCCGGGCTGCGAGCACGCGGCCCCCCACGTCGTGACCCTGGTTGGCGGGCAGAGCAACGCGAACCTGGGCCGCGGCCTTGCCGGGGGGGCGGACGTCGACGCCGACGGGCTGCCCGACCTCGCTGTCGCCGCCGACAACTACACCGTGGGCGGTGCTCAGACGGGACGGGTCTGGATGTTGCCGGGCGAGTACTTGTCGTCCCTGCCGGTGGAGCCCCTGGTGGACCAGGAGGAGCCGCTGGCGGTGTGGCCCGTGGAGCCGGACGAAGGCCGCTGGCACGTGGACGGCCAGACCGACGAGGAGGATCTGGGTCGCGGCCTGGCCCTGATTCCCAACCTCAATCCGCCCCACGGAGGATTGCTCGTCGGCAGCCCCGGCGGCTCCCGCAGCGGCGTCGCCAACACCGGCGGCGCCCGGGTGCACGAGTACGACCCCGACCAGGACGGCGTCGGGGGCATGGACCCCTTGCCCCTGCTCGTCGTCGGCGGGGAGTCCTGGAACATCGGGTCCCGGTTGGGCGACCGGGCGGCCGTGGGGACGATCGGGGGCGTCCCGTGGATCGCCATCGGCAGCGTCGACTGCGACGGCTCCGGGGCCGACGGAGGCTGCGTCTACGCGATGGCGCTGGACCGCTGACCCGGCGCCACCCGGCGGCCTTTTGTTGCCGAACTGTGTCGACCGGCAAGGAAGGCCCCTTCATTCTCGCGCCGCCCGGCATAAGGTGTCGGACCTGATGAACCGTCTGCCCTACCTCCTGGCCGTCCTCTTGCTCGCCGGCTGCTGGCAGAACCTCAGCGGACGCGGTGGCAGCGGCAGCGACGACGACGACTCCGCGGTTGACGACGACGACTCGGCGGGCAGCGACGACGACGACTCGGTGGGCGGCGACGACGACGACGACGACGCCGGGGACGACGACGACGCGGGCGACGACGACGACGCCGGGGACGACGACGACTTCGTCCACGACGCCGACGGCGACGGCCACTCGGTCGCGGGCGGGGACTGCGACGACAACGACCCCACCGTCTACCCCGGTGCCTTCGACGGTCCCGACGGCATCGACAACGACTGCGACGGCTACCTCGACGAGGACACCCCCGTCGACGACGACGGCGACGGCTACCTCAGCGACGTCGACTGCGACGACCAGGACCCCACCATCTACCCCGGCGGACACGAGATCTACGACGACCTCGACAACGACTGCGACGGCGACGTGGATGAGGGCACCGAGGGCGGCGACGACGACGGGGACGGCTGGGCCGAGGACGAAGGCGACTGCGACGACACGGACCCCGCCCGGAACCCGGGCGCGGATGAGGACGGCGGCACGGGAACCAACGAAGGCAACTACATCGACGACGACTGCGACGGGGTGATCGACGAAGGCACCCTGGACTTCGACGACGACTCCGACGGCTACTCGGAGAACGACGGCGACTGCGACGACTTCGACCCGGCGCGCTCTCCGGGCTGGCCCGAGAACCCCGTCAACGGGATCGACGACGACTGCGACGGCCAGGTGGACGAAGGCGTGCCCGCCTGCGACTGCCCCAGCACCAACGACCTGGGCCAGGCGCTGGACCTGTGCGAAGGCCTGATCAGCGCGACGCCGTCAGGCCCGGTCTACGGCGTGGCCACCAGCTACGGCCTGTACGGCGTGCGCGGCGGCTGCCGGATGATCTACCTGTCCACCGGCGTCTACGGCGGCCCCTACGAGCAGGGAACGGACTTCGGGGCCAGCGGGTCCAGCGGCGACCTGAGCAGCTTCATCGTCACCCTGCAGGTGCCGATCTGGTCGACGTCCTTCAGCTTCGACTTCAACTTCATGTCGAGCGAGTACCCGGAGTGGCTGAACCAGGGGTTCAACGACCACTTCTTCGCGAACCTGACGTCCCAGAACACCAACGGGAACATCAGCTTCGACAGCAACGGCACGCCCATCGAGATCGACAACGCGTTCTTCAGCGTCGTGAACTCGTCGTCCCTTCAGGGGACGGGCATGGAAGGGGGCATCGGCGGGGGCACGGGCTGGCTGACGACCACGGCCCCGGTCACGCCCGGTGAGACCATCACCATCAACTTCAACATCGGCGACGTCGGCGATGGCTACTGGGACTCGATCGTGCTGATCGACAACTTCCAGTGGGGCGCCGACGTCCTGACGGACCCGGTTACCCAGCAGTAGCCGGGGGGGGGGGCGCTCAGCCCCTCAGGGCATCATCCGGCCGAGCGCGACCAGCACGTGCGGCGCCGGCCAGCGGATCTCGTCGTTGCGGCCTTCGCCGCTGAGCAGCAACGTCATGCCGCCTTCGACGGTCACCCGGAAGCCGTCGCCGAACTCGAAGTCCACGCCGCCGTAGCCGGTGGGCCCGGCGTAGACGGTGAGCTTGTCGGGCTCGAAGCGGTTGGGGCGGAAGGTGCCGAAGAGGAAGTCAGCGGCCACCGCCACGTAGGGCTGGATGACGCCCGTCAGGAAGCGGTAGCGGAAGCCGAACGCCGCCTCCGGGAGGATCGTGCCGCCTTCGGAGATGTCGGACGCCATCGCGCCGAAGCGCATGTCCAGATTCAGCCCCTTGTAGAGCCGCACGTCGATTCCGACGAGCCCACCGATGTAGTTGTTCTGCCGCGGGTAGCCGTCGGCCGTGCAGCGCTGGGTGTCCAGGTCCACCGCGCCGGCGCCGCAGCGGAAGATGCTGGAGAACTTGAACCCGAACGTCGCCGACGAGCGGTAGTCGGGGTCGCGCTTGAACATCCACTCGCGCTTCTGCTCCGGCGTCATCGTCGTGGGGAGCTCGTTGTTGTTCGACACCGACGTCGCGGTCTGGCCACCGTCCGTCGGCGCGGCCTGCTCCGTGACGATGTTCGCGCCCTCCTCGAGCGTGCTCCACAGCTGGAACCCCGGCTGGTAGCGGAACACCCGGATGGTCTCCCGCTTCGCCGGGTCGATGGTCACCAGGTAGATGTCGCTGAGCTTCTCTTCCTCGCCGCGGCGGGTGAGGTCGGCGGCGGCGAGGTTCTTGAGCACGCCGTCGGGGCCGTCCAGGAGCATCTGCTCCGCGCCCTTGGCGGAGAAGAACGTCAGGGTGGCACCCTCTTCGACCTGCCGGACCCAGGTGGTCCAGTCGCCGCGGTCATCGACCGCCTGAATGACGTGCAGGCCCGGGCGGACGGTGGTCTCGAACGCCTTCGTCAGGTCCAGCGCTTTGCCGTCCAGCCGCACCTCGATGTACTGGGTGCCGCGGGTGTCGCCGAAGACGCGGCCTTCGGGGCGAGCGATGACGTCCTGCACGGCCTTGAGGTACGTGGACTGCGGATCGGGGGGGAAGCTGCTGTCCCACTCGCGGGTGGGGTCGATGGTGGCGGCCTGCTTGAAGTACTCGAGCGCCTTCTTGCGCTGCTCGACGTAGAAGGCGCCTACGCCCGCGTAGAAGTAGGTCTCCCAGGCGGTGGTGGGGTCGACGAACACCAGCTGGCAGGGCAGCCGCGCCATCGCTTCTTCGTACAGCTCCAGGCCGCCGGCGAAGTCGAGGTCGTCCAGCTGCTTCCGCGCCATCTCGTTCAGGGCGACGATCTCGGTCTTGTCGGACTCGCCGATGTCGGCCGGGGGCGCGGCGCAGGGGATGGGCACGGCGCTGCCGCCCAGCCGGAACTTCGCGGCGCCCAGCCAGTCCGCCGCTCGCAGGACGCGGCCCGGGAACGGGGTCTTCGGCGGCAGGCGGTCGGCGAGGCCCGCGGTGGCGACGTCGTCCAGACCGACGGCGGAGCTGGGCCCCCAGATCAGCAGGGCGCCTTCGTCGACGGGCGGCGCATCGGACTCGGTGGACGCCTCGGTGGCCTCCTCCTGAGCGAAGGCCGGCGTCGCGAGCATCAGCAGGAAGAGCAGGGTGCGCATCATTCGATCCAACCGTTGATTTCGAAGTTGTACCCCGGCAGCACGACAACGCCGTTGGCCTTGACCTCGAAAGATCGCGACGGGGACTTGCCGCCCGTCTCGGGGCTTCGCAGCTCGATGGTGTGGCGACCGGCGGGGATCGTCATCCCCATCATCGGGGTGGGCTTCCCGGTGTTCTTGCCGTCCAGCCAGATCAAGGCGTAGGGCTTGCTGCCCTTCACCTTGAGGGTGCCCTTGCCGGTGACGACGGCGACAGGCTCGGGCGTGGCGACGGGAGGCGGGGTTGCGTTGGGCGTCGCCTGGGGCCGGGGCGTGGCCTGAGGCTTGGGCGTGGCGCGGGGCGAGGCCTTCGGGGTCGCCCGAGGCTTCGGGGTCGCCCGGGGGCTGGCGTTCGGCGTCGCGGCCTCGTCGGCGGGCTCTTCGACCACCGCCCGCTCGGGCAGCACGGTCGTGTCTTCCACCGTCGGGGTGGGTGCGCGCTCCACCACCGGGGGGGCGGTGGGGAAGAGCAGGATGCCGGCGACGCCCGCGACCCCGACGAGCACGAGGATCGCGAGGATGGCGAGGACGCGGCGCCGCTTCGCTTCGGGCGTGTCCTTGGGGGTGTAGACCCGCGTGCCTTCGTAGTCGGCGAGGTCCTTGTCGCGCACCCGTTTCGGCGCCAGCGATGGCTGCGACGGAGCCTGGATGGTGGGGCCCGGTTCGTCGCCGCGCAGGCCGGCGAACTCGTTGATCGCGGCGTCGGCGGCGGCGCGTGCCTCGTCCAGGGCGCCGGGGTCCTGGAGAATCTTCGCGCCCTCCTCCATGACCAACGACGCGAACTGGACCTCGTCGGCGGCCGGCCGCTGGAACTGCTGCGTCTGACCCAGCATCGCCTCGCGGACGGCGTAGAGGTACGACTTCACGTCGTGCTCGGAACGCATCGTGCGCCGCAGGGACTTGAGCGCCTGGCCCAGTTCGGCGGCCGTCTGGTAGCGCTCGTCGGGGTCCTTGCTGAGGCAGCGCGACAGGATCGGCGAGATCCCCGGGATGCGCATGTCCAGCTCTTCGAGCCGGTCCTCGACGTCGGCCTTGGCGACCGCGAAGAGCACGGCCATCAGTGAGTCGCCGCCGAACAGCAGCTCGCCGGTGAGCAGCTCGAACAGGACGGTGCCGAGGGCGAAGATGTCCGAGGTCGCCGCGAGGTTGGGGTCGCCGGCGACCTGCTCGGGCGACATGTAGTGCGGCGTGCCCTTGGTGGTGTCCGCCAGCGTCGTCTTGAACAGGTTCGTTTCGGCCTTGGCGATGCCGAAGTCCATGACCTTCGCGACGCCGTTCTTGGCCAGGATGATGTTGGCGGGCTTCAGGTCGCGGTGGACGAGCCGAACCTCTTCGCCGGCCAGCGACTCCAGGTTGTGGGCGTAGTGCAGGCCGTCGCAGACCATGAGGATCACGTCGAGCACGACGGCCGGCGGCATGGGCAGCAGGTGCTCGTGGGACAGCTTGATGACCCGGTCCAGGGTCCAGCCGTCCACGAACTCCATCGCCAGGTAGTACTGGTCGACGACCTTGTTGAACTCGTACACCTCCACGACGTTGGGGTGCTTGAGCTGGCCGCCGATGCGGGCCTCGTTGATGAGCGACTTGAGGACGCCTTCGTCCTGCGTGAGCTGGTTGTGAAGCCGCTTGATCGCGACTTCCTTGGCGAAGCCCATGGGGCCCGACTTGATGCCCCGGAACACCGTGGCCATGCCGCCCTGGCCCAGCATGTGGGTCAGGACGTAGTCGCCGAAGGACTCCTGGTCCATCCCGCTGGTCATGGAGTGATTCGCCCTCGAATCAAGTCGGCGCTACAGCGCGCTGTCGTCGTCGTCGCCGGCGGAGTCGTCGTCGTCGCCCGCCGCGGAGTCGTCGTCGTCCCCGGTCGCGGAGTCGTCGTCGTCCCCGGTCGCGGAGTCGTCGTCGTCGGCTGCATCGTCGTCGTCGGCTGCATCGTCGTCGTCGGCTGCGTCGTCGTCGTCGGCTGCGTCGTCGTCGTCGGCTGCGTCG
>Ga0055584_100001648_pt1 | contig 21852 bp, 16 predicted proteins | sample OSDHelmetaG_FD_58716 | JGI IMG/M metagenome (GOLD analysis project Ga0055584, IMG submission 58716) | Pelagic marine sediment microbial communities from the LTER site Helgoland, North Sea, for post-phytoplankton bloom and carbon turnover... | ecosystem: Environmental > Aquatic > Marine >...
CTGATGCAGTTCCTCGACCAGGCCAAGCGCAGTCTCGCTGTCGGGAACGTCAAGGGGAAAAATCAATCGTTCCCGAGCACTGAGAGTCGGCGCGGCTGCTGTCATCGACCGATACCGGCCCGCTCGGCAATCACCGCACCCGCTGCCTCCAGGGGCAGTTCTTCGGTTTCGCCTCCGGCACGCGGGCGCACCTCGACAAGCCCATTTTCCAGACCACGAGGCCCGATCGTCACTCGCAATGGAGTGCCCATCAAATCTGCGTCCTTGAATTTGACTCCCGGCCTCTCGTCGCGGTCATCGAGAAGGACGTCGACCCGTCGTTCGCAGAGATCGGCATAGAGGTTTTCGGCCGCGCTACGCACGGCGTCGTCCTTCATTTTGGTGGGGACGATCTGCACCGTAAAGGGGGCCAGCGGTACCGGCCAGATGATTCCGTTCTCGTCGTGGCTCTGCTCGACGGCGGCAGCCAGAGTGCGGGAAATGCCGATGCCGTAGCACCCCATCTCCAGCGGTCGTTCCTTGCCCTGATTGTCGAGAAAGGTGGCGCCCATCGATTCGGAGTATTTGGTGCCGAGGTAGAAGACCTGGCCGGATTCGATGCCGCGGTGGATCGCGTATCGGCCGTTCTCGCAACGGGGGCAACTCTGGCCTGCTTGCGCTTCCCGCAGGTCTGCGAAGCGCGTGCCTTCAGGAAGATCGCGTGACGGCCGGATCCCCTGAATATGATGGTCGGCCTTGTTGGCGCCGGCGACGGCCGCGGACATCTCCTGGAGGGCGAAGTCGGCGATCACCGGCAGTGACAAACCGATTGGCCCGGCGAATCCGACCGGGGCACCGGTGACCTCCCGGACGACCTCGGGGCCTGCCAGTGTCAGCGCTTCGGTTCCCAGGAGGTTCCGAAGTTTGGCTTCCGAGATTTGGTGGTCGCCGCGTACCAGCGCGGCTACCGGTTCTCCGTTGGCCTGAACGTAGATCAAGGTTTTCAGGAAGTCCGTCGCAGGGAGGTCGAGAAAAGCCGAGACTTCCTCGATGGTGCGCTTTCCCGGAGTTTCGACAAGTTGCGGGGTTTGGTCAACGGCCTCTGGTGCAAGGGTGTCTGCCGGTGCCGCGATTTCCGCCTTCTCGATATTTGCGGCGTAGGAGCATTGGTCGCAGGCCGCGATCTCGTCTTCGCCCGAAGAGGCCAGAACCTGAAACTCGTGGCTCAAACTGCCGCCGATGGCTCCGGTATCCGCTTCCACAGCGCGGAAGTCGAGTCCACATCGTGTGAAGATTCGCTCATAGACCGCGTACATCTCATGATATTCCCGCTCGGCGTCCTCGCGATCCGCGTGGAAGGAGTAGCCGTCTTTCATGAGGAACTCGCGACCGCGCATCAATCCGAATCGGGGGCGCACCTCGTCCCGAAATTTTGTCTGGACCTGATAGAGGTTCTTGGGAAGGTTCCGATAGGATCGAATCTCACCGCGAACCAGGTCTGTCACGACTTCTTCGTGTGTCGGCCCGAAACAGAAATCGCGATCATTTCGGTCACGGATTCGCAGTAATTCCTTGCCATAATGGCCCCAACGCCCGCTTTCCTCCCAGAGTTCGGCAGGGCAGATGGCCGGCATGAGGATTTCTTGACACCCGGCGCGGTCGAGCTCCTCGCGGACGATCGCCTCGATCCGGCGCAGGACCCTGAGCCCCAGAGGCAGATAGTCGTAGATGCCCCGCGCTACCTGCCGGATCATCCCGGCGCGCACGAGCAGCTTATGGCTGATCACATCCGCATCAGCTGGGTCGTCCTTGAGGGTCGGAGCAAAAAATTTCGTCAGGCGCACGGTACAGTCACTGTAGACAACCACCGCGGCTCTTGCATCCTTATTTCTGCCCGTATGCGAAACTCTTCAAGCGTGAAGTTTTTCTGTTCAATCGGCTGACTTTCAAGCTTGAATAGGATCTACTGATAGCGGTGGCTGATTCGGTCGATATCCCAGATGATTTGCTCCGCTTGATGGATGCAAAAGCCAAATCTCGGGGACTTACCAGAGACCGATTGATTGTGGAGGTTTTACGGCGGTCCTGCAGTCACTCTCCGACAGGCGTGAATCCGTCCGCGGGTGGCTCCGATGTTCACGTGGCCGACCAACTCCGCAAGGCGGAGAATCAGAGTACCGAGGCCCAGCGCGCCGTCGAAGATCTCGCGCTGGCCTTGCGAAAGCGTCATCGGTCGGAATTAACCACCGGCTGAATTTACGACGGCGAGCTTCCGGCGTGGAGATCGTGCCTGTCAGGGTCGCAAGCCACCCGTGAATCCCGAGTGTTCCAGGAGTTAATCAGAATCATGTTTCGAAAAATTGTCGCCGTTTTGCTGATAGGTGGTTTGGCGGGCTGCAGTCCGGCACCGGAGCCAACCGGGGAGTTCGCCGTGGATGGCGAAGCATTGGCCCCACGCGCTCGCAGGTATCTTTTGGGTGGGGGGCAAATTCCGGAGGACGTCCAGGTGACGGTCGCCAATCTGGCCGCTTTTGGCAGCACCGGTCTGCATCGCGGAGATCTGATGCTCGCCAAGGAGGGCCAGTCCCAGAGGGTATCATTCTATGTCACGGCGGACGGGCGATGGTTGTTTCTGAACGATCCGATCGATTTGGATGTCGATCCGGTAGCAACATCGCTGGCCGGGATTTCCATCTCTCCGGACGATCCGACGCTTGGTTCACCGGACGCCAAGGTTACGATTGTGGAATATTCGGATTTCCAATGTCCCTTTTGCGCGCGGGCGGACAGTATCGTGCACGGCGAAGTATTGTCTCGCTACGAAGACCAGGTGCGGTTTGTCTATAAACAGATGCCAATGGTTTCGCTTCACCCATGGGCTCAGGCGGCTTCGGAGATGGGTATTTGCGTTCTTTTCGGAGCCGGACAGGACGCCTATTGGCGATTCCATGCCGAGGTGTTCGCCAACCAGCGAACCATAGCTCCTGACCCGCTGGCTGCCGCGGACGAAATTCGCAGAATGGCGATCGCTGCGGGCGAAACCTCCGAGGCTTTGACAGAATGTATGGCCTCGGGTCGAGCGGCTCAGGTGGTTGCGGATACGGTAGCCGAGGCAAACGCCTTGGGGATCAATGCAACCCCGACCTTCTTCATAAACGGCCGGAAGTTGTCGGGCGCCCAGCCACCGGAAGTCTTCGCGGCGATGATTGATGCGGAATTGGAGCGCTGAAGGAACCATCCTGACTTTTTTCCAGAACCAGCAATTGCGAGATTCCGGCAAGCGGGACGCGGTAGGGTAGCCTGCCAAAAACTTTTGCCAGAAATAGCGGCGTAATATTCGGAAAAAGGAGGCCGCATCGCTCCTGTCGACTCGGGTGCAGACCTGTCGCCTTGCTTACCAGGCGCCGCAGATGGCCCGGAGAAAAGAGCAGCGAGCGCCGCTCCTCCTGCCGGGTCAGCCCGAGCACGATATGCCCCGGGTGGATTCTGTTCGGTTCAAATAGAACGATGCGCTTTCGTGCCACACGCCACATTTCGCGAATCGCCCCGACCGGGTCATCGAGGTGGTGCAGGAGTTCCCAGCAGGTTGCGATATCAAAGCTTTCGTCGGCGAAAGGAAGCTTGTCGCCGGAGCATTGAATACGATCCCGGACCGGATTGGCTCGCAACATGCCGCCGGCAAAATCACAGGCGACGGCGTGGATGGAATCTGGATAGTAACGGCTGGAAAAGCCGCTGCCGGCGCCGACATCGAGGAGTGACGAAACGCCATCGAGTGCCCCGGTGGAGCTTAGATAGTCCAGACGCTGGCGGGCAAAGATCTCCACGACGGGGTGATCGGTTGGCCGGTAGGAGCCGCCCTCTTCCCAGAAACGATCCTCATTGGTGCGAGTGATGTCTCCTCTTTGGGCGTGGTTCGCATTGCCGGATGCCATTTTCCTGCCTAACCGAGCCGCCAGTTACGGAAAGTGGAGAGCAGCATTTTATAAGGATAGTAAAGAGTCGTCAGGCCGGTATGCATCGGAGTGCGCCCCTCGGGGCTGGCACCCATCTCGACCGGAACTTCCTCGATGCGAAAGCCTCTTTTATGCGCGAGCAGGAGAACATCGATGTCGGGAAAGTCGAAAGGAAAAAAGTCCTCGGTGTAAAAGGCGAAGGTGCGACGGGAGAGGGCCTGTAATCCGGATGTCGGATCTTCGATGGCGGGTCCCCCGAACCATTGGAGCAGGAGCCGGAAAAAGCGGCGCCCGGCGGAACGCGCGGCGCCCATCTCGTAGCCGGAAGGCTTCTTGAACCGTGAGCCGATGCTCAGATCGGCCCGGCCGGAGAGCACGGGCGCGATCAGATCTCCGATCCAGACGGGGTCATGCTGACCGTCGGCGTCCAACTGCACCAGGACCTCGTAATCGTGATCGAGCGCATATTTGTATCCGGTTTGCAGGGCGGATCCGTATCCGAGATTGAAAGGATGGGAGGCGACAAGGGCACCAGCGGCCAGAGCAACTTCGCGGGTTTCGTCAGCCGATCCGTCATCGATCACGAGCACCGGATAGTTCCCGGCGGCCAGAACGCGACGGACTGTCTCGCCGACAAAGCGCGCCTCATTGTAGGCGGGAATAATTACCAGCGGGGAACTCACCATCGGATCGGGATGAAGCCTATCGGAATTTGCCGCATCAGGGGAAGGGCTTCGATTCAATTCAGAAAGGTTTGCCAATACCAGATGCCCCATATGTTGATGGCGCAGGAAATTGCGATCGCGGCTGGCCAGATCCACGGTCGAAGGCCGGGACGCGGGTCGTTGCGGAGGGCCAATGCCACGATCAGAAATGGGGTAAAGTCGAGAGTGTAGCGGCTGCCGAATTGCCGCCAGCCATCCCAGAAATACAAGAGGTACATGGAAAAGATCATGGCGGCTCCGGCCATGGAGGCCCGGCCGAGGAGCGCGGCATCGGGAGCCCCGGAACTCCACCCCCGTCGCAGGAGAAGCAGGAGAGCGGGGGTTGTGGCGATCAGGCTCAATCCATGATCGGTCAGCTTGAGGTAAGGCCAGGTCTTTTCCACTGTCGGGAGGAGGAGGAAATAATGACGAAGGTTCTGGCCCAGATAGCGCCAGCTGAACGATCCGTGCTCGGGGGCCAGGAGTGCCTGGTTGGCCACGAGATAACCGTTGTCGAGAGGGTCTCCGAAGCGAGCAATATTGTAGGCTGCGAGCAGGGCTGCGGTCAGGGCGAAGGGCAAACCGAACTCGAAGATCGTGCGGAGAGATTTCTCGCGCTGCCAGAGCAGAAAGAGGAATACGGGCGCTCCCAGCAAGCTGGGAGAACGGCTGGTTGCCGCGACAGCGCAGAAAACTCCGGTCAGGAAGGCATTGGCGCGACCGGTTGCTTCGAGGAACGCCAGAGTCAGACCGGCACAGGCGAGCAGGTGGGCGAGTAGCCACGTGTTTCCGAACTCGGCGGCAAAGAAGTGAACGGTTCCGAATGCGAAGAGAAGGCAAGTCAGGTTCGCGTTGCCCCGAGCCACGCGCAACTGGCCCAGTAGAAGCCGCATCAGACCGATATTGGCAGCGCCGACACCGATCGATACATAGGCCAGATTGACAGCGAGCCCTCCTGCCTGAGCGAAGGGAATCAAAAAAATCGCCGGGAAAGGGTCAAAGTAGACGTAGGGACGCCCCCCCGACCAGGCGAATTCAGTCAGCCAGGACGGCGGATCGGCGATCCAGGTGCGGCCCTCCAGAAAGGAGACGGCCAAATGCAGATGGTAGTTGAAGAACATGAAAGTGCCGTCGTTGGTCGCCCAATATACGGCAAGGGCTCCGAGGGTCAGCCAGAGGGCATCGCGGGGATGGGTTCGCGAGGGCGGCACTGCGTCGGAATTGGGAATTGTCGCGGTCATCTGCAAAACTAGCGGTACCTTCCTTCGAAGGGGGGGTCCATTCCATGATGCATCGTTTGCCAGAACTCTCGGCGTCTTTCCCGGCGCATAATGAGGAAGCCAATGTCGAGGCCATGCTGCATGATATGCTCGAGGGTTTGCCGGAATTCGCCGAAGTCTTCGAAATTATTGTCGTAGACGATGGTTCAACCGACGCCACCTTTGCCCGCGCTCAGGCAGTTGCCGACCGAGATCCTCGCGTGCGCGTCGTCCGACATGAGGTGAATCGAGGCTACGGCGCGGCGGTTTGGACGGGATTGCAGGCGGGGACGATGGAATTCGCCTTTTTCACCGACGGAGATCGCCAATTCGAGATTCAGAGTCTGCAGGGCCTCGTCGAGGAGATAGCTGATCATGATGTGGTGGTTGGATACCGCGTGGGACGTCAGGACAACGCTCTCCGTCGAGCAAATGCCCACGCGTGGAATCTACTGATTCGGAGTCTCCTCGATGTCCCGGTTCGGGACATCGATTGTGCATTCAAGCTCTTTCGTCGAGAGGCCCTTCAGGGACTCGAAGTGCAGGCAACCGGCGCCATGTTCTCCGCGGAGTTGCTGGCTCGCATCGTTTCGCGCGGATCACGCCTGATGGAATGTCCGGTAGGACATCTGCCCCGGGAGGCGGGGGTTTCCTCCGGAGGGGACCTGCGCGTGATCCTGCGGGCTTTCCGGGAACTCTTCGGACTCTATTGGGAACTGCGACGCGAGGGCCGCCGCAAGCCGGCATCGACTTGACACGCGGGCAATCGCTGTATTTCTGAGAAGCATGGACTACGCTGATCACCCACGCCCGCGCTTTTTTGCTCATCGCGGGGGTTCGCTTGAATCCCCGGAGAACACACTCGAAGCCTTTCGTCACGGGATCGCTGCAGGAGCCGACCACCTGGAACTCGATGTCCACGCTTCCTCGGATGGAACGATCGTGGTCTTTCATGACCCGACCCTTGAACGCACAACCAATGGTTCGGGTGAGTTGCGGCAACATACTTTTGCCCAGCTCCGAGAATTGGATGCCGGCTACCAATTTGTGGACGAAAAGGGCGCCAACTCCTTTCGCGGTCGAGGACTGCAAATTCCGACTCTGGCAGAGGTTTGTCAGGAATTCCCGGACGTGCCCCTCAATATGGAGATCAAGCAAGCCGAGCCGGATATTGTTCAGGACGTGATGGCCGTTCTGGCGGGCGAAGGGGCACTGGGCCGGAGCCTGGTGGCCGCCGAGCATAAAAGCTTGATGGATCGAATTCGCCTCGAGTCAAGCGGAGTTCTTCTGGGGTATGCGACGGAGGACGTCGTCTCCTTTCTGGAGGCGATGGAGGCCGGTGAAATGGACTCCTACGAGCCGGTGGGATTCGCCCTGCAGGTGCCCAGCACATTTCTGGGAACACCGCTGGTGACTGCAGAATTTGTGGCCGGGGCCCATAGTCGAGGTTTGGAAGTTCACGTTTGGACCGTCGACGATCGTGACGAGATGGAGCAACTGCTCGCACTCGGCGTGGATGGACTCATGACGGACCGACCGACGCTGCTGGCGGAAGTTCTGTCGACTTGGGAGAGCCCGAGTCGGGGATAGGGAGAGCAGGGATGATGACAGAATTTGCGCTGACGACAGACACACAGGACCCCGGCCTCGAAACGGCAATGGAAGCCGTCTACCAGTGGAATTACGGTTCCGAGGTAGAAGAGTTGCGGCGCCTTTATATCAAGGCTGCCGAAAACCAATGGATTTCCGAGCGAGACCTCGACTGGGATCGGGAAATTGACCACGAGCTTTTTCAGACGACGCCTCTGGGGTTCGGGATCCCGTTCGAGAAATGTTCCTATTGGCAGTCTCTGCACGAGGATGTCCGCTGGGAGGTGATGCGCCGGACAGCATCCTTCCGACTGAGCAACTTTTTGCACGGAGAGCAGGGGGCACTTCTGGTGGCCTCGCAGTTGGTCAACTGCGTGCCGCATACCGACGCGAAGTTCTACGCCGCAACCCAGACCATGGACGAGGCACGACACGTCGAGGTCTTCTCGCGCTACATTGAAAAACTGGATGAAGTGCAACCGGTCGCCAAGCCACTCAAGCAGATTCTGGATGCAACGCTCTCGACCGGGGATTGGTTGGAGAAATTAGTCGGCATGCAGATCGTGATCGAGGGACTCGCCCTGCACAGCTTCAAGGAGATGAGGAACCTCACCCAGGAGCCTTTGCTCAAGGATCTGTTGACCTATGTCGCGCGCGACGAGGCCCGACACCATGCCTATGGGGTTCTCTATGTCTCGCAGGCGGTTCCGTTGCTCACAAAAGAAAAGCGCGAATCTCTGGAAGACTTCGCCCTCAGCTGTGCGTCGGCGCTGGTCGATCGGCGTAACGATGCGACGCTCGCGACCGAAGTTTTCGCGCTCTGGCAGGCCGCGGGTGTCGATCTCGAGGCGTTATTGGAATCGGTGCGCAAGGAAGTGCCTGCGGGCCCTTCGCTCGACGAGAAGGGCAACCGCAAGTTCGGCGCGATTCAGGGGTTTGTGATTCCGACGCTGAAGAGATTGAACCTCTTCGGCGAGCGGGTCGCTCGTGATTTCCATCAGGTGCTTGCCGCCAACCTTCAAAGGAACCTCGCCGGCGACACCTACGAGGAGTTCATCACCAACCTTCCTGATTTGCCGGAAGATACCAGTCGGTGGGCCCTTGAGGAGATTGGATCTACGGCACCGCATTAAGGGCCACGGTATCCCGTTGCTTCATCAGGCGTCGGGTGCCGGTGTGTCGGTGAGGCCGAGAGCGCCCAAATCGATCTCGGTCAGGCTGTCGACAATCAGATCGGCATGTTCGAGTTTACCGCGATCCATACCGGTGTGCGGGACCGCGAGGGTCTGGGCCCCGGCCGCAGCGCCGGCGGTTACTCCGGCAGGTGAGTCCTCGATCACGAGAGCTTTCGTCGGATCCGCCTCAATCGCGGCGGCTGCGAGCAGGAAGATATCGGGTGCGGGTTTTCCTTTGCCGATCCTGGAATCGTCACCTGTGATGATGGCATCGAAGAGGGAGAACCAGGCCGCGTGGTGTCCTGTTTTTCTCTCGAAGAATTTGCGCGGCGAGCTGGTCGCGACCGCAATGGGTACCCCTGCCTCGTGAAGGGCCCGTGTGAGTTCTTCAGCTCCGGGGAGCGCCTTGGCGGATCCCATCCGCTCGAGAAGATGCTCTTCGCGGTCGGCTAGATAGTCCGCAGGAGAGATCGGCAAATCGAGGGCCTCAACGAGGTAGGTGGCAGCCTCGATCGCGGGTCGACCGACCATATGAGATTTGATGGACCAGTCGAAAGTCTTGCCCCACTGAGCGACGTAATCCTGGGTGACCTCGGTGTAGATCGTTTCCGTATCCAGCAGGATGCCATCCATATCGAAGAGAACGGCGTGAATTGGGCGAGGGAATCTCATGGCTGCATTCTAATGGAAGCTGGCCGAAGTGCACCCGCAGGTCCCCGAACCCTCGTCCAGCTCTTGCCGGGGTTTCGGGGTCTGCGGTGATGCATCGGGGTTCGTGATCCCCGGCCGCCAAAGTTTCAGAAGCAGGCGTTGATCAGGAGGGTATCGGCAGCAGCAACATTCCCGGAGGCCGGAGCGCCGGCCTCAATCCAATCGCCCAACGCCTGAAGACAATCGGCGCTGACCGGGTCAGCGTAGGGCATTCCGGCTCCGCCCGGGTTTGCATATGCACCGCCGAGGGTTCGAGCGGCGATCTTCCGGAAGAGGTAGCTGTCGTCACGGGTCACCCCCGGATCGATCCGGAGCGGCACGACGGCCTGGGGGTTGAACGAGTCGATGTTGACCAGATTCCCCAGAGAAACTCCGGTTTCCAGCCCCAGATTTCCCTGCTCGGACCCGCTGCCATGGCAACCGGCGAGGGCACAGCCGGGATTGAAGATCTTGTCCTGAATTGTCTCGAAGGTACTGGGGACCACTGGCTCGAAAAGACAGTTCTGGTTGCATCCGTCGGCGCCGGCCGCCGTGCCCGAGTCACATTCCTCGCCGCTTTCCACGCGGCCGTTGCCGCAGATCGCATCAGCGCAGGTGCCCGGCGCGTCGAAGTCCTTGACCAGGAAGAAGCCGGCCGGATCATTCTTTTTCACGTCCCCGGTCGAGCCATCCCATGTCGCGCAATATTGGTCGTCTCCAATATAGAGGTCAAGATGAGTAGCGGTAAGCGAACCACTCGGAACGCCGGTCCAGGCCGCACCTTTGGCGAGAATCTTGAGAAGGCCGCCCTTGGCACCGGGTTTGATCAACAAGACCTTCACGCCACCTTCGGTCGCGTCCCGATCGCTGTATTTCCAACCGCTGCTCCCGGCGGGCTTACCGAGACCTTTCCATAAATTGCTGTCGAGATTGATGGCATCCGTGCGGCCGGCACTATCGCTGGTCTCCCAACGGAGCAGCAGTGTCGTGTCGACTGTGGGGTCCGGAATGGCCTGAATGTCGGGCTGTTTGACTGCCTTGAAGAGAAAAAGGTTTTTTGAGGGGCCCTTGTCCGTCTTGAGTTTCAGAAGTTTGCCGTCGATCGGTCGTGGGTCTGCCAGAGCGGTGCCTGCCCCGAGCAATCCGGCCAAAACAGCGATGGTCCCAAGCTTGAAAAAATCCGCGCGCATACACCCCCCCTTGCGGAGCATTGAACTTGCTCCGTGATCTCTGACGAAACTATCCACCCCGAATTCGGCTTGGGTCAAGAGAAAGCTTCGTTTGCGGAAGATAAAGCTCGGGATCAGCGGCGTGCCGTGTCCGAGGACATGGCAAATGGGCAGAGTTTGTTCCCGGCAGGATCTCTCGGGTAAGGAAAGAGATATGGGACTTTTACAAAGGGGAAAAAGCCTGAGCGGCCTGGTGGTCGTAATGCTCGTGTTGGGCATCAGTACGCCGGCATCGGCTCGATTGGTGAACCGCGTCATCGCGGTGGTCGACGGCTTTCCGATTACACTCTACCAATATGAACAGTATATTGTTCACAATACGGGTGGCCAGAAACTGGGGGCACTCAGCGAGGAACAAAAAACCGATATTCTCGACGGTCTGATTACGGATACCCTGATCTCGATGCAGGCGCAGCAGTTGGGCCTCAATGTCACAGGTCAGGACGTGCAGGCCTATATGGACCAGATCATGCAGGCCAACGATCTCGATCAGGCGACTCTTTTGGCGGCCCTCGCCCAGCAGGGTCTCGATGAACAGGGCTATCGACGCCAAGTCCGGCGTGAATTGCTGAAGAATCAGCTGGTTTCGCGGGATATTCGTCAGAAAGTGAATATCACGGACGAGGATGTTGCTCGCTTTTACAAGGAAAACCCGGAGCAATTCTCCGTTCCGGCGGCCGTCGAACTGAGTCATATCCTGTTTCTGGTTCCCCCGGGAGCAACCGGGGATGCGGCGGATGCGGTTGCGGAAAAGGCACGCCGAGCGCATCTGCGATTGGTGTCGGGGGAGAGTTTTGCCAAGGTCGCGCGCGAAGTTTCCGAGGCTCCGGATGCCCCAGACGGCGGCAAGCTGGGCACCATCAAGAAGGGTCAGATGATGCCCGAGATCGAAAGGGTCGCCTTTGTTCTGCCCGCGGGTGATATCAGCCATCCGGTGCGGAGCCCGGTGGGCCTGCACATCTTGAAAGTCGATTCTCGCGATCAGGCAGATCTCGTCCCTCTGGATCAGATCCAGGAGCAGATCCGTGACAGGCTCTATGCCGAGGCCATTCAGGAGCGATTCGATAGCTGGGCAGACGAGGATCTCCGCGAGGACCATGTCATCGATATCCGCATCTAAGCTCGCATCGGCCCGGATTGCGGTGACCCTCGGCGATCCGGCGGGTGTTGGTGCCGAGGTGACCCTCCGCGCCCTGACCTCGCGACCGCGGCCCAAGGGCTCGTTTTTGTTGGTGGGAGATCCCGGTTCGGTCGAGGATGCAGCGGCTCGCATCGGTTTGGCGATGGATTTTCCGCTGGTCGACTCCGAGGCAGCGGCCGCCGGGGAAATACCGACCCGAGGCTTTCCCATTTTGCTTCCCGCGGGGGTGGCCTCGCTGAAGCGTTCCGAGCGCAAGCCGGGAAAGCCGACTCTTGCGGGGGCACGGATGGCGTATGCCTCCCTGTTGGCGGCGACCGGGCTGGCTTTGGCACGCCGTGCTGATGCGATTGTGACGGCGCCGCTGAGCAAGGAGTGGTTGGCCCGTGCTCAACTGGCGCGCACGGGCCATACGGAGATTCTGGCCAAATTGACGGGTGCCAAAGGCGTTCGTCTGATGATGGTCGCGGGCGATCTGCGCGTTGTTCTGGTCACATCCCATATGGCTTTGCGCGATGTTCCCGCCGCTCTCGATATTGCCGGCGTTCGGGAGACGATCGCGATCACACACCGCCATTTGAAGCTTTGGTGGGATCTGCAGCGGCCCAAGGTGGCGGTGGCCGCCTTGAACCCGCATGCCGGGGATGGGGGCGTCTATGGCGACGAAGAGGACAGAATTCTTGCTCCCGCGATTCGGAAGGCGCGTGCGTCGAGAATCAATGCTTTCGGTCCGGTCCCGGCAGATGCTCTATTTTCCGCGATGGGTCCCGAACATGATGCGGTGGTCGCCCTTTACCACGACCAGGGATTGATCCCGATCAAGCAGAAGGACGTACACGGAGCGGTCAACGTGACATTGGGGCTTCCCTTTGTGCGGACTTCTCCCGACCACGGAACCGCTTTCGATCGAGCCGGAAAGGCTCCGGCCGACCCACGGAGCATGCGGGCGGCCATCCAGTTGGCGATGGAGCTCGCACCTCGACATCGCCCACCCCATGCCTGAGGATAACTCCTAGAAATGAAACTGAATCCGAAGATTTTTCGAGAATACGATATCCGCGGGATTGCCGATGAGGATTTCGATGCAGATTTCGCTCGTGCTCTGGGTTGCGCGCTGGGGACACGCGCGCGGCGCGCCCACCCGGCCAAGACGCCATCGCTGACGGTCGGTCGCGATTGCCGCGCGACATCGGATGCTTACGCGGAGGCAGTCATCTCCGGTATCCTGAGCACCGGCACCAATGTGATGGATATCGGCATGGTGCCAACTCCCTTATTGTATTTCTCCCTGTTCGAATTGGGGGTGGACGGGGGTGTCGAAATCACGGCAAGCCACAACCCCGGGGAGTTCAACGGCTTCAAGATCTGCCAGGGGCAGGAAGCGATTCACGGAGAGGCGATCTACCAACTCCGAGAGGAGGTTCTCGCCGGTGATTTCGAAATCGGTGCGGGCGAGGCCCGCAAGCACGATATCCTCCCTTCCTATATCGCTTTCTGCGAGGGGGAGATCGGGACCCTGTCCCGCCCATTGAAGGTCGTCGTGGATGCGGGCAATGCCGCTGCCGGACCGGCTGCACCGCAGGTTTTGGGTGCATTGGGTTGCGAGGTCATTCCTCTGCACTGCGAGCCTGATGGGCGCTTCCCGAACCACCACCCCGATCCGACCGTTGCCGAGAACCTCGTCGATTTGCAGGCGGCCGTGGAACGCGAGCGAGCGGACCTCGGTGTTGCTCTGGATGGGGATGGGGACCGTATCGGAGTCGTTGCCCCGGGAGGCCAGATCATTTGGGGCGATGAACTGCTGGTGATTTTCGCCCGGGAAATTCTCGCCCGAAAGCCGGGCGCGGTGATTATCAGTGAGGTCAAATGCTCCCGGCGCCTTTATGACGAAATCGATCGACTGGGCGGCCAGGGGATCATGTGGAAGGCCGGGCACTCCCTGATCAAGGCCAAGATGAAGGAAACTGGAGCCGCGATCGGCGGCGAGATGAGCGGGCATATGTTTTTTGCCGACCGATTTTTCGGCTACGACGATGCCCTCTACGCCGCGGCCCGCCTGCTGGAAATTCTCGCGTCGACCGAAGGCGACGTCCTCGATCTGCTCGCCGGATTACCACCCTCCTTCACGACTCCCGAAATCCGGGTGGATTGTGAGGACGATATCAAGTTCGCGGTAGCCGAACGAGCCAAGGAATATCTCCGAAAAGAGAGAGAAATCAATGACATAGATGGAGTTCGGGCCGACTTCGGAGACGGTTGGGGCCTGGTCCGAGCCTCAAATACCCAGCCGGCACTGGTGTTGCGTTTCGAGGCGCAAAGCGAAGTCCGATTGGCTGAGATCCGCCGCCACGTAGAGGAAATTGTGGCCAAGGCAAGAGCCGAAGTGAGCTAGACCGAGAGGCTGTATAACCTTAGGAAAGGTTGACAGAGGCGAATTTGGTTCGTTATCCATAAGGCTTCCCCCCTTAGGAGCCTTATGAAATTCGGAAACGGTGAAGACCCGGGTCTCGACGCTACGGATGTCGCGATCTTGCAAACGCTGCAGCAGGACTGCAAGAGTCCGCTCGCCAGAATTGGCGACTTGGTAGGACTGTCCGCGCCGTCGGTAAGTGAGCGAATCGAGAAGCTGGAACAATCCGGCGTGATCCGCGGCTATTCAGCCGTTCTCGGCTCCAGAGAACTCGGTCTCGATGTCACAGCTTTTATCGGCGTCGTTGTGGAGACGCCCGGTGGCTTGAGTGCGTTCGAGGAAACCGTGGTCTCGATCGAGGGCGTCTTGGAATGCCATCACGTCACCGGCCATCATACCTTGCTTCTCAAGGTGAAGGCTCCGACCACGGAAGGGTTGGAAAATCTGATCAGCAGAATCCGCGGCCTCGCCGGAGTGGTGCGCACCGAGACTACCGTCGTCCTCTCCACCCATACCGAACGTTCCCAGTTGCCGATCGGGGAGCACGTCACTCGGCGCGATGGTGGTTCGAGGCGGAGAAATGGGCGGAGTTCGAATTCGCCACGCAAGCTGCCCGCCCGCAAGACGGCGCAGGAACGGCAGGAAAGGCAAAACCATGAAAATTGAGAAATCCAGTCCGCCTGAAAACCAGCGTGTCAGCTACGAGGAAATGAAGCAGCGATTCAAGGACGGAGCCGCCTCCGGTTTGTACCGCCCGGAATCCGAATCAGACGCTTGCGGGGTTGGCTTTGTCGTCAAGATGAACGGCGAGCAGACCCACGATATCATCGGTAAAGGTCTCGAGATTCTCGACAAGCTCACCCACCGCGGGGCCTGTGGCTGCGACCCGGAAACCGGAGACGGATGTGGAATTCTGACCCAGATTCCGCACGGTTTCTTCGACCGTGAGGCAGCGAGCATTCAGATGCCTCTGCCTCCGCAGGGCCGATATGCGATTGGCATGGTGTTTCTGCCCCGCGATGTCTTTCAGCTCAACACCTGTCTCGAACTGTTCGAAAAAGCAGTTCATGAAGAAGGCCAGAAATTTCTTGGATGGCGTCGTGTCCCGGTGGATGACTCCCAATGTGGTTGGTTGGGCCGCGAGTCGATGCCCGAGATTCGCCAGATTTTCATTGGCGCGCCGGAAGGAACAGAAGCGGGTCAGGACTTCGAGCGAAAACTCTATGTCATTCGCAAAAGCGTCGAGGAAGCGGTCCGGCAGTCCGGGATCCCCGATAGCGAGCGCTTCTATGTGTCGAGTCTTTCCTCGACGACAATCGTCTACAAGGGACTGCTGTTGCCGGAGCGAGTTGGGGAATTCTACCTCGATTTGAAGGATCCCGAATTCAAGAGCTGCATGGCGCTGGTCCACCAGCGATTCAGCACAAATACGCTTCCGACCTGGGATCGTTCCCACCCGTATCGTCTGATGGCGCATAACGGCGAGATCAATACTCTGCGCGGGAATGCGAATTGGATGCGTGCGCGGGAGAGCATGTTTTCCTCGCCTTCGTTTGGCGAAGATGTCCGGAAAATTTCGCCCGTGATCGAAGAGATGGGTTCAGATTCGGCCTGCTTCGACAACGGACTCGAGCTTTTGCTGCGAACCGGGCGATCTCTGCCGCATGCTGTCATGATGATGATCCCCGAAGCTTGGCAGAAGCATGAGGGGATGAGCGACGAGAAGAAAGCTTTCTACGAATACCATGCCTGCCTGATGGAACCTTGGGACGGGCCGGCGTCAGTGGCCTTCACCGATGGAAAAGTGATCGGTGCGATCCTCGACCGCAACGGATTGCGCCCCTCCCGCTACGTGGTGACCAAGGATGGAATGGTGGTCATGGCCTCGGAGGTCGGTGTTCTCGAAATCGAACCCGAAAACGTTGCCCAGAAAAGCCGGCTGCAGCCGGGTCGCATGTTTCTTGTGGATACCGAAGCGGGTCGCATCATTGACGATGAGGAGATCAAGACCGAGATGATGCAGCGCCACCCCTACCGGGAGTGGCTTGACAATAATCTCGTGCACCTGAAAGACCTGCCGGAGGTAGACGCGACGGCTGTGCCGACCGGGCACGAAGAAGGCGAGCTGGTCTCTCTGCAGCAAGCCTTCGGCTACACGAATGAGGATCTGAAGATTCTCATGATGCCGATGGCCAGAGATGGCATCGAGGCAACCGGTTCGATGGGAACCGACACGCCGCTCGCCGCACTATCGGATCGTCCGCAGCTTCTCTACGGCTACTTCAAACAACTTTTTGCTCAAGTCACGAACCCGCCAATCGACCCGATTCGGGAAGAGATGGTCATGTCGCTGAAGACGACCATTGGCTCGGAGCAAAACCTCTTTGAGGAGACTCCGAAACATTGTCGGCAGTTGGCTCTGGAGCAGCCGATTCTCACCAACGAAGAGCTCGCGCGCCTGAAGTCCTTCTCGCATCCCGGGTTTTTCTCGACAACCTTGTCGACTCTCTATCTGGCGAAGGACGGAACAGCCGGTCTCGAGAAGGCTCTCGATGCTCTCAGCGAAGCTGCGGAGACTGCCGTCGATAATGGAGCAACCATCCTCGTCCTTTCGGATCGAGGTGTGGACGAGACGCATGCTCCGATTCCGGCGTTGCTCGCCTGCGGGGCCGTCCATCAGCACTTGATTCGAAAAGGAACTCGAACGCATTGCGGTCTGGTCATCGAATCGGGAGAGCCACGCGAAGTGCAGCATTACGCTTTGCTCGCAGGCTACGGGGCTGGAGCCATCAACCCTTACCTGGCGTTCGAAACTCTCGAGAAAATGATCCGGGATGGTCTGATGTCTGATTGGACCGGGCGAGAGATCTCCTACGAGGAGGCTGTCGAGAACTATCTCAAGGCCCTCGGCAAAGGCCTGATGAAGGTGATGTCGAAGATGGGAATCTCGACCTTGCAGTCTTATCGAGGTGCCCAGATCTATGAGGCGGTTGGTGTAGCGACTTCGGTGATCGACAAATACTTTACGCGCACGGCCAGCCGGATCGAAGGCATTGATATTGGCGTTATCGCTCGCGAAACAGGGATGCGTCACCACCACGCCTTTGCGGTGGCACCGGCACTCGATGGTGAACTCGATGTTGGCGGCCAATACCAGTGGCGTCGTCGCGGTGAGCACCATATGTACAACCCGGAGACGGTCGCGAAACTCCAGCACGCCGTTCGTGCTGGTAACTACAAGATGTTCAAGCAGTTCAGCGACTTGGCGACAGACGAAGACAAGCGGTTCTGCACGATTCGTGGGCTGTTGAAGTTCCGTCAGGGGCGTCCGGTTCCTCTCGACGAGGTCGAGCCCGCATCGGAAATCGTAAAGCGTTTCAAAACCGGCGCGATGTCGCTTGGTTCGATCAGTCGCGAAGCCCATGAGAATCTGGCGATCGCGATGAACCGTTTGGGTGGTCGCTCGAACACCGGCGAAGGTGGGGAAGACCCCGTACGCTACACCCCCGAGGAAAACGGAGACTCGCGGCGGAGTTCCATCAAGCAGGTGGCTTCGGGCCGTTTCGGCGTGACAAGTCACTACCTCGTCAACTCCGACGAGCTCCAGATCAAGATGGCGCAAGGTGCGAAGCCGGGCGAAGGTGGACAGCTTCCCGGACATAAGGTGGACGACTATATCGCGAGCATTCGGTACTCGACCCCGGGTGTCGGTCTGATTTCACCCCCACCGCATCATGATATTTATTCGATCGAGGACCTCTCGCAGCTGATTCACGATCTCAAGAACTCCAACAAGCATGCGCGGGTCAGCGTGAAGCTGGTGAGCGAGATCGGTGTCGGCACAGTGGCGGCCGGTGTCTCGAAAGCCAAGGCCGATGTGGTTCTGGTTTCGGGTTTTTCAGGTGGGACCGGGGCTTCACCCCTTACCTCGGTGAAGCATGCCGGTGGACCGTGGGAGCTCGGCCTGGCCGAAACGCAGCAAGTGTTGGTGATGAATGATCTGCGCGGAAGAATTCGCGTGGAGACGGACGGCCAGCTCAAGACCGGTCGTGACGTTGCGATCGCGGCGCTTCTTGGGGCCGAGGAATTCGGCTTTGCCAGTGCGGCGCTGATCGCCTCGGGCTGCATCATGATGCGGGTTTGTCATTTGAACACGTGTCCCGTCGGAATCGCGACTCAGAATCCCGTGCTGCGTGAGAAGTTTGCCGGCAAGCCTGAGCATGTGGTCAATCTGATGACTTTCATCGCGGAGGAGATCCGCGAGATCATGGCCGAGCTTGGCTTCCGGACTCTTCAGGAGATGGTCGGCCGGGTGGATTTGCTGGACGCGCGCGAGGCGATCGATCATTGGAAAGCAAGTGGGATTGATCTGACCCAGATTCTCCACAAGCCCGAGGTTCCCGATTCGGTCGCGATCTCGTGCATTGAAGATCAGGACCATGGTCTTGCCGGAGCTTTGGACAATCAGATTATCGAATTGGCTCGCGATGCTCTCGAGCGGCGAGAGCGGGTGGAGTTCGCTTTGCCCATCCGCAACGTGAACCGGACGGCCTGCACGATGCTCTCCGCCGAAATTTCCCGCCGGCATGGGGTTGAGGGTTTACCGCCCGAGACCGTCAACATTCATTTTAGCGGATCTGCCGGTCAAAGTTTTGGCTGTTTCCTTGCCAACGGTGTGGCCATTCGGCTCGAGGGTGATGCCAACGATTATTTCGGCAAGGGGATGTCCGGCGGCCGCATGGTGGTCCATCCGCCGGCCGCTTCGACTTTTGTCCCGGAAGAAAACAGCATTGTCGGAAACGTGTCTCTATATGGAGCCACCGGCGGTGAGGTTTTCCTGCGAGGTCTCGCTGGAGAGCGTTTCTGTGTTCGAAATTCGGGCGTCACAGCGATCGTGGAGGGTATCGGCGATCACGGCTGTGAGTATATGACGGGCGGTCGGGTGGTCGTACTTGGCCCCACGGGTCGGAACTTCGCGGCGGGTATGAGCGGGGGGATCGCGTATATCTTCGACCCGAAGAAAAAGTTTTCCGACAACCTGAATGCAGGTATGGTGGAGTTGGAATCTTTGGACGCCGAGGACAGCGAGTTTGTCTTCGATCTGATCCGGCGTCACCAGACCTATACGCAGAGCACGGTCGCGGCCGAGATTTTGGCAGATTGGGATGAGCAGGTACACGCCTTCCGGAAAGTGATGCCCACGGACTATCGACGGGTTCTGGAAGAGCGTAAACGCAAGGCCGCCGAAATACCGGCGGCGACGGTTTAAGGGAGAGTATCATGGGTAAGGCGACAGGTTTTCTCGAGGTCACAAGAGAACTTCCCGGCCGGCGTCCCGTCGAGGACCGGTTGAAGGATTATCGCGAGCTGGAAGGCAAGCATGCGGAAGGCGAGATGCGCGAGCAGGCTTCGCGTTGCATGGATTGCGGCATTCCGTTTTGCCACACCGGCTGTCCTCTCGGGAATATTATTCCGGACTGGAACGACCTGGTTTTCCGCGGTCGATGGGAGGATGCGATTGACCGCCTGCATTCCACCAACAACTTCCCGGAATTCACCGGACGGATCTGTCCCGCACCCTGCGAAGAAGCTTGTGTGCTCAACATCAATAGTGATCCGGTCACAATCAAGCAGGTCGAGAAACAGATCATCGAACGAGCCTGGGAGGAGGGGTGGGTCAAGCCCTGTCCGCCGGAGAACAAGACGGGCAAGCGAATTGCGATTATTGGTTCCGGGCCCGCCGGGCTGGCATCGGCTCAGCAGCTGGCGCGCGCCGGCCATGACGTAACCGTCTTCGAGCGAGAGAGTCGCGCGGGTGGTCTGCTCCGATATGGAATTCCCGATTTCAAAATGGAGAAACACCTGATCGACCGACGCGTCGAGCAGATGGAAGCGGAGGGCGTTACCTTTCGCACCCATACGGCTGTTGGTGTCGATATCACGGCAGAAGAAATTTCAGAGCAATTCGATGCGGTAATGATTGCTGCCGGTTCGACATCTCCCCGAGACCTCGAGGTGCCGGGCCGTGAACTCAATGGAGTTCACTTCGCGATGGACTTTCTGCCCCAGCAGAACAAGGTTGTTGCCGGTGACGAAGTGGCTGGTCAGATCATGGCGACGGGGAAGCACGTTGTCATCATTGGTGGCGGCGATACCGGCTCGGATTGTCTGGGCACGTCAAACCGGCACGGTGCCGAGTCCGTGACCCAATTCGAGCTTTTGCCGCAACCGCCGGAGGGTCGCGAGGAAGGGATCGCGCCCTGGCCCTATTGGCCAATGATCATGCGCACTTCGTCTTCGCATGAAGAGGGTGTCGAGCGGCAGTGGAGTATCAATACCAAAAAGCTCACTGGCGACGCTGACGGTAACGTCAACGAGTTGCACGGCATCCGTTTGGAGTGGACACCTGCCGAAGACGGAGGCCGTCCGCAAATGAAGGAAGTGCCAGACAGCGAATTTGTCCTCAAAGCTGATCTGGTGCTTCTGGCGATGGGCTTTTTGGGACCGGAAAAACCGCTCCTGGAACAATTCGGCGTCGAACTCGATGGACGTGGCAACGTGGTTGCGGACAGCGATTATGCGACCAGCGTTCCCGGCGTCTTTGCTTGCGGGGATGCCCGGCGAGGCCAGTCGTTGGTGGTCTGGGCGATCTGGGAGGGTCGTGAGGCTGCCCGTGGCGTCGATGCATTTTTGATGGGTGCTACCGAACTTCCGGCGAGTCCGCTCGCCGTCTGAGGCAGGCGGGGCCGGCCCTGATAGCTTGAAGGCTCTGATCAGCTTTCAAACTCGATCATGACCTTGCCCCCGGCCTCGGGGTCCTGCGAGACCTGCAGGGCTTCGGAGAATTTCTGAAGCGGAAATCGATGCGTGATCGCGGGTGTGAGGTCAACTTCGCGGAGCATCGAGATCATGTCGGTATAATTCTCGGGGTAGGCGATCGAGCCGATCAGAGTCAGTCCCTTGGCCATCACCGACATGAAGTCGATGGGAATGGGTGTCCGGTGGAGTGCGACAATGGCGATCCGCGCATTCTCCTTTGCGTTTGCGACGATATCGGGAAGCACCGGGCCGGCACCAGACGCCTCGATGAAGGCATCTGCCCCGGCCATGATCGGCATCTGCAGCCAACTGCCCTTTCCCTGAATTTCGGCGAGCTCTTTCCACAGAGTTCCATTGGCCGGCGAGAGCGTCGCGCGCGCACCAAGGTCTCGGGCGAGTGCGAGACGCTTGTCCGAAAGGTCCACAACAACAACATCGTCGATGCCGCGGTACCTGCAGGTGGCGAGCGCCATCAATCCGATCGGACCGGCACCGAAAATGACGGCTTTTTCGCCCGGTTGCAGTCCGGCTCGATTGACGGCCTGCATCCCGACCCCGAGCGGTTCGGCCAGGGCAGCCTGTGCGTCCGAGAGATCATCCGGGATGGGAAAAAGAACGTCGCCGGCGGCGACGTTGGGTACCAGAAGTTCGGGGGTGAATCCGCCTTGCGGGCCCCCATTGCCGATCTGGTTTCCGCCGCCCATCGGATTCAGAATCACGCGCGTTCCCGGAGGGAGGCCTTGTACCTCAGCACCGGTCTTCAGAACGACGCCGGCGAGTTCGTGACCGATCGGCGTAGGTTCCGATGCGGGCCCTGCGACGCCGCCGAGTTTCACGTAACCGACATCGCTGCCGCAAATGCCGCAGGCGCGTACCGAAATAAGGGCGTCTCGCGGGCCCGGT
>Ga0055584_100001651_pt1 | contig 21820 bp, 13 predicted proteins | sample OSDHelmetaG_FD_58716 | JGI IMG/M metagenome (GOLD analysis project Ga0055584, IMG submission 58716) | Pelagic marine sediment microbial communities from the LTER site Helgoland, North Sea, for post-phytoplankton bloom and carbon turnover... | ecosystem: Environmental > Aquatic > Marine >...
AGGAAAATTAAGGCCGTTAAGGGCTTAAAGCACCAAAAATACTAATAATTCATTGGGAGCGCCTTTTATGAAGCAGATCACGCATAGAAAACCCAGCCTTGCGCCACTTGTTTTGGCCGTTGCGTCGCTGACACCGTCTTTTGCTTTTGCTCTCGGGCTCGAAGAAGTGATGGTGACGGCACAGAAGCGCTCAGAATCCCTGCAAGAAGTACCGATATCGATAGATGCTTTCACCGGTGATGATCTTAATGAGCTGGGTGTGCAGTCGGCACATGAAATACTGCGCCTGATTCCCAATGCGGGCTCTGTTCCACAGGGCGGCGCCAAGCAGAATTTCTTTATTCGAGGCGTGGGCACAGCTGATTTCCATTTGAATGTTGTGGGCGCCGTTGGGGTATTTCTCGACGACGTGTCCCTGAATTCCCCGTTCGCCGTTTCGTTCTCGACTTTTGATATGGAGCGGGCAGAGGTGCTCAGGGGTCCGCAGAACACGCTGTTTGGCAGAAATACAACCGGTGGTGCGGTTAATTTCATTAGCACCAAGCCGCGACCCGAAGACGGGACAAACGGATACATTCGGGCAGGAATAGGTAGTTTCAGTCAATTCGATGTGGAGGGCGCTATTGGTTTCGCCTTGGGAGAAAACGCAGCCATTAGGCTATCAGGCATGAGTAACACCCGTGATGGGGTTTTCGATAGTCTATCCGCTGGGGAAAAGGTGGGGGATACCGACAGGCAGGCCATGCGGGCCCAATTGGCATGGCAACCCACTGACAATCTGGATGTGCTTGTTAAAGCCTATGCAGGCCAGTCTGACGCGAAACCGGTTCCATTTAAAAATGTTGGCTTTCTAGACCCCAATAACATCTTCGCACCCTGCAGTGTCCCCGTAGATAACTTGATACCCCTTAACAATCCAAATTGTGCGGACAGTACAGGGTTCGTACATCAATACGGCGATTGGGAGGATACCTTTAACGGCTTGGTGCATCGTGAAGATGTGGAGACGGACGGTTTCTCACTGCGGTTCGACTGGAGCAGCGATGCCTTTACTCTCACATCCATCACGGCTTTCGATAATTTGGATGTGAAGTATCAAGAGGACTCGGACGGTGGGCCCACAACGGTATTTCAGTTTTATCAAGAAGGTGAGTATGAGCAGTGGTCACAGGAATTTCGTGTCGCGTCACCTAGTGATGCGGCCCTGCGGTGGATAGGTGGATTCTATTACTTCTCTGAAGATGCCGAGTACACCACGGCTGTTCGAAGGACACCTGCCCCCTATGCGCCGTCGGGAACCGACTTCTTTAACATCGTTCCCAACACAATTGTTCAGCAGGACAACGAGGCTACTTCGGTATTTGGCCAAGTCGACATTGATGTAACTGACGCCTTGACCTTGACCGCTGGTTTGCGTTGGACCAATGAGACCAAAAAGGGAACTAACGCGCCGTCGGTACGTTGTGTGGGTACCATTGGAGGCCCTCCGTTCTGCCCGTCCTATCCCGATGATGCCTTCGTCGGCCGCAATGCGGTTGAATCATTCCCTGCGTTGTTTGAGCCGCCTTCTGAGGTATTGGACGGGGATTGGGATGAGTGGGGTGCCCGTCTTGCTCTGAGTTATCAAATGAACGAGTCCAGCATGTTGTTTGGCAGTATCTCGCGCGGATTCAAGGGCGGTGGTTTTAGCATCGCCGCGTTACAGGCGCTTCAGGGCCTCGCAGCGCAAGATGTTGATCCTGAAACGCTTCTCGCCTACGAGGTAGGCTACAAGTCGGACTGGATGGATGACACGGTGCGTCTCAACGTAGCGGCGTTCTATTACGACTGGGAAGATCTTCAGTCTTTCCAGGTGCTTGTTGATCCTGCGACCGGTGAGGGAATTCCACAGCTCACCAATGTCCCAGAGGCTAGCCTGATGGGAGCCGAAATTGAGCTCACTATGTCACCTGGGGATGGTTGGTACCTCCAGGCAGGCTTGGGCTTGCTGGATTCAGAAATTGACGATCCGGGCACTATTGCGGGCGTTATGTCTGGCAACGACATTCCCAATACCCCTGATCTGACTTTTACCGGTTTGATCCGAAAAGACATTGCTCTTGCAACCGGCGTGCTGGGATTGCAAACGAACTTCCGGTACCGAGACGACGTTACTTATGATCTTGGCAATGCGGCAAATTTGAGTCAGAAGGGATTCTGGAACTTAAATGCGCGCGCGATCTATACCTTTGGGTCGGAAGAGCAATACGAGGTGAACCTGTGGGGTGAGAACCTTACCGGGGAAGAGTATTGCAACGGAATGACAAGCCTCGCAGGATTGAGTGAGTCTAATCTGTGCTTGCCTAACCTCTCAGAGCCCACATTTGGTGTTGGAGTTGCGCTTCGATTTGATTGATTCAAATCCCTGTTTGGGGCGCTTTCTTGCGCCCCTCTATGCTTATTCGCTGTTTCAATATCCTCCTTTGAGGGTGGAACTTTTTCGACCGGCGTGAGCAACGCCTGAGGGGTGGCCGTATGCTGAAGCGTCTCCTTAAATCCGCCTGGTGCAGCAGCGAGACCTCGGACACGCAGGCGGGCCTTCTAATTTTGTGTCTGGTGGTCTTGGGATTTACGGGTTGCGGCGAAACGGCTCCGGCGGGGGCGGACCAGATTTTTATGAGTGGTCAGGTGTATACCGCTGACCCAGCCAATAGTATCCAGGAGGCCTTTGCTGTAAGCGACGGTGTCATCGTGGCGGTGGGCTCCAATACCGTGATAGCAGGTTATCTTGGCGAGGCTACGGCGGTTGTCGATCTCGGCGGGCGATTCGTTATGCCGGGAATTCACGATATGCACATGCATCCTCTGCAGGGCGGTTTAAAAGAATTCTACGAATGTAGCTTTGCCCATTCGCTATCCCTTGAAGAAATTCTCGAGGTCGTTGCATCCTGTGCAAGAAATATGGAGGCGGGGGCCTGGGTGAGAGGAGGCCAATGGCCGAGCCATCTCTTAAAATCTGCCAATCCGCCGACCCGCGAAATGCTGGATCAAATAACAACCGAGCATCCCGTTTTTCTCATCGATTGGGCGGTACATAACGCTTGGTTAAACAGCGCAGCGCTGGAGGCCCTTGGGATCTCAGAGTCACGCACTGACCCTCCAGGGGGGCAATTTCAGCGCGACCCTGTCACCGGGAAGTTGACGGGTATTCTTTTGGACAATGCGGCCTATGACGCTCAGAGACAGCTGCCAGCCTATCCTCATGAGACGAATATGGATGCAGTGAGGCGGGTGTTTGACGATGCAGTTGGCGTCGGCATTACCTCAGTAAAAGATGCCATGACCACGACAGAGGCGCTGCGAGCGTATACGGCACTTGATGAGCGAGGCGAGTTAAAGGTCAGGGTTCATACCAGCCTAGCATGGAAAAGCAGCTGGTCTGCGTCTCACGAAGAAGAGCTTGCTAATATACGCGCCCGGTCTGATTTGAATTCGGCGATGGTGCATACCGACTTCGCGAAAATTATGCTTGATGGGGTCCCCCTCACACGGTCCTCCGCTATGCTAGAACCTTATCTTCCTGATTCCGTTTACGGCGAACAGTACTTCGGCAAAATGACGTTGCCTCCTGATGAGTTGCGGCGGGATGTTGTGTGGCTGGATCAACAGGGGTTATCAGTCAAGATTCATGCAACCGGTGATCGGTCCGCTCGCGAGGCGCTCGATGCTATTGCCCATGCCCGGCAAGTCAGTGGAAATTACCAGCCGCGGCACGAAATTTCTCACGCTCAGTTTATTCACCCCGCGGATATGCCCCGATTCGCTGCGCTAAATGTGGCGGCGGAGATGTGTCCGATTTTGTGGTACCCGACTGCATCGGACGGTGCGCGGGAAGCGGTGCTGGGCAAGGATCGGGCGAAAAAAATGTGGCCAATGCGTTCACTCATCGATCAGGGCGCCACCGTATTTTATGGCTCTGACTGGCCTGCTGTGGTGCCCAACACCAATCCATGGCCCGGCATAGAGGCAATGGTCACGCGCAAAAATCCTTACACTGATGGCATCGAAGCGCAATGGCCTGAGCAGGCGGTATCCCTCATTGAAGCCCTGCGAATTGTTACGGTCAACGGAGCGGCGACTGGAGGCTCGCGAAACAATTCAGGTTCTATAGAGGTTGGAAAGCTCGCGGATTTTATCGTGCTTGACCGTAACCTCTTTGAAGTGCCGGAGACGGAAATCAGCGAAACACAAGTCTTGATGACGGTTGTCAATGGTAATGTTATTCATGATCAGCGAGCGGTTGATACCCACTGACATAGACGGAGCACTTTATAGGTTATGTTAACGAAAGCACTGGTTAGATGTGGTTTGATACTGACGCTTGGGGTCTCATCATTGATCGCTGGTTTGCCGACATCCGCGTCCGATGGCTCTGAGCTTAGCTATATCTCTATCGGCGAGATGGCTGAGGGATTCAGTGAGTACAATTTGCCGCAAACCAGCCTGCTGTCTGGACGAACCGTGGAGCTTTACACTGTGCGGCGAGGTGACGCCTTCGCGATGCGCTTTGAGTTTGTCAGTCCTAAGGTACTGCAGTGGACTGTGATTGCGGGTGATGAGACCGGTGAAAGTGGTTATTCGGAATACATCGCAACCCAGCCAAGAGAAGGTTACTTTTTTGTCGAGTACATCCCCGGGCTGAACAGGGCGCAGATGGTGTCCTTCGTGCTTGATGAGACTCGCGGAATTGCGACCTGGGTTTTCGGCCAGTTCCCGCGGCGCGATGAGGATACGCTATCTCTTTATGAGCGATCGGCCCAGCAGCTGTCTGTGAATGCCTCCAGCGTGGAAATTCTTAACGCGAATATTGGTGGGGCGTTAACAGCTGAGACGCCACGACACACTTTGCGATCTTCTGATTTGGTGGGTAAACGCTACCTGTACCAATACAGCGAAAAAGACGCCTATGAGCATATTTATGTCACTGATCAATTATTTACCTGGCATTGTGTGTCAGGCAATGAGCAGGGACTTGCGGACACTGACTTTGCGCAGATCGTAAAATTCGAAGATGACTTTTACTTGATCGTGTGGGTCGAAAAAATCATGCATATAGTGTCGACAATTACGATTGATTACGCGGCCATGAGATCGAGTGGCGCCATGGCGGCCTTCAAGGGCTGGGATTATGGGGAGCTGGTGAATGTGTCATCGGGCGCCTTGATTACGCCTCTACAGGGCGTAGACCCAGCGAGCGACTATCGGTTGAAACGTTGAGATTTTTTGAATGATCTGGTTTTTCTTATTACAGGCTTTCTTTGGCTGTCCAGCTTTTAGTCGCTGGTTTGGCCTGTCTATCGCGCGAATCTCGATGTATGGCTTCCTCGTTTTTATCAGCGTTAACGGCCACGGCGGAACTAGCGAAGAGCGGGACATTGACAGCCAGGCCTTACCAAACGTCTTGCTCATCGTTGTTGACGATATGGGGTACTCCGACATAGGGGCATTCGGCGGCGAGATTCCAACTCCCAATCTGGATAGGTTGGCAATGATGGGTACCCGGTTTTCAGATTTTCAGGTACTGCCGGCGTGTTCACCTACACGTGCAGCGCTGCTCACCGGGCAGGCGCCCCATGCGGTAGGCTTCGGCTCCCTCGCAGAGGAGCTGGCAGATAATCAGAAGGGTACGCCAGCCTACGCAGGCGTCTTACCGGCGGGAGTACCGACAATCGCGACCCTGTTGAGGGGCCATGGCTACCGAACCTATCTTTCGGGTAAGTGGCATTTAGGTATGACGACCGCATCGAGTCCGGGGGCCATGGGATTTGATCGATCGGTAAGCTTGCTGTCTGGTGGAGCCAGTCATTTTAAAGATATGAAGCCAGCTTACTCACCCGATCCCACGGCAGTTGCCCCGTACGAGGTCGATGGCAAGAGATTAACCGCATTGCCCGAGCACTTTGACTATTCCACCCAGTATTTCACGGATGAAATGATTCGCATGATAGGTGGGGGGGATAGTACACAGCCGTTTTTTGGATTTCTGTCGTTTACGGCGCCGCACTGGCCACTGCAAGCGCCCTCCGCGACTATTGAGCGCTTTGTTGCGCAGTATGCGTCGGGTTATGAGGTGCTTCGGGAGCAAAGACTCGCCGGATTGAAGCAGGTAAATCTCATATCGCCTGACACGCCGATGTCGGAGCTGCCTCCAAAGGTACGACCTTGGGATTCTTTGTCAGAATCCGAGCGTGAGCGCGAAGTCAGGTCAATGGCTGTCTACGCTGCGATGATCAGTGAAATTGACCGACATGTTGGTCGGTTGTTTGCCTTTTTGGAGCAAACGGGGCGCGATGAAAATACGGTCGTTTTATTCCTCTCGGATAACGGGGCAGAGGGGCACGACTTAGATGAAACTTGGCCCGCCGATATTTTTCCCCAGATTAGACGGGTCATCGATACTCGGTTTGACCACGCTACATCAATGATGGGTCGGCCCAATTCTTACACCCTGTATGGCGCGGGCTGGGCTCACGCAGCGGCGCCGCATTTGAGAATGTACAAGGCATTTCCGAGTGAGGGAGGTACACGCGCCACCGCCTTTATAAGTCTTCCGGGTCATGAGGGCCGGCTGCCCCAGGTTGTCAGGGAAATGATCACGGTAAGAGACGTCTTGCCAACCCTTATGGATTTTCTCGGGATCAAGCAGGCCCCATCAATCAAGGCGCAGCTAGCGGGACACTCGTTTCTGCCACTTATCATTGATGGTGGTGGCGTATTTGAAGGGGCAGAGCAAGCGGTGGTGGTAGAGTTTCTCGGCAAGCTAGCGGTCAGGCAGGGGCGCTGGAAACTGCTTAAGCTACCCGTGCCCTATGGGGATGGCGCTTTTGCTCTTTATGATTTAGACGCCGACCTCGCCGAGCGCCACAACGTGGCGGACGAATACCCTCAAGTGGTTGAGCATTTGCTGTCTGCCTATGCCGACTACAAGCGAATCCATGGGGTAATCGAGCCAGACTGGGTCAGTGGCTATTGAAGACACGTCCGTGCTATTCAAAGCGCTCAAAAAACGCTTTACTCGGATTGGGGAGATGTCCTTGACGACTGATGAGTTCGCTTTTGATGTAGTCGAGGCTGGGTTTCTGCAGGTGCTTATAGATTCTAGCAACCATCGAGCGAGCAGTTTTTCCCGGCCATTGGCTGGGTAGTAAATCCTCTGGCAGCGACGTGTCGCGCAGTAGCGTGCGGCGATATTCATGAATAAGTAGCAGACGGCCATGGAAGGCGTTAGCCGCTGAAGGTTGCCGTGCTTTATCCAGCGCTTGTAGCAGCGGCTTAAACTGTTCAATAAAGTTGCCGTAGCTGTCGGCCAATTGATCTAAGGCCCAGTGATGGTTGATGGTGGCTTTGAGATCCTGCTTGGTCGTCACGGCATTGGTTTCGGCGTCCATAACGATGACACCATCACGCAGGTTAAATTCATCGAGCACATCACGAATTGATGCGGCGTCACCGCCCGGCCGCGCGAAGGTGCCCGGGCTGATGGCGCGAAAACCCAGCCAATTAAGGCTTCGCTTAAAATCTTCTCGTAGCTCGTCGGGCACGTTAACCGGCAGCAAAATTTGCCAGCGCCCCCGCCATTCCTCTCCTTGAGAGGCGTAGATGCGTTGGGCAGCGCGCTGGTATTCCTGGCCGCCGGAGGATGTCAATTGGTAAAAGCTCCGGCGGCCCTCACGTTCGACCGAGAGCCAGCCCTCTTTTACCAGGCGGAACACCGATGTACGCACCAGGCGCTCATTGACACCCAGTGGCTCGAGGGCATGAATGAGGCTTCCCAGCCAGATCTCTTTATCGTGTTGAGAGACGACATCGCCAAACAGCGTGATGATGAGGGATTTTGCGCGCATAGGCTGGCGATCCATAAACTCGCTGCGTATGCCGTCAATGATTCTCTCGACACTCATATCACTACCTCGATGCGCCACCTCTTTGCTGGGCCCACATTTCGATACAAAAATATTGATTTTATTGCCTTTACCGTATTACTTTAAGCCGCAAATAACCAGCATAACGGAACAGCGGTGATAACAGCCCAAAGTCTCTCTTCTCTCGCCGCTGTCAGGCAGCTTGGCCGCGACGAACTCGCCGCCCTGCAACTCGATAGATTGCGCTGGACTTTGGAGCATGTCTATAACCATTCGCCTGTATACAAAGTAAAATTTGAGGCTGCTGGCGTTACCCCAGGCGATCTCAAACAGCTGTCAGATCTGTCGAAATTCCCCTTCACGCTCAAAGGCGATTTAAGAGAGCACTATCCCTTTGGGCTTTTCAGCGTGCCGATGAGTCAGGTGGTGCGAGTTCATGCCTCGAGCGGTACCACCGGCAAACCGACGGTGGTCGGTTATACCAAAAACGATATTGATCATTGGGCAACCTGCGTCGCGCGCTCGATTGAGGCAGCCGGTGGGCGGCCTGGGGATCGTGTACAGGTCGCGTACGGTTATGGGCTTTTTACTGGCGGACTCGGAGCGCATTACGGCGCCGAGAAGCTGGGCTGTACCGTGATTCCGATGTCGGGTGGCCAAACCGAGAAGCAGGTGCAGCTTTTGCGCGATTTTGAGTCGGACATCATCATGGTTACGCCATCTTATATGCTGAATATCGCCGACGAAATCGAGCGGCAGGGGATTGATCCCGCGGCGCTCAAATTGCGGCTCGGTATTTTTGGGGCGGAGCCGTGGACCGATGCCATGCGTAAGGCGATTGAGGCGCGTTGTTGTATCGATGCCACCGACATATACGGCTTGTCCGAGGTGATGGGACCAGGCGTGGCGCAGGAGTTTGTTGAATCTAAAGATGGCCCCACGATTTGGGAGGATCATTTCTACCCAGAAATAATCGATCCGGAATCGGGGGAGGTGCTGCCTGCTGGGGAAGAGGGTGAGCTCGTTTTTACCAGCCTCACCAAGGAGGCATTCCCGATCATTCGATACCGTACGCGAGATTTAACCTCGCTGTTGCCCGGGACTGAGAGCGTGATGCGACGTATCGCTAAGATCACAGGGCGTTCGGACGATATGCTGATTGTTCGGGGAGTTAACGTCTTTCCATCCCAGATCGAGGAAATTTTGCTTCAAAAGCATGCGCTGGCCCCCCACTACCAAATAGAGCTATCCCGTTCGGGGAATATGGATGAGGTGCTCCTGCACGTTGAATCCGCCCCCGGTGCTCAGGACGCTGGGGCGCAGTCGGAAGAGCTCCAGCAGCTGATCAAATCTTATATAGGCATTAGCTGCCAGATGAAGCTACACGAGGTCGGCGGCATTCCGCGCTCGGAAGGCAAGGCTAAGCGAGTCATTGATCGGCGCTGAGGTGAGTCATTGCGAGGCGCGACTAGAGGCTGGATCGTCAATTTGCAAGTAAATTCAAATAACTAGCATGTAAACAGCGGTAAAACACAAAGGAGCACAACCATGAAAATGAAAAAGTCAAAGATGGCCGTGTCTTGTCACCAGGCGTTGTTTGGTGGTTTGGGAATAGCTTTGGTGTCGGCTGTGCCCGCCACCTCGGTATACGCGCAGGGTGGTCAGCTTGAAGAGGTTTTCGTCACCGCGAACTACCGTGAGGAGAACCTCCAAGATGTTGCCGTAGCGGTAAGTGCAATTACGGGAGATGAGCTTAATGAAGCTCAAATTTTTGGGCCCACAGAAATCGCTTTCAGAGTGCCCGGTATGGCCTATGCTGAATTCGCCCCCGGCCAAGCGATTCTCTCCATGCGCGGTGTGAGCTCTGCCGACGACGGGCCCAGCATGGATAACTCGGTAGTAATGTTTCTCGATGGGGTCTATATCGGTTCTATCGCATCGATTAATCAGGAGATGTTTGACGTTGAGCGGATAGAGGTGCTGCGCGGCCCTCAGGGGACTCTTTTTGGTCGTAATGCGGTGGGAGGTGCTATCAACGTCACGACCATGCGACCCTCTCAAGAAGCCAATATTCGTGCCGAAGTGTCTGCCGGTACGAAAGGAAACCTTCGCTATCAGGGTTTGGTGTCGGGACCGATCACCGACTCTCTCTCAGGCAAATTGGTGTTTAACCATCGAGAGCACGATGGTTATGTCGATAACTTCGTTATGGGCGTGGATCAGCAGGATGAGGACGTTACTTCTTACCGAGCCCAGTTGCGCTGGGAGACGGATTCCATGGATTGGTTGCTGTCTGCCGATTATATGGAGGATGAGCGGGAGGATATGGGGCGCTTCCCGGTATTTGGGAATGGCGGCCCAACCGTCGACAGTTGGAAAGCGTGGGGCGGCGATTTCAGAAAAGTAGCGGCGCCCGCGGGAACGAGAGAACAGGGTGGCGGCTCGGACCGAGAGGCTTCCGGTTTTAGCTTGCAAGGGGATATAGATTTCGGTTCGGGTACCCTGACGTCCATTACAGGCTTTCGCAACGCCAAGACTGACTGGGGCATGGCCTCGATTGGTGTAGGTATTCCTGTCGAAATCATCGATGACATCACACAGGACATTGATACCTTCACGCAAGAGTTTCGCTGGACATCCAACTTGGATGGCCGCTTCAACTATGTGGCGGGGATTTATTACCTGGATGAGGATTCGGAGCGGACAGAGCAATATCGTCTGCTGTTGCCACAAACCGTTGGGGGCGGTGTTTTCGTCGATCCGGGCACTCAGACCTGGGGCGGTGCTATCGATATCGGCAATGAGGTGTCTCGCCAAGAAAATACGACCACCAGTTACGCCGCTTATTTTCAAGGCGACTATGATATTACCGACGCGTTAACCGCAACTTTTGGCGTTCGGTATACCTCTGATGAGAAAGATACCACCACGACTGGCGTCAACTGCGGCAGCGCGGAGGGGCAGGCAAACTTCAGCCAGTACTGTGCCGGTGTGGGTGGTAGCCTGTCGATCATTCCACAGACCTTTACGGTGAATGCCAAGGAGAGCTGGAGTGACGTATCCCCTAAATTTACGCTGACCTATAACATCAATGACGATGTCATGGTCTATGGCACCGCTTCCTGGGGCTTTAAGAGTGGCGGATTTGGCGGTGGAGCGGGAACACCGGAGCAGGCCTCTCGTCCTATCGATCCCGAGGACGTGATCAACTACGAAATCGGTTTGAAGGGTGATTTCCTTAATCGCACCTTGCGAGTGAACGCCGCGGCGTTTTACATGGACTATACAGACCTGCAAATCGTGCGTTTCGGGCCTACCGTAGACAACCCCAATTTTGGCCAGTTCATTACCGAAAACGTCGGTGAGGCCGAGATTGCCGGTGTAGAAGCCGAAATTACGTGGGCGCCAACGGAAAATTTCCGGCTGTTCGGCAGCTATGCCTACCTAGATACCGCGGTTAGTGATTTCACTATTAACGGTATCGACCCGACAGCTATACCGGGGAATTCCGATTCCCTGCGACAGGCTCCTGAGAATAAATATTCATTGGGAGGTGTGGTTGATTTCCCGTTGCCAGGGGGAAGCGTGGTCAGTCTTCGAGCTGACTACTATCACACCGATGAGCAAATCAATGACTACATCAATCAGAACACGAAAATCGACGAATTTGATTTGATCGACATGAGACTTTCCTGGACCTCTGCCAATGAGTCTTGGCAGCTGGCTCTCTGGGGTAAGAACATTACCGATGAACAATGGGTATCTCATAGCTATACCATCGGTCCCGGTGTCATTGGCGTATGGGGGGCTCCTGAGCTTTGGGGAGTCTCTGTGCGCTACCAGATGTGAGGATGGCAACTCGCTTGTTCAGGGGCTATTTTTATAGCCCCTTTTTTTAATCTTGGTATCGACTTGGGCGTGTTGGTAGGGCAATGTTTGGCTGCGTCTATGAGGGAGATATGAATGCCTGGCCTTAAAACAATCATCAGGCCAACCATGAGTGCTGCTGTGCTGGTGGTCATTGCTCTGACACTCGTCGGGTGTAATCGGGATCATAGCGTCGAGCGGCGTCTTGCCGGCGGTGATGCCGATGCGCCTGCCAATGCAGTTACCATTTATCGCGATGCCTACGGGACACCCCAAGTTTTCGCCGAGTCGAATTACGGCGTCTACTTTGGTTTTGGTTATGCCGTCGCCCAAGATCGTTTATTTCAGATGGAGATGCTCAAGCGCACGGCACAGGGGCGGGTTGCTGAGGTGCTGGGTCCAGACTACGTGACTCTCGATAAGAAGCTCCGCACGGAATACAACCACCCGATCGTGCGACGTCAGGTTGAGCAGCTGGCGCAGCGTGATCTCGATATCCTCCAAGGCTACGCCGACGGTATGAACGAGTGGATCGAACGAGTTTCTGGTCGACAAATGGAACTACTACCCAAGCCATTTGCTGACTTCGATTTTATGCCTAGTGAATGGACCGCCTATGACGTGGCGACAATGTTTGTGGGGTCCATTGCCCATCGTTACGCCGACTTCAACAGCGAGCGCGACAATCTCGAGTTTTTGCAGGCAATGGAGCTTAAGCATGGTAAGCAGAGCGGATGGGCATTGTTCAATACCATCAAATGGCTCACCGATGATGACTCGCCGACGACAATTCCACGATCCGGCGCTATTACTCACCAAGAATTAATTCGACCGACCTATCTCACGGAGACGCGCGAGTTGCCCCCTTTGGCTAGGACCGTCACAGACTCTGCGGGTCGCTATGCAGGACTGAGCCGGGGTGGGGATAGGGCTGACCGGTTCAAAACACGTGTAGCAGAAAGCGGTTATTTGTCCCATGCAGAATTCTCCCCGGCCAGTAATTACTGGGCCGTATCCGATGTTTCCGATGCCTCAGGTATGCTGCTAAACGGCCCTCAATTTGGATTTGCAACACCCAGCTATGTTTATGGCATTGGTTTGCATGGCGGTGACTTTGATGTGGTTGGGAATACGCTGTTGGCGCTACCGTCGTTGTTGTTTGCGCATAATGACTCTTTGGCGTGGGGTAGTACCGCAGGAATTTCAGACCAAACCGATGAATTTTGGCTCACCCTTAATCCGGAAAACCCTGAGCAGTATTGGCACGATGGTGAGTGGGTCGCGTTTGACGCTTGGCCAGAGCGGATTCTCGTGCAGGGCGAGGAGGACGTGTTGGTGACGGCGAGACGGGCGAAGCAAGGGATGGTGCTTGCTCATGATCCAGCAGCGGGGCTCGCCGTTGCGCGAGCTCGCGCTTGGGAGGGCAAAGCGGTGCAGGATCTGATGACCTGGGTATGGCTGGCTACAGACCACACACTCGAGGCTGCCGAGCGTCGACTGGGGGGAAAAACCACCAATATCAATATGTATACGATGGATCGTCATGGGCAGTTGGGCTATGTTCATAGCGGGCATTATCCCCGCCGCGCTGCGGGTCACGACCCGCGGCTTCCGGCATTGGGCGATGGCTCGGTGGATTGGCAGGGAATGCGGCCCTACGACGATAATCCAAAAGTTCGCAATCCAAGCACCGGTCATATCATCAACTGGAACAATCGACCTGCTCCCGAGTGGATAAGTTCGGATCTATGGTCATATACCTGGTCTCGGGCCGATCGTGTGCACATTCTTATGGATCAAGTCGAGGCCAAATCGGGTGCTACGGTTGCTGATGTCGTTGCCATTAATGAGCGCAGCAGTTTTGAGGATGTGAACCACCGTTATTTGATGCCGTTGCTATTGGCTGCTGTTGCCGAGGGGTCCAGCGATGAAGTGGCCGCCGTCGCGTTGCTCGCCGACTGGGACAAGAGCTGGCGCGTCGACGATAAGGGGTTTTACGGCCCCGCACCCACCCTGATGGAGGCGTTTGTCGACCAACTGCAGCGTCAGGTTTTTCTGGATGATGTCGGTGAGGATCAGTACTACCGGTTTGCGGCAACCGGTTATCCCAATCAGCCGCTTGGGGCTTCTTGGGGAACGTCAGTGGCGATGCGAGCTTTGGTGCATTGGCTTGACGAAAAAACCGCGGGCAAGGAGCCGGCATTTGATCTACTCAACGGCGAGTCCGTCGAGGGGGTCGTATTGCGCAGTCTGCGTGAGGCACTGCAGAAACTGGCACAAGAGCAGGGCGCCGAGATGGGTGCTTGGCGCTTGGCAGCTGCTCCAATGGAATGGCCGCCATACAACTTTCGCGGCGTGCCACAGGCGGACAGTGACAATGTGCTCAGCTTGTCTGCGTACCAAAATCGAGGAAGTGAGAATAACGTTTTCGTCGCTACGGGCAAGGGGATTGAGGGGCGTGATGTCATACCGGGGGGGCAGGGTGGCCACCGCATGATGTCAGGTGAGCCAGGGGCACACTACGACGATCAGCTTCAGCTGTATGCGCAATTTGGTTACAAGCCGGTGCCATTTACGCGCGCTGACGTCGAAGCCTCAGCGGTAAGCCAAGAAATAGTTGTTCTTCGCTGAGTAAGCCCCGCGTGTTGAATCAAGGATGCAATCCCCTGGGCTACTAGGGATAGAGCAGGCAGTGCTCGAAAAACGCCTGAATTGCCGCGGTATCGTCCAGCGCAAAACAGGCAGCAACGTGCTGGTCTGGACGCACAATGACTGCGCATCCGAGCGAACGATCGATGCCGAAGTAATCAAAGGGGTGCAAGGCATCCGATTGAGGACAAAATAGTTTGTTGTAGTCCCGAAGCTTAAGGGTACCTCTGCTGGGCCACAGCAGGTCGGGGAAATCTTGAAATTCCAAGGCTTCGTCGCCAGCTTGTAGCACCGTAAGAACCTCAATCACCGCATCTATATCTTTCGTGGGCTCTTGGGTGCGAAGGAGGGGTGACGCTTCATTGTCAGCAAGCCAGCTGGCGAGAGCCCGTAGACGTGATGTGGGTTGTGCTGGCGAGGCGTCATCGCTGAACAAAATGAGGCGCCAGCGTCCGTCAGCTGTCAGCGCTTCACTCAGATGCATGGGCCGTGCATCCGCGAGTCTGGCCAACACCAGAGAAGACAGGCGTTTCCCAATCTGTAAGTTGATTGGGGGGTTGTCCATGGTGGCCTGGCTTGTTAACAGCGAAGTCGCATAGGTGTTCAGGGTTCCTGACACGTAACCATCGGCCCGAAGCAGCGCCTGCTGAAGCGGAGACCCGGCATCATCCGAAGTCTCTTCTCCTGTCGAGGCGGAAAAGAGTTCGGCGAGTTCTCGATCGAAATCGATGAGCTCTTGGGCGATTCGGCGACGCTCCTGGGTGTAGGTGTGCAAGATAGCTGGGGGGCTCCTGCCCTGCAGCACTGCAGCCAACTTCCAGCCCAGATTAAAGGCATCGTGCATGGAAATATTCATTCCTTGGCCCGCTTTGGGACTGTGCGTGTGACAGGCATCACCCGCGATGAAACCGTGCGGATGATTGGCTTCTTCGGGTGCCAGGTGCCGAGAATCAAAGCGGCGTGCAAGGCGCTGACCGACCTCATAGACTGACCACCAGACGATTTCCTTTACCTCAAACGTAAAGGGGGAAAGAATCTTTTTGATGTTGTCGATCAGTTGCTCAACGCTCACGTTGTCTCGAGAGAGGCGGGCGCCTTCTTTCAGCTTGGCGAGTTCCACATAGATGCGGAGCAGATGGCCTCCCTCGCGTGGAATGATCATGATATTGCCGTGGTGGCTGGATTGAATAATAGATTTCATTCTGACATCGGGGAAATCAGTCAACGCCAGCAGGTCCATGACCCCCCAAGAGCTGTTGGCGGCCTCGCCCTCGAGCGCGATGCCGAGATGCTGTCTGACCGTGCTTCTGGCGCCATCGCAACCCACGACATACTTGGCTTGGATGCTTGATAGTGCGCCACTGTCGTTATCTGCTCCCGGGATCTGGGCGGTAACGGTTGCGAGGACCGGGTGGCTCGCCTGTGGATTGCCGGTTTGTATCTGCAGGTCAGCTAGCTTCACGCCGTAGTGAGGTGTGAGCTCGCTCGGCGAGCGCGCCATGCTCTCTAGCAAAAAGTCGTGGACCCGTGCTTGATTTAACACCACGTGAGGAAATTGCGAATAGACGGTCCGGCCATCGGGCTTTTTGTAGCGGCGAACAAGCCTCTCAGGGGCATCAGAATCGCTGTTCCAAAAGGTAATCGCCTGCAGAAAATACGCCTCTTTCAGAACGCGCTCTTCAAATCCCAGGGCTTGAAAGATCTCGAGTGATCGACCTGAGATACCGTCTGCTTGGCCGAGTTCGATAGGGCCGGTCTTCTCGTCGATAATCACTACCGAGATATCGCCGATTTTGGCGAGTTGAGTGGCGAGCATTAAGCCCGCGGGCCCGCAGCCTACGATCAGGACATCAGTCGTGCTCGGCAGTGGCTGTGGAGCGGGTGCAGAGGAGCGTCGCCGGTGGTCCCGAGGGTCGCCGGGGCGAAATCCATTGAGATGGAATTCCATGGGGGTTCAAGGATTCTGAGCGGAGATGAATAGCGCCTCAACCGCCAGAGCCAAAGCTAAAAGGTCCCGGTCGCTGCCGCGGGGACCATCGAGTTCCAGCCCCACTGGTGGGCCGGGTTCGGTAACAAGTGCAGGGAGGCTTATGCCAGGGACGCCTGCATTGGAACCCGGATCTGTGTTGCGGATATATGTCATAAAGGTTGGCGCGCTCGCCCCATTCAGGGTGACCATCTCGAGACTGGTTGCAATGGGCTGTGCTTCGATCGGCGTCGTTGGGAATATCACGGCGGATACTGCGTGGCCTTCGAAATAGTTCTGGTAAGCCGCTTGCAAGGCCGCCCGGTGCTCGGTTACCGCTGCTTGGTAGGTCGCCTCATCGATGACCCCAGCGAGTGCATCCCCGACCACGGCTTTAACGTCCGGGCTGGCAATGCTATCGAGAAAATCTTCAATACTGAGATCGGGACGGTGGGTCAGCAGGTACTCCCGGAGCAGTAGATTGGTCTCATAAAGCACCACGGGAAAGCCCACGGCAGCGCTTAGCGCACCCACATTTTCGATATCGGCTTCGACAAGCTCGACCCCGGCAGCTTTGAGGGCCTCGAGGGAGTGGTTCATGGCAGCGGACACGCGGGGACTCAGGTTGTCATAAAAGTAGCCGCGGGGGACCCCTAGTCGCACACCCTTGAGGGTTACCGCTTGCAGCTCATTGGGAAGGGCGCCGGATAGCACTGTATCCAGCACCGCCGCATCTGTGACGTTAGCCGTGATGGGGCCGGCGGTATCACGCGTACCTGAGATAAGCGTCATGCCGTCGTTGGGGTAGCGCCCGGTCGTGGGTCTAAAGCCCACAATCCCATTTGATGCGGCAGGTATGCGGACCGATCCTCCCGTATCCGTTCCAATACCCATATCGACCAGCCCGAGGGCAACCGCCACAGCCGTCCCGCCACTGCTGCCACCCGCCAATAGCGAGGGATCAGTGGCATTTTGCACGATGCCATAGGCGCCGTTCGCACTGGTGATGCCATAGGCGAGTTCATGGAGATTATTCTTGCCGGCGATAATGCCACCAGCCTTCCTAAGTCGTTTAACAAGGAGAGCGTCCTGTGCCGGCACGAGAGCATCAAAAGAGGGCGTGCCGGCGGTATTGGGTAGACCAGCGACATGGATGTTGTCTTTAACGCCGATGCGCACGCCGCTGAGTGGTCCTTCCCCAAGCGGTGGCAACTCGGCCTGCGTGATGAAAGCTCGATGAGGCGTGGTATTGGCGCTCATGGGGCTCTGATGAATCAGTTCAACCGATTCCTCCGCAACTCGCGCTTCGTCATCAGCGGGTGCGGCAGGCTCTGGTTTCGAGCAACCGGTCAGCCAGAATCCGATCAACATCGTAAGCAGCATTCTAAAGGGGTGACTGACCCTCGGCAGGCTGTTCAGAGGCGCTATGTACTTATCCATGAGTATCTCCAATGTCGTGCGATGCGGGGTGGCCCGCTGACTGCCAGATTACCGCTTGAGACAGGTCAATAATATATTACAGGTCTTCCTAGTTTTGAATAATTTATGTATCATTTCGAAGTTGAAGCTGGAACGGAGCCGCCCCAGTCATGAAGCTTGAAAGCTATGTCCAAGGAAAGTGGGTTACAGGGTCTGGAGAGGGCAGGCCGGTTGTGGATGCTGTCCGCGGTGAACCCGTGTGCCACGTGGATTCGAGCGGCATCAATATGCGCGAGGTGGTCGAATACGGCCGTCGGGTCGGAGGTGTCGCGCTGCGGGCCATGACCTTCCACGAGCGGGCGATAGCGCTGAAGGAAACCGCTAAGCTGCTCATGGCCAAAAAGGAAGACTTCTACACGTTGTCTTTCAAGACCGGAACAACCCGCGCCGACGCCTGGCCTGACATCGAGGGTGGTATTGGCACGGTGTTCAGTTATGCCAGTCTTGTGACGCGCGAGTTTCCAAACGATACGGTCCTGCTTGAGGGCGAAATGGAGGGGCTCTCGCGTAATGGCACGTTTGTGGGGCGTCACATTCTCACGTCAAAACCTGGCGTTGCTGTCCACATCAATGCCTACAACTTTCCGGTGTGGGGCATGCTCGAAAAAGTGGCGCCGAGCTTGGCTGCTGGGGTGCCGGTCATCATTAAGCCCGCAACGCCAACCGCCTACCTGACCAAGGCTATCGTCGAAGAAATAATTAATATCGGCTTGTTGCCCGAGGGTGCGATCCAACTTGTTTGCGGGAGCATCGATGATTTGTTGGATCATTTGAACGAGCAGGATGTGGTTACTTTTACTGGGTCAGCTGCGACCGGGCAAGCGCTAAAGAATCATCCTAACCTGTTGGCCAACAGTATTCCGTTCACGATGGAGGCGGATTCACTTAACTGCGCCATTCTGGGTCAGTCGGTACAGCCGACTGATGACGAGTTTGAACTCTTCGTCAAGGAAGTTGTGCGTGAAATGACGTCCAAGGCCGGGCAGAAGTGTACGGCAATACGGCGAGTCATCGTTCCGGCTGAGTTGATGGATGCGGTGGTCGATGCAGTGAGCCAGCGGCTTGGCAAGATAACGGCGGGTGATCCCGCCCTGGAAGAAGTGCGTCTCGGTGCGTTAGTCAGCAAAGCGCAGGCAGAGGATGTTCATGCGCGGGTGTTGGAACTGTGTGAAGAGGCGTCGGTCGTTGTCGGTGGCGAGCGAGAGATGGCGCTCGCCGGACTAGAGGCTAACCCGGGAAGCTTTTACCCACCGACGTTGCTGCGGTGTGATTCGCCGTTGAGTGCGACGCGGGTGCATAGCGTAGAGGCCTTTGGTCCCGTTGCTACGGTGATGCCCTATCACTCTCTAGGCGAGGCGGTGGACATTGCCCGCTTGGGCAAGGGGTCATTGGTGGCCTCGGTGTTTACCGCTGACGATGTGGAGGCACGCACGCTGATTTTAGGTGCCGCCCCCTGGCACGGGCGGATGCTAATCGTGAACAAAGACTGTGCGAAAGAGTCGACCGGACACGGCTCGCCCCTAGCGAATCTCATTCACGGCGGCCCCGGCAGAGCGGGCGGCGGCGAAGAGCTTGGCGGCCTTAGAGCGGTCAAGCATTACATGCAGCGAACGGCTATCCAAGGTTCACCCACCACGCTCACCGCCATAACCCGCGAATATCATCGGGGAGCACGGGAGATAAGCGATCCGATTCATCCGTTCAAAAAATACTTTGACGATTTGCAGATCGGCGAAACGCTGATAACCCACAGACGTACCGTCACCGAAGCCGATATCGTGAACTTTGGGTGTATCAGTGGTGACCACTTCTATGCTCACTTTGATGAAATCGCAGCCAAGGATTCATTCTTTGGTCAGCGCGTGGCACATGGTTATTTCGTTATTTCCGCTGCGGCCGGCATGTTTGTCGATCCGGCGCCGGGACCTGTGATCGCAAATTACGGGCTGGAAGGCCTGCGGTTCGTCGAGCCGGTGCCCGCGGGGACCACTATCCAGTGCAAGCTGACGGTCAAGCGAAAAATCAAAAAGGCGCCCCGGGGTGACGAAAAACCGAATGGTGTTGTGGTGTGGGCGGTTGAAGTCAGTAACCAGGAGGGAGCGCCGGTTGCCGTATACGACATATTGACGCTCGTCGAGCGACGGGAGGTATAGGAATGGCCTACCAGCACATTCTTTTCGACGTGGCACAGGGGGTCGCATGCCTGACGCTCAATCGCCCCGACAGCTTGAACAGCTTTACCGCTGACATGCATGTCGAAGTCGCAGAGGCGCTTGCACTTGCTGCGGAGGACGAGTCGATTCGCGCCGTAGTCATTACCGGAGCGGGACGTGGATTTTGCGCCGGTCAGGATTTGAACGATCGCAATATCGCGCCGGGCGAGCGCATTGATCTCGGGGATTCGGTCGAGAAGTTCTACAACCCGCTGATCAGGCGTATCACGTCGATGGAAAAGCCTGTGATTTGCGCGGTGAACGGCGTCGCAGCGGGTGCGGGAGCAAACATCGCGCTCGCCTGTGATCTCGTGTTTGCAGCACGCTCGGCTAAGTTCGTGGAATCCTTTGCCATGCTCGGCTTGATTCCAGACTCGGGGGGCACTTGGCACCTTCCGCGCTTGGTGGGTATGGCGCGGGCAAAAGGCATGGCCATGCTGATGCCTAAAGTGTCTGCCGAGCAAGCCAAGGAGTGGGGGTTGATCTGGGAAGTCGTCGATGATGACGAACTTATGAGCACCGTCATGGGGCTTGCCACTCACCTGGCGACGCAACCAACACGCGGCTTTGCCTTCACCAAACAAGCCTTCGCCGCGTCGATGACCCATTCACTGGATGATCAGCTCGAGCTCGAAAAGTCGCTCATGCGCACAGCGGGTTTTACCGAAGATTATGCCGAGGGCGTTAAGGCCTTCCTCGAGAAGCGCAAACCTGAGTACAAAGGCCGATGACTGAAGCTACAGATAACTTGGCGCAACGGGCGGCGGATGCGATGTGGTCTGGTGACCACGCGACCCAGGGGCTAGGCATGACCTTGGTATCGGTAACCGCTGGCGCCGCGGTTATCTCCATGCCGGTTCGTCAGGACATGGTTAATGGTCACGGTCTGTGTCATGGCGGGTTCATCTTTACCTTGGCGGACAGCGCCTTTGCGTTTGCCTGTAACAGCAGGAACCAGGTCACGGTTGCGGCGGGTGCGCGCATTGACTTTTTGAAGTCAGCAAAGCTTGAAGATGTTCTGACCGCTACCGCGCAGGTCGTGCATCAAGGGAAAAGAACCGGCGTGTACGATGTACAAGTAGTCAATCAGCTGGCACAGGTGGTTGCTGAATTTAGAGGCAACTCGGCGACTATCGGCGGCGCGCTGGTGGCAGGCGATGAGGGTGCGTCGTGACTAAGCAAGCATTACTTTGTGACGCTGTGCGAACCCCGATCGGACGTTACGGCGGTAGTTTGTCTTCCATTCGAACCGATGATTTGGCCGCCATACCCCTGAGAGCCTTGGTAACGCGCACCCCTCAGTTTGACTGGGCAGCATTGGATGACGTGTGGTTAGGCTGTGCCAATCAGGCGGGCGAAGACAATCGCAACATCGCCCGCATGAGTAGCCTGCTGGCGGGCCTTCCTATGTCAGTGCCGGGCGTCACGCTAAATCGTCTCTGCGGTTCGGGCATGGATGCCGTGGGCAGTGCGGCGAGAGCCATCAAGTCTGGCGAAATTCAATGCGCGATTGCTGGGGGGGTCGAGTCGATGAGTCGGGCACCCTTTGTATTTGGCAAAGCCGGGGCTGGCTTCGATCGCAATATCCAGACTTACGATACAACCATCGGCTGGCGCTTTGTTAACAAAGCCTTCCAGAAAAAATGGGGAACCGACTCCATGCCCGAAACCGCGGAAAATGTCGCTGAACAATTTGGCGTCAGCCGCGTGGATCAAGATGCGTTTGCTTATCGGTCCCACCAGCG
>Ga0055584_100001652_pt1 | contig 21804 bp, 18 predicted proteins | sample OSDHelmetaG_FD_58716 | JGI IMG/M metagenome (GOLD analysis project Ga0055584, IMG submission 58716) | Pelagic marine sediment microbial communities from the LTER site Helgoland, North Sea, for post-phytoplankton bloom and carbon turnover... | ecosystem: Environmental > Aquatic > Marine >...
AAGTAGGGTAACGGATATATATTTTTCCTTGCTAATACTGCGCGAGCAAAAGCAGCAGTTAGTAATTTTAATTGAAGATTTAGATGCCAGAGTAAGAGAGATAAATTCTGCGGTTAAAAATGGAGTAGTACATATTACTGAACTTAGCATGCTTGAACTTGAGAAAATGAATGCTGAGAAGCAGTATGTTACACTTGCTTTGTCTGAAAAATCTTTATTTGATATTTTATCTCTTTATACCGGAACTGATATATCAATAAATCAAGAGCTGGAGACTCCCGATGAAGATCTTTTTGCAGTGCCACAAATCCGACCTGAATTAACTGCTTTCGCCCTTCAGCAAGAGCAGTTTAAAGTAAGGCAGGAACTTAGTAAAGTGGCTGTTCTGCCAAAGCTTGCAGCCTTTGCTCAGGGAGGTTATGGTAATCCGGCTCTAAATATGTTAAAAGATGAATTTGCACCTTTTTATGTTGTGGGATTAAGATTGCAGTGGCAGCCGTGGGATTGGAAAACAACTTCTCGCAACAAGAAAGTCTTTGCTCTTGAATCGGATCTTGCAGAGCAGCATGAAAATAGTTTTATAAGGGAAATGCAGAGGACACATTTTCAAATAAATGGGGAGCTTGAACAATATAAGCAGAAAATGGAAAAAGATAGTGTCATTGTATCAAAGCATAGGCAGATAGTTAGTAACTATCAAATTAGATTAAAAAATGGAGCAATAACCTCTGCCGATTATATTGCGGTTATTAATGCAGCATCAGGGGCTCAGCTTGAAATGGAAGTTAACCGTTTACAATATCTGCATATGTTGGCCAGGCAGTATTTAGTAGGGTTTGGTGCAAAATAAGATAAATTATAATCATATGAAACGAATATTTTTTATTTGGAAATTACCTGTTGGAGTACTTGTAATTTTGTTTTTGGTAGGCTGTAGAGGTAATAATCAATTATCTGATGCTTACGGAAATTTTGAGGCTACAGAGGTGATAGTAAGTGCCGAAGAAAATGGGAGCTTACTTTCATTTAATATTAATGAGGGTGATGTAATAACCAAGGGGCAGGTGTTGGGACAAATAGATACAACTATGTTGGTACTAAAGCGTGAGCAGCTCGTTGCCTCATATGGAGCCCTTGAGGTTAGTGAGCACCAGGTTGAAAAATCAGTTGCTGTGCAACAAGCTAAATTAGATCTTGTGCAAAAGGAACTCACCCGTGTTAGTGCCATGCTTGAAGATGGTGCAGTTACCAAACAGAGCTTCGATCAGGCAGAAGGTGAATTTATTATAGCCAAGCGTCAGCTTTCTCAAATTCAGGCGCAAAAAGAGTATGTAAGAGCCCGGAAGAAGGTTATGCTGGCTCAAATTAATTCTCTTAATGAGCAGATAAGACGTTGTAAAATAGTATCCCCAATTAAAGGTAGTGTATTGCAAAAATATTCTCAGGAGGGAGAAATGACAGCTGCAGGTAGGCCTTTGTTTAAGGTTGGCGACTTAGAAAATATGATTTTAAGGGCTTATGTTTCAGGATCTCAGTTAGATGATGTGGTAATAGGGAGTACCGTTGAGGTTTTGATAGATAAAGGAAATGATGACTATCACCGACTAGAGGGAACGGTAACCTGGGTATCTGAGTCAGCCGAGTTCACCCCAAAAATAATTCAAACTAAGCAGGAGAGGGTTGATTTGGTTTATGCAATAAAAATTATGGTGTTAAACGACGGAAAGTTAAAGATAGGAATGCCAGGGGAGGTGGTGTTTAAATGATAGAAATATCCGATGTATATAAGAAATTTAAAGGAGTTGAGGCACTCTCAGGAGTTAGCTTCAGGGTAAATCAGGGTGAATTATTTGGTGTAATTGGTCCGGATGGAGCCGGTAAAACAACTCTTTTTCGTATTATAATTTCTTTGATGTTGTCCGATAGCGGTTCCGTTAGTTTGTGGGGACTTGATCCTGACAAAGACTATAAAAAGGTAAGGCAAATTATAGGCTATATGCCTGGTCACTTTTCTCTCTATGAGGATCTTTCAATAGAGGAGAATCTTCGTTTCTTTGCTACAGTATTTGGCACTACTATAGAGCAAAACTACTATTTAATAGAAGATATATATAAACAAATAGAGCCGTTTAAGAAAAGACCAGCAGGCAAACTATCAGGAGGTATGAAACAAAAGCTGGCTCTTTCGTGCGCACTAATTCATAGGCCGCGTTTATTAGTTTTAGACGAGCCCACAACCGGTGTAGATGCCGTTTCACGTCAGGAATTTTGGGAAATGCTTAAAAAGTTGCAGAAAGAAGGCATTACCATTATAGTCTCCACCCCCTACATGGATGAAGCATCACTTTGCGACAGGGTTGCACTAATAGATAATGGAAGAGTAATAGTTAGCGGTACGCCCCAACAGATTACTAAGGGCTTTGGAAAGAGTTTGTTTGGAGTAAAAAATGATGATATGTATAAGCTTTTACAATTATGCAGGCTGTTTCCAAATACAGATACAGTATATCCCTTTGGTGAATGGCTGCATGTTACTTTTAAAAATGATGCTAAAGAGGCTGATTTGCAAGATTTTTTGAAGCAAAAAGGTATTGAAAATCCTTTGGTAGTTCCTATAGAGCCGAGTATAGAAGATTGTTTTTTAGGGGCTAAAAGTTGAGTCGGGCCCTATATTGCAAATTAGTTAGGTTCTAAACCGGAGATTTGAGTTTAATGTAAATATTAAATAGTTGTGGATAAGATAATAGAGGTTAATAATCTGGTAAAAAAGTTTGGTTCTTTTGTGGCAAATGACAATTTAACCTTTCATGTTGAAAAGGGTGAAATATTTGGTTTTTTAGGAGCCAATGGAGCCGGAAAGACTACAGCTATGAAAATATTGTGTGGCTTATCCAAGCCTACTTCGGGGAGAGTTATGGTTGCTGGTAATGATGTTGCACTAAACCCTGAAAAAGTAAAGAGTAGTATAGGTTATATGAGTCAGAAGTTTTCTTTGTATGACGATTTAAGTGTGGTTGAAAATCTTAGGTTATTCGGTACTATTTACCGACTCTCACGAAGACAAATTCAAGATAGAACCAGGCAGACTCTAAGCAGGTTAAATTTATATGCTGAACGTAATCGTTTAATAAATACTTTTTCCTTGGGGTGGAAACAAAAACTAGCTTTTAGTAGTGCCATTTTGCATCGTCCCAGATTGGTTTTTTTAGATGAACCTACCAGTGGTGTTGATCCTGTTACCAGACGCCAGTTTTGGGAAATGATATATGAAGCTGTTGCCGATGGTATTACGGTATTTGTTACTACTCACTACATGGATGAAGCTGAGTATTGCAATAGAGTTACTATGATGGTAGATGGTAAAATAGAGGCACTCGATAGCCCTTCAGCTCTTAAACAACAATATGGAGTTGAAACCATGAATGATTTATTTGTGAAGCTTGCACGAAAATGAAGACTTTTATAGCATTTGTATATAAAGAGACACTGCATATTTTGCGTGATTATCGTACCATAATGGTGCTTTTCTTAATGCCGGTGGCTCAAATCCTGATTTTTGGCTTTGTGGTTACAACGGAAGTTAAAAATGCCAGCATAGGTATTTGGGATCAGTCTAAAGACAATGCCAGTTTGCAACTCATACAGAAAATTGAATCTTCCGGTTATTTTAATGTAGAAAATTATTTTATAAATAAACAACAGATAGATGCTGCATTTAAAAGTAGAGAAATTGCACTTGCATTGGTAATTGAAAGCGATATGGGAGCTAAAATTATGCAGCCCGGTGGCGCATCTGTTCAACTACTGGCAGATGCCTCAGATGCAAATACCGCCCAAATCCTTGTTAATTATTGCTCTGCAGTTATTAGTGATTTTGAATTTCAACAGAGACTGTTGCCCAATAATAAAAGTATCCCACAGGTTGAGGTACGCATGTTATATAATCCTTATTTAAAAGGTGTATATATGACTATACCCGGAACCATGGCAATGGTTTTAATTTTAATATCGGCTATGATGACCTCCCTTTCAATAACAAGGGAAAAGGAGAAGGGAAGTCTGGAGGTATTGCTTATTTCTCCTTTACAGCCCCATCAAATTATTCTTGGGAAAGTTGCTCCCTATGTAGTTCTATCCATGATTAATGCAGTTTCAATAGTGGTAATGGGAATTTTTGTATTTGATATGCCGGTTGTGGGTAGTTGGTTCTGGTTATTTTTTATAAATCTTTTGTATATTTTACTTTCATTAGGTCTGGGTATTTTTATATCAACCCTGGCTAATAGTCAGATGGTTGCAATGTTTGCATCTATGTTTGGACTTCTGCTTCCTACCATATTATTATCAGGATTTATATTCCCAATAGAAAATATGCCGGTGCCACTTCAGGTTCTTAGTCATTTACTTCCCCCAAGATATTATGTTGAGGCAGTAAAAATTGTTATGATACGAGGGGGTGGTTTTTTATATATGTGGCAGGAGATGCTTGTAATGACTGTGTTTTTGGTGCTTTTCCTGGGTTTGAGTATTAAAAAGTTTGAGATAAGAATGAAATAGTAAATATGAGAACTTTAATAGTATTGCTTCAGAAGGAGTTTTTGCAGGTATTGAGAAATCGCATGATGCTTCCCTTGTTGTTGATTTTGCCAACGGTTCAGCTTTTGATTTTGATTAATGCAGCTACCATGGATATGAAGAATCTTAAAATTACTATTTGTGATCATGATAAATCTTCGGTTAGCAGGCGAATAGTAAATGAATTAGATGCTTCTGATTTTTTCTTGCTGAGTAATGAATCAATCACAGTAAAACAAGGCTTGGCTCAGATAGAAAAGGGTAGGGTAGATATGTTGGTTGTTATTCCCCTGAATTACGAAAAGGATATTGTTAGAAACCGGCAGCCTTCTATACAATTATTTGCCAATGCAGTAAATGCTCAGCAGGTTCAACTAGGCTATGCTTATCTTCAGCAGGTTCTTAAACGATTTGGTGGTGAGTTGCAGCTCGAAAATGCTGAACTAAGTTCTAAAAAGATGATAAATGTGACTTCTTCATATTGGTTTAATCCGGAGTTGAATTATAAATTTTTTATGTTGCCTGGCATACTTACAATTTTGATATCCATTATAGGATTGTTTTTAACCGGTATGAATTTAGTGCGTGAAAAGGAGATGGGTACCATAGAACAAATAAATGTTACCCCCGTGCGTAAATACCAGTTTATTGCAGCTAAATTAATTCCCTTCTGGGTAATAGGTCTTTTTGAGCTAACGGTAGGCTTAATAATAGGCAGGTTTATATATCATGTTCCAATAGCAGGCAGTATACTTTTAATATATGGTTTGGCTTCTGTTTATTTGGTGGGGTTGTTGGGAATGGGATTGTTAATCTCTACTTTTTCTAATTCTCAGCAACAAGTGGCATTTATAAGTTATTTTTTCCTGGTTATATTTATTTTAATGAGTGGCATTTTTACCTCTGTTGATAATATGCCTTTATGGGCACAGCGCATTAATATTATTAATCCGATTTATTATTTTATTGATATAATGAGGGGTATAATGTTGAAGGGTTCCGGTTTACGGGATCTTTGGTCACAAGTCATTTCACTTATTGTTTTTGCTGTAGCCTTTGTTACTATGGCTATTTTAAATTATAGGAAGAGGGGTTAGTAATATCAATTTTAAATCCTGATTTTTTAAATGCATCAATAATATCATCTTCCGGAAGTATTATGGTTTTATTTTTCCAAAACTCATTATCATAGTATTCCATAGCATCAGAGAAAATGGAGCTTGTTTGAAACATATCCTTTCTTGGTACTTTATTTATTTCTTTTTCAGAGTATTGTGTGTAAAACAATTCCATGTTGGTTATAAAGTTTTTAGAGAAAATTTCACGACGTTTCCTTACTTTTACCTGTAGTTGTCCGCGAACATGCTGGGGATAATATTTTTGGTTTATTTTAATATAACTTACCTTATATCTTGTTTGTATAGGTTTTACCTTTATTGCATTACTTTTTCTAACTACAAAGGAATTTCTAGAACCACTTAGTTTGCCGGGCTCAAAATAGAATTCGGCTCCCAGAATTGCATAATCGCTGCTGCTTATAAATAGTGAGCCCTCAAATTGTGCCTCTGATGTCTTTCTTTTCTGTTTAAATTCTATTACAAAAACCAACTGATCTTGCCATACAACCATGTCGCTTAATTGATAATGGTAAAGCAATAATCCATCCCGGCCTAAAAAATCAGGGAGATGACGTACTATATCTAACTGAAAACAAGCATCTAATCCACCCCGTAATTTTACTACAACTGTATCTTCCTGCCTTATATCGGTGAATTTACGTGATTTAATTAATTCAACTCTATGATTAGAGAATGTTTTGTTATTATCAGATATATAACCATTTATTAAAGCCTCAGAATACACCACATATCGCTTATTGGTTTTAATAGATTCACGATAAAAAGCCTCAAAGCCATATGCCTTTTGTTGATGAGTTTTGTCTATTGCATTTATAGCTTTTTTTATTAAAAAAAGAGGATCCTTACTTCTAACTATAACTTCTTCCAAAGGAACCACTGCTTCTTGCAATTCGACTATTCCGGAATTGGGAAAATCTGCCAGAGCAATTTCCCTGTTATTAAACCCCATATAGCTAAATATTAGAGTGTCGTTTTTATGTTTTTCGGGTATTTTTAAACTAAAAGAGCCATTTTCATTACTCATAGTCCCAAGATAGGTGTCTTTTAAGGCAATTGAGGCAAAAGGCAGGGGGGTAGAAGAGCCATTAAGTACAACCTTCCCAATTAAAATCAGAAATTTCTTATTTGAGTCTTCTTTTTTTACCCGAGTGGTATTTATGGGGTGTATAATTATTTGGTTGTTAATTGTTTCATAGTTGTATAGCGGATTGTTAAGCAGGGAGTCTAATACAGTTTTAAGTGAGCACTTATTGCATGATAATGAAACTCTTTTATTACCATTTATTTGTTTGGCATCATAAGTAAAATAGCAGTTACATTGAGTCGATAATTTGTCCAGAACCATATCAAGCCTTTGATCTGTAACATCTAAAGATATAAGAGTTGACAAATGATTAGGTTCTTTTAAAGCAGTTTGCCCCTGGCTATGGCTAATAAAAATAGTCCAAAGCAATATTAAAACATATATATGCAATTTTATTTGCAAGCTAAAAAATTAGTTATTTAGATACTAAAATATATTTTTCATCTTGTGTTTTAACCTTTAAATCTAGTGCTAATGAAATAGATTCAATTATTTCATCTATAGTATTGTTTTCAAAAGTGGTGGTTATTACCAGATTTTCCATGCCTTTATCGCCTAGTTCAATATTGCTGTGATATGCCTGGTTTATATCATTTATAACCAAAGGCAGAGGCATAGCCTTAAATACAAGTTTTTTATTTAACCAGGCCAGGTAATTTTCACGTTTATTAATTTGTTTTTTTAAACCGGTTTTAGTTGAAAGGCATCCCTCTCCATTATTTAATACCATAGTTTGGTGGTTTGTTTTGGTATTGTATACCTCCACTGTTCCGGTTTTAACTATTACTTCAACTTCTTTTTTACTTGATTTAATATTAAATGATGTTCCAAGTACTTTAATGGCAGTATGGGTGGTATTAATTATAAAGGGATGATTCTTATCGGGTTTTACCTTGAAAAAAGCCTCTCCTGATAATGAAAGAGTCCTGTTAGCCTTCCCAAATGTTCTTTTGTATTTTATTTCGGCATCCTTATTCAGGTTTACCTCAGTGCCATCAGGTAATAATACTTTAAGCACAGCCAACTCCTTATTGTAATAACTAGTGCTTGAGAGATGCTCTTGTAAAAAGCTGAAAGCAAATACACCTATGAGTAATGCTATTGAAGCGGCTACAGCATATGACCATCTGAAATTCATGCTTTTTATTATCCTGCTTTTTTCTTGTATCAACTCCTGTTCTTTCAACTGTTTGTACAAAGAATTCCAGGCTTTGTTTGTATCAAATTGTTCCATCTCTTGCATTTCATTCAATATATTCCATGTTTCTTTGCCCGAAGCTAAATTTTCAGCATCATATATTTCGGGTAGTTCTTGTTTTGGAATTTCAGCTTTTGCCATATTATTTGCTATTGTATTTTTATTATTCATTTAATGAGTTGTATTATAGGCTGAAAAACTTTGCCTAAATGCCTTTAGCGCTTTTGCCATATCAGCTTCTACTGTTTTAACCGATATTGACAGTTTCTCTGCTATCTCCTTATATTTATAGCCGTAGTTGCGATTCATTTTAAAAATGTTTCTACATCGCCGGGGTAAAGCTTGAAGAGTTTTTTTATATATTGCGTATAGCTCCACAGTATGCATTGCCTGATCGGGACTGAAATTATCAAAACTCTGTTGTTTACAATGCTGAGAGTATTTTTCTTTTACTTTATTGTGTTCAATTAAATGCAGGCATTTATTGTGTACCGCTTTATAAAGGTAGGCATTCAATGAATCGTTTATATTCAGCTTAGCCTTATTTTTCCATAGCAAAAAAAAGATCTCCTGTACAATTTCCTCAGCATTATCGGCATCTTTTAGTATCTTATTGGCATAAGCACATAATGCCGGATACAAGCAACGGAAAAGCTTTTCATAGGCTTTAATGTCACCTTTTTTTATTGATGCAAAATCTATATATACATTCATCTAAAACTGTTGAATTAATTTTAGAACCGGTGTGATAAACCGGTTCTAAAGTGCTTATTATTTGTCTTTTTCTATATTTTTTTTAATCTTTTTAATTGCTGATTCTATTGATTGTTCGGGTTCTATTGTATTGTATTCACCCCAGAAATCTGTATCTGCAAAGCCATTTACGGTTTCACTCATAACTACATTCATACGTAAACGATCGGAAGCTTTAAAGGGTCTTTGATCAGCCGGTTTCCAATCTGTAACAGCCATCTCAACCATGGTGTTAAAGGTATTGCTAAATAAACGCTTCTTCCATTTTACCTTAAATTCTACCTCGCCACGTGAATAATTGTAATACCATTTTCCGTCTTTTTGTGTATAGTTAACCAAATAAGTTGCGGTGGTTGGAACTACATTTACTCCCATAGGTTTTCGCCTTATAAACATGGCACTTGCTTCCTTCTCATTTTCAGTATTAAGATTGAAAGAAACACTGGTGATAGCAAAACTATTTACATCTATATAAAAGCGTCCGTAAAACAAAGGTGTTGAAATTTGTGGGCGTTGCTTAAATTCAATGATATAGTTTAGGCGAGAGTCTACCCTGGTAATATTTACAAATGAGTAGGTATAATATTCAAGCATATCATCAGAGAGTATTAAATATGGATCTTTAACTACATCTAATACAAGGGTTGAATAGGGGCCTCCCTGTAATTTAAAAAGAAGGGTGTCCATTTTTTCTACATCAGTGCTTTTGCGACCCTTTGAGAGTCTTACTAAGTCGTTTCTTTCGTTGTTATAAGCTTGTTTATACACCTCTACTACAGCCTCTGATAAAGCTATGTAACTCCTTCGTTTTTTTATTGTTTCGCGATAAAAGGCTGTCATTATTACAGGCTCGTTAGAGTAATTATCATCGCGCATAGCAAGTACCTTCTCAATTAATTGGCGAGGGTTGTGAGGGAATATTTTTACCTCGGTTAAATTAACTGATATTATTGGTAGTTTAAGTAAATTGATTTTATTTCCTTTCAAATCTGAAATTGAGAGGATAAGATTTTCATATCCAAGGTGAGAAATTTTAATTTTATTATTTAAATATTGTTGTGGAACCTTTATAGAGAATTCTCCCTGAGTATTAGATACTGTGGCAATATTTGATCCCTGAATTCTTACAGAGGCAAAAATTAAGGGCTGTAACGATCCGGCATCAACAATTTTTCCTTGAAAAGTTTTAAAAGAGTCGTCATTTTGAGTTTGCTTCTTTTCAAAAAAAGAATCCGATGCACTTACTGTGCTAACTGAAAAGGTAAGGACTAAAATAAGAAATAATCCCGATTTTAATATTTCTGCAGTTTTCATGATGATGCGTTTTAAAGGTTTATAAATATCCTTTCTTAATTCATAGACCGGAATCTTTTATTATACCCTATAATATACATCATGTTTTTTTAAAAAAACATGATAAGCTTGATAAAATGAGAGTTATATATGTATACCAATTTCATCGGTGAAGGGTAAATTCTGAATTTAAAAACATACAGTTTTAAATATTAGCTTAGGCAGGTTAAGATATTCAGAGATAAAAAATAGTAAATTGCAGAGGAAATTAATTATAGGTAAAATAAACTTAACACTATATGCATCCATTGTTTTTACTTTTTCCTCTTTTATTTTTGATTTCTTGTAGTCAATGTACTTCTCAAACAACAAGGGCAGGAGCCGAAAAAAAGTCTCAGCAATCTGAATTTATAGCATCGGCAAGTGATTCTGTATTTTATGATGAGGTTAAAAAAGAAATACTTACAAATATATCCGGTAGCGGCAGTTTAAAATTTAACGATCTTATAATTATCACAGCTAAGTCATTTCTTGGAACGCCTTATGTTTCTTCTAGTTTGGAGATAAATGAACGGGAGACTTTAATAGTTGATTTAAGGAGGGTCGATTGCAGTACTTTTGTTGAATATGTTTTGGCATTTGCATATTCATTGAAAAAAGGGGAAACTGAATTTGGAGATTTAGCCTCTGAGTTACAGTGTTTGAGATATAGGGATGGCCAAATAAATGGCTATGCTTCGCGCCTCCATTATTTTAGTGAATGGTTAAAAGATAATGAGGCTAATGGCTATTTAAAGTTAGTCAGCGATAGTTTAGGTAACGAATCCATGGATATGAAGCTCAACTTCATGTCTACCCACCCTGAATTATACGCCCCATTAAACAAAAATCCAGAACTTGTTGAAGAGATTAAATCAATAGAGGAGAATATCTCACTCAATAAAATGAATTACATAAGTAAAGGCAATATTGACAATGTGCAGGCATATATAGAGAATGGCGACATAATTGCTTTTGTAACAAAAGTAAAGGGTTTGGATGTTTCACATACAGGATTTGCCTGTTTTGTTAATGAACGCTTGCATATTCTGCATGCTTCTACCCGTACTAATCAAGTAGAAATATCACCGGTGCCTTTAAGTAATTATATTAAAAACATGAGTAGTGTTTCAGGCATACTGGTTGCTCGTCCTGTTTATAGATGAAATTTTGTATATTGTACAAAGTTATTATTTACACTTTAAGCCTTTATGGATTTTAAAAATAAACCGGTTGAGCAGGCCTATATTGCATTTCAAAATCATATAGAAGACCTCATAATTGAGTTTTTTAATTCTCATATAAACCAACAGTCTGCCCTGGTTAAATCGTATCGCTTACTGTATAAAAAGCTGCCTGAAACAAATTCCAGGTTAGAGAATCTGATGCATCATGTCAACACCCAACAATCTTTCCGTAAAAAAATATTCACCCTGCTTGAAAAGCATCAAAAAGCGTTTAGTGATGCAGCATATGGCGATTTAATATTTCATATAAAGGCGTCTTTTAATACTTGGTTGCAGGATTTACCTGAAACTATTGAAATAAAGGAGGCATCTGAAAATTATATTTTCAGAGCCATTAAAAACCCCTTTATTTTCCCTAAAGCAGCATTTTTAAATGCTTATAACAAGGCAATAGTTATCATTCTAAAATTCAGGAATGTGATTAGGAAGATGACTAAAAGAAAGGCTTTAGATTTGGTTGTTTATCGCTACAGAAAAGTACCTTTTCATAGTCTGCTAACTGAATATTTCCACAATAAATATTTATTAAAAAGCGGCTTGATATGGACCGCTTTGCTAGAGCAAAGCAGTAGCTTGCTAATTCAGTTGTGGGAAGCCGATGAAAAGCTCGATGCTTATAATCATGCAGTTTTAGTTGATGAGCAGTATCTCAATTTTGATTTTAAAGAAATTTCTGAATTGCTGGATAATATAGTAGAGCAACAAAAACAAGCTTTTGAAATTTTTCAGCAGCAGATCTTTAATTTGGGTTCATCTGTATTTAATAATATGGATGATGAATTCTCTATAGTAGATACACTTTATGTACCCTTTAGTAGATACAAAAAAAATAGAGTAGATAAAAATGCTCAAAAATTAAATGCTTCAACTGCAAATTTACTCGATGGCTGGAGTCGTTCTTATATTGCTTTATTGGATGATTGGACACTGGATGTTGAAATAACACTGCTTTATTTTTCAGTTTTCGACCTTTTCAATGATCTACAATTAAAAATAGATAGTTTTATTGACACAGATTTAAGTGAGTCATTTAAGGTTATAGAACAATATTTGGCAGATAGCAGGCAGCGTATTGAATTGTCTCAGGGCACAAAAAAAGGTTTAAAGCAAATACTATCAAAAGAACGTTGTGAATCGGGCCAAAAATTAATTGATAAAAGTATTACTAGCTTAATTGAAAAGCTTACCATATGCTTTACTACTGATTTTGATAAGTTTGTTGAAAAAACAAAGGCTTTGGTAAATAAAGTTTCTGAAACCAGGGTTTATATAAAGGCACGTAAATATAACAGCTACGTATTAGAGAGTGAAATAGAAAGGATATCACCTTCTGAATTGCTTTATTTTGAGGCATTGCCACGTTTTGAAGCAGTGGCAGAAAAGATTAAGCAGTTTACTGATTTGGAATTAGAGAATGCAAGGGCTAAGCTAGTTGGAGTTAGTACGGTGTGGGACTTTAGTTTGGAATCTGCCATTTTTATGTTAGATGAGGCAAAGGGCAGGCCCAAAAATGCGGTTCAAGGAGTTGTAGAGGGCGCAGATAGGGCGGTAGCCCATTTAAAAGAGGCCGAAACTGCACTTGTGAATATTAGGCAAACTATAGATAGTGATTTTAGGCAAGGTATAATACATTTTAATGAGGATATACAAAAGTTAAAAAACACAGACAATATATTTGAGCTAAATTTAAGAATAGCACGCATAAAAGCCTATGACAAGTCGCGTCAACTTCGTCAAAAGGCAATAGAAATGATAAAGAATTTATTGCCGGTAATTATTCATTTGGGAAAAACACTGTATTTTAAATTTCTTAGAAAATTTAAAGCAGTAAAAGTAAAGATAGGTTTTGTAGAAAATAAGAAATATGTGACCTTTGAACTTTCTGAATTTATAAATGAGACTCAGGAAGCACTTAAAAAATTACCCTTTGTATATCAACGTTTATTTGAACTGTCGCCCACCGACGAATCACGATTTTTTGTTAACAGAGAGAAGGAGTTGGGATATTTAAAACAGGCTTTTGTTGATTGGCAAAAGGATAGATTTATAACAGTAGCATTGATAGGAGATAAGGGAAGTGGTATAACCTCTTTATTGAATTATTTTTTAGCAAATAATAATTTATCTTTAAAGACAGATAGAGCAACACTTTCTGAAAAATTAAATACTCATCAAAAGTATCTTAAATTCTTTAGTGAATTATTTGAACAAAAGTCTTTCGACAATAACCAGGCTATTATTGACTACCTCAATAATAGTGGCCAAAGTCGCATAGTTATTATTGAAAATCTTCATCATTTTTATTTAAAAGAAGTAAATGGTTTTGATAATTTGCAGCGTTTGTTTGAACTTATGTCTAACACCCTTAAAAAAGTATTTTGGGTGGGAGCCATAACTAAGAATGTATGGAACTATCTTGATAAAACTATTTTTATTTCTAATTACTTTACCAACGAAGTGCTTTTGTCAGCCCTGGCACCAGAGGCTCTAGAGGAGATTATAACCAGAAGAAATAAAATAAGTGGTTTCAGACTCAATTTTATTCCGGAGGCAGAATTATTAGAAAACAAGTCCTTTATGCAGCTGAGCGAAGAAGAAAAGCAGGAGTTTTTACGTAAAAATTTATTTAAAAAACTCAGTCGTCTTAGCTATGGAAACATTAGTTTAGCCCAACTATATTGGCTTAGATTAACTAGGGAGGTAAAAGAGAATACTATAGATATAGGTTATTTTAAAGAAATAGACTTCTCATTTATAAAAGATCTTAGTGCTCAGGAATTATTTGTAATGCAAACAATAGTTCTTCACGATGGTCTGGTGTTAAGTGATTTTTCCAGGGTAATGGATATGACAGAGGCAGACAGTAAAAATATTTTAGTGCCTATGTTAGAAAAAGGATTGCTTATAAAGCCGCGTGAAAAATATAATATAAATCCAATTATTTTTAATCCAGTGGTTAATTATTTACAGTCGCGTAATTATATTGGGTGATTCAATAAAAAATATACTAATGAGGTATTTTACTCTTCTATTAATATTAGTTGGCGAATTAGCAAGTGCGCAGTTCCGATTTAATGGTACCGGTTTTGAGAATAGTGCTTTTAATTGGCAGTACCCTAACGATAGTTTGTCAACAGAAATGATGGAAGATCAACCAGATTCGCTTGTTGCAAAGTCGTCTCCTTTAATTGTGAACATTTCTGAAAGCTTAGTTGATATCGACAGTATAGATAAAGATAATGAAACAGCTTCTGAAACCGAACCACTTGCTGATAATCAGGTAGGCGCTTCTGCCTCAGAAGTTTTACATGTGATTTCTTTTTCTAAAATCTTATGGACACTGATAATTCTGTTACTTGTTTTCTTCTTTATTCGCCTTTTAGTTAGCATACTAGAGGCATTTGCCGAGAAGAGTGTAAAAGCCAGAATAACAATAAAGAGTCTCATCCCAATAGTACGCATTGTTTTGTGGGTAGTCTTTATTTTTGCCATAGTAAAAGGTATTTACAATCCTCCAATAGAAACATTATTGGCATTGGGAGCCTCTGTGGCTATAGCGGTGGGATTGGCAGCTCAAGATTTATTGAGGAATGTGTTTGGTGGAATAATGCTTTTATTCGACAGACCTTTTCAAGTGGGCGATAAAATTAAAACTGGAGAGCACTACGGAGAAGTACTCGAAATAGGTTTGCGTGCAACTCGTTTGGTTACCCCTGATGACTCAGTGGTATCAGTACCCAACTTAGAGTTAATGAATGCCTCTGTATCTAATTCCAATTCGGGTGAACTCAATTGTCAGGTAGTGGCAGAATTTATTTTACCCTTGGATGTAGATACTCGAAAAGTAAGAAAAATTGCCACAGAAGCTGCCCAGGTATCTAAGTATATTTATCTTAACAAACCAATAGTAGTGTTGTTTTTCAATGAAATGCATGAAAGGCGCTCATATTTAAAAATGCGTTTAAAGGCTTATGTAATGGATATACGTTATGAATTTCAGTTTGAAAGTGATATGACAGAAATAGTAATAAGAGAGTTGTTAGGTCAAGGCCTCATAAATAAGTCTGATTTGGGATATAAATAATTCAAAATAAAATATATAAATACAAACTAATGTCAAATACAATTTTAATAAAAAAAGCATCAGGTGAATTAGTACCATTTTCTGCTGAGAAATTAGCAGCTTCACTTACTCGTATTGGAGCCAGTGAGGCATTAATAGATTTAGTGGTTAAAGATATTCTATCATGGTTAACAGAGGGTGAGCATACTCGTAAAATATATAAAAGAGCCTTTGCTTTATTGCGTAAATACAAGCGTAGCGCAGCTGCACGCTATAGCCTTAAAAAGGCAATAATGGAACTTGGTCCCTCAGGATATCCTTTTGAACATTTTGTTGGAGCAGTTTTTCAGACTATGGGTTTTAGTGTAGAAGTGGGTCAAGAAATAGAGGGTATGTGTGTTACTCACGAAGTGGATGTGATTGCTACAAATCATCATCATCAACATTTTGTTGAATGCAAGTTCTACAATAGTCCCGGAAAAAATGCAAGTGTTCAGGTACCCCTTTATATTCGTTCCAGGGTTAATGATATTATAGCAAAGCGTCAATTGCAATCGCAGTATAAAGGATATGAATTTCATGGTTGGGTAGCTACCAACACCAGATTTACTCCCGATGCCAAGGCATTTGGTATTTGTAGTGGATTAAATCTATTGAGTTGGGATTATCCTGAAGAAAAGAGTCTGAAAAAAATAGTAGAAGATAATCATCTTTTCCCAATAACAGCATTGACTTTGCTAACAAAGACCGATAAAGAAAAGTTATTATCTGAGGGTACAGTACTTTGCAGACAATTAGCTGATGAGCCTGGTTTATTGGATGTACTGCAAATTACAGAGCAAAAGAAAGCAAAGATAATTAAAGAGGTAAAAGAACTAGGAAATATTTGAGACAATAAAATTTAGCCTGCTTTTAAAATAGTTTAAAAGCAGGCTAAATATATTTAGAGCATTTAATCTGTAAAAGAAATTATCCGTAGTAATCCAGAAGCCATGTTAGCAATAAAGAAATAGAGAATGCTATAATTGGAGATATTAGCCAAACTATAAAAAACTTGTTTACCTCTGTTTTTTTGAAAATGTTTTTGGCCCCTAGTTTAGCTACACCTATACCCAATATAGCACCAACATTTAGTTGAACAAGGGATGTAGGTACGCCTTTGAATATTGATGCCATAAGAAGTAATGAGGCAGTAACAAAGGCAATAATAATAGCCTCAATCTTTCCAAAAAGTATTATTTCCTTACCTGTGTTCTGCATTATTTTATTTCCGAAAACAGAACTTCCAATTGCAAAATTTGGTGCCACTATTAGAGTAGAAAGCATCATTATCACCAAAAAATTATTTTCAGTTGGCTTAATATCCATTTCATTTAGAGTCATTGAAGCAATTGGTCCCGCCGCATTGGCAACATTATTTGCTCCTATGCTAAAAGCTACATAAAGAGACATCCCAATAACCAATACCTGTAATATGGGATGGTTATGTGTTTTTGCCGACATTAAATACCCCCTTTTTCGTATGGGGTGGTAGATGTACTTGCCTATTAAAAAGCAGAGGAAAAATGAAATTAGAGGTAGTACAAACCAAGTAGGCAATATATCTACCATCAATTTATGAGTATTTAAGGTGTTATAGTATATTGCAGGGGCAGTAACAGCTAAAATAGTAGCTTGACTGGTCGACTGGGGTATCCCTGCAATATTAGCAAATAACAGTGCTATACTAACAGATAGTAAAATAATTGATACAAGCCCATAGCTCATCATCTCACTGGGTAAAATATCCTTACCTATGGTTACTGAAGTGTTTTTACCGGCAAGTATGGCTCCTAAAAATACCATTAGTCCGAATAACCCCGGTATCAAACTTTTTTTTATAAGGTTAGAGCCATATGCTACAGAAAAGGAAGGTCCCGTTCCGCTTCCTCCCATAGTTATAGCTAAAAACATAGCTATAACATATGGTAAAAGTAATTGATTGTAAATAGGTGACATAGTATTTATTTTCAAGTTTTAAAATAAAACCTTGAAAGTAAAATTAATTAAAAAGTGTCAGACTAGAGTTGCTTCATTGAAAAATAGGTATTTATGCGTATTCGGTTCCAGGGCATTATCTTATTACCCGAAAGTGTGTATCTGTTTTAGTAAGTAAAATCTCAATGTGTTGTGGTTTTCATCCACCTGCTTTCTTAGCCCTATAGTTTTTAGATATTAAAAAGTCTAGTATTTTATCTCTGTGGTCGCCCTGAATTAGGATTTCTCCATCTTTAGAACTACCTCCACTTCCGCAAATATTTTTGAGTTGTTTTTCCAAATCTTTTAAATCGTTGGCACTACCTATAAAACCGGTGATAAGAGTTACTATTTTACCCTTTCGTTGTTTTTTGTCCAGCCAAACCTTTAGATTTTGTTTGTCAGGAGCCGGAGTTTGCTCCTGTTGTTCATCCTCCTGATAATTGTAAGAAGGATTGGTACTGAAAATAATACCGCCTTTATTGTTTTTTTTAGCCATAAGATCGAATATATTGGCAAAAATAATGAATTGTATTAATAGTGTATTGCTTTTTGTTATTTAGAATTGTTGTAAATAGATATTTGCTTTCCTACTTCATGTGCATAACATGTCAATAATCATTAATTTCGCATGTTTTTATGCAAATTGTCATTGTATTTTTGAATATTGTGATAATATGATGGCAAAAGAAAAAGAATAATATTCAAATGATATGAGCCATAAGAAACTTTCTATCAAAAGGGCTAATCTTATTTCAATGAGTTTCACGGGCAAAAGAAAACAAAATATATACAAATGAATAAAGTCGTTAGTAAACACCATTTTTCTGATAATGTAGTTGGTCTCGAAATAGAGGCCCCACGCATTGCCAAGGCGCGCAAAGCAGGTCATTTTGTTATGGTACGCGTTGATGAAAAAGGGGAACGTATTCCTCTTACTATATCTACAGCAGATATTAACAAAGGCACTATAACCCTGGTAATACAAAAAGTTGGTGTAACATCACGAAAGTTGACCGCATTAGAACCGGGAGAATTTGTACACGACATGGTTGGTCCATTGGGTCAGGCAACACATGTTGAAAAAGTAGGTACAGTACTTGCTTGTGGTGGTGGTGTTGGGGTTGCTCCTTTATTACCAATAGTTGAGGCTATGAAAAAGGCCGGAAACAGAGTTGTTTCAGTACTGGCGGCACGTTCTAAAGATCTTATAATATTAGAAGATCAAATTAGGGCTTATTCTGATGAAGTTGTAATTATGACCGATGATGGTTCTTACGGACAAAAAGGATTGGTTACTGAGGGAATGGAACAGCTTATAGAGCGTGAGAAAATTGATCAGGCAGTAGTAATAGGTCCCGGTATAATGATGAAATTTGCATCTTTAACTACAAAAAAATATAATATTCCCACAGTTGCCAGTCTCAACACCATAATGGTAGATGGAACAGGTATGTGCGGAGCATGTAGGGTAAGCGTTGGAGGAAAAACCAAGTTTGTTTGTGTTGACGGACCCGAATTTGATGCACATCAGGTAGATTTCGATGAAATGTTATCGCGCCTGAATGGTTATAAAAATGAAGAAAAACAAGCAGATGATGCTTACAATTGCCAAGTAGATAAAAAGTAAGTTCATGACAAATATAACTGACCACCTGAAAGAAGAGCGCAATGCCGCTTGGAGAGAAGAACTCCGAAAAGCTAAGAAAAATAAGGAGAGGACTGATTTAACAAGGGTTGAAATGCCATCGGCTCCCCCTCGTGAAAGGGCTCGTTCTTATGTTGAGGTTAATTCAGGATTGAGTCCTGAACAAGCAATAAATGAAGCATCTCGCTGCATTGATTGTCCAAATCCAACCTGCATTACCGGATGTCCCGTAAATATAAATATACCTAAGTTCATTAAAAATATAGAAAGAGGACAGTTTTTAGATGCTGCTCGCACCCTTAAAGAAACCAGTGCTTTGCCTGCGGTTTGCGGACGAGTTTGTCCACAAGAAAAGCAATGTGAAGCAAATTGTTTCTACACCCTTAAACTTAAGCGTGAACCTGTAGCAATAGGATATTTAGAGCGATTTGCTGCCGACTACGAGCAAAATAGTGGAGAAATTTCTTTACCTGAGGTGGCTCCATCAAATGGTATTAAAGTTGCCGTTATAGGTTCGGGTCCGGCCGGTCTCGCTTTTGCAGGTGATATGGCTAAAGCTGGTTATGAGGTGCATATGTTAGAGGCTCTTCATGAAATAGGAGGGGTTCTAAAATATGGTATTCCGGAATTTCGTTTACCCAACAAGGTTGTAGATATTGAAATTGAAGGTTTGCGAAAAATGGGCGTTAAATTTGAGACTAATTTCATAGTAGGTAAAACAGCTACCGTAGAAGAACTTCGTGAAGAAGGTTTTAAAGGTTTTTTCATTGGAAGTGGTGCAGGCTTACCTCGTTTTATGAATATTCCCGGTGAAAATTTAGTTGGTATACTTAGTTCTAACGAATATTTAACACGAGTAAACTTAATGGGTGCATCTATCCAGGGTATGGATACTCCCGTTATGAGGGGTAAAAATGTAGTTGTAATCGGAGGTGGTAATACAGCTATGGATTCTGTTCGTACCGCCCTTCGTTTAGGAGCTGAAAAGGCAACTATAATATATAGGCGATCTCTTGAAGAAATGCCTGCCAGGGTTGAGGAGGTTAAACATGCCAAGGAAGAGGGAGTAGAATTTCTTACCTTGAATAACCCTGTAGAATTTATAGGCGATGAAAATGGCAAGGTTAAACAAATTCGTGTTCAAAAAATGTCGTTGGGTGAACCCGATGCAAGTGGACGTCGATCTCCTGTTCCTATTGAAGGCTCTGAATATATTATAGATGCAGATACTGTAGTTGTGAGTGTTGGTGTATCACCTAATCCTCTTATTCCTCAGTCGCTTCCCGATTTAGAAGTGAGCCGATGGGGTACTCTGGTAGTTGATCAGGATACCTTGCAGACCTCAATTCCTGATATTTTTGCCGGAGGCGATATTGTTCGTGGAGGAGCCACAGTAATTCTGGCCATGGGCGATGGCCGTAAAGCCGCTGCTTCCATGCATTTGTATTTGCAAGGTAAGTAGTTATTTTTTAATCCACACAAATAACTGTTATTATGGTTAATCTTACTACAAAATATCTAGGTCTCGAACTTAAGAATCCTTTAATTGTGGGGAGTTCGGGACTAACTGCTAATTTTGAATCTATTGAACGCTTGGCAGAGAATGGTGCTGCGGCAGTGGTGCTTAAATCAATATTTGAAGAGGAAATACTTCTTGAGTATAAAGATACACTATCAAAAGAGTTAGGTTTTCAGGAAAATAATTTGGAGTTTTTCGATTATTATGACCTTCAGCTTAAAGATAATGCTATTGAGAAAACTTCTCAATTAATATCCGAGATTAAAAATAAATTGGATATTAAAGTAATTGCCAGTATCAATTGCCGCTCAACCGGTGAGTGGTTTTCCTATGCTGCCAAATTACAAGATGCAGGTGCCGATGCTTTGGAGTTGAATATTTATCGCATTAGCTCTTCGGCAGAAGAAAATGCACAGACCATAAGCGATAATTATTTAAGAATAGTGAAAAAGGTTATGAATCATGTATCCATTCCTGTTTCTGTTAAAATGTCTCCTTATTTTACCGATACATCTCACATGGCATCCCGCCTAAGTGAGGCAGGAGTTGCAGGTTTAGTTCTTTTTAATCGTTTTTATAATCCTGATATAGACCTGGTAAATAATAAAATTGTTTCAGGACAGGTGTATTCTAATGCTACAGATTATTCGTGGCCCTTGCGTTGGCTTGCCATTCTTAATGGACAGGTAAAGGCCGATTTGGCAGCATCAACGGGTATACATACTCCAGAGACTATGATAAAAATGTTAGTTTCAGGAGCTTCTGCCGTTCAGGTTGTATCGTCGTTATATAAAAATGGTTCAGATTACTTGATGGATTTCTTGCATGGACTTGAAAAATGGATGAGCGAAAAGGAACTCGAGACTATAGATGATTTAAGAAACTATGGTAAGCAGATGATGCCTGATAATCCTGAAATGTTTGAAAGAGTGCAATTTATGAGATACTTTAGCGGGCATTAATTCATTATTGTATATCTTCTATATGCCAGTGTTTGATTATTTAGATTAATTGCGTACTTTTGCGCCGCTAATAACATATATATTATAATTTAAAATTCGTTTTTATGTTAAACAGTTATGAAACCGTTTTCATTTTAACTCCCGTTTTGTCTGATGTTCAGATGAAGGAGACGGTAGACAAATTCAGGAACTTGATCCTGGAAAGCGGAGGCGAGATTGTCAATGATGAGAATTGGGGCCTTCGAAAACTGGCTTATCCTATCCAGAA
>Ga0055584_100001653_pt1 | contig 21802 bp, 18 predicted proteins | sample OSDHelmetaG_FD_58716 | JGI IMG/M metagenome (GOLD analysis project Ga0055584, IMG submission 58716) | Pelagic marine sediment microbial communities from the LTER site Helgoland, North Sea, for post-phytoplankton bloom and carbon turnover... | ecosystem: Environmental > Aquatic > Marine >...
AAACATAGTCCCACTTCTTGCGCTGCGATGGACGGGACTCAATGCGAGTCATACTGACACCCTGCTCCGCCAAAGGTTGAAGCAAATTGTGCAGTACACCTGCACCTCCCACCGTATCACTCGTCGAAAACAGAATGGTTGTTTTATCGTTGCCGCTCGGCGTCAGCAAATTACGGCCCACGACCAAAAAACGCGTCGCATTATCTGGACGGTCCTCGATGTTGTTGACCATGATGCTCAATTCATAGACGTCTGCAGCAACTTCAGGGCCGATCGCTGCTGTACCCTCTTCGTCTCGTGCTCGTCGGGCACCTGCTGCATTGCTGGACATACCAATGAGTTCGACTTGCGGGAGATATTCACGCAGCCAGCCTCGACACTGAGCCAGCGACTGTTCGTGAGCGCATATGCGTTCAATCTTGTCGAGGCCTTGCATCTTGCTCATCAGGTGCTGTTCAATTTTAAGTTCAATTTCACCAGCTATCTTGAGTGGCGACGTTAGAAACATATCGAGCGTATTGTTAACAGACCCCTCAGTCGAGTTCTCAATCGGGACCACACCAAAATCGGCGGTACCGCATTCGACTTCCTGAAAAATCTCATCAATCGTATGAAACGGTAATGCGCGCACTGAATGACCAAAGTGCTTGAATACCGCCGTCTGAGTGAACGTGCCTTCCGGACCAAGAAAACCAATCTTCAGTGGTTCCTGCTGGGCAAGACACGCGGACATGATTTCACGGAATAAGCGCAACATTTCTTCGTCGCGCATCGGCCCGTCGTTTCGTTCCAACACAGAGTGCAATACTTCCGCCTCACGCTCTGGACGGTAGTAATCGACCGCCGCACCGAGTTCACCCTTCGCTACACCGACCTGTTGAGCGATGGTTGCACGCTCACTGATAAGCGATTGAAGCTGCTTATCAATATCATTAATGCGCTTGCGAATTTCTGCGAGATCGAGGGAGTTCATGTCTTTACCTAAGCCGGCCATGCCGTATTTAATCCGGAAACCCAATGGAATCGTGAGGTTATACAGGCTTACCGAGATTTCGCAACGCCAACACGCCTTCAATAGAGCCAATTTGCTCTAACAGTTCCAGTGACGGCTCATTGTTTACATCCACTATGGTGTACGCGAACTCGCCAATAGACTTGTTCAGGAGGTCCTCGATATTAAGACCTGCATGCGCGATGCAGGTAGACATCTGACCAACTATGTTTGGAACGTTCGCATTGGCCAATGTAATTCGCCACGCGTCGAGGCGCGGCAAACGAGCTACCGGAAAATTGACGGAAAACCGGATATTGCCGTTTTCAAGGTAATCCTTAACGTTATCGGCAACCATGATTGCGCAGTTTTCCTCGGCCTCCACAGTCGATGCACCTAAGTGTGGCAGCGTGATGGCCTTTGGATGTTTTATGAGCTCCGGAGTCGGAAAATCGGTAACAAATGAATGCAGCTTGCCACTATCAAGTGCCGCGATCGCCGCCGCATCGTCTACAATTCCATCCCTGGCGAAATTCACCAACACAGCACCATCTTTCATCAATTGAAGGCGGTCAGCGCTCACTATATTACGAGTCGCCTCCATGAGAGGTACGTGCAATGTCACGAAATCGGCGTGCTGAAATAATTGATCGAGTGTGTCAGCCTGCTCGACGCCGGATGAAAGCTGCCATGCATTTTGAACGGTAATGGCAGGATCAAATCCCACTACCTTCATTCCGAGAGACAAGGCTGCATTCGCAACTTCAACTCCGATCGCACCCAGACCAATAACACCTAGTGTCTTACCTGGCAGCTCGAATCCGACGAACTGCTTCTTACCTGCTTCAACGACTTTATTCAGCGCATCACCTGTTTCTTCAAGTGCTGCGACATACTCGCTCGCTTGGCAAAGATTGCGAGCACCAATCAACATTCCGGCAATCGTCAGTTCCTTGACTGCGTTGGCGTTGGCGCCCGGCGTGTTGAATACAGGGACGCCGCGTGCGCTCATCTCATCGACTGGAATATTATTCGTGCCAGCGCCAGCGCGACCAATAGCCGATACCGAGGCTGGAATATCCATATCGTGCATTTTGTGTGAACGCAGTAATATCGCATCTGGATGAGTCACTTCCGAAGTCACTTCATACCGACTTCGAGGTAATCGACGCAGGCCTTCGACCGCGATGTTATTCAGAGTTAGTATTTTGAACATTCTAATTGACTCTCTCCAGGCTACTGTAGGGCAGACCTTACGCCTCAGTCCTTTCGAACTCGGCCATGAATGTGATTAATGCATCTACAGCTTCTTCGCTGACAGCATTGTAAATTGAGGCACGCATACCACCGACCGAACGGTGCCCTTTTAGATTGGTTAAGCCTGCCGCATTACTCTGCTCGAGAAACGCTGCATCAAGCGCGGCATTAGCGAGGATGAACGGTACATTCATCCAAGACCGGCAATCTTTGGCGACCGGGTTCGAATAAAAGTCGGAGCCATCAATCGCGGCGTAAAGTTTCATTGCCTTCCGTTGATTCACAACAGCCATCGCCTCGACACCACCTTGTTCTATCAGCCACTGAAAGACGATATCAGCGACATACCACGCAAATGTTGGTGGTGTATTGGTCATTGAATCCGATTCCGCATAAGATTTCCAGGTCATTAGATGCGGAGTGTTGGCTCGAGCTCTATCCAGCAGCTCGTCCTTAATAATGACCAACGTAATCCCGGCTGGACCAATGTTTTTCTGTGCGCCCGCGTAGATCACACCAAAGCGACTAACATCGATCGGTCGCGAAAGGATATTACTCGACATGTCTGCGACGAGAGGTGCATCACCACTTGGTACGAAGTGAAACTCTACACCGGCAATCGTTTCGTTGGGAGTGTAGTGAAGATACGCCGCATTATCACTGCGAGACCAGGTTGACTCATCCGCTATATAAGTGAAATTCTTGTCGGACGAATCGGCAGCTACGTTTGAAGTACAAAACTTGGCTGCTTCACCCGCGGCCTTCTTGCCCCAACTTCCCGTCACGATGTAGTCAGCGGTATCTCCGGGCGCCGTCAAATTCAGGGGCGCCATTGCCATCTGCATAGTCGCACCGCCTTGTGGAAAAATAACACTATAGTCATCAGGCACCGCAAGCAGATCGCGAAGATTAGACTCTGCCCGTTCCGCTAATTCGACAAATTGCTTGCCGCGGTGACTGGCCTCCATAACCGACATGCCAACACCCTGCCAGTCAAAAATTTCGGAGTGAATTTGTTCCAGCACTTGAAGAGGAAGTGCTGCCGGGCCGGCACTAAAATTGTAGACGCGGGACATGTCGCAATGGTCCTGAAGAGATTTTCATAGGGCGAGCATTGTCACGGTTTAGTAACGCAAATGCACTACCTAATAGAAAAATATTGTCGGCTGATTACTGCATAATTTGCACCAGTTTGGTGCACTACTCGCCTTCTTCATCATCCTCGATAGCTTCGATTCGTGCGAGTCCAACTAAGCGCTGATCTTTTCCGACGCGAATGAGTCGAACGCCCTGCGTGTTGCGCCCCATAATCGATATATCATCAACGCCGGTACGAACTAGCGTTCCGTTCGAACTGATGAGCATGACTTCATCATCGTCCGCGACTTGCAATGCGCCAACCGTTTTTCCGTTTCTATCGGTCGTCTGAATCGCAATAACACCTTGCCCGCCACGCCCCTGGACTGGGAAATCATCGATCGGGGTTCGTTTACCATAGCCATTTTCTGTCGCTGTCAGAATCAAGCCATCACGCATGATTGACAGAGCGATAACCTCATCACCCGCTGGCAGCTTGATTCCTCGCACGCCAGCCGCGCTACGTCCCATAGGACGAACATCTTCTTCTTTAAAGCGGATTGATTTGCCATGACTTGCTACAAGTAGAACTTCAGCTTCGCCATTCGTGATTTCGACGTTAACAAGCTTATCATTATCACGCAGGTCGATTGCGATGATCCCGTTTAAGCGCGGCCGTGAAAATTGACTCAAAGGCGTCTTTTTGACGGTGCCCGCAGAGGTTGCCATAAATACGAAGTGCCCTTCCGCATACTCCCTAATCGGCAGAACAGCGTTAATCCGCTCGCCATCGTCGAGGGGGAGTAGATTTACAATCGGTTTGCCGCGTGATCCACGACTGGCTTGCGGAACCTGGTAGACCTTTAACCAGTAAATCTTGCCGTGACTGGAGAAGCATAAGATCGTGTCATGCGTGTTCGCAACAAAGAGCTTATCGACGAAGTCCTCATCCTTGACCTTCGTTGCAGAGCGTCCCCGACCACCGCGTTTCTGTGTCTGGTAGGCCTCGATAGGTTGCGCCTTCGCATAGCCACCATGAGACAGGGTCACCACAACCTCCTCTTCAGGGATCAGGTCCTCAATACTTAAATCTGAGTGGTCCTGGATAATCTCTGTACGGCGATCGTCACCGTAGGCCTCACGAATCGCGATCAGCTCGGCCTTGATAACTTCGAGCAACTGATCGGGATTGGCAAGAATATCAGAAAATACTTTAATTCTCTCTAGTATCTCTTTGTATTCTTTTATAATTTTATCTTGCTCAAGTCCCGTCAAACGGTGTAATCGAAGGTCAAGAATCGCTTGTGCCTGGACGGAAGAAAGGTGATATTTGCCGTCGATCAAGCCAGCAACGGCATCCAGTCCGTCCGGCCTAGTATCCATTTCGCCGGCACGTTGGAGCATGTCGGTTACTGCACCAGGAGCCCACTGGCTCGCCATGAGGGCGACTTTCGCCTCCGCCGGTGACGCTGATGCCTTTATCATTGCAATGACTTCGTCAATATTGGCCAAAGCAACAGTCTGCCCTTCCAATACATGCGCGCGATCTCGAGCCTTACGTAGATCAAAAATGGAACGCCGAGTCACGACCTCGCGACGATGAGACAGGAACGCCTCTAAAACCTGCTTCAGATTAAGAAGCTTCGGCTGTCCGTCGTGCAAGGCCACCATGTTGATGCCGAACACACTCTGCATCGATGTTTGCTTGTAAAGGTTATTCAGGACAACATCGCTGACTTCCCCCATTTTGATTTCAATAACAACCCGCATGCCGTCTTTATCGGATTCGTCACGCAGTTCGCTAATCCCTTCAATTCGCTTCTCCCGGACAAGATCGGCGATTTTTTCTATCAAGCGAGCCTTGTTTACCTGATATGGGAGCTCGGTGACTATGATCGCTTCTTTACCGCGAGGATTAATGACTTCGACGTTGGTTCTCGCACGAATATGCACTCTCCCTCGACCAGTGCAGTAGGCAGAATAGATTCCAGCCGCACCGTTTATAATTCCTGCGGTCGGAAAGTCGGGGCCAGGAATATGCTCCATAAGGCCGGGCACATCGATAAGCGGGTTTTCAATTAGCGCCATACACGCGTTAATGACCTCTGTAAGGTTGTGCGGCGCAATGTTGGTGGCCATACCCACCGCAATTCCCGATGAGCCGTTAACCAATAAATTAGGCACCCTTGTCGGCATGACTGCCGGTTCGCTCTCAGAGCCGTCGTAATTCTCGATGAAATCAACGGTTTCTTTTTCGATATCAGCCAATAGCTCATGTGCAATTTTCGACATGCGTACTTCCGTGTATCGCATGGCAGCCGGAGAGTCTCCGTCAACTGAACCAAAGTTACCCTGACCATCGACCAGCATGTAACGCATTGAGAACGGCTGCGCCATTCGAACAATTGTGTCATAGACGGCTGAATCGCCATGTGGATGGTACTTACCGATCACATCACCGACGACACGGGCCGATTTCTTATAGGGTTTATTGAAGTCGTTACCCAGTTCTCGCATTGCATGCAAAACTCGACGGTGGACTGGCTTCAGCCCGTCCCTCACATCTGGTAACGCTCGACCCACGATAACGCTCATCGCGTAATCCATATAAGACTGCTGCATCTCGTCTTCGAGACTTACTGACAGCAATTCATGTGCAAATTCAGCCATATATTCCTACTTTTCGTGCTCAAAACCCCGGCGCGATCCAAACCGGGAGGTCGGGCTCAGGCGGTCAACTTTTGCTGGATTTCAAGCGGATTATGTCGTGTACGTATCATGCTAGTTTCAGCCATAAATCGGCTGACAGATTAAGCTTAGAATACTACCACAGGAAGCCCTGCAACAGCAGTGCTTTAGGGCCTTTCAGGTGTATTTAAAACACCACTAAACTACCTCACATGACGCGCATACCCTTCCTTCGATTATGCAGTATTGCGATATCTTGATAGCGCCTCGTTCATTTACTCCCACTGAATGAGTAAATACGGCTCTAACGGAGTCGCTCTCATTACTGGTGGTCGTATAATGGACCTGTTGCCACTGGCACAAGCCAATGTATGATCCAATCTCTCAATTCGTTTATATGGCACAGTTAGGGCAAGCCGCAGACGCTTGGATCGCTGGCAAGTGTCAGCTGAATAGTGGCCAGCTATCGCACATTGATGTGGATGCCCTGATGGAGCGCAGCAGCAAGCGGTAAGATCGCCTTGCTATTTCATTAAGCTAGGAAATAAGGTACGAACCCAAATGAGCACCACTAGAGAAAACGTTGATCCTGCCGAAGTAGCAAAATTCGATGCTCTTGCCTCTCGCTGGTGGGACCCTAATGGCCAGTTTCGCGCCCTGCATGATATTAACCCATTACGTTTGGACTGGATTCGCCAGCACACTCAATTAGCACAAGCGCGTGTGGTCGATATTGGTTGTGGTGGCGGCATTCTCGCAGAGTCTATGGCGACATCGGGTGCCAACGTCATTGGCATCGATATGGCAGAGGGCCCTCTCGCCGTGGCTCGCTTACACCAGCATGAGTCCCCCGCAAAAGTCGACTATCGAAAGGCTACCGCTGAAGAATTGGCAAGGCAGGAAGCTGGATCATTCGACATCGTCACTTGTCTTGAGATGCTTGAGCATGTCCCCGACCCGGCGCTGGTCATCAAATCGTGTGCGGAGCTGGTGAAACCTGGTGGTCATGTATTTTTCTCGACCATCAACCGTAATCCAAAGTCATTTGTGTTTGCCATTGTTGGCGCCGAATATGTTCTCAAATTACTGCCCCCTGGCACACACGAATACGAAAAATTTATTCGGCCATCGGAGCTCGACTCCTGGGCAAGAAGTGCGGGGCTTTCATTAAGAGATAGTATTGGCATGCACTACAATCCGATAACGACAGAATACTCTCTGGGTGAGAGTCTGGATGTAAATTATCTGATGTATTTTCAACGTGAGTGAACTCAACGGTGTCGAATACAATGCTGTCTTGTTTGATCTCGACGGTACATTGGTGGACACAGCACCAGACATGGTTGCAGTACTACAAAGCTTGCAACAGGAACACAACATCGAACCGGCACCTTATGAACTGGCGCGAACATTTGTATCGCATGGCGCTATCGGTCTGCTGACGCTCGGTTTTCCAGAACTCGAGATCAAGTACGGCGACGAGCTTCATCAGAAGTACCTAGAGCGCTATGCCGAGATGATTTGCGTGGAGTCGCGGCTCTTCAGCGGCTTGGGCGAATTACTTAATCAATTAGATGCACGCGATTGTCCTTGGGGAATCGTCACCAACAAGCCAGGGCAGCTTACATTGTCTCTGCTTACCGAGCTGGGCCTCGTGGATCGTTCGTCGTGTATTGTTAGCGGAGATACCTTGTCGGTCCGAAAGCCTGAGCCTGGCCCCGTGCTGCTTGGTTGTGACGTGATCGGCATCGATCCGCAAGCGTCGATATACGTTGGCGATGCGGAGCGCGACATTGAAGCGGGACGGCGAGCCGGTACGGCTACTATTGCAGCTACATATGGTTATATCACTGAGGAAGATGATCCGCGTGAATGGGGTGCCGACGTTATCGCAGCGACCACCGACGAACTCGCGCAAATCATCCTAAATGCCATTAATATTGAGACCTGATGGATTCTCTCAACATTAACTCACTGTACCTAACGATCGGTATTCCCGCGGCTGTCATCGGAATGCTATTAGGCATTTTTGTGATGTGGATCATCGGAAGAGCGCGTCAGCAACGCACTCTGGACGAAAGAGAGATGGCTTTTGAGCTCGCAAATGCAAAGTTAACCGAAACTTTTGCGGAGCTTTCCAATCGATCGCTGCAAGCAAACAGCGATACCTTCCTAAAACTCGCAGAGCAAAATCTCAATACGCAGCAAGAAAAAGCCAAGCGCGAACTTAGTGAGCGGGAGAAAGCGGTCGAGTCGATGGTTAAACCCATTCGCGATGCGTTGGAGTCCTCCCAAAAGCAAATTGCCGATCTCGAGAAATCACGCAGCGAGGCCTATGGCGGGATTAAGAGTCAGCTTGAGGAAATGCAACTCAACCAGAAATCACTCCGACAGGAAACACAAAATCTCGTCAATGCCCTGCGTCGTCCAGAAGTTCGGGGGCGCTGGGGTGAGATTACTCTGCGCCGTCTTGTTGAGATCGCCGGCATGGTTGAGCATTGCGATTTCGCCGAGCAGGTACACATCGAAACGGACGGGCAGATCATTCGTCCGGATATGGTCGTACGAATGCCGGATCACCGTGAACTGGTCGTCGATGTAAAAACGCCTCTTGACGCTTACTTGTCTTCCATAGAGGCCAAAGATGACGTTCAACGGCAACTCAATTTGAAGCGACACGCCAAGAATGTGCGAGCACACATTCGCATGCTCGCCTCGAAAGCATATTGGAATCAATTCGACGAAAGCCCTGAATTTGTGATTTTATTCATACCTGGAGATCAATTTTTAAGTGCAGCGCTGAATGAAGAGCCCGATTTGATCGAATACGCACTCACGCAACAAATCATCCTCGCGACACCAACCAGTTTCGTCGCACTACTAAAGGCCGTTGCGTATGGTTGGCGCCAATTGGCACTTGCGGACAACGCAAAGGAAATACGGATCTTGGCAGAAGACCTGTACGCTCGCTTAGCGACCTATGTATCGCATATGAATAAAGTGGGTCGACAACTTGCCAGTAGCGTTGAGAACTACAACAAAGCGGTCGGTTCACTGGAAAGAAGTGTTCTGCCTGGGGCGCGTAAATTCGTCGAACTGGGTGTACATCCGAAAAAAGAAGTGGAAAAGCTCGACTCAATTGAAGCGGTACCACGCACCATGATCGAAGGAAATAATTCTTGAGTATTGATCCACGAACCTACACTTATCCTAATGCCTTACTAAAAGACCGAACCATCATGATCACCGGCGCCAGCGATGGTATTGGGCGAGCGTTGGCTTTTGAAGCGGCACGACTTGGTGCACAAGTCGTATTGCATGGACGCAATAGCGCGAAACTGGAAAAGGTTTATGACCAGATAGACGCTATGGATGGCACCTTGCGTCCGTCTATCGTTGTGCTTGATCTGGCCTCGGCAAATGCGGAAAACTACACAATTCTGGCCAATAGTATTGATGCTGAATTTGGCAAATTAGACGGTCTGGTTCATAACGCTGCGATCATTGGCGATAGATTTTCAATCGAGCAGTTTGATGCCGTGGTTTGGCAGCGCGTTATGCACGTAAACGTTACTGCCAGTTTTGCTTTGACTCAGGTATTGCTACCTCTACTGCACCAATCCGATGACGCGTCTGTCATCTTCACCAGCAGTAGCGTTGGACGTATCGGACGCGCTCATTGGGGGGCATACGCTGTGTCTAAGTTTGCGATTGAAGGTCTGTCACAGGTGCTCGCCGATGAGCATCCGCATGAAAAGTTGCGGTCGAACTGCATAAATCCCGGTGCCACTCGCACCAATATGCGCTTGGAGGCATTTCCAGGGGAAAACAGAGATCTACTAAAGGCGGCGCAAGACATTTTAGCGCCGTATATTTATTTGCTTGGGCCCGACAGTAATGGCATCACAGGTAAAAGTTTTAACGCGCAATAATAAACATTAACTACAATCTATAAATATTTGCTTTCTAACGTCTTTTTCTTCCACCCCAAACACTTTTCTTCGTTGATTTCGACGAGTGATATTCCTCCACAGGAGTCTCGAGTTTAGCGGCATCGTATAAAGAGCGGACCTGCGATGATGTAAGCGCCGCGTTTCTACCCCTGCTTAAGCTACGGGGTAACTGAATGGGGCCATACGCAAGCCGAATCAGTCGAGTAACATCCAATCCAACCGCCCCCCAGAGACGCCGGACCTCCCTATTGCGGCCCTCCTTGAGGGTGACGTTAAACCAACGGTTCACCCCTTCACCGCCTCCTGATTCTATTGAGTCAAACTTGGCTGGTCCATCTTCCAGGGTAATGCCCGACTGCAATCTCTCCAGCAGGGAGTGTCTTGGATTGCCGTGAACCCGCACAGCGTACTTGCGTACGATTTCAGCTGATGGATGCATCAATCCATTTGCTAAGGCGCCGTCCGTCGTGAAGATTAGCAAGCCTGTAGTTGAAAAATCGAGGCGCCCTACAGCAACCCAGCGGGCTCCTTTTAGTTGTGGAAGTGAATCAAACACCAGTTTCCGACCTTCAGGGTCATCGCGACTTGTAATTTCGTCACCGGGCTTGTGGTAAGCAATATGGCGGTGAGGCTGTGAATTCGAACTGACAGAAAGCAACTGGCCATCGAGCGTTATTTTCTCAGTTCCTTCTATGTGATCACCTATCATTGCAGTCTTACCGTCGACCAACAGACGTCCTTCCCGAACCCATGTCTCGATCTTGCGCCGCGAACCATGGCCAGTCGCAGCGAGTACTTTTTGAATTCGGTCAGGCAACTGGTTGGGGCCAATCAGATACAGTAAGTTCCTCGTCGTCCAAGACTGTGTCTGTAAATTGCTCTTCCACTTCTTCGGGATCGAGCGCTGGCAAATCAGTTTCGCCCTCGGCGTTCTCAGCGATCTCCGAATCGTTCTCGATCGCAGCTTCAATAACTTCCGAATCGGATTCGATTGCGACTGTATCAACTCCGGCTAGACCCACTATGTCACCTTGCCCCTCAACCTCAGGAAGGTTTAACTGAAGCCTGAGGCTCTCCCAATCAGAAAGGTCTGCAAGTGGTGGTAAATCATCGAGCCGCTTCAAGCTGAAATAGTCTAGAAAACCTTTCGTTGTTCCAAACATAGAGGGCCGGCCTGGAACATCTCGATGTCCCACCACTCTCACCCAATCACGCTCCAGTAACTGGCGAGTGATATTACTACTAACCGATACACCGCGAATTTCCTCTATCTCACCTCGCGTGATGGGTTGCCGGTAAGCGATTAATGCAAGTGTCTCAAACAAAGCTCGCGAGTATCGCGGTGGTCGTTCTTCCCACAACTTCTCCAAGCGACCCGCCATCGTTGATTTCACTTGCATTCGAAAACCGGATGCAACCTCGGAAATCACTATGCCGCGGTTTTCATACTCTTCGTTGAGCATTATAATCGCTTTTCTGATCTCGGATATCTCCGGCGTCATTCTACCGTCGAATAAGTTTTGAAGCTGACCAACAGAAAGCGGACGGCCTGCTGCCAATAGCGCTGCCTCTAGAAAATACTTGATTTCGTTTTCGTCCATTACTCTTCTTCGAAGGGGGTTAGGTCCTCGTCCGCCCCCTGCTCGTCATCGTCCACTAACCGCACCGAGGACGCCGCACGAATGTGCAGTGGTGCGTACTGCTCTGATTGAACAACTTCAATAACGGATTCTCGGAGCAGTTCCAAAATAGCAATGAAAGTCACGGCCACTCCCATGCGACCCTCTTCGGGGTCAAACAGGTTGGAGAAGCCAGTAAAGTCGTTCGCCTTCAGTCGAGTCAAGATTTCGCTCATGCGTTGGCGAACCGACAAAGGCTCACGTTGCATGTGAAGGTTTGTAAACATCTCCGCTCTTTGTAATACATCATGGAACGCCATCAGCAATTCCTTCATCGTTACGTCTGGCATTTTCGTCGTAACTTTTCGTTCCGGCGCATCTGCAGTAGCTACAAAGACGTCTCGCTCCATTCGCGGCAAATCACTAATATCTTCAGCTGCTTTCTTGTAGCGCTCATATTCTTGCAATCGGCGCACAAGCTCAGCACGCGGATCCGCCTCATCATCCTCTTCTTTTTCTGGTCGTGGCAGCAGCATTCGAGACTTAACCTCCGCCAGCATAGCCGCCATTAAAAGGTATTCACCGGCGAGCTCGAGCTGTAGCTCCTTCATTACATCAATGTATTGGACGTATTGTCTGGTGATTTCAGCGATCGGGATGTCAAGAACGTCAATATTTTGCCGCCGGATCAAATACAAAAGTAGGTCCAGTGGGCCCTCGAATGCCTCCAAGAACACCTGCAATGCATACGGTGGAATATATAGGTCCTGAGGTAACGTCGTAACCGGCTCACCATCTACGACAGCAAACGGCATCTCACCCTGAGCGGGAGACTGAGTCTCGCTCAGGGTGGGCCTTGGTGCGCCTTCAGTTGTCAGGACAGTTAATTCTGGTTTCATCTAAATTCCGGATAGTTACGCCACTAAGTCTGACGTATATCGGCGCATTCTAGCGTATATCATTGCGATCAGGTGAACTGGCTTACGTCCCCGCGTCCGACGCGTAAAACGTTAACCTCGCCACTGGATAGGTCCAGTACAGAGGTCGGCTCGAGACCCGCGGGGCCGCAGTCAATGATGGCCTCTATTTGATGACCAATCCGCTCCTCAATATCCAGTGGGTCGGTCAATGGCATTTCATCGCCGGGCAATGTGAGGGTCGAACTCATGATCGGCTCCTGTAATACATTCAGCATCGCTTGGACCAGCGGGTGATCCGGCACTCGAAGGCCAATGGTTCGACGTTTCGGATTCTGAAGCATTCTTGGCACTTCACGAGTTGCAAGTAATATGAAGGTATACGGTCCAGGCGTAAGCGACTTGATGAGACGATATGCCCAGTTATCAATTCTTGCGTATACGCTAATTTCGGACAAATCAGCACACACTAGAGTGAAGTTATGATTCTTGCCCATGCGGCGAATTTGGCGTATTCGATCGATCGCTTTCTTATCACCGATATGACAACCGAATGCATAGCTGGAGTCCGTTGGATATGCAATAAGGCCGCTACTTTTGATAATTCGCGCAACCATCGATACGCGATGGGGCTGCGGATCTATGGGATGCATTTCGATAAGTTTGGCCATGCACAAATTGTAAGTTAGCTAGAGCTTCGCGGATACCCCTCCAATACGCTATCATTCGCGACCAAATATCCATCTATGAGAACCGATGAGCCTACTTTTTGAATTCCTTCCATTGATATTATTTCTGGGCACTTTGTTCTGGAAGGGTATTTATCCCGCTGTCGCTGTTCTGATGATAGCGATGCCCATCGGGCTAGTAGTTAAATATCTTAGAGCCAAGACTCTAGACAAAATGTACTTCTGGTCGACAGTGCTTCTCTTAATTGCCGGCGCGCTAACCTTGTATTTCAGGAATCCACTGATACTGATGTGGAAACCAACGGTTTTTTATTGGGCCGTTGCAACCGTATTTCTTGGTAGCCGATTTATCAGTGACAAACCACTGGTGCAGCGATTCTTCGGATTGGTTGATGAGGTCAGTTTCGAGAAAATAACTCCTCGTCAATGGCAAAATCTAAACATCATTTGGGTGGTGTTTTTCATGTTCGTCGGATTCTTGAATATTTATGTCGCATATAACTACGAATTTGAAACCTGGGCCACATTCAAGGTATTTGGTCTTATGGCTTTGACATTCGTTTTCATGCTTGGACAGATGCTCTGGATCGCCAATCAGATCGGTGATGATGTGATCGAAGAAGCTGAGGAGGATATATAGTGTGGTATGCCATTATCAGCGAAGATCATGAGGGATCTTTGAATAAGAGATTAGCCGCTCGCCCAGAGCATGTCGCTCGATTGAAGGCAATGGTTGAACAGGGGCGCATGCTGATCGCGGGACCGCATCCTGCCATCGACTCATCCGATCCGGGGCCTGCAGGCTTTACGGGTAGTCTCGTGGTTGCTGACTTCGATTCACTTGAAGAAGCAAAAACCTGGGCTAATGCCGACCCGTACATCAATGCTGGCGTCTGCAAGACCGTGATGATTAAACCGTTCAACCTGGTGCTGCCGTGACCGCAGCGAGAACAATAAGTATTGAGGCGGCTTTAGTTACAGCCTTTTCACCCGACCACTTACTCGTCAAGGACCAAAGTCATTTACATGCTGGTCACGCCGGAGCGAAAGAAGGGCTCGGTCACTTTGAGGTAGTCATCGTCGCTGACGCTTTCCAGGGGCTTAGCAGAATTGAATGCCACAGACGTATCTACAATGCTCTAGGTCAATTAATGACAACCGATATCCACGCGCTGACCATACGGGCAAGTGCAAGAAAATTCGAACCCTCTTGAGTAGACGCTCCTTTAATCACTTCTGATTCGCAAAATTTCCACAAAGGACTCCACAATGACTTTACCTTCCAATCCTAACTTGTCCGGGCTCAGACTTTCCATAATTACCATGAGTTTCGTGTTGCTATTTTCGGCATCGATAGCGACAGCGCAAGAATCAAATTCAGACACAATCTTTGATGATGCAGTACTTGAGTTACTACTGGAATCACGCCTTCAAAAGCCCGCGGCCCAAGCATCCTCAGCAGAGCGAGTATCAGCCATTGAAGAGCTGACCAATATTTACCTGATCTCAAGTTTGCCGCGAGCGCTTGAACTGGGTGAAAGCTCAGCGATCAAAGTCCAACTCGACCTTCAGGAAAGAGCAATCTTGTTCAACGCATTCGCAAACGACTTCCTAATCAAGAATCAGCCAACTGAACAGGAAATCTTCAACGTCTACGAAGATCAAATTGCCCTAAAGCCGCCCAAAGAATTCCATGCTCACCATATTCTTGTTGATACTCAAAGCGAGGCATTGTCCTTAGTTGAACAACTGCAAAGCGGCGCAGACTTTATTGAATTGGCGAAAGAGAGATCGACTGGACCTTCAGCCCCATCAGGAGGTGATCTGGGATGGTTTACCGCACAAGCTATGGTTAAGCCGTTTTCAGACGCGGTAGCTGCGATGGAGGACGGTACATTTACGCCCGCTCCAGTGCAAACACAATTTGGCTGGCATGTGATTCTCCGCGAAGATTCTCGTGACAGCGCACCACCACCGCTTGAGAGCATTCGCGACGTCCTCGCGCAACGACTGGCGCAACAGAAATTTCATGATTTTATGATCGGCTTACGACCCTAGTATGTCGGGCTTGGGGAAAGGCCAAGTCATGATATGAAGCTCGCACAAAAGCCATATGCGTTAATTGAGAAGCCATGGGGAATAATAGTGCTGTAATTGTCATTATCCAGATATCAGTGATATCAATGCATGCTCATCCAAAATAACAACATCAATATCTTTTGCCTTCACTAGCTTGGATCCCGCTTTTTCGCCCGCAAGAAGATAGTCAGTTTTTTTCGATATACTTCCCATGACTTTCCCACCTGCATCTTGAATCATGTCCTTCGCGTCATCTCTCGTCAGCGTGGGTAGCGTGCCGGTGATAACAAACGTCATTCCCGCAAGCGGTCCGTCCCTACTGATTAACACCGGATCCATCTCCAGCCAATGAACTCCGTATTCCTTAAGTCGCTCTATTACCGAGAGATTATGCTCTTCGGTGAAGAATGCCCTTATGCGTGCCGCAACTACTGGCCCGACGTCAGGCACAAGCTGCAAGTCTTCCTCAGTAGCTAACTCTAGGTTAGTCAGCCTCCCATAGTATGCCGCGACGCTTGCCGCAGTTGTCTCACCCACCTCACGAATCCCCAATGCATACAACAATCGTGCAAATGTGGTTGATTTGCTACTCTTGATGGAGCTGATCAAATTATCTGCGGATTTTTCGCCCATACGATCCAACAAACTGAGTTCATCTTTCTTCAGTTGGAAGATATCAGCTGGGGTCTTGAGTCGGCCAGACGCGACCAGTTGCTCAATTAACTTTGAGCCAAGCCCCTCAATATCGAGCGCCCTTCTAGATACAAAATGCTTCAATGCCTCGGCTCGTTGGGCAGAACAGAATTGGCCACCAGTACATCGTGCGGCTGCCTCGCCTTTTACTCGCTCAATATGCGAGCCGCAGACCGGACACTCGACTGGCAACTGGACACATTGGGTACCTTTCGGCCTTCTGTCCAAAATCACACTAGCCACTTCTGGAATGACGTCCCCTGCTCTTCGAACGATAACCGTGTCTCCGACACGGACATCCTTTCGATGTAGTTCATCAATATTATGAAGTACCGCATTGCTCACGGTGACTCCACCAACAAAAACTGGCTTGAGCCTTGCAACTGGTGTAACCACGCCGGTTCGTCCCACTTGAAATTCAACGCCCTCCACCTTGGTCAATTCTTCCTGAGCTGGAAACTTGTGTGCTATTGCCCATCGGGGTGCTCGCGATACGAACCCAAGTTCCTGTTGCAATTCTAGACTGTCAACCTTGTACACAACACCATCGATCTCGTAACTAAGGCTCTCTCGACGTTCACCAATATTCTCGTAATACTCGAGACACCCTTCGATACCCATCACCACGCGTCGCTCAGGACAAACCTTAATTCCCCAGCCTTGAAGTAAATTAATGATCTCGCTGTGCCTCGCAGGGAGCTCACCACCGTCTGTAACGCCGACTGAATATGCATACATATCCAACGGACGCCCTGCAGTTAATCTCGGATCCAATTGCCGTAGGCTACCTGCTGCCGCATTGCGGGGATTGACGAGCGTCTTTTCGCCCGCGGCTCGTGCGGCTTCGTTGTACGCCTCAAACCCAGCTCTTGGCATGAAGACCTCACCACGTATTTCCAGTCGAGACGGGTAGTCGTCGCCAATCAGTTTGAGTGGAACAGCCTGGATGGTTCGAACGTTATGAGTTATATCTTCGCCGGTCATGCCGTCCCCGCGGGTTGCTCCGCGAACGAGCACGCCATCCGTATATAACAAACTAACTGCCACCCCATCCAGTTTCGGTTCGGCGGCATAAATTAGATCGCCACGCTCATCCAAGCCCAGTCGATCAGCGACTCGTCTATGGAATTCTTGCAGTTCATTTACACTGAACGCGTTTCCAAGCGACAGCATTGGCAGCTCATGTTGCGCCGTTCCAAATCCGGAAACCGCTGCATCGCCAACTCGCTGCGTAGGGGAGTCGGGGGAAACAAGATCGGGAAACTCGTATTCCAGTCTCTGGAGCTCAAACATTAAGCGATCGTATTCGGCATCTGGAATCTCCGGATCATCCAACGCATGATAGCGATGGTTGTGATGACGAATCTGATCTCGCAGCGACGCAGCTTTTTTTATGGTAGCAGCGGACACAGTCATGAGCCTGAATCCACGAAGGTCAGGCGACTAAATTGCTGTGTTGAAATTGAATTATTTCTTCTCGTAAATATCGCTCACGCTGAGTACTGAGTGTACTGCCTGATTCATCCAACAGCTCACCGTTTAACGACTGAGTGAGAATTCGAGCGGCAGCTAACATCATGTCGAAGGCTTCAATGCATTCAACCGGGCCGGGTAAAACTAAGAACAGACTGATGCCAGGAATTTCTTGGCCTTTGATATTTTGTAGATCAAAACTTCCCGGCTCTATAAGGCTCGCTGCACTAAAAATTGTCCTGCCCTCTTCATTGCCATCCAGACGATGAAATATTCCGAATTCTCCATGCTGTAGTCCGATGCCCCTCATACTCAGAACCAACTCATCACCCGCGAACGATGCCTGCTCATGAGCAACAATCCGGACAGTAACTATTTTCTGTGGGCTTTCTTGCTGTGTAGGTTCGTCATCAGGGTCCTCGACAGATGCATCATTGATATGATCTTCTGAATCTCGAGGCAGTTCATCGTCCTGCTCACTGCCGTCCAGGCTCGGCTCGACACGATCTGTCGACGCAGGTTTAGCGTCTGATGCTTTCTTTTCTTTTCGGCTATACAGATAGACACCGGCGATCGCCAAGAGTCCGAATATCAATAGTAGCCAACGCAGATCCTCCATTCTGAACTCACCTATGCGGACTAACTAGCCGCCATTTTCACAGCTGCATCGAGATCAACTGTTACCAGTCGCGACACACCAGGTTCTTGCATGGTTACACCCAACAATTGACGGGCCATTTCCATCGTAACCTTGTTATGCGTAATGAATACGAATTGTACTTTGTCAGACATCTCTTTAACGATATTGCAGAACCGCGTAACGTTTGCGTCATCCAATGGCGCATCAACCTCGTCGAGCATACAAAATGGTGCAGGATTTAATTCGAAAATCGCAAAGACCAGCGCCACAGCCGTCAGCGCCTTCTCTCCACCCGACAAGAGGTGAATCGTGCTATTGCGTTTACCTGGAGGTCTCGCCATAACGGTGATTCCCGTCGTCAGCAAATCATTTTCAGTAAGCTCAAGGTATGCATGGCCGCCGCCGAACAGTTTCGGAAACAGAACTTTGAATCCCGCATTTACATTGTCGAACGTCTCCTTAAATCGAGTTCGCGTTTCCCGGTCAATTTTTCGAATTGCTCCTTCCAGTATAGATAGTGAATCATTTAAATCGGCGAGTTGAAAATCGAGGTATTCCTTTCGCTCGGACTGCTCTTTAAATTCATCGATAGCAGCTAAATTGATCGGCCCGAGTCTGTCTATTCGTTTCCGGGCCTTCTCAAGCCTCTCTTCCCACGGCTCGACAGCTGCCGCATCGTCCATCTCTTCCAGAAGAGTGGCATACGCGAAGTCTGTTTGTGCGAGCTGCTCGATAAATCCCTCGCGCCGAACTTTCAGTTCCTGTACGGCTAATTCCGCCTCGCTTACCTTCGAACGAGATGCATCGACAGATTGATCAATTTGCATTCGAGACTGGTCAAGCTCACGTAACTCGTCTTCAACTTTCTCTACCATCTGACGAGTAGCGGCGAGTTCTGCCTCAACTGCAAGACGATTCTCCAGTAATACTGCCAGGTCATCCTTATTGCCTGCAAGCGGCGACTGGCTTATCTCGAGCTGACTGCGAATCTCAGTTTCACGAGTTTGAAATTGTGTTAGTTGTGACCTCATCCTCTCAAGGTTTAATGCAGCTAATTCCTTGCTTGTCCGGCGGCTCTCGAACTGAATGGCAATATTTTGAACGCTTTTCCGATCCTCATCTGCCTGCCCACGAACGCGCTGTATTTCCGAACGCAATTCTTCACGTCTGGACTCTTGATTCAGTTTCTCTGCTTCGAGTTGCCCCAACAGCGCAGCGGCCTGTCCTCGAACTTGCTGCGATTCCCGTAACTGCTCTTCGGCACTGATCGTTTCATCATCCAAAGCCTTCGACTCTTCCATGAGTGCGGATTTACGGGTAATTTCCTGATCTATTTTGTAGCGCGCGGACTCAAGCGAAGCTTTCACCTCGGAGTACTCGTTCAGTAGAGACGAAGCACCCTGCTGCAATGTTTCACGCTGCTCCTCAAGCTGGGTCAGGCGCGTCCGACCATCGTGCAATAACTTGCGGGTACTGTCGTATCGGACCTGCATTTCACGGATGTCTGATTTTAATCGACGAATCTCATGTTCGCGAGCCAAGACACCTGCCTTGCCTTCTTTCTCGCGTGAAACTCGTAACCAATTCTTACCAAGCCAGACGCCGTCTATGGTGATTACCGAAGCACCATCGGCGAGCGAGTCACGAATTCCGAGTGCCTGCCCAAGCGTCTCTGCGATCAATACATTCGACAATATATGGATAATCTCAGCTGGCGCACCCGTTGCCTTCTCAGCAAGAGTATTCGATGGCGCCGGCAATTCTTCATCTTTGGATTGCTCGCGCAGTACCGTCACATTGCCAGTTTTGAGTCTCGCGATCGTCTCCGTGACTGGCGTGATATCAGTAACGCAAACCGCTTGCAGATAATCACCCAAGACGGTCTCGATCGCCTTTTCCCAGCCACTATCGACATTCAATTTATGTGCAACTCGATGATTCTTGGCGAGACCGACGCCCGCCAACCAATTCTTGATACCTTCGTCACCCTCGCCTAGTGCCGCTTTTTGGAGCGCTTCCAGTGACGCAAACTTACCCCTAGCGTCTTGCATGGTGGAGTGGCGTTCGTCCACGAGTGATGTCAGCTTCCGATCCTGCTCACGCAACTTACGAATATTCTCAGCAGTATCGGTGAGATGGCGATCAAGCTCGTCGCGCGCCTGGCGCTTTCTGAATTCTTGCTCAGAAATAGCGTCATACTTCGCTTTAAGATCTTCTGGGCTTGCGTTTTCTTCGGACTCCGCAATTTTACGGCGGCGCTCAGAAAAACTCTGTAATCGAGATTCGATCTGTTCCGAGCGCGTAGTTTCAACGCTCTGCGCCTGCTGAGCATCGCTGTATTGCTTGGAGTGTATGTCCCACTGCTCTTGCCAATCAGATAGAGCGAATTCGGCTCGCTGAAGTGAGGCCATTGACGCTTGCTCGCGCTGGCGGGCTTGCTCTAAACCAGGAACGAGTTCGCACAGCGTCAATTCCAGCTGTTCGATTTCTGTTTGGTCCTGATCAATATGCCCCGCTATCTCTTTCGCGCCGGTTGTCGCCTGCTCCAGATCGCTCTGCTGCCGCTCACGCAGTTCGCGAGCGTGTTCGATCGACTGCTCAAGTCGCGCGATTTCCGAACCAACCTTGTAGTAGCAACCTTGAACGACATTGAATTCATCCGCTCTTTCCGTTTGGCGCACCCGGGTATCTTCGATCGCGACCTCGAGACTCCGCTGTTTGGCTATCGTAGCCTCGAGACTCGTCTTTTGTTCTGCCAATCGAGCACCTGCGGTGCCACCTTTATCTTCGAGATGCTTTGCGCGTAACGCCAGTAGCTCGGCAGCCGTGCGTCGCTCTTCGGCTTTATATCGGCCATATCGTTCCGCGGTCTTGGCCTGCCGGTCAAGATGTTTAATTTGCTTTTCAACTTCATCGAGCACATCGAGCAATCGATCCAGATTCTCTTTCGTCCGTTTGATGCGACTGGACGTCTCTTTCCGGCGTTCCTTGTACTTCGATATGCCCGCTGCTTCCTCGAGAAATACGCGCATTTCTTCCGGCTTAGCCTCAATCAATCGGGAAATCATCCCCTGTTCGATGATTGAGTAGCCTCGTGGACCGAGGCCTGTGCCGAGGAATATACCTGTAATGTCTTTGCGACGACATCGTGTGCCATTCAGATAGTAGCTAGATATCCCGTCACGACTGACTTCGCGCCGTATCGAAATTTCTGCATACTTCGCATATTGGCCCTCCAGCGTTGTTTCACTGTTGTCGAACAGTAACTCAACTGAGGCCGCACCGATTGGCTTACGCGTGCTTGATCCGTTAAAAATAACGTCAGTGATAGAGTCGCCACGCAGGCGGGTCGCTGAGCTTTCACCCATGACCCATCGCACAGCATCAATCACATTCGACTTGCCGCAACCATTGGGTCCGACAACGCCAACGAGGCTACTTGGAAATGAAATCGTTGTAGGATCGACGAAGGATTTGAAGCCAGCGAGCTTTATCTTACTTAATCGCATCAGTAGGTTAAGGCCGGTATACCGTCAAATTTGGTTAGTGTAATGGAATTCGCCCAATAAAACGATTGTCGCACGAAAAAGACAATTGACCGCCAAGCTCAATATTACCGCGGTCTGACGACTATTTTCATTGGCTCAAAAAGGCCTAAAAAAATAGGGCTTCCATGCAGCCTCAAGCAATGTATAATCCCGGCCTTTTCTGTCCCTGGCAGGAGCT
>Ga0055584_100001654_pt1 | contig 21801 bp, 26 predicted proteins | sample OSDHelmetaG_FD_58716 | JGI IMG/M metagenome (GOLD analysis project Ga0055584, IMG submission 58716) | Pelagic marine sediment microbial communities from the LTER site Helgoland, North Sea, for post-phytoplankton bloom and carbon turnover... | ecosystem: Environmental > Aquatic > Marine >...
AACACCATGCCGCCGATCGCCGAAATAGAACCCACAATAAATGCAAATTTGGTCTTCATCGTATTTTGTCTCCCGTATATTTGGCTAACGTCAAAGGTCTGGCACCGGCTACCGGCGGCGCCCCTTCGACTGCGGGTTAAGGGTGGTAACCACGGTGATCATTTCGACTCGGAGCGGGTAGCCGGTTGTCCAGCACCGTTTTGTTCGCTGCTTGTTTTAGTTGGATTTGCGAGCCATGCGTCAAGATCAAATGGTTCGAAGTCTGCCTCTCGGAATGAATCGACCTTGGGGATCCACTGCCTCTCTACAAAGTCCGAATGGATGGTGTGATTAGAATAGAACTCGTAAGAGCCCTGATCTTCGAATTCCATCGAGAATGAATGGGTGAAGGGATTCTTGTCGCTTACCTGCAGGTGAGCCTTGAAATTCTTGGTGCCGTGGATGCTCGCCAATAATTTGGCTTCATCGAAGAATTCTTTGATGTCCGCAGGGTTAAGCCCCTCCTTGAGTTTGAACTGAACAGTGTGAGTGATCATATTCTTCTGAGTGTGTTTTCTCTTAGCGAACAAGTTATTGGGTAGTTTCTCGATATACTTGAGGTTACTTGGTATCGAGCTGTCAATACTGGCGTTTTTTCTTCTCGTGTTCCTAAATATCCTGAAGAACAGAGGTTTCTCTGAATTGTCTGGTGGACGTTCTTTTTTTTCAGTTGGAGACCCCGGAAGCCATAGGGGGAATCTCCCTCAGTTTCTTCGACGTGACAATTCGATCTGTGACCGTGCTTGGAAAGGGGTGATTTCGTGTGGGTGGTGGTAAAGGATTGGGGAAGGGCGTCAGCCCGATGGAATCACACTCATGGTTGGGGATCTGCTCGCTCATAGTTCGACAGGCTCACCACAAACGTCTCGCTGCTACATTGGAGTCAATGGACGTCGTCAATTGGTGCCGATGCAGATCAATTCTTTCAAGGTGCGGGCGTAGATGCGGCCGTTGGCGTACGCGAGGCTGGAAAGGGTCCAGGTTTCAGTGGCGGGGCCGAGATCGCTGATGGAGAGGAGGGCTTTTTCATCGAGCTTCTCGGCGTTCCAATCGAGAACGTAGACCATGCCGATCATGGTGGGGAAATAGAGTTGGTCACCGATGACGATGCCCGGTGCGGCGGAGACATGGCCCCAGCCGTTGCCGGCGTTGCGTTTGTCGTTGGTGGCGACGAAGCCGTCGGCGTTCTTCATGTCGTTCTTCATGGCGGTGTCCCAGAGCACTTCGTCCTTCTGTCCGGGGCGGCGAACGATCTGGACGGGAACCTGCAGGTATTCGACTTCACCGGTGTCGAGGTTGACGCGGCCGATCATGAAGGCGTCATTCGCTCGGAAGTAATTGTAGCGGCCAGCGAGGATGTTGGTGTTCTTGGTCAGGGGGCGTTTGAACTTGGAAAGCTTGGCGTTTTTCTTGGTCAAGTATTTGCCATCTTCATGACTGGTGATGGTGACACCTTCGACCAGCGAGGTGCGCCGGACGACTTTGCCGGTTTTGATATCGATGGTGAGGTGTTCGTTCTTGGCGAAGCCGTAGGCGTGTTTGCCGTCCCCGGTGGCGTTCTGGGCGGACGGATAGCCCGGGATCGCGGCGTCCCAAATGGTAGATCCGTCAGCTGCATTCACGAGTGAAAGGCCGAAGGGTTCCTCAGGTGGTTGGTGACCGCCACCGCGACCGGTCAGGATGGCGGATGTGCCGTCGTCAGTTTTCCCGATCAAGGAGGTCTGGTGAATGGAAGTGCCGGTCTTGGCAATCCACCGGCGCTCACCGGTCTTCAGGTCGAAGGCTTGCAGGTGGGTCCAATACTTGCGGTCACGGCCAAGCTTCTTGGCGCCGGCCTTGGTGGTGTGGAAAGGCTTCAGGTCGCGATTGGGATATTGGACCGTGATGACATTGCCGGCGTGGAGAATGGGTTCATGCAATCGTGCGTGGTGTCGGCCGAAGGGGACCCAGTCGTAGGACCATTGCTCGTCACCCTTGAAGTCGAAAACCCGGATCCCACCACCCACGTTCACGAAGCAGACCTGTTTGCCGTCAGCGACGGGTGAGGCGGCGGTGTTGTCGCTGAAGAGGCTGGAGAGATCGGTGTTGCGGACTCCGGGGATTACCCGGCGCCAGAGTTCCTTGCCGGTGTCGGCGGCGAAGCAGATTCCCACGATGTTGGAGCCGTATGGGGAGTCTCCGGTGATCGGTTCGTGGCTGGTGACGAAGACTCGGCCTTTTGAAACAATCGGTGTGCCTTGCCCCGTGTTGGGCAGCTTGGCCCGCCAGACAATGTTGCGGTTGTGGGTGACGCTGAATTCAGCAGTCGCCTTCCCCACAGTCTGAAAGTTTCCCGCAGGGCCTGCAGCTTGCGGCCAATCTTCGGCATCGGCAAGAACACATGGCCCCATGCCCAACGCCAAGATCAGGAAAGAAATGTAGTCAGGGCGGATTCGTATTCTGATGCGCATGCGCGTAGGATAGAGCTCACGTTGAATTCTGGAAAGCCAAGCTCGCCACATGAGAAAGAGTCACTAATCCGTGACTGTAGTGGTGCGTCGTCTCTTACTCGGTTGCTCTTCGTTCTCCTGCTCAACTGGGCGGCAGAGTCCGCGTATTCGCACCCGGCCATCAGCTTCACTGCAAACATGAACGGCGGGCAGGTGGCGGCACCTTTTGGGAACGAGGGAAGTCCGACCCAATCCACCCGCAGCGCGACGGCCACCCTGCTGTACAATCCCAATGCCGCAGAGGGCGGATTGTTTCTTTCATACAGCATGCAATTCAACGGATTGGATCTGGATGGGCTGCGGACGCCGAATGATCCGCTGGACGATGTGATCGGAATCCAGATTCGGTCAGGCGGTCAGGGCACCAAAGGCCCGCACGTGCTGAATGTGTTCGGGCAGGTGAACGGTGCGATACGCCAGGATGATGCGAGCCTGAGTCTGGATGTGACCAATTCGTTCCTGCTGGGCTCCTGGGATGATGCGGACGAAAACCTCACAGGCATAGGTGGCACGCGCCAAGCCGCGGACTCGATCAAACTGTCAGCGGCATTGGACGACCTTTTGAATGACGGTCTCTACATCCACGTGGCGACCCGGGCCTATCCGAATGGCGAATTGCGCGGGCAGATTCTGAATCGGCCGCCGTTGGTGATTCCCTTGCGACTCGCAAACGGTTCACTGCAACTCACCATCGATCACAAGTCGCTGCGTGAATATCGGATCGAGACTTCGAGCAATCTAACCGACTGGACTTCGCTCACCAATCTCTACGCGCTGCAGAACGTCGTTCGAATGGTGGATTTCAACGCGGCAACCGAGCAACATGGATTCTACCGAATCAGTCAGTTGGTGATCCTGCCGCTTCACATCGTCAGCCAACCGGCGGCCCAGTCAGTCAGCGTCGGCCAGACGTTGAACCTGAACTTCGAGGTCAGCGGTTCCGGACTGATCGCATATCAGTGGTTGCGCAATGAAATCCCGCTCCTCGGCAGCACCAATGCCACCTTGAAGATCTCTTCGATCTCAGCATCCGAGGCAGGGACTTACAAAGCGGTGGCGAACAATCCCGCCGGTCAGGCCATCAGCACAGACATCGTCATCACCGTGAATCCGTAGCTTGAAATTCGATTGCGTCACAATCGATTGAATGGGAGAAACACGGTCGCCATGTTGAGGAGAATCTGCCTGACTATCCTGTTCGTCCTAGCTTGCGCCACCGCGCTCGACGCGGCGCAGTTTGGGGCCTCCTTGGATCCGGCGAGTGTCGTGGTGGCGAGCGGTTCAAACCCGGTGGGAGTGAGTTCCTTCACCGGAACTGCCACTGCGGACTATCAGGATTCCACAACGGAAGGTCCCCTGCTCTTCTACACCATCTCGCTGCCCGGCATGGATCTGGATGGCAATCTGACACCGGGCAATTTCAGCGATGATGTGACGGCGATCCACGTTCACTTCGGAGCGGCGGGAGCCAATGGTCCGCATGCATTGAATCTGTTTGGACTCTCGGCCGGACAGATTCGGAACGACGACGCGGACATGACCTTCAATGCGGCCAACTCGACCGTTTCCGGGCGTTGGAACAACAGCGATGAAATGTTCACCGGCGCGGGTGGCAGCCGACAGCCCTTTGACTCGGTGGGATTTTCCGGGGCGAAGAATGCGCTATTCGACGGTGAACTCTATCTGCAGGTCCACACCCTGGATTTCCCCAACGGCGAATTGCGCGGACAGTTTGTGCCGGTGCCCGAACCATCCGCGATACTTCTGCTCGGGTCGGGATTGGGAGCAGTGCTTTGCCGCCGCCTTACTCGACGGGCTTGATTTCGTAGCGACGGACAACCGGCTGATTCAGCTGGTAAATGCGATCTTCGTAGTCCGCCTTCAACTTCAGCAATCGGGCTACCTCGGCTTCAAACTTGGCGTAGAATTCCTGGTATGCCTGCGGGTCCTTGTTCTGCAAATCCTGTCCGCGAACCCGCTTGCGCTTGGACCATTGTCCGCGGAGTGGACGAATAGCCTGTTCGTTGCGTTCCTTGTTGAGCAGGGCAACATTCAATGCCTGCTGATACTGCGGCGTCTTGGAATTGCTCTGGAGTTCCACCTTCGATCCGAGTTGAGCGTGCGTATACGTGCCGACGTCTTGGCCATCGATGCTCAGCACATACTTGCCCGCTTTGAGTCCCCGGACAGTCACACGCTCATTGCTCATTTTATGGCCGGCCTTGGTGATCTCGTAGCCGATCGCGGCTTCCGGCGGGAGCACCCACGGCAATGCCGGTGCTTTGAAGGAAAAACTCACACCGTTCTCAGCGCCTTCGATGTCCGTTACGTTGCCGGTGCCCCCACCAACGCGCCAACGAGTGCCCGCCCGCGTCGCGGTGACACCACTGACCTTGCGTTCGGAGTTCAACTGCTCGAGCAGTTCGAAAGCCATGATGGCCTGGCCATTGGCGTCCGGATGAACCGCATCAGGAATGACCGTGAAGTCAGGTTTTTCCAATCGCTGTTGGGTGGAGTGCCGATTGAGCGGCCCCAGCAGATCGACATAGCCGAGGCCGCGCGCGATGGCGAAGTCACGAATCCAGGTGCCGTAGAACGCGAGCACCGCGTTGTAGTACGTGGTTGCCTGTTTCACCTGCTCCTGGTTCTTCAACCAGCGCGGAGGTTTGACGCTGGCGACCCGGGAGTCATACATGGTCGGCCCCATGAAGATCGCAGTGGCACCGAGCTTGGTCATGCGTTGCGCGAGCTGAGTCATGTCCTTTTCGTAGGTCGCGAAGATGTCATGATTGAAGTGCTGGTATGTGCCGTCATTCATACCCAGCAGGATCGTGATGTATTTCGGATTGAAACGGGCGACGTCCTCGTCGAAACGATCGAGCGCGTGGAAAGCCTTGTCCCCGCTCACGCCGGCGTTGTGGAAATGTATGCGCCGATCCGGATAGCGGGTGTAGAAATAGTCCTCCACGTATTGGGTGTAGAGAACCTGGTGCGTGATGCTGTCCCCCAGAAACACAAACGTGTCCCCGTCATTCAGTTCAATGGAGGTGACCGGCTTCTTGAAGTCCGCACCGTGGGCGGAAATCAGCAGGGAGACTGCGAAGGTCGTCGCGAGCAGGCGATTGATCATGCCGCTTGGTAAACGGACGGCGGCGGTTCGCCAAGTCAGTTCTCAGTTTGCCTTCACGACAATTGCAACAAGACCAATGATGAAGAACAAGGCAGTGGCAAGAGTCGCGTTGAAGATCGCTTTGAGCATCCGATTCTTGCTCACGCGATAGACGTAAAACAGCACGTAGAAAGGAATGAACAAACTCAGGAGACCTTTTTTGGTGGAATGGCCAAATGCGTCAACCAGCGCCCAAATGGAACTGACCGGACCAAGAACGAGGTAAAAATAGAATCCGAGAAAGGCGAAAGTCGCTGCCGAAAGGAAACTGAAGCCCAGCAACAATGCGCCGATACCGGTGAGGATGTAGAACACCAACTGTGGCGTCTTGTTCGAACCGGCAGATCCGCTGGCCTTCGGCATCACGGGTTTGCGTCCTTTGCCTGGTGGAGGGGGCGGAGGCGGTTTCGCGCCGTCTGCGGGCTTCGCAAGTCTTGCCGGTCGGGCCGGCGTGTCATCCACTTCGCCGGTTTCGATATTGAAACCGCACATCGTGCAAACCTTGGCGTCGGACGACATGGCACCGCCGCACTGCGGACAATCCTTGTGTTCTTCAGCCGCCGGCGGAGCCGTGAGCGAGGGCTCGGCACCGGGCAACGAACCGGGAGGCATGGTCTGTGGCCCGCCTCCGGGCGGACTGGTCGCCGGACCCGGTGTCGCCGGAACTGCCGCGGCGGCGGATCCGGGCGGAAGAGACTTCGGACCGGTTGCCGGAGCTGCACGAACTGCAGCCGGGGTCACCGCCTTCGGTTGGGCCGCAGCGGGTTGCACCGCCGCAGGCTTGACCGGTTTGGGCACGCCGGGAGTCGCCGGACTGGCGGCACCTTTGGGGTTCGGCACGACCATTCTCGCCGAACATCCTGGGCAACTGATCTCTGCGCCGACGTAGCTTTCGTGCAGCGCGAGCTTGGACTTGCAGCCGCCGCACATGAATTTGATCTCCCCGGGAGGCGAAGGGATCTTGAACTTCTGGTTGCAGTCGGGACATTCCGTTGCCACGCCGACATACTCCAGCCCCACCTTCATGTGGCGCTGGCAACCAGGGCATGCAAATTTGACGTCGGACATGGTCGGCGGTTCGGGCTGGCGGAGGTTTGGGGAATCACAGATGGGATTCAAGGCGGAATGAGCCCAAAAAGCGCTTCCGGCTCGACATTTCTCAGAATCCTCACTCTCAATCTGAAATGCATGATGTGCTGTTTGAAGCCTTGGGAGCCAAGGTCACGGCGTGGAAATTGATTGGCTACACCGGGGTCTTCCTCTTTGCCAGCCGCTGGTTCATCCAGATGGCCGCCTCGCGCAAGGCCGGCCGGCCAGTGATGCCCCGACTGTTCTGGGTGATGAGCGCGGTGGGCAGTCTCTTCCTCCTGTCCTACTTCATTTTCGGAAAAAACGACTCCGTGGGGATTCTTGCGAACCTGTTCCCGGCCTCGGTGGCCTGCTACAACCTCTACTTGGATATTTCCCACCACAAACAGTCGGCCGCTCCGACTGAAAGCGACGGTGAATGATTTTCATCGATGGACCCGGGTTCTTACTTGAACGCCGAGACGAGCCATCGTTAGAGTTTCGCAACACCCACCAGCGGTCGTTTGCCGCGGGCTTTGTTGAACCGATCAATCCGATAATCGACGCCTCATGAAAGTTTTCAGCGGCACTTCCAACGAACCCCTCGCGCAAAAGATTTGCGATTACGTGGGCATCCCTCTCGGCAACTGCACCGTCGAAGCCTTCCCCGACGGCGAAACATTCGCCAAGATCAACGAAAACGTCCGCGGCGAGGACATTTACATCGTGCAGTCATCCTGTCCGCCCACGAACCACCACCTGATGGAGCTGTTCATCATGATGGACGCGTTTCGACGGGCGAGTGCGAGCCGGATCACGGCCGTCATGCCTTTTTACGGATACGCGCGCCAGGACCGCAAAGATCAGCCGCGCGTGCCGATTACAGCGAAGTTGGTGGCCAATCTTCTGGTGGCTTCGGGTGCGACCCGGGTCCTGACCCTCGACCTGCATGCGCAGCAGATTCAGGGCTTTTTCGATATTCCGGTGGATCATCTCTATGCCTCGCCGGTGACTTTCAAATATCTGAAGGAGAAAGCTATTCCGGATCTTGTGGTGGTCAGCCCCGATGTCGGCGGGCTCAAGATGGCCAATGCTTACGCGAACATGCTCGGCGCGGATCTTGCGATTGTCGCCAAGCGCCGCAAGAGCGCCACCGAAGTGGAAGCGGACGCAGTCATTGGTGAGATCGAGGGCAAAAACGCCCTGATCGTGGATGATTTGACTGAGACTGCCGGAACGGTGGTTCAAGCCGCCACAATTCTGAAAGACGGTGGCGCCAAGAAGATTTACGCCTGCATTTCACACGCCTTGCTCAATGACCTCGGCGTTGAGCGTCTTCAAAAATCTTGTCTTGACGAACTGATAACGACTGATACGGTCCCGCGCCCCGTCATTGATGGTATTGAGATTACGACTCTTTCGGTGGCGGGACTGCTTGGTGAGGCCATCAAGCGCATACACAACAATTCATCCGTGAATTCGTTGTTTGAATTTAAGGGCGGGCGAACAAGCTGAGGCACGGTGCCGACGCTGGTTGCCCGAAGTAGAATTACAAGATGCAATCAGTATCATTATCTGCCGAAACTCGTACCGCCACCAGGCGGGCCGCCGTCAAACAACTTCGTGCCTCCGGCAAGATTCCTGCCGTTATCTACGGTAAGATTGCCGCCCCTCAGGCCCTCTCGGTGGACGACAAGACCTTCACCGACATGCTCAAGCATCACGCTTCCGAGCATCTGTTGATTGACCTGAACGTGGATGGCGACGATCGCCCCAAGCGTCTCGCTCTCCTTCAGGAAATCCAACATCACCCTCTCAGTCGCGCCGTATTGCATGCCGATTTCCACGAAATCGCCGCGGACGACAAGGTCACCATCACCGTTCCGGTTGAAAGCACCGGTGAACCCGTGGGTGTGAAAGTGAGTGGCGGTCTTTTGGAACACGTATTGAAACACGTGAAGATCCGCGGCTTGGCCGCAGCCATTCCCGAAGTCTACGAAGTGGACGTGGCCGATTTGGACGTGGGACAGACTTTGCACATTGGCGAGCTAGTGGCCCCGGAAGGCTGTGAAATCGTCGGCAACAACTCCAACCCCGTCTTCACCGTCGCTGGCAAGCGTGGCGGCGAAGAGGAAGCTGAAGGTGCCGCTGAAGGTGCCGCCGCCGAGGCTCCCAAGGAAGCGGAGGCGAAGTAAGTTTCTCTTGGGCGGTGAATTGAACCGCCGATCCGTCCCGCAAGGTGGCCGCCATGTCCGATTCCGCGAACATCTTTTTGATCGTCGGTTTGGGCAATCCGGGACGGGAATACGAACGGACGCGGCACAATGCCGGCTTTATGCTGGTCGACCGGTTGGCCGAAGAATGGCGCGCCGGTTGGAACGGTGAAAAGAAGTTCAAGGCCGAGACGGCCAAGGCGTCACCCGCCGGCAAACGGGTGATTCTGGTGAAACCCCAGACGTTTATGAACTTGAGCGGCGAAGCGACGGGGCCGCTGAAGAATTTTTATCGGGTGCCGCCGGTCAATGTGCTGGTGGCAGTGGACGATGCCAACCTGCCCTTGGGCACGGTGCGGTTGAGACCCGATGGCAGCCCCGGCGGCCATCACGGTCTGGAATCCGTTGAGCAGGTGCTCGGCACCCGGGCTTGGCCGCGATTGAAGCTGGGTATTGGGCGCAATTCGCCGGAACAGCGGGAAATATCGGGCCACGTGCTCGGTCGGTTTGCCGCCGACGAGATGACAATTTTCGAGCAGGTGCTCGGGCATGCGACCAAACAGGTCACTTGCTGGTTGAATGATGGGGCCGAAAAGGCCATGAACCGATTTAACGGTCCGACACCGGGCCAAACAGAAGACAAATAATGAAACGCTACGAAGGTTTGTTCATCCTGAACACTGCGGGACAGGAAGACACGATTCAGGAGCTCGTTGATAAGCTCAGCGCCGACATCACCGAAGTCGGCGGCAAGGTCGAGGCCGTCCAGAAAATGGACAAGCGCCAATTCGTCCGGGTCGCCAACAAGAAGCACCAAGATGGCTTCTACGTAAACGTGATCTTTGAAGGCGAAAGCAACATCAACAAGGCTCTGCAAGAAAAGTACATCCTGGACACCACGGTGTTTCGCATGCTCATCACGCATGCGCCGGACGCACCGACCGAAGCGGCAGCTTGACGCCCGGAGCGTCGGCCCGTTGAATAACCGGATCGCAGGAGGATCATCTCGATTCGCCACAACCGGATTCAACCCGCAACGAAAGAAAATAAATGGCCAGTTTTAACAAAGTCATCCTCATGGGCAACCTGACCCGCGACCCCGAGTTGCGGTACACGCCCAAAGGCACGCCGATCGCCAAGGTCGGTCTTGCCGTAAATCGCGTTTGGCGCACCGAAGCCGGTGAGCAGCGCGAAGAAGTGACATTTGTTGATGTCGACATCTTCGGCCGCACCGCCGAGAACGTCGGCCAATACATGCGCAAAGGCCGCCCGCTTCTCGTGGAAGGCCGCCTCAAACTCGACCAGTGGGATGACAAGAACACCGGTCAGAAGCGCAGTCGCCTCGGCGTCGTAGCCGAGAGCGTTCAATTTCTCGGTGGCCGCGATGATCGCCCCGCTGGTGGTGGTGGCGGAAACTACGACCAAGGCAATACCGGTGGCGGTGGTGGCAACAATTACCAACAAGGTGGCGGCGGCGGTGGTGGCGGTGGCTACCAACAGCCAGCTCCACCCAGTTCCCCCCGTCCGGCACCGGCTCCGTATGACGACGGCCCGCCGCCCGATGACGACGTTCCTTTTTGATCAATTAACGAAAGCAGCAACATGGCAAAGACAGAAGTAATCCTCCTCAAACCCGTCGAGCACCTCGGCTCCGAGTCCGATCAGGTCAACGTGGCCGCCGGTTACGCCCGCAACTATCTGATCCCCGAAGGCCTCGCCATTCCGGTGACCGCCGCCAACAAGCGTCGCCTTGATGCCTTGGCCAAGCGCCGTGATGCCCGTGAAGCCTACGAGCTCCAACACGCCAAGGATCTTGAGGCCAGCTTCAAGTCCCTCAAACTCTACCTCAACGTACGCACGGGCGACGAAGGCAAGCTCTTTGGTGCGATCACCAATTCCCAGATTTCCGACGAACTCAAGAAGCAGTTCGATATCGACATCGAGCGCCGCAAGATCGACGTCAAGGAGCCCATCAAACTCATGGGCGATTACCACATCCCCATCAACCTCCACGCTGACGTCCACGCCGACCTCAACGTCATCGTCAAGAGCACCAACCCGAACGCCAAACTTCCCGAACCGAAGAAGGATCAGTAAGCGGCGGACGAAGCCAAAAACTAGGCTCAATCAAATTGCCCTTACGAAAGGCGGACCTGAAGGTCCGCCTTTTTTTGGGTACATGCCCGAATGAAATAGACCTGCAGCAGCCTCTTTTCTTCCGAGCCGTGACGAAATTTGTTTCAGTCCCGGCCGCTTTGGATCGCCTGATCTTGCTTGATCATCTGACGATAGGCTTCCTGTAGACGCCGAGTCACCGGTCCAGGCTGACCGTCACCGATGATGTGACCGTCGATCTGGGTGATCGGCATGATTTCAGCAGTCGTACTCATCAGCACCGCCTCCTGCAGGCTATCCACAATCTCCGCAGGCACGGCGTGCTGCGACACTTTGATGCCGAGATTTCCGCACAACTCCAAGGTCAACTCCCGCGTCACGCTGGGCAGGATCAGGTTACTGAGCGGAGCGGTGACGAATTCATTTTCGTAGACCGCACCAAACGCGGCGGAAGAACATTCCGTGATGTTGCCATCCCGCACCAGTACGGCTTCGAATGCCCGGGCATCCACCGCCGCCTCCTTGGCCAGAATATTTGGCAACAGGGAGACTGACTTGATGTCACAGCGCAACCAACGCTCATCAGGAACGGTCACTGTCCGGCAGCCGCTTGCCTGCAATTCAGTGGGTGGATCATATGATCGGGCAACGGCGTAGACCGTGGGCTCGACATCCTTGGGGAAGGCATGAGCACGCGGCGCGGCTCCACGGGTGAGCTGGAGGTAAATGATAGCATGCTTGTCGACCAAGTTATTGCGCTCCAACAGTTGCCGGCAGATCGCCCCAAAGTCCACATCTCCCAATCCCTTGATACGGATCTCATGCAGGCTGCGCTTCAGACGGCGCCAATGCAGATCCTCGCGTAGCAACATGCCGCCGTAGGAATACAGCACTTCATACACCCCGTCGGCGAACAGGAATCCACGATCATCCGGCGACAGGCTCGCCTCTTCCTTGGGCAAATAACTGCCGTTCAAATATACAATCATCAGTCAATCGGAGCCGGCCGTCGGTCAGGGCGCGTTGGTCGTCGGGATACTGCCGGCTGGTTCGAAACATAGCACCCGCCCAGCAAAGCGGACCAGTCCCACCTATTCACATTGAGCAATCTTCAAGTGGGCGAATTAATTCGTTGAGGCGGGGTGCATCTGTTTCTACAAACCACCCATGCGAATTCTCCTCTGCGTGCTGATTATGCTCGGCCATACCTCAGTCATTCAGGCGGACGAGGCGATGGATGCATTGGTGGGCGTGTTGAAGGAGAACACCGATCCACAGTTTGATCTCGATATCCTGCGCGGACTGCGCGACAGCCTCGAAGGCACGGGCAAGACCGACACCCCAGGAGACTGGTCCGCCGTCGAGCAGCGCCTGAAGAAGAGTCCTAATTCAGAAGTGCGGGAACTTGCCCGCTTGCTGTCATTGAAATTCGGCAGTGCTTCCGCGTTGGACGCCTACCGCAAACAACTCGCCAACCTGAAGGCTCCGATTGGGCTGCGATTGAAGGCCATACGATCACTCGCTGATGCCAAGGATACAGAACTGGTCGACCTGGCGATGCCCCTCGTTGCCCACGCCCAACTTGGTGCCGCCGCCATCGCTTCGCTGGGCCGCTTCGAGGACACCCGAATCGCCAACCGACTGCTAAAGGCCTACCCGTCGCTCCCCTCGCTTGAACATCGCCGCGCCACGCTGAGCACCTTGGTGTCGCGCGTGAATTCAGCACGCGCCTTGCTGGCCGCAGTTTCGGCAGAACGAGTTCCCGCCAATCATCTGACCGCGGATATCGTGCGCCGACTCCGGCGCTTTCAGCAAAATGACATCAATGCCGCCGTCACCAAGATCTGGGGACTCGTTCGCGACAGCCCCACCGAGAAGAAAGCGGAGATTGCACGCTACAAGAAGCTGCTTTCAGCGAAGCCCAAATCAGCCGTCAATCTGGCCGCCGGTCGCAAGCTCTTCAACGTGATCTGCGGCCAATGCCACACGATGTTCGGCGTGGGCGGCAAGGTTGGTCCGGATATCACCGGTGCCAACCGCTCCGATCTGGACTATATCCTCCACAATATCCTCGATCCCAATGCGGAGATTCCCAACGACTACCGGACGACGAACATCGACACCGAAGACGACCGCGCTCTTACCGGTATCGTCACCCGCGAAGATGCCAACACCGTCACTTTGGCGACGCCGGCCGAGGTGTTGACTCTGGCAAAAAAAGACATCGCCTATCGCAAGCTGAGCGAACTCTCCATGATGCCCGAAGGGTTGATGCAACCGCTCAACAGCCAACAGGTACGCGAACTGGTCGCCTACCTGCAAAGTCCGGTCCAGGTTCCAGTCGCGAAATAGTTGTCTGAATACCAGCCAACGACTGGCGGAGGATCTTATTCCACGCCTTTGCGAAGAACTTTGACCGCTTCAGGCTGCTTGTAGTGACGTTTCAGGCCTTCCTCACGCAGAAGACCAGCGGAGACCCGCTCCACGAATTCGGGAAAGTTCCGTTCCGCACCCTTGCGCAAGGCATTCTGTCCCGCTTTCGTTTCCCAAAACTCGGCCTGCAACTTCTCGATGGCACGCCCCGCTTCGTCGTTTGAAAGATCTTCGCGCTTGGCCATAAACCAGACGTTCTCCGGATCACCTGAAAGTGCGACCGGGAAGGCGATGAACTTGGGTTTGAATTCTTCCGCATCCGGGTCATCGAGAGCCGGCGCTTCCGGATCGACTTTCATCTCTCCGTAATATTGGGAGCCGTCCGGCAGATTCACCTCCACCGCCATGACCTCGTCCGCATTCAATGGTTTCACCATCACGTCGCCTTCATTGAAGGTGTCACCCATGATCTTCTCGACGTCTTTCACCGTCTTGGCCTGCAGGTTGGGAACCGCTGTTTTGGTGCAGAACTTCTGAAACTCCTTCTCCCGTTCCTTGGCGCGCAATTCCTGCTCTACGGCCCGGAGAATTCGGCCGGCGAGTTTTGCGTCCTTGGTGGTCTTCGGCAGCACGTCCTGCAGGACATTGAGCAACGGATTATCCGATTTCTTGGCGTTCTTTTTCTTCATCTCAAATTCGAGGGCGGCAAGTTCTGCCAAAAGAACAAACGAAGACCAAGCACCAACCTGCGCTGGTGGAAGATTTATGATCGGGAAGCCAACGACAGAAGGAGACGGCTCCTACTCCTCATCCAGAAACACCAGTTTCACAACACTCTCCTTGCGAGATCCTTCGGTGAAATCGTCCATCAGATTGGAGTTTGCCTCCGCCGTGGGCACTGCTGATTTTCCGCAATCCTCCTTGGGCTCGCCGCCCAACGCGTCGCGGAGGGCGTTCTCAACCAGTGCGGTGCAATGAACTTTCGTCGGCGGCAACGCCCCCAAGTCCGCAGCCAATTCTTCACCGGACATGTCCATCGCCTCTTCGGCGGTCTTGCCCTTGATCATCTCCATCGCAAGGCTGGCAGCAGCAATGGCGGTTTCGCAGCCGAAGGATTGGAAGGTAGCCTTGTCGATGATCTTCTTGCCGGCGTCTTCCTTGTATTTCACCCAGACGCGGAGCATGTCACCGCAATTGGCGCTGCCCATCGTTCCAACCGAATCGGCGTCGGCCATCTCGCCCATGTTCTTCGGATCGCGGATGGCCTCTTCGACCTTCTTTTGAAATTCGTCGTTCATGCCTCTTCCAGTTTGTATCGCCGCATCTTTGTGTCCACTTGCTGGGCCCAGGCGTCAATCCCGCCACGCAGGAACTTGGCGTTGGTAAATCCGTGCCCGACAAAATAAGCGGCAGCGTCGATGCTTTGATTTCCCGAATGATCGCAGAACACAAGCAGATCTTCCTTTGACGCTTTCGACATCAGCGCCTGAACCAACTCCTGATTCACAAACTCCGCGCCATCGATCCGGACGGCGTCAAATTCTTCGCGCGTCCGGACATCCAACACCCGGGCATTCTCCAGATCGACTTCCTTCGGCCGTATCTCCATCGACTTGTCGAAGTCGTGGCCGGCTTTGATCTCGGAAACGACTTCGTCCACCGCCAAGCCGCCATTGCGTTCGCAAAGTTGTTCCAGCGTCTCCGTTGGCTGGAAGCCGCAGCTTTGACAACCACCAATATGGTATTTCCGAAACAAGGCCCGGCGAGCACCTGGATAGGTTTCAATTACCGCCGCCATCGTTGAACCGCTGCCAATTTCGTTCTCGTCCGCCATAGTCTACTTCTTTCCGGCAAAAAACTTTTTGATCTCCAACAACACGTCGATCAGGCGATCGACTTCTTTTTCCGTGTTATAGAAATAGAAACTCGCCCGCGCCGTGGAGGGCACTCCCAACTTTCGCATCAGAGGCTGGGTGCAATGATGCCCACCACGCAACGCGACTCCCACGTGATCGGCCAGCGTCACCACATCGTGTGCATGGACGTCATCGAGGAGGAAGCTCACCAGTCCGGCGCGACCTTCTTCGGGTCCGAAGAGCCGGATACCCGGAATCTCTTCGAGTCGGTCATGAGCGTATTGTGAAAGGTGCTGATCGTGCCTGAAGAGTTTGTCGCGGCCGATGGCATCGAGGTAATCCATCGCGGCATGGAGGCCAATGGGACCGGAAATATCCGGCGTGCCTGCCTCGAACTTGTGAGGAACGGTGTTCCACTTGCTCTCAAAATACTCGACCGATGAAATCATTTCGCCGCCGCCCTGGTAGGGTGGCGTTTGTTCGAGGATTTCCATCCGTCCGTAAAGCGCGCCAATCCCGGTGGGACCGCACATCTTGTGACCGGAGATGGCCAGAAAGTCGCAGCCGATCTCCTGCACATCCACCGGGCAATGACCGCAACTCTGGGCCGCATCGACCAAGGTGACGATTCCCTGTTTGCGAGCACGTTCGCAGAGTTCCGCCACAGGATTCACCACACCCAACGCATTGGAAATGTGAACCATCGAGAAAATCTTAACTTCCGGAGTCAGCAACTCGTCGAGCTTGGACAGATCGAGAATATGCTGATCGTCGGTGATGGGAACGTAGCGCAGCTTCGCACCGGTTCGTTCGGCCAGCAACTGCCACGGAACAATGTTGCTGTGATGCTCCATCTCAGTGAGGAGAATCACGTCGCCTTCCTTGACGAACTTGTTGCCCCAAGCGGTCGCAACCAGGTTGATCGATTCCGTGGTCCCGCGAGTGAAAACGATTTCGTTCTCGCTCGCGGCATTGAGAAATTCAGCCACCCGCTTCCTGCCACCTTCGTAGCCGGCAGTGGAACGATTGCTCAGTTCGTGAATGCCGCGGTGGACGTTGGAATTGTCGCGCTCATAGTAATGAACCAACGCGTCAATGACCTGCTTCGGCTTCTGACTGGTGGCGGCATTGTCGAAATAGACAAGCGGATGGCCACGCACTTCCTGATCGAGGATCGGGAAATCGTTCCGATAGGCGGCCCAATCGATCGCCGCTTCCTGCTTCAATTCTTCGGTAGCGCTGGACATTGGAAAATCAGATCACATGAAGCCCAACTGCAATTTGGCAGCTTCGGTCATCATGCTTTGGTTCCAGGGTGGATCCCAAACGACCTCGACGTTTGCTTCCTGAACGCCGTGCAATTCCATCACCTTGGTGAAAGCGTCCTGCTGGATCACCGGACCCATGCCGCACCCGGGCGCGGTCAGAGTCATGTTCACCTGCACCGTGTATTCACCACTCTTGCCATCACCCACAGCATCGACATTGCAGTCGTAGATCAGTCCGAGATCAACGATGTTCACGGGAATCTCCGGATCATAACAGGTCTTCAAGGCATCCCAGACCTGCTTCTCCAGGTCTTCCTGCGAAACCGGGCCAGCGGATTTCTTGGGCGCATCCTTTTTCTTCGGTTCGGCATCCTCGGGTTTCTTGCCCAAGGCATCAGCATCCTTGCCTTCGATACGGGCAAGCCCACCAATGAACTGCACGGTGAAAGTACCGCCGGCCACCTGCGTGATGGTGACTTCCGTCCCCTCCTTCAACAGGCCGTGTTCACCGGAAGGAATTCGGATCGAATTCACATCTCGGACTATCGTAACGTTTTCGTATGCTCCAGTCATTCGTTCTCTCTTTCGTCAGTGGTAATCGTCCCCTGCCGACCGGCGGCTGCAGTGATGGCCGCATGCCAGGCAAGAATGGCGCATTTCACCCGCGCCGGAAATTTGTGCACCCCATCAAAGGCGTTCAGCTTGCCCATGTCCTGGTCAGACTTCCCGGTCTTGATCATCTCCTGGAAGGCTTCGAAAAGATTCTCGATATCGCCGCGGGTCTTGCCCTTCACCAAGGTCGTCATGATGGAAGCCGATGACGTTGAAATCTCACAGCCTTTGCCCTGAAAGCTGATGTCCTCGATGAGGTCTCCGTTCATCTTCAGATACAGCGTGAACTCATCTCCGCACAGTGGGTTCTTTCCCTGCGCAACCGTCGTGGCGTCATCCATCACGCGAAAATTGCGCGGACTACGTCCGTGCTCATGGATGAGCTGCTGATACAGGTCGGTCAGGTCGTCAAACATGGTATTTGCGCTTTTGGCGCTCAGTCCTCGATCAAATGTTCGAGCCGATCCCAAATGAGGGCTTCCAAATGCTCACGTACTGGCTCGATGGAAATCCGATCAATGACTTCGCTCGCGAAGGCATGGGTCAACATGCGCCGGGCGTTGGTTTCGTCAATACCCCGGCTGCGACAGTAGAACACGGCTTCGTTGTTCAACTGCCCCACGGTGGCCCCGTGGGTGCACTTCACGTCGTCGGCATAGATCTCCAACTGCGGCTTCGAATTCACGGTCGCCTTGTCGGAGAGCAACAACGCCCGACTGCTCTGCTTCGCATCCGTCTTCTGGGCATCTTCGCGGACGTAAATCTTGCCGTTGAAGACACCTCGGGAATTGCCACCCAAGATACCGTGGTAAAACTCATGGCTGTCGCAATGCGGCATCGCGTGATCCGCCAGCGTGTGGTGATCGACGACCTGTTTGCCACCGACAAGATAGAGACCGTTCAGCACGCACTCGATCCCCTCACCGTTCATCACCATGTTGATGTTGTTACGCGCAATGCGGCCGCCTGTGGAAATGGAGTGTGAGGTGAAATGCGAACTCTTGGCCAATTGCGCCTGGATGGTCGCGACGTGAAATGACTCGTGATTCAGCTCCTGAAACTTGGTGTGTTCAACCCGGGCACTCTCATCGACCACGACTTCGGTGACGACGTTGGTGAACACCGCCTGATCACCGGCGCTGTAATAGCTCTCGATCACTTTGCACTGAGCGGTGGGCTCGGCAACGATAAGGCTGCGCAGATTCGCAGTATTGGTATCGCCGTCGGTCGAGATAAACAGCAGGTGAACCGGTTCTTCCAGCACCTTGCCTTTCGGCACGTAAACAAAGGCACCATCTTGAATGAACGCGGTATTCAGCGCGGAAAAGCCGCTTTCATCCGTCTTGGCATAGTGGCCAAGATGCTTCTCCAGCAGATCGGCGTGTCCTTCCATCGCCGAGGCGATATTGGAAACCACGATGCCTTTGGGCAGTTCCGGGATCTCAGAAAGTGCGTGCGAAAGATGTCCGTCGACAAACACCAAGCGAGGACCGGTCAGTCCTTTGAAAGCGAATTTCTCAATTTCGATTGAGGTGGCAAAGGGAGCCGTAGCCGGAATGAACGACAGTTCCTGAATTGGCTTCACGTTCGTGAAAACCCATTCCTCCTGTTTCAGCGTGGGAAAGCCCAGCTCAGTGAAATGAGTGATGCCATTACGCTGCAGATCGCTCAGCCAAGTCGGAACCTTGTTCGTCCCGCTGAATTCCTCAAAGGCCGAGAGATAGGCCCCAAGTTCACCGGATGGTTTCTGGTCGGTGGCAGTCATCAGGCGGCAACAGCTTCTTTACCCGTGATCCAGTCGTAACCCTTTTCCTCGAGTTCGAGGGCGAGGCTCTTGTCACCGGATTTGATAATGCGACCATCGAACAACACGTGCACGAAGTCGGGTACGATGTAGTCAAGCAGACGCTGGTAGTGAGTGATCACGATCGAGGCATTGTCCGCACGCTTGAGGCGATTGACGCCATTGGCGACGGTCTTGAGTGCGTCGATGTCGAGTCCGGAATCGGTCTCATCGAGCACGGAAAGCTGCGGATCCAGCACTGCCATTTGAAAGATCTCGTTGCGCTTCTTTTCACCGCCGGAGAAGCCTTCGTTCACCGCGCGTTTCATCATCGAATCGGGAAGTTCGAGAAGCTTCATCTTCTCCTTCACGACGGACAGAAAATCAACAGCGTCCATTTCCTCTTCGTTGCGATGCTTGCGCAGTTCATTGAAGGCGGCACGGAGGAAGTAGGTGTTGTTCACACCCGGAATCTCAACCGGATACTGGAACGCAAGGAACAAGCCTTCACGGGCACGTTCTTCGGGCGCCATCTCCACCAGATCCTGCCCTTTGTAAATCACTTCGCCGCCGGTCACGGCGTAACCTTCGCGGCCGGAAAGGACGTATCCCAAGGTGCTCTTGCCGGAACCGTTCGGTCCCATGATCGCATGCACTTCACCCTCGTTCACCGTGAGGTTGATGCCCTTGAGGATCTCCTTGCCGTTGATGCTGGCGGAAAGGTTTTTGATTTCGATCAATGTCTTGCTCATTCGTAGTCTGTTGCTTTGAAAATGGTTTGATTGCGGATCAGCCGACACTTCCTTCGAGGCTGACTCCCAACAATTTTTGTGCTTCCACTGCGAACTCCATCGGCAGCTCGCGGAAGACCTCTTTGCAGAAACCGTTCACGATCATGTTCACGGCGTCCTGTGTCTCGATCCCCCGCTGGTTGAGGTAAAAGATCTGGTCTTCACCCACCTTTGAGGTCGAGGCTTCGTGCTCGACCTGGCCGGTCGTATTCTGCACGTCGATATAAGGAAAGGTATGCGCCCCGCAACGATCGCCGATCAGCAGCGAATCGCACTGCGAAAAATTTCGGGCATTGTCGGCGCCCTTCATCACCTTCACCTGACCGCGGTAACTGTTCTGGCCCTTGCCAGCCGAAATGCCCTTGGAAATGATGGTACTGCGGGTGTTCTTTCCTATGTGCACCATCTTCGTGCCGGTGTCGGCTTGTTGATGGTTGTTCGTCAGCGCGACGGAGTAAAATTCACCAACCGAATTGTCGCCCTGCAGGATACAGCTCGGATATTTCCAAGTGATGGCCGAACCGGTCTCAACCTGCGTCCAGGAGATCTTGGAGTTGTCGCCCTTGCAGACACCCCGCTTGGTCACAAAGTTGTAAATACCGCCCTTGCCGTTCTTGTCGCCCGGATACCAGTTCTGCACCGTGCTGTATTTCACCTGCGCGTCTTTGGCGGCAACAATCTCGACCACGGCCGCATGCAACTGGTTTTCATCGCGCATCGGAGCCGTGCAACCTTCGAGGTAACTCACATAGGCCCCCTCTTCCGCCACGATCAGCGTCCGTTCAAACTGCCCCGTGTTTTCCGCATTGATGCGAAAGTAAGTGGAAAGCTCCATCGGGCAACGAACACCCTTCGGAATGTAACAGAACGAGCCGTCGCTGAAGACGGCCGAGTTGAGCGCGGCGTAGTAGTTGTCCGTAATCGGAACCACCGACCCGAGGTATTTCTTGATGAGATCCGGATGTTCCTTCACCGCCTCCGAGAAGGAGCAAAAGATGATCCCGTGCTTTTCGAGCTCAGCCCGGAATGTTGTTGCCACCGAAACGCTGTCGATGACCGCATCCACGGCCACACCGGTCAGACGCTTCTGCTCATCGAGCGAAATACCCAGCTTCTCAAACGTTGCGCGCAATTCCGGATCGACCTCGTCGAGGCTGTTGAGTTTCTTCTTCTGCTTCGGCGCGGAGTAATAGCTGATCGACTGAAAATCGATCGCCGGATAGTGGACGTTCGGCCACTTGGGCTCGGACATCTTCAACCACTGCCGGAAAGCCTTGAGCCGCCATTCCAATAGAAACTCCGGTTCTTCCTTCTTGGCGGAGATCAGACGGACCACGTCTTCGTTCAGACCTGGCGGCACCGTTTCGCTGTCGATGTCCGACACGAAACCGTATTTGTAGTCCGACTGAACAAACTCCTCAATTGTGTCCAACGCTTCGCTCATAAAATTCTAGTTTTTCTTCGCCTTTGCCGAGCATTCCGAACACTTGCCGTGAATGTTTGTTTCGATGCTCTGCATCTTGAAACCGCGGGGGATCTTGAAATTGGCATCCGCCGGTTCGATCGTCTGTAAAATGTCGTAAACACTCCCGCAATCGTCGCAGTAAAAGTGGGAATGTGGCCGCATGTTGCAACAATACCGCGTCGCGCCCCGGTCCATGTTGACCTGCTTGACCATGTCGCACTTCACCAGAGCGTCGAGGCAGTTGTAGACCGTGGCCATCGAGATTTCCGGCATCGAATCCTTGGCCCGGAGAAAGACCTGATCGGCGGTCGGGTGATCCATTTTTTGCTGCAAGATCTCGTGCACATGACGCCGCTGGGGAGTCAGCCGCAGGCCGCTGTGAGCCAAACGCTCGTTCAGCCCTTCATCTTTTTCCGTCCGTGCGTTTTTCGTCGCCGTAGTCATCGCGGCCGGGACAGTAGCGTGGAATGATTATCTGTCAATATTTAGAATTATTCTAAATACACAACCCTTACCGGCACCCGGGTTCAGGGGACGCTCCTAATGAGCTGTCGTGAAGA
>Ga0055584_100001655_pt1 | contig 21800 bp, 18 predicted proteins | sample OSDHelmetaG_FD_58716 | JGI IMG/M metagenome (GOLD analysis project Ga0055584, IMG submission 58716) | Pelagic marine sediment microbial communities from the LTER site Helgoland, North Sea, for post-phytoplankton bloom and carbon turnover... | ecosystem: Environmental > Aquatic > Marine >...
CCCGACGATTAAGGGGACAGCATTACTTTCTTGTTTTCTAGCCATAATAATTATTCTTTAAATTAATGATTATTTTAATAATGCTTTTAGTTAGTTAAAAAAATGATAAACCGTCAGTGAGATCGCTCACGCTTGGCGGAACTTCAGAGGGAAACTCAAATGTTGGTGATGATGGTACCGAGTCGTAAAGTTCTTTTAGTTTATTTTCAACGGCGGTGATATCTTCTCCTTTTGACTCAAGTACATACTCTGCCAGGTTGTCATGTTGAGGGAGGGTAGATAGCGAAGTCGCATAGGAATAACCTTGATGATTGTCATGTAGAACAGCCAGTAGATCCAATAGTACGTCACCGCCTGGTCCCATAGTAAGCATCATTACGCCAAACATAAGTACAACCACGTATTCAGTCATACCCTGACCTTTTTGATGCTTTAAGTGCTTTCTGTAAATAGACATTTTTCCTAGCTTACTGTAACACAGAATTTTTTACCGAGTTAACTACAACGCGTGTGTAGTCTTTATCCTTTAGCAGCATGATAGTGACACGATTCCGTCTGCTTTTAAACACTAAAGAGTGCCCTTCATTCTTACCCAGATTTCTATCTGTCTCCGTGGTCCAGCCTTTCCCCTGATAGTGCTGACGGTAGAAATCAGCATTATTTCTAACAGAATGTGTATTGGAGATTATTAGCGTGCTCGCCTTTTTACCCGGGTCGTCACTTTTCATTTCTTGCATGACAAAACTACCGGGTATTTTTGGCACGGTTTTACCAAGTTTCGGTGCTTTGCTGTTAGTAGAAGGTAATGGACTGGTGGACAGATAGCCCCAGGAAGCTGCTTGATCGTTTTTATTGACCTGAACTTGTACAGTGAGCAGAAAATCATCTTCAATTCGACTGATAATGTACCAGGGTGCCGCGTCAATTGATTCAATAAAGCCCGGTTTGTCCTTTTCAACAGGTCTTTTCCATTCACGTCGATAAAACTCGACAACATCCTCAATGGATTTTTTACTGTGAAATGCTCTTATCGCAGACTTAATACCATTAACTTCAACGTTTTGTCCCACCCATTCAACAGATGCACCCGGCGGTGCAGGAAAATCAGGTGGCCCGGCAAATGCAAGTTGCAGCGGTGAAAAAATCAGCAACAGAGCAGCAACAACTGATTTATTCGGATGAGAGAGTTGTTTTTTAGCAGAGAACATAATTACATACATGTTCTTGAAGCATCGGAACGTGCATGGTCCGAATCAAAATAGGTGAAGTCGCTCATACCGGCATCGTTGACTTCGTGTTCGCCAATTCTGTCATCTGGACTACTCGCATCGGCGAACAGGCGATCAGGGTGGACGGCGTCAATGTCGATATGGCCTAACCAAAGACCGCCTTTATCATCGGGGCCCCAGATACCGCCGGGGTTACACAGGCGTAATTCCGGTGCCAGAATAGAGGCAATGTTCCAAATTGTAGTAAAGCCGGGAATGGCATTGAATAATTCATTCAACAATGTGGTAGGTACCATACCGCCGACCTGATTATAAGTATGCTCTTTACCGCCCGTGTTCCATCCGTCTGACAATACCGAGGCTTGAGACTTGAAATCAAAACTTGCAGGTGTTCCACCTGGTAAAACTATGAGGTCAGCGGTATTGACTTCTGTCATGTAGCGATAATTATCCGGTACGGCGACACTCATGGATTCTTTTGCGACCGCGTAACCTTCAGTTGTTATCGCGTTAAATTTCACATCTGAGCCGACTAAGGACATCAGATCTCCTACCACACCGAATATCAGCCCAATCCCTTTTAAGAGAATGTTTATAACATCGCCTATGATGGGGATTGTGGGAGTCTCGGTAGAACTGGTCAGCTCAAAACCATCACCGTCATTGCCCGAATACAGTGCTATACCTTTATGATCGGTCCAGAGTGGGTTCGCATTCGCGGCGGTCCAGCCCGTTATGCCGTCAGTAGCAGTGATTGCGCCTGTTGTAAGCTCGTTTCCGGGGGCCGAATAGAAACGCAGCTTACTCTCGTTGCGAGTAGCTAGAGTTGTTTTCACAGGTAAGTCAAAGGCATTAAAGCCACTCATTACCTCGCCACCGTTGTTGAGCTTGCCCGAGCTGTAATCAATGCCTCTTTCAGTATCGTTTGCAAACCAGACTGTATATTCCCAGGCCTGGTAGCGTGCGGCCTGGATATTGGCCTGTTTTATATCAATGTATTTTGCAATCAGTGACATGGCCAGGAAAAGGGGTATTAGAAAAAACGAAGCACTAATAATAAACTCGGTCATTGCCTGTCCAGCATGTCGTCGCCGATTGTCAGTTATTCGCTTCATTTATGATGCATTCCTTTAAAAGGGTAGTAAGGACGATAGCTTGTTAAGGAGTGTATCGAACGAATTGCTAATGTTTATAAAATCCTGTTTTTGTTGTATCGCCAGCGCCAGCGTACGGTCAGCATAGCTTGTGTCAACCAATCTCGCCTGCCAATATGGGTTGAATGCACTACCGACTTCCGTCATGCCATCGCTACGGTGAAAATGCGATGCAAAGCTATCGGTGGGTCTGGAAAAGTATAGTTCAGATTTTGCGATAACGGCCAGTTCCGCATCGGCGAGTGCTTCGTTCAACTTTAAACGTCCGGCGGGCTCTCTGGAATCAGCTACATTTCTATCATTCGTATAATAGGTGTCGAAATCATCTTCATCTTGCACTAAGCCAATGAGCAGGTTTGGCGCACCCACGCCGAGAAAGGGACCTTTACCTGTGGTATCCACATAAAAAGGGAGTCCGCCATAGCTTTTGTTAACCCTTGAGCCGAGTATTGTTTCATAAGGTGGTGCACCAGCGAAGCCTACTCCAACCGGAGGAATAGGCCCGGGTCCGGGAGATATCCAGGCCAGCATGTTGTTAGCGGCTTCCCCATAATGATCAACTTCCACCACGCCACCAAGAGAAGCCAGTGCCATGTCTTCAAGACCGAGATTATTGGGTGTATTTTTACCCACTTCTGCAAAACCGGAGCCAAAGGGTGCGGCTGTGGGGAAGGGGATATCGAGAATTTCAATATCATCGCCAAGGATACGCAGATTCAACTTTGCCCTGCTATCACCGAACTCGAAGCCACCTCCGATGCCAGTACTACCACAGACTTCAAAAGGAGATACCCCAACACAGGCTTCGGCCCAGAGGTACAATTGAATAGCCAGTTCGACGAATAGACCTGTGGTATCGGCGCTAGACCAGTTAGCCGTCTGCCCGGCTTTAATTTGTCCACTATCAGGCAAGACAAAGCGTAGTTCGCTAGCCCCTTTGCGTTTCAGCGACAGATCAAAATGCAATTCGAATTCAAAGCCGAATTCAACTGAGGCCACGCCAATACTGATTTTTACACTCTTCTCAATCTCGAGATCGATGGGGAAACCGGGCGGACTCATTTCCCAGCCTTTTCCTGCAACAAAAGATCCCGTTGGTTCATCGTCATCAGGGTCACAAGAGTTTAAAGGTGTGGGTAAACAGAGCGTAGGCCCACTGCCTCTGGTAAAGGGGTCACGAGAATCGCGTATCAGCGCAGAAAGCCTTGCATAACCGCTATCCTGTTCGCCAAACTGGTCAACATCAATTTTGCTTTGGCTCATGTAACCATTAGCAAATTGTTCGCCGGGCAGGTTTGGTAGTACACCGTAGGTTGCAATGTGGGCGAGGAGCGAAATGATACCAAAATCAGAAATTTTGGTTCCTGGTGGACCGTTTTCATTCATCACGTCATCGAGGACACCAATAGCAGAGATGACGCTGACTGTGTGATAGCCGAATTCAGAGTAACCATAGATTTTATTGATGTTATGAAAAACAAGGGTCGCCACATTTGCCAGTTTATTCAGAGCCGTAACCGCACTTTGTCCTGCTCCCCGCCAGGGACCCGTTATCGCTGTGACAATGGGTGTTGAAACTCCAAGTGTCAGCGGAGACAGAAAAAGCTTGTCGTAGGTATCGAGATAATCAGCAAAGGATTTAAAATGATAAGCCCAGGAAGAGAGCCCAACGAACTGGCCGATAGCAACCTCATTAGCGACAATTGCCCGATTCATATAGGAGGCGAAATTCAGATCACGCGCTTCCACAGTGGACATGCTATAAGCCGCAGCATCGGCTGCATTTTGCAGCTGCATTTTGTTGGTGGTGAGTTTGCCCGCCTTGAACATGGCGAAGGTAGAAACAAGCAAAATAGCTGAGAACAAGATAACAAACACGGCCGCCTGGCCGCTTTGCTTTCTTATAGATGGGGTATTATTTCTTGCCAATGACACCACCCTATTGGTTACCGATCATTAGCAGGAGATGTAATTGAAGCTAATGTTTTTGACAAATACTGAACATACTCGCCAGCGTTATGCTGGCGTGTATGCTTTAAATCAAAAAATAAGATATCTAACTGATTTTAATACTAATTATCTGATTCAGTGAAATCAGTCATGTCACGAGTAGTAGTAATCCTCGCATCAGCTTTAACCTGAGCCGATTTTGACTCTGTGCCAGTCAGTTCTTCGGTCACGGTGCCCACCGTCTGCTTGAGGCCATCACCAAAAAAGGTAAAAGCACCAATACCAGCAATCGCTATCAGCGCGATAATAATGATGTATTCGGTCATGCCCTGGCCAAGTTGTTTGAACTGTTTTCTCATCTAAATTCTCCGTAAGGGATAGTCAGTAAAATTACGTGCTTAGCTTAATATTATGGCCGTATAGTTGGCTTAAAGCAATGTTCGCTGGCCGTATTGAGACCTCTGTCAAGGAGATTGACGGATAAGGCTTGAAAAATGGTCGACTAGACCATACATAGTGCAATTGAAATTCGATTATTAACCATTTATTAATAAGGAACAAAGAAGTATGAGCGTAGATACCAACAAAGAAACCCTGGGTTTTCAGACCGAAGTGCAGCAAATGCTGGATCTTATGATCCATTCTCTTTACAGCAATAAGGAGATCTTCCTGCGTGAACTGATTTCTAACGCCTCAGATGCTGCTGACAAACTTCGTTTTGAAGCGCTGACGGATGATTCTCTGTTTGAAAATGAGGCTGATCTGAAAATTCGTGTCGAAATTAACGAAAAGCAAAAGACGATCAGCATCACTGACAATGGTATAGGTATGTCGAGAGATGAAGTGATTGAAAACCTGGGCACTATCGCCAGATCAGGCACGCGCCAGTTTTTTGAATCCTTAACAGGCGATCAAAGTAAAGATAGTCAGTTAATTGGTCAATTTGGTGTCGGCTTCTATTCGGCTTTTATTGTCGCAGAAAAAGTAGAAGTGCTGAGCAGACGTGCCGGTATGGCGAAGGAAGAAGGGGTTCGTTGGATCTCGGAAGGCAAGGCTGACTATAGCCTCGAATCTCTCGAACTACCAAAACGAGGTACTAAAATAGTGCTTCATCTGCGAAAGGAAGCGAAAGAATTTCTAAATGATAATCGACTGCGCGGCATTATTAATAAATATTCAGATCACATTTCCATGCCAATTGTCATGGATAAGAAAATTCCTGCGCCGCCAGTAGAGGGTGAAGAGGAAAATAAAGCTGAAGACCAAATTGTCGAAGAAACAGTGAATAGTGCTACAGCCTTGTGGACGCGGGGTAAAAAGGACATATCCGACGATGAATATAACGAGTTTTATAAACATGTAGGACATGATTACGAGGCACCTTTAGCGCGTGTTCATAATAAAGTGGAAGGTAAACTGGAATACACCAGTTTATTGTATATTCCTGCACGTGCACCGTTTGATATGTGGGATAGAGAAAAACGTCATGGTATAAAGCTCTATGTGCGACGCGTCTTCATAATGGATGACGCAGAACAACTCATTCCATCCTATCTACGTTTCGTAAAAGGCATTGTCGACTCTGACGATCTGCCACTGAATATTTCTCGCGAAATACTGCAAAGAAATAAAACCATTGATGCTATTCGTTCTGGTTGCACCAAGAAAGTGCTCGACCTTCTGGGCAAGATGGCAAAAAAAGAAACAGAGAAGTACGCCACTTTCTGGAAAGAATTCGGCAAGGTTCTGAAAGAAGGCATTATTGAGGTCACAGAAAAGCAGGAAAATTTAGCAAAATTATTTCGTTTTTCATCTACTCAGGACGACAAGGAAGAGCAGACAGTTTCTCTGGAAGATTATATAAGCCGTATGCAGGAAGGTCAGAAAGCGATTTATTACATCGCTGCAGACAGTTTTTCAACGGCTAAAAATAGCCCACATTTAGAGATTTTCCGTAAAAAGGGAATTGAAGTCTTATTGTTAAGTGATCCCATTGATGAATGGTTAACGACGCATTTAAATGAGTTCGAAGGCAAACCCCTGGCATCTGTTAATAAAGGTGAACTGGATCTTGAACCAGCTAAAGAAGACGAAGGCGAGGAGAGCAAGCCTAAAAAGAAAAGAGCGAAAAGAGGTGAAAAGGAATTCAAGGATATTGTTATCCGCTTGAAGGACTTGCTTGAAGACAAAGTAAAAGATGTGCGTGTTAGTGATCGTTTGACCTCCTCGCCTGCTTGCCTGGTTGCAGATGAAAATGATATGGGGCGTCATCTGGAACAAATTCTCGCGGCTTCAGGGCAATCTATGCCGGGTAGCAAACCTATTTTGGAGATAAATCCCAAGCATTTGATATTGAAAAAATTAAAAGATGAGCAGGATGAAGATCGTTTTAAGGATTGGTCACATATTATTTTCGATCAGGCCTTATTGAGCGAGGGCGGTAAACTGGATGATCCTGCCGGATTTGTTCATCGATTGAATAATATGTTTCTGGAATTATCGAAAGACAAGCCAGCGGATTAAATTTGTCCGTAATCAAGTTTTGCCAGTACGGACCTGTTTAATTTTTATGCCTAATCGAAATGCGAGGTCTATTTGAGGCAACTCTGCAGAAGAGTGCGGGAACTTTGTTATCTTCAGGGGCTAAGTATCGGTAATAATTCGAAAAATGCGATTATTCAGAGTTTCCTTATCTTTCAAATCGACTAGAATGGAGGCTGAGCCCCTAGAATAAGATCAATAATTATATGGAAGTTTCCACAGTTGATTTTTCCAGCCTGTTAAAAGAGCTGACTGACATTGGTGTCGCGCTGTCTGCGGAGAAAGATCACAGTCGACTGCTGGAAATTATTCTTCGCAAGGCAATGGAAGTTACCAATGCTGATGGAGGTTCTTTATACACGCACACGGAAGACAGATGTTTAAAGTTTGAAATAATGTTGACGGAATCACTGGGTGTACATAAGGGTGGTACCAGCGATGAGACAATAGATTTTTATCCTATAGCCTTATTTAAAGATGATGGTACGGCGAATGACCATATGGTGGCAGCCTGGGCAGCAATTAGTGGTGAAACCGTAAATATTGATGATGCCTATACCAGTGAAAAATTTGATTTTTCCGGAACCCGGAGTTTTGATGAGAAAACAGGGTATCGTTCCACCTCCTTTCTGACTGTTCCGATGAATAACCATGAGAATGAACTTATCGGTGTCTTACAATTAATCAATGCTCAAGACATCGAAAGTGCTCAGGTAGTCCCTTTTTCAGAGTTCGACCAGCAAGTTGTCGAATCTCTCAGTTCGCAAGCCGCTGTCACAATTACAAATCGCAGTTTGATAGATGCACAGAAAAAATTATTTGATGCCTTGATTCAATTAATTGCTGATGCTATTGATGAAAAATCTCCCTACACAGCAGGTCATTGTCGACGCGTGCCTGTATTGACAAATATGTTGGCAGATTCAGTTTGTGCAATGGACAAGGGGCCGCTAAAAGATTTCCAAATGACAGAACTGGAAAAATATGAACTTGAGGTGGCGGCCTGGTTACACGACTGTGGAAAAATCACAACGCCGGAATATGTGGTAGACAAAGGCACCAAACTTGAAACTATTTTTGATCGTATTCAAATTGTAGATAATCGTTTTGAAATCTTAAAACGAGATGCAGAAATTGATGCCTTAAAGCGTTTGCTTGCCACAGGAAACTCGAGTGATGTCGGTTTAGATCAGGATCCTGAATATCAACAGAGGTTAAGGTGGATTGATGATAGTCAAAAGTTTATCCGCAGCTGTAATATTGGTGGTGAAGCGATTAGTGATGAGGATACGGCACGAATTGACGAAATTGCGCGTGAAACACTTAGTTCATCTACTGCAACAGAGGAAGCGTTGTTAACAGAAGATGAATCGCAAAACCTGAAGATTGGTCGTGGAACCTTATCAGTGCGTGAGCGGGAAATTATCAATAATCATGTCAGTGTCACGATTAAAATGTTGGAGTCCTTACCTTATCCTAAACATCTTCGTCGAGTACCTGAATACGCAGGGGGCCACCACGAAAAAATGGATGGCACTGGTTATCCAAACCGCTTAACCGGAAAGGAAATGTCTTTACAGGCACGAATGGTAGCGATTGCTGATGTATTTGAAGCGCTTACAGCAAGTGACAGACCGTATAAAAAGGCGATGCCTTTATCGCAGTCTCTGAGAATACTGGGTCAAATGAAACTGGATGGTCACATCGATCCTGATCTTTTTGATATTTTTGTTCAGGACAAGATTTTTCTAAAGTACGCACAGGAACATTTGGATGAAAAGCAAATCGACGAAGTTGATATGACGCAAATCCCCGGCTATCAGCCCCACTAACGGTTTTCTCAGAACGTGAATTCTCGCGCGGAGACTGACACCCCGTATCAATTTATTCTTTGGGCTGAGCAGCAGTTCAAGGATGCAAATTTATTTTTCGGACATGGTACCGATAACGCTTACGATGAAGCAGCCTATCTGATATTACGCGGGCTTGGGCTTCCTTTTGATCTTGAAGATACATTGCTAAACCAGTCTTTGCCGGCAGAAGCCAAGGACTATTTGCTTGCTCTGATACAAGAGCGAATAGAAAAACGTTTACCTGTTGCTTATATACTCAATGAAGCCTGGTTTTGTGGTCTACCTTTTTATGTTGATGAACGGGTATTGGTGCCCCGTTCTCCCATAGCCGAGCTTATTGGAGAAAGATTTACACCCTGGGTTAATAGCGACGAGGTCAAGCGTATACTTGATATTGGCACGGGCAGTGGTTGTATAGCAATTGCGTCAGCATTGGCTTTTGGCGAGGCCGAAGTTGATGCTGTCGATATAAGTGCAGAAGCACTTGCTGTTGCCATTGAGAATAGTCGGCGTCATGGTGTCAGTGAACGTTTGCGTCTGATTAAATCCGATCTATATGAAAACCTTGAGGGACAGCGTTACGATATCATTATTGCCAATCCACCCTATGTCGATGCAGAAGATATGGCCAATCTGCCGCAAGAGTATGAACATGAACCTCGAGATGGACTCGAAGCTGGCGAAGATGGTTTGTTGATAGTCAGAAAAATATTAGCAGCTGCTCGACAACACCTGAATGCAAATGGTGTGTTGATTGTCGAAGTGGGAAATAGTCAGCTTGCCCTGGTTGAGGCATACCCCAAATTGGCTTTTATGTGGCTGGATTTTGAGCAAGGTGGTGACGGTGTTTTTTTATTAACGGCAGAACAACTTGAAGTTTTGCAGTAAGCAATAGTATTCGTCTTAACATTCGACATTTTGAGTCAATACAAATGACCAACAAAAAATTCCCTGAAGATCCAAAACAATACTCTGCAACTGCTGTAGCGAATAATGGCTTGCTCGATAGAAGATTGCTACTTAAGTCAGGTCTCAGTTTCGTCGCTGCAAGTTTCACCGCGAGCCAGATAAATGCGGCTGAACTGGCCGCGGACCCTCAACAGAAAATTGATCTCGCGAATCCTCCGTGGATGAAGACACCGGGTGCGCCATTCTCTAACTATGGTAAGCCTTCGGTTCATGAGGAAGATGTTGTGCGTTATCCGGCTGCGAACAGCCAAGTGTCCGGTAATGGTTCATCCTGGACGCCACTCCATGAACTGGAAGGGATGATTACGCCAAATGGCCTGCATTTTGAACGCCACCACAATGGTGTTCCACAGATTGATCCCAATCTGCACCGCTTGTTGATACATGGCCTTGTTAAACAGGATTCATTATTTAGCATTGAGGACTTACTGCGTTATCCCATGCGCTCGAAAATTTGCTTTTTGGAGTGTGGAGGTAATAGCAATGCCGGTTTTAATAAACGTCCCGTTGGTGCAAGCGTAGGATACTTTCATGGTCTGGTATCCTGCAGTGAATGGACAGGTATTCCTTTATCGGTGTTGTTGGATGAAGTCGGTGTCGATAAAAAAGGCTTGTGGTTGATTGCAGAAGGGGCAGACGCTTTTGCAATGAATATCAGTATTCCCATGGAAAAAGCGATGGACGATGCACTGCTGGCTATTTATCAAAACGGGGAACGTTTGCGACCCGAGAATGGCTATCCATTGCGTCTGATTTTACCCGGATGGGAAGGCGTCATGAACGTCAAGTGGTTACGGCGACTGACGGTTGCGGAATCGCCCGTCATGGCCAGAAATGAGACTGCTCGCTATACGGAATTACTACCTTCCGGAAAGGCCAATATGTTCAGCATGGAAATGGAGGCGAAATCTTTAATTACTTCGCCATCTTCCGGAATGCGATTGCATCAAACCGGGCTGTATCAAATTACAGGATTGGCCTGGAGTGGAAGCGGCAAGGTGAGTAAAGTGGAAGTAAGTGCCGATGGTGGTGAAACCTGGGCAGAGGCAGCATTACAGTCGCCGATATTAGAAAAGTGTTTTACGCGTTTTCGAATACCCTGGCAGTGGGATGGGCAGGCTTCGGTGTTAAAGAGTCGAGTCACAGATGAAAGTGGCTATATTCAACCTGAGCGAGAAGAGTTACTTGCTCAACGAGGACGCCATGGTTTTTTTCACTACAATGCAATTGTTACCTGGGCCGTCGATAGAGAAGGTTATGTGACACATATATATGATGAAGAAAATAACGATAACAACGCTAATCTTGACGCTGATTGGGATTAATAGCCTGAATGCGGAGTCGCAGCTGTCAGGACCGAAGCTAGGCAAGCCCGCGAGCGCGGAGGAAATCAGCAAATGGCAGATTAGTGTTATGCCCGATGGTTCTGGCCTGCCCGCTGGGAAAGGAGACGCCTCCGAGGGTGAAATTGTTTATCTGAATAAATGTCAGTCCTGCCATGGTCCGAAGGGACAAGGAGCAAGTGCGGATCAATTAGCAGGCGCGAGAATGAAACTTACCGATGAATGGCCTGAGAAAACTATTGGAACTTACTGGCCCTACGCAACGACACTTTTTGATTTTAATCGGCGTTCTATGCCAATGCAGGCACCCGGATCCCTGAGCGATAACGAAGTTTATGCCGTTACAGCATATTTGCTTTATTTAAATGGGATTATTGGTGAAACTGAGATTATGGATGCTGACTCGCTGAAAAAAGTACGTATGCCTAATCGGGACGGGTTTACTATTTTGTATAAAAATGGAGTTAACTAATATTGTTGTTAATTCCTTAAGGCAGTTTATCTAATTTACCGTTAGAATACGCGCCTATGTCAGGTAATAGTTTTGGAAAATTATTCTCAATAAGTACCAGCGGTGAAAGCCACGGTAGCGGATACCTGTGCATTGTAGATGGCTGCCCGCCCGGGTTGGCTTTGTCAGAAGAAGATTTGCAAATCGATCTGGATCGACGTAAGCCGGGTAAGTCCCGACATGTTACACAACGCAAAGAATCCGACACCGTAAAGATAATGTCCGGCGTTTTCGAAGGCATAACCACGGGAACTGCTATCGGTTTGCTTATAGAGAATGAAGATCAACGTTCTAAAGACTATACAAAAATTAAAGAAGTTTTTCGTCCCGGCCATGCCGATTACACCTATCAGCAAAAATATGGTTTACGTGACTATCGGGGCGGCGGCAGAGCCTCTGCTCGGGAGACCTGTATGCGAGTAGCAGCAGGCGCGATTGCAAAAAAATACCTGCAGCAAAAGTGCGGTTTATTGGTGAGAGGCTATCTGGCTCAACTCGGTCCAATAAAGCTTGAATGTAAAGATTGGGATGCGGTGGAACAGAATCCTTTCTTTAGTGCTGATCCGGAAAAAGTAGCTGAACTTGAGAGTTTTATGGATAAGCTTCGTAAGGAAGGCGATTCGGTTGGCGCGCGAGTTAATGTTGTCGCTGAAAACGTGCCCGTCGGTTTGGGCGAGCCTGTGTTTGATCGTTTGGATGCGGATATCGCTAAGGCAATGATGAGCATAAATGCAGTAAAAGGTATAGAAATCGGCGCCGGGTTTAATAGCATCGAGCAAAAAGGAAGTGAACATCGCGACGAAATCACACCGCAAGGTTTTCTGGGGAATCACGCTGGCGGCATGCTTGGTGGTATTTCAAGCGGACAGGATGTGCTGGTGAGTATTGCGTTGAAACCCACTTCAAGTATCCGACTACCCGCACAAACAATTAATTTGCAGGGAGAAGTTGATGAAGTAGTAACTACCGGTCGACATGATCCCTGTGTTGGCATCCGAGCAACGCCCATTGCCGAAGCAATGCTGGCGATTGTCATCTTGGATCACTTGTTACGACATCGCGGGCAAAATTCAGATGTGGATTCCGGCGTCCCCGTGGTTCCCGCAGGTTCAAACGAATAAACCAGTAATACCTTAATTCATAAAACCAGGTGCTCAGTCTACTTCTTAAGTGCTTGTGCCACCTACTGTAATATCGTCAATACGAATCGTTGGCTGTCCGACCCCCACCGGCACAGACTGGCCATCTTTACCGCATACGCCAACGCCAGAATCGAGTTCCATATTGTTGCCGACCATCGACACGCGCGTGAGTACATCAGGTCCATTTCCAATAATAGTGGCGCCCTTAATGGGTGCGGTCAATTTTCCTTTTTCGATGAGCCAGGCCTGGCTGGCACTGAATACAAATTTACCGTTTGTAATATCTACCTGTCCGCCTCCAAATTGGGAAGCGTAAATGCCTTTTTCAACTGAAGCGATAATTTCACCCGGATCATGTTCGCCGGCCAGCATGTAAGTATTGGTCATTCGGGGCATCGGTAGGTGTGCATATGATTCACGTCGACCATTGCCCGTTACCTGCATATTCATTAAGTGGGCATTATGTTTATCTTGTATATAGTTTTTCAGAATGCCATTTTCAATTAAAGTTGTGCATTCCGTTGGTACACCTTCGTCATCGATGCTGAGCGAACCACGACGATTAGGAATGGTGCCGTCATCAACAACTGTGACGAGCGGAGTCGCAACCCGGTCACCTATCCTGCCAGAGAAGGTTGAAGTGCCCTTACGATTGAAGTCTCCTTCGAGCCCATGGCCTATGGCTTCGTGCAATAAAATACCCGGCCATCCAGGCCCGAGTACTACCGTCATGGTGCCTGCAGGTGCGGCAATGGCATCTAAATTTGTCAAAGCCTGAGCAATAGCATCATCTATATAAGACTCGAGTAAACTATCATCCAGAAAATATTCGTAGCCGAAGCGACCCCCGCCACCGGCGCTGCCTTTTTCCATTTTGCCTTTGTCTTCCACGATTACATTGATATTCAATCTAACCATCGGGCGCATATCAGCGGCATAGGTACCGTCGCTGGCAGCAACCATGACTGCGGTATGGGAACCACTGAGGCTGGCAATCACCTGGTTAACGCGCCCATCCTTTTTTCTGCAGAGGGCGTCAATTTTTTTCAATAGAGAAACCTTTTCCTCTGAGCTCATGCTATTCATTGGTGCATCAGGTACATAGAGAGGGGTGATTTCCTGTTGTTGCCAGGCCTGAATTTTTCCATTGCCACCGCTTTTAGCAATTGCACGCGCCGCGTTGGCGGCATTTCCAAGCGCGGGCAGAACAATCTCATCGGAATAGGCGAAACCGGTTTTCTCTCCGCTGATAGCACGTACTCCTACGCCCTGGTCAATACTATGCGAACCTTCACGGATAATACTGTCTTCCATCACCCATGCTTCTGAGCGCGATGCTTCAAAATATAAATCTGCATGATCAATATCATGCGTCATCAACTTATCCATCGTATTCTGAATATCATGGACTCCCATACCCACGGGTTTTAACAGTTGTTGTTCAGCTATTCTTAGAATTTCACTCATACCTTATTTTTTTCTCCGTTCTTTCAATTTGCTTCTTTTACAAGCCAAGCACACGGTGTTGCAGAGCAGGAAAAGATCTGCGTAATTCGTCAACTCGTGCAAGATCGAGTTCTGCGCAAGCAACTCCCGGTCCCTGTTCTAATGAACATAAAATATTACCCCATGGGTCTATGATCATACTGTGACCCCAGGTGGCTCTGTTCTGAGTATTATTGCCGCCTTGATTAGAGCCTACCACGTAGCAAAGGTTTTCAACGGCACGTGCACGCAAAAACATTTCCCAATGACGCTTGCCGGTACTGTAAGTAAAAGCAGACGGTACAGTAATAATGGTGGCGCCTTTACTAACGAGTTCGCGATAGAGTTCCGGGAAGCGCAGGTCATAGCAAATGGATAGCCCAATTGTTGCAAAAGAGGTTTTTGCTACGACGACCTCGCGACCTGGCGTGATGGTGTTGGATTCGTTGTAGGCTTCGCCTTCATCTTTATCTACACATACATCAAATAAATGCATTTTGTCGTAGCGCGCTACACATTCCCCGCTTGGGTTATACAAAAGGCAACTACTGGCTACATGCGAGGGGTCATTTGTGCGTATTGGTAACGAGCCTGCCATGAGCCATATTTCATGGGACACAGCGCTCTCAGCCAGAAAAGTCTGGATTGGCCCATCTCCGAACTCTTCCATGATGCCTAATTTATCAGACTCATCATCACTAATAATCGGAAAATATTCCGGTAATACAGCAAATTCCGCTCCCTCGTTTGCTGCCTGCAAGATCAGCTTTTTCGCCTGCAAGAGATTGCTCTCCACATCTGCTGTGGAAACCATTTGAATTGTCGCAACGCGTACCATCAGGAGAGTATACGGTAGTCTTGGACTCGCAAACAGTATTGCTAACAACTGTAACCTGCGTCATAGATACCGTATACTTTGCCGCTTTTTACAATCCTACAAAATATAGGTATTTGAGTTGAACACAGAATTTCCTCGAATAAATCGTTTACCACCTTATGTTTTCAATATCGTCAATGAATTGAAGATGCAGGAGCGTCATCGCGGCGAAGATATTATCGACTTTGGCATGGGTAATCCGGATCAACCAACTCCTCAACATATTGTTGATAAATTGATTGAGGCCTCAGCACGTAAAGATACACACCGTTATTCCATGTCCAGAGGTATTCCGAGACTGCGCAGAGCAATATGTAAGTGGTATGCACAACGTTATGAGGTCGAACTGGATCCGGAAACAGAAGCGATAGTGACTCTGGGGTCAAAAGAGGGCTTAGCCCATCTGGCTATGGCGATTATGGATAAAGGTGATGTCGCTTTGGTGCCAAATCCTGCCTATCCTATACATCCTTACGGGTTTATTTTGGGTGGTGCAGATGTGAGACACGTTCCAATTGGACCGGGTATAGATTTTTTTGCCGAATTGGAAAATGCAGTTCGCAATAGTTGGCCAAAACCAAAATTACTTGTATTGAATTTCCCCAGCAATCCAACAGCCCAGTGTGTTGATTTGCCTTTCTTTGAGAAGATTATTGATTTTGCCAGAGAACACGAGCTTTGGGTTGTACAGGATCTTGCCTACGCTGATATTGTTTTCGATGGCTATAAAGCGCCATCTATCCTTCAGGTTGAAGGTGCAAGGGATGTTGCTGTCGAGTTTTTCTCACTCTCAAAGAGTTACAATATGCCGGGTTGGCGAGTCGGGTTCATGGTCGGAAACGCTATTCTTGTACAGGCTCTGGCGAAACTGAAATCCTATCTTGATTACGGTATGTTCACGCCAATACAAATTGCAGCTATAAAAGCACTCGAAGGTGATCAGCAGTGTGTGAAAGATATTGCGAATATGTATCAAACTCGTCGGGATGTACTATGTGAGGGTCTAAACGCGATTGGTTGGCAGGTGGAGAAGCCTAAAGCCACAATGTTCGTTTGGGCGCCTATCCCGGAACAATATAGAGCTTTGGGTTCACTCGAGTTTTCAAAGAAATTATTACTTGAGGCGAAAGTGGCAGCTTCACCGGGAATTGGTTTTGGAGAATATGGTGACGACTATCTTCGCTTTGCTTTGATTGAAAATGAACATCGTACCAGGCAGGCGATCCGAGGTATTAAAGCGATGTTTAAAAAAGATGAAGTAACGGTGAGTTTGGCAGGATAATTTTGGTTAAGAAGTTTACAGGCAGAAGATTATGAAACCTATAAAGATTGGTTTACTGGGGTTGGGAACAGTTGGTGGCGGAACGGTCAGTGTACTGACGCGTAATATTGATGAAATTGCCAGACGTGCTGGCAGAGAGATCATTATCAGTCACGCTGCAGCGAAGGACTATAATGCTGCGAGTATCGAAGGGCTCGATAAAATTGGCAAAATCACTGACGATGCCTCTGCAGTGGTCGACGATCCTGATGTCGAGATTGTGATTGAATTGATCGGCGGCTATACACTGGCGAAAGATCTCGTGCTCAAAGCGATAGAAAATGGAAAACATGTAGTTACCGCTAATAAGGCATTGATCGCCTTGCACGGTAATGAAATTTTTAGCGCCGCACAGAAAAAAGGGGTAACAGTCGCATTTGAAGCCGCGGTAGCAGGGGGAATCCCCATAATAAAAGCAATGCGTGAAGGTCTAGCTGCTAACCAAATTCAATGGGCGGCCGGCATTATCAACGGTACCGGTAATTTCATTCTCAGTGAAATGCGTGACAAAGGTCGCGACTTCGATGATGTTTTAAAAGAGGCACAGGAATTAGGCTATGCCGAGGCTGATCCCACTTTTGATGTTGAGGGTACAGATGCGGCGCATAAGCTAACTATCATTGGTTCAATCGCCTTTGGTATTCCCTTACAGTTTGAAAAGACGTATACCGAAGGAATAACGCATATTGAACAACAAGACGTGATAAATGCAGGTGAACTCGGTTATCGAATTAAGCATCTGGGTATTACTAGAAAAACAAAGGATGGTATCGAGCTACGAGTTCATCCTACTCTGATCCCTGAACGCAGACTGATAGCGAATGTGGATGGTGTAATGAATGCAGTATTGGTATATGGCGACGCGGTAGGCCCAACACTTTATTATGGTGCTGGAGCCGGAGCCGAACCAACGGCATCGGCAGTTATCGCCGACGTCGTTGATATAGTACGAGCCTTGACCAGTGATCCGGAAAACCGGGTGCCTCACCTGGCCTTTAAACCAGATGCAATGTCTGACATTCCGGTTTTGGACATTGAAGATATCGAAACGGCTTACTATTTAAGATTAACTGCACTGGATCGACCCGGTGTTTTGGCAAATGTGACATCTATCCTGGGCGATTCAAACATTAGTATAGAAGCCATAATACAAAAACAGGCAATCGAAGGTGGCAGTCAGGTGCCAGTAATTTTTCTGACGCAACGCGTTAGAGAGAAAAACATGAACGAAGCAATACGAAATATAGAAGCACTGGACACAATCAGCGGAAAGGTAGTACGTATTCGAATGGAAACATTGCAGTAAATTAGAAGCTAAAGACCTTAAATCAGGAACATAAGAATCAGCAAATGAATCGTTATACAGGCTTAATTAATCGTTATAGAACCAGATTACCTATTGATGGAGACACGCGTGTGATCGAACTCGGTGAAGGTAATACACCGCTTATTCGTTTGCAGAATATTGCCGAAATTAATGACAATGAAATTGAACTATACGTGAAGTTTGAAGGAATGAATCCGACCGGTTCTTTCAAGGATCGCGGTATGACGATGGCGGTCACACAGGCAGTATCTGAAGGATCACATGCGATAATCTGTGCATCAACGGGAAACACATCTGCATCTGCTGCAGCGTATGCGGCGCGTGCTGGTATAACAGCATTTGTATTAATTCCCGAGGGTAAGATTGCCTTGGGGAAATTAGCACAGGCGATGATGAAAGGCGCAGTCGTGATACAAATTGAAGGTAATTTCGATGATGGTATGCGTCTGGTTAAACAAGTCGCTGAAGAAGCACCGGTATCGATAGTGAACTCAATTAATCCTTATCGTTTACAAGGACAAAAAACAGCAGCATTTGAAATAATCGATGAGCTTGGTCGTGCACCGGATTATCATTGTTTACCAGTAGGAAATGCAGGCAACATTAGCGCCTATTGGATTGGTTATAGTGAATATGCGAATGAAGAGACAAGCTCCTGCAGCTTTTGTGAACATAAATGTCACTATGAGTGCGATCAACAAACGACTACGAGACCAAAAATGTTAGGTTATCAGGCGAGCGGAGCGGCGCCTTTTTTGCGCGGTGAAATGGTTGATGAACCTGAAACACTGGCAACTGCCATTCGTATAGGCCATCCACAGTCCTGGGATTTGGCCTGGCATGCAAGTAGAGAATCAGGTGGCTGGTTTGATGAGTTTTCGGATGAAGAGATTTTGTCAGCCCAAAAGTTATTGGCAGAAAAAGAAGGTATTTTCTGTGAACCGGCTTCGGCTATATCCATTGCAGGCGCATTAAGAGATATTCGTTCAGGTAAAATTGCGAAACAAAGCTGTGTTACATGTACTTTGACAGGACATGGTTTAAAAGATCCGGATATCGCTATCCAACAAAGCAGCGCAGCAGTCATTAAGACTGATGCGAGCCTGGCTAATGTTAAAAAAGCAATACTAGATAATATTAACTAGGGTCACCTGTATGCATTACACTTCAATAGAGAAAATATATTCACTGTAACTTTTACGGCTAGTTAAAAAATGCTGGATTTATCTCTTTTTGTGCCAGGTCTGTTTGATAGCGAAATTAATGTAGAAGACACGTCGTCAATACCTTCACTGGAGTTGTTGCTGGCAAGAGCCAGTCAATCTGCAATCTCAGAGGAATCCTACAATCGAGCCCTGGGAAATCAGTTTGGTTTTTTACCTGCTGAGCAGTCAGATATCCCGGTAGCGGCGATTGGCCGGCTCATTGATGATGATAAACGCCCGCAAGGTTTTTGGTTACGGGCAGACCCAGTACATTTGCATGCCGACAAAAAAAGCCTGAGTTTGCTTGATGCCAGTAATTTTCCTCTTACACAGCATGATGCGCTGGCTCTGGCTGCTTGCTTGCAGCAATCATTCAATGAAATTGGCTGGGAACTTGAAGTGCCCGTCCCCACACGTTGGTATGTAAAAACAAATTCTCTACCGTCCATTCAAACAACTGAATTACAGGAAGTTACGGGGCAGGATATCAGTCAATATTTACCGACAGGTGATGATTCAGCTGTCTGGCGTCGCTTGATGAATGAATTACAAATGCTATTACACGATGCAGATATCAATCAGCTTCGACAAGAAAGAGGTGAATTACCTGTCAATAGTCTCTGGTTATGGGGATCTGGGCAATTACCGAGTTTATTGGAACGTCGTTGGTCTCGGGTTTATAGCGATGATAATACTACTATGGGTTTATCGATGTTATCCAATACGCCTTGTTTACCTTTGCCCTTAAGTGCTGAAGAGATATTTAGCGACAAAGAAGAAAGGGCTAAGATATTAATTGTGATGTCCGAGTTTCAAACTGCGATGCTACAGCGGCAATTACGAAGCGAACAGATACATTTATTCGAAACTAACTGGTGCATTTATTTGCTGAATCAAATACAGCGGGGAAGATTGAATTCCTTAACAATAATCACACGCAGTAGAAAATTTGAAATTAAAAAATCATCTTTACTGAAGATCTGGAAAAGAACAAAAATGTTTAACAAGCATGTTAAGTAGTAATCACATCTGATGCTAGGTAAAAAAATAATTCGTCGTAAACGAAATAATTCACTCACACACCCAGATTCAACTCACCCTGCCTTACAAAAAGTATATGCATCCCGGAATATTAATTCGCTAGAAGAACTTGATTATCGACTTGAAAATCTTCTTTCTTTTACCTTACTCGATAATATTGAGGAAGCTGCGAAACTATTGAGTTCAACTCTCATGCAGCAAAAACGTATTGTAGTCGTGGCAGACTATGATGCAGATGGTGCGACAGCCTGTGCGCTTGCAATTCGCGGGCTTAAATCTATGGGTTTTAAAAATGTGCAGTATATTGTGCCGGATCGATTCGAACATGGTTATGGTTTAAGTCCCGAAATCGTTGAAATGGCGGCGACTTTAGAACCTGATCTACTTATAACTGTAGACAACGGAATCTCCAGTGTTGAGGGAGTTAAACTCGCTCGGGATAAAGGCTTTGAAGTACTCATTACCGATCATCATTTACCTGCATCAGTACTCCCTGATGCCAATGTGATTGTTAATCCTAATTTAGAAAATGACAGTTTTCCAAGTAAATCGCTGGCCGGTGTAGGAGTTCTATTTTACGTGCTTGCGGCTCTTAGAGCAGAGTTACGTCAGGATGGCTGGTTTGAGCAGCAGAATTTGCCTGTGCCAAATCTCGCGCAGTTTCTCGATCTAGTCGCGCTGGGCACAGTGGCAGATGTGGTACCACTCGATAGCAATAACCGTATTCTTGTTTATCACGGTCTGGAGAGAATTCGACAGGGAAAATGCGTGGCTGGAATTAGCGCCTTGTTGAATGTGGCGAAACGTACACCGGCTAAAATCACGAGCGGTGATCTGGGCTTTTCAGTTGGACCGAGATTGAACGCTGCGGGGCGATTGACCGATATGCGTTTGGGTATCGAATGCCTGATTTGTGATGATCAATCCACTGCCATGCAAATGGCGACAAAACTTGATGAAATAAATCAGCAACGACGAAGCATACAGCAAGAAATGGAAAACGAGGCAATCGCCGACATCGAAGAAATGGATTTACAAGCAAACGAAGCATTACCATCCGGTATGTGCCTGTATAAAGAACATTGGCACCAGGGCGTTATTGGTGTGCTTGCTTCAAAGATAAAAGAGATAACACATCGACCCGTTATTGCATTTGCAAAAGAAAACGACGAATTGTTAAAGGGATCGGCGCGTTCGATTCGTGATGTTCATATAAGAGATGCTATTGAAGCAATTGCAACGATAAACCCCGGGCTGGTGTTGAAATATGGTGGCCACGCAATGGCTGCGGGACTATCAATCGAGCTGGAGCGCTTTGATGAATTTTCAATTCTTTTTGCCAATGAAATTGATGAGAGAATAAAAATGACCGGTTTTGATTCTGAGTTATATTCTGATGGTGAGTTAAATGCAGATGACTTTACTATCGAATTAGCAGAGGAGTTTGTGCGAGCCGGTCCGTGGGGGCAAGGATTTCCAGAGCCTCGTTTTGATGGTGTATTTAAAATAATGACATCAAGAATAGTGGGCACTAAACATCTAAAACTTCAGTTATGCCCAGAAGATGGAAAACCTAGCATCGATGCAATTGCCTTTAATACTACAGATGAACATTGGCCAGGTGGCTTTGAGAAAGTACAAACGCTTTATCGACTGGAGATAAATGAGTATATGGGAAGACGCACACCGCAGTTAATTGTGGAACATATTGAACCAATATAGCCGGTAAAATCATGGCAGTTGCTTCAGACTTCAGCTACTTCGGTTTTCAGCAAACGACTCTATTTAAAAAAACGAGTAAAGAAATGTCTGCTTTAGATGAATTAAAAGCAAGAATGTAAATCAGCAGTTC
>Ga0055584_100001656_pt1 | contig 21800 bp, 18 predicted proteins | sample OSDHelmetaG_FD_58716 | JGI IMG/M metagenome (GOLD analysis project Ga0055584, IMG submission 58716) | Pelagic marine sediment microbial communities from the LTER site Helgoland, North Sea, for post-phytoplankton bloom and carbon turnover... | ecosystem: Environmental > Aquatic > Marine >...
GCAACTGCAGAGGTGTCAGGTCAAATACTTATCGGCTTCAGCGAAGCGGTGGATACTCTTACCCTCTCTAGTGGCTCCTTCAAACTCGCAAACCATACGCTGAGCTTAACAGAACGGCAGCTTGAGAGCGTTGTGCTCCATTCTTCTCCCCCTCTAGAGAAAGGGGTTCCATATGCCTTTTCGATCTCAGGACTCATGGATTGTCAAGGGAACCCAATGGAGGATACTACATTTCTATTCGGTATTGCTGTTCCTCCTCAGCCCTTTGACCTGGTGATCAACGAACTGTTTCCCCATCCCGAAGCATTGGGGCCCCTTCCCAATGCTGAATACATTGAGGTATACAATCGTTCCAAAAAACTCATCAGCACAGCCGAACTACAGCTGGCGGATCAATCAAGCGACACCAAGATTCCCGAAGCCACGCTCGCGCCTGATGGCTATACCGTCATTTGCGACGACGGTGATGCTTCGCTTTTTCAGGGCAATGTGCTGGCCGTTTCTTCGATGCCAAGCTTGAACGACGATTCCGACGCTATACGTCTACTACTTCAGGAAATTACGATCGATGTAGTGGAATATGCGTCGTCATGGTTCCGAGAACCGGAGAAAGAGGACGGCGCATGGGCGCTCGAGCGGATCGATCCGAATGACCTTTGCGGCACAGACAGCAACTGGAGGGCCTGTGTTCATGTATTGCAAGGAACTCCTGGTAAAGTGAACAGCGTATTATCGGAATCGCCTACTACCCCCATAGAGATCACCTCCCTTCTATTTGTGGCTCCGGATGAGATGGAGGTAACCTTTGATCGCAAAGTGGACACGACAAGCCTTGTTGAGGCGATGCTTAACGAAAAATCCATCCTGCTTCATTTCGATGATAATGCACAACAAGCAACCATTAAACTTGGATCTCCAGCAGAAAGGAGCATCGTGCATACCCTTAACATCTCCAGCATTTCAGCGTGCGATGGACGCTTCTATTCCGGCGTATCTGATTCGACCTACCTAGCGGATACGGGCGATGTAGTGCTCAATGAAATACTGTTCGAAGCGCGCAATAACGGGACGGAATTCATCGAGTTGGCAAACACCACCTTGTCTTCTATTCCCCTGTTGGGTTGGTCGCTGGCTCAGCATGACGCTGATGGGTTGCGCACGTTTCCATTGGTCGATCACCCTCTCGAACTTGGTCCTGATGCGCTCATTGCCTTTCATGAAGACCTAGACGATCTGGTACTCAATTATCCATTCGCAGAGAAAGAAACCTTGCACACTACCACGCTCCCAGCGCTGCCGAATGATGAAGGAGTATGCGTTCTTCTGAATCCGTTTGGGGAGGTGATGGACAGCCTCCACTATTCGCGTGACATGCACTTTGCGCTGATCCGAGAACCCGCTGGTGTTTCCCTTGAGCGCCTATCCCCACTTCAACCCGCTTCCGATCCTGGCAATTGGCATTCGGCCTCGAGTGTGGACCATTACGGAACTCCTGGCTATGTCAATTCACAAGCGTTACAGTCCGCAGAAGGTGACGCATCCTTCCGACTTTCCAATGCGCGCATCTCACCCGACAACGACGGCTTTGAAGATGTACTTGCCATTGAATGGAAAGGTCTTCCTTCTGGCCAATCGGTTTCGATCAGGGTATTCTCTCAAGAAGGGGTACTTATTCGAACCATTGCATCCAATCGACTTATTGGAAAGGAGGGCGTGATTACTTGGGACGGAATGAATGATCTTGGAAGAAAAGCCGAAGTCGGGATCTATGTGATCCTAGTAGAGACCTTTGACCTACAAGCCAGCGTGCATCGGTATCGTCTACCCTTTGTAGTAGCGGCAAAGCTTTGAGTCCACCGGGATACTTCGGCCTAGCAAAATTGAAGTGCTTTACTTACGGACGAAATTGAGTTTGTCGAAATGAAAGTCGTAGTTGGGCAGCTCAATGGTAAAGCCTTGCACCACGTCTCTTTCCACTTTAAACGTTGCTATTCCATAAGGAAGAAATGGATCGTTTACCTCAAATCGAAATGCGTGGTCCCCCCACACAGACATTTTTCCGGTAAACAGCTCCTTCGCTGGCAAAAGGGAAATAATCAACCCTTCCTCGCCGAGCGTGATTTGCGCTTCCCCATACATCTCGTCTGCATAGGTTCCGAGGTAATCGTCCAAGGGCAATAACAACGGATCTTCTTTTCGCCCTTCCAAGCGCTTTGCATCTCGTTCAGCTTCACCCTTTGCATTCGCCGTCTTGAAGGAATAAAAGCTGTCGCTCCACTTGCTGTAATCCTTCCCCATAGCTGCATCGATAGCGGCATACATCAAGAGCGTTGGAACCGAATTCATATCGTTTGTCAACACGATGATCCCTAGGTTCTCTTCAGGCACGATGGCCACTTTTGATATGTAACCTGGCAATCCACCGCCGTGATGCATGACTTTCTTTCCGTTGTAATCCATCAAGAACCACCCTTGCCCATAGCCCTTGTTTTCTATGCCATTTTCCTCGTCAAAGTTCCCGCGCTCCAAAGGTGTGTGCAGGGTCCAGATCTTTTTCACGGCTGACTCGCTGAGAAGGGTATCGTCTCCCACAATGCCGCGGTTAAGCCAGAATTGAATCCACTTACTCATGTCTGCTGTGGACGAGTTCAATGCTGCTGTGGCTCCACTGTTATCATAGCTCAACATGAAGATTTCTTTCCCTTGCAAATGCGGCTTTGCGACATTGAAATCCGTCGAAAAGGTCTGGAAAGAAGAAGTAGTACGGTTCATCCGCAATGGTTCCAAAATCCGCTCCTTTACGAATGCGTCCCATGTTTTTCCAGATACTTCTTCGATGACTTCGCCCGCTGTCATAAACATCAAGTTCTGGTATCCAAATTCTTCCCGAAACGTATACGTCGGTGCGCGGTAGCGTATCCGCCTCACTGCCTCTTCTCGTGAATATGTGCTTCCGTACCACAACAAATCACCATCAAACGTGATGAGGCCACTGCGATGACAGAGCAGGTCTTCGATGGTCATTTGCTCGGTCACATTCGAATCGTACATCTCGAACCACGGCAGGTGTTCTATCACCTTGTCATCCCAGTGGAGCTTTCCTTCATCTACCAGCATACCAATGCTGGCGGCTGTGAAGGCTTTAGAAAGGGATGCGATACCATACAAAGTGTTTTGATCCGGTACCTTATCTCCAGCTTCTGACCTTTTCCCGTAGTTGGATGAGAGTATGACTCCACCATCTTTCACAATCGCAACAGAAATAGCCGGTAGTTCAAATCGCTCATATTGTACCTTGATGTAGGCGTCAAACGCTTCTGTGTTGAGCTGAGCCTGAACTGAAAGACCATACAGAGAAAGAAGTACAGCCGCAAAAAAGAGTCTTATGCTTTTCATTCTACTTTGATCAGGGTCTGCGTGAAAGTATTACGTCGATTGGTAATGTTGACATGATATATGCCCGGAGGCAGAGCGCTCAGGTCAATCTGTTGAACGTTCTGTCCAGATAGTAGTTCCTGCATGACCACCTTTCCGTCTACGGTGATGAGTTTGAGTACAGCGTTCTCGGAGGCTGCGTTTTGCGAGAGCACAACAACTTCCTGTGCGGGATTCGGAATCAATTGAAAGCCTTTGGTCTCTGCCTCCTGCACTCCCACCGCAAGGTCCACCGTATCGCTGGCTTGACAACCGTTACTGTCCGTTACCGTCACGGTCACGAGACCTCCTGTTACTTCAATGGTAGGGTCGTCCGACCCATTCGACCACAAATACGCACCAAATCCTGGGCATGCCAGCGACCACATGCCTGCCGTAAAGTCAACTTCAATGGTGGGGTCCGGCGATGGAAAATCGATCACCCAAATTGAATCTGTGCGCGAACACCCGTTCGAAGCGCCAACTGAAATGGTCACCCAGCCACTCTCCACTATGGTTTCGGTATTTGTTGTGGAACCGGTAGACCATAGGAAAGCCTGATAATCATTCGTGATGGAAAGGTCCAGCGATGCCTCAGGGCAAATGCCAAAAGGAGGGTCGCTGTTGAATTGAATCGGCGATACCGCTTTCAATATGACATCAAAAGAATCTACCGCGGAACAGCCGTTGATGGTATCCAACGCCAAGAGCCAATACTCACCACTAGTCGTTAATTGGAGCGTATCCGAGGCGGATCCATTGCTCCATATATATCCGCAATCCAAACAGCCATTCCCCAGGATTTGGAGCGTTTCGCCTTCACATACGGCAGTATCGTCGAGCACCGGCTCAGGCGCAGTCAACACATGCACGCTGACCGTGTCAACGGAAGAACAGCCTAACAGGGTGTCGGTAATCGTGACCATGTACAGTCCACTGTCATTGATAGAAACCGTCGATCCAATGGTGCCATCGCTCCACAGGTATGCTACACTTGACAGGTTAGAAGTTGCCGTGAGCGACAATTCAGCATTCGAACAAAAGCCTGTATCGTTTGGAAGACCAAGAATTTCTGGTTTAGGGCCAGGGCACCCGAAAAGCTGAAGGCTCACACCAGGATAGGTAGAGCCATAGCAAGTGGTGACCTCGGTCCAGTTAGGGCAGTTATTCAACGTAAAGCCACCACCAGTATTGACCCAAAGAGCGGTATCTCCTTCCGTTGTACTCGAACTGAACCATTGCCATTGCGTTTGGGTGCTAGCATAGTCTTTCCGCGCTGCCGCAACGATCCAATATGTGCCTGGATTCAAGACCATGGATCCTTGCCAAACATATTTCAAGGTACCGTCCAATCCTGGATCTGCGTTGCTGGTATCATTATCTGAAAAAAGCGTGGTCCCTGGCGTCCCCCCGTTATCGCTGTGTATAGAAATGACGATTCCCGCACCTGGTGTTGGTGAGCCAAAAGGGCTTTGGTATTCCCCGAACAGCAGAATAGAGTCCAAATACCACTGCTCTCCACTGGGAACGATAACGTCTTCAGCGGCAAAAGAAGTGTAGGTTTCGTAGGCCGACTCAAAATCCTGCGCGACGATAGAGGCTCCCTGTTGCCCCCCCGTCTGATCCATAAGCACCACTTGGCCTGCGAGGTCGCCGCAAAATAGTGCAAGGTAAACAAGGGTGGTGACGAGCCTATACATATGTCAAAGTTAGCCGTTGACACGGAGTAAAAAAAAGAGGCCGACGAAGTAATCGCCGGCCTCATAGGTAGTAGGTATAGGTTGAGTTTAAATTATTGGGTAATCACCAAGGACGCTTTACCCAAGCCATCAGGCGTTTGGATTTGCACCACGTAGTGACCTGCCGAGATGGATCCGAGGTCAATGGACTGCATTTGCTCACTGGCTGGAATTGTCATCAAAGCCCGGCCTTGAAGGTCGTACACCGTTGCGGTAGACGTTCCTACCCATTCAGCTGGCCATTCGATTGTAATTCTATCGTTCGCTGGGTTTGGATACATCGACAGCTGACCAGCAATCGCGTCCTCAATTCCAACCGTGAATACATTGAAGAAAGTCACTCCTTCACATCCGAATTCATCTGTAACCGTAACGGTGTAGATCCCATTCGAAGAAACGTTGAGAACGTCTCCCACGCTTCCATCATCCCATAGGTAGGATGCATACCCTGAATTCACTTTCAACTTCACATTTCCGTTAGCAAGGGAAGTCGCTGTTATGGTTGGTGTAGGTGAGGGATGCTCTATTACCTGAGCTGTATCTGTTACGTTACATCCATTTTGATCTACACCTGAAACCGCAACAAATCCTCCGTCCACTACCTCAGCCGTTGCATTTGTGCCCAAGGAAGACCAGTTGGTTCCATCTGATGTAAAGGCCCATACGTAGTTTCCTAAGGTTTCTTGCACAGATACGGTGGTGGTTGATCCTGAGCAGAGGTCGATGACGGAACCTGGCTCAATGGTCGCAGAAGCTGGGAGCACGGTTAGGTATGCGCTATCGACGCTGAAGCAGCCGCTGACAGTATCCGTTACGGTTACCACTACCCATCCATCTGTGAAGCTTGAGAAAAATGATCCTACGGAACCGTCACTCCAAGATGTTTGACAGTCTTGGCATCCACCAATAGGACCCCATGTAGCGGGAATGGTTGACGAGCCGCATAGGGTGTCATCATCAATCTGTGGCTCTGGCACCGAACCGATACCCACATCATAGCTAGCCACACGACCACACTGTGTGATACTATCTACAGCAAACAAAGTGTAGGTTCCAGAACCCGTAACTGTGATGCTTTGAGTGGTAGCACCTGTGCTCCACAAATAGGAAACGCTTGATTGAGAGCCAATGGTGTCTCCTGTAAGCGTAACACTGTTGAATGCACCCGCACAGAGTAGTGTGTCAAATCCGGTTCCAATCGGCTTGTTGGGACCGTAGCACCCATACATTGAAATCGCCCAGCCAGAATCGGCAATTCCGAGCGCCGTGCAGCTATACATAGGAACCCATGATGTGCAACCAGATCCAAAACCATTTCCTGGGTTTTTCCACAGGGCTGGATACCCCGTTGAGTTCACGTCACGCACCCAATACCATTGGCCGCCGCCGCTTGCGAAATTCTTTCTTCCATTCGCCACAATCCAGTAATGTCCTGAAGAGATTGCGAGTGGTGTACTGAACACATACGTAATATCACCGTCGCCATTGCCGTCCAAATCACTATTGACAGTGTCGCCAAAAAGGACGGTCGAGCCAGGCTCTCCGCTATTATCATTGTGAATACTGAATTGAATGCCACAGGTTGTAGTCGCTGTAGCAGAATAAGTTCCCGGTATCACGATTGAATCCAAATACCACGTTACGCCAGAAGGAACGATAAAATCCTCTGCCCCTTGCGAGTCATAGATGTCGTAAGCAGCTTCAAAGTCCTGCGCAGTAGATGCGCCCGATGAGGGATTCACCGGAGCGTAGAGTTCCACCTGTGCAAACAGGCTGGTCGCGAATACTGAAAAGATAAGCAGTAAAAGATGTTTCATAGGTGTTTTTGTTTTATTCGAGGATGAATATATCACTTTTATCGAAACATTATATGGAATGCTTCTATTTGTACCACCGCTTTCATCCACTCTTGGAAACCCAATTCTCTTCATTTGCATTAAATAATGTGAATGCTAGGGCAATCTAGACGGCGACACAAGTGAATTGTTGATTTTCAAAGTATATTCGCTCTTCTTCAAGAATAGCCGTGTCAGAAGCCCTAGTCATCATACCCACATACAACGAAAAGGAGAACGTCGAGCGAATGGTGCGCAAGGTTTTCTCCCTTCCGGTCGCATTTGATTTGCTCATCGTTGATGACGGATCCCCTGATGGTACTGCCGACATTGTTAAGTCTCTCAAGGCTGAGTTTCCGAACCGCCTGCACATCGAAGAACGAAGTGGAAAACTTGGACTGGGAACCGCCTACATCCACGGTTTTAATTGGGGTCTGCAACGCAGCTACGAATTCTTCTTCGAGATGGATTGCGACTTTTCCCATAATCCGGATGACCTAGTTCGCTTGTACATTGCGTCAAAAGAGGGCGGTGCTGATGTGGCTATTGGCTCACGGTATGTGAAGGGCGGAAAAGTAGACAACTGGCCCGTCGGTCGTATCCTGATGTCCTATTTCGCTTCTGTATATGTGCGGTTGGTACTCTGGATGAACATCAAAGACACCACCGCAGGATTCAAATGCTACAGAAGGGTTGTCCTAGAAAACATTGCGCTCGACGAAGTGCGCTTCATCGGGTATGCATTCCAAATTGAAATGAAATACCGCGCCTGGCGAAAGAAGTATTCGCTGGTTGAAGTTCCCATCACCTTCACGGACCGCATTGCTGGCTCATCGAAGATGAGTTCTGGCATCTTCAAAGAAGCGTTCTGGGGAGTGCTTCAAATGAGATTCACGCTATGAAGCAGCTTATTTACAATGCAACCATTGTCAATGAAGGCAGGTCCTTTTTAGGGAGTGTGCTGATCGACGGCCAATTCATCGAAGAGGTCTTTGAAGGCCCCGTTCCCGCTTCTTTTTCAGAAAACGTTGCGCGAATCGATGCGAGTGGCCTTACCCTGCTTCCCGGAGTGATCGATGACCAAGTCCACTTCCGAGAGCCCGGTTTGACACATAAAGCGGAAATCTATACGGAAGCCAAGGCAGCTGTGGCTGGAGGTACTACCACTTTTATGGAAATGCCCAACACCAACCCGCAGACGGTGACGCAGGCTGAACTCATTAAAAAATTCGATCGTGCGGCTGAAGTATCCGTGGCCAACCACTCCTTCTTTTTTGGGGCGACCAATCACAACTTAGACGAGGTTCTCGCCACCGACCCAAAACATGTTTGTGGCATCAAAATATTCATGGGCTCTTCCACCGGCGACATGCTTGTGGATCAACAAGCCACACTGGAAGGCATCTTCTCCAAATCTCGTATGCTCATCGCTACCCATTGTGAGGATGAGGCAACGATCCGAAAGAATTCAACTGCTTTCAAAGAGCGCTACGGAGACAGCGTTCCGATGAGTGCCCACCCCATCATTCGCTCTGCCGAAGCATGCTATCTTTCCTCGAGCATGGCCGCATCATTGGCGGCGAAGCATGATACCAGACTCCATATCCTGCATATCTCTACGGCGCGTGAAACAGAACTTTTTAGAAACGATATTCCATTAAAGGAGAAGCGCATTACGGCAGAGGCTTGTATTCATCACCTCTGGTTTACGGATGCGGACTACGACAAAAAAGGCACGCTGATCAAGTGGAACCCAGCTGTAAAAGCTGCAGAAGATCGAGAGGGCATATGGAAGGCCCTACTAGATAACCGAATCGACGTAATCGCCACTGACCACGCTCCTCACACATCGGAGGAAAAGTCGAACCCCTATTGGAGCGCTCCCTCTGGTGGTCCGCTTATTCAGCATTCATTGGTCGCCATGCTTGACTTCGTAAAGGAAGGTCGCATTTCCATCGAACGCGTAGCTGAGAAAATGTCTCATGCGGTAGCTGAATGTTTCCAAATAGAACAGCGCGGATTCATTCGAAAAGGATACTTCGCAGACTTAGTATTGGTTGATCTGAATACTCCAACCACTGTTACCAAGGATTCCCTCCTCTATAAATGTGGCTGGTCTCCATTCGAAGGACATCAATTCTCTTCAAGCATCGTTAAAACTTTTGTCAGTGGGCACTTGGTTTTTGATCGGGGCGTCATCAATGAATCCCGCAAGGGCTCCGCAATCACATTTAACCGATGAAAGCGCTGATTCCTATGCTAGCGCTCCTTTTTCTTCTTGCCTGCACCTCGGACAAACCAGCCCCTCGTCCCGTTCCCGTAGATGTTCTCTCCAAGGATAGTATGGCCTATTTTCTGAGTCAAGTCCATGTGATCGATGCCGCAATGCGTCACCGTGATGTGCGCAAAGAGAATCTTCAGGTCTACGCAAAGCGAGGCTTCATCGAGTACTTCGATACAGCTCAGGTGAGTCGAGCTAAGTTTGTGAGAAGCCTAGAATTTTGGGGAGCCGATTTTGAAGAGATGAGTGAGATTTACGACCTCGCCATGGAAAGGCTGAGTACGGAAACAGCACGTCTGAAGACGGAAGATCTGAAGAAAAAGGACGAGGTCCAGGAAGCAAACTGAGCGTCAGTTCCTCCCCTCGGTCTTGAATACATCCAACGTGTATTCAGCCGCCAATCGAATGGTTCGGAATTCAAAGCCTAAATCGCGCACCTTCTTGTTTGCATAAACATGCTTTGAAATCGATGAGCGCAAACTATTAGCCGTAATCTGTGATCGATTGAGACCAAAAAACTCAAAGATGCGCATGCCCAGCATCGCAATACGAATCACCCCACTATTAACCCGAATACTTGGGCCTTTGGTTCCGGCGACTTCTGCCAGCAGGTCAAACATTTCCTTAAAACTGTGACTTCCTCCAATAAGTAGGTGTTGGCCGTTGTACTTAGACGGCTCTTCCATCATTTTTACTGTGATTTCCGCGACATCCCTTGCGTCGACAAATCCATTGTTTCCTCCAGGGTAAAACGTCATTCCTTTGATGCCCGTTAAAAAGATAGAGGTACTGCTCTGCCCCCAATTTCCTGGCCCAATGACCACGCCTGGATTTACAACCACCGCCTCTAGGCCTTCTTGCATCCCCCTGAACACCGCAAGTTCAGCGTATCTTTTACTCAAGGTATAGGCTGCTTTCCCCTTATCGGTGCCCCACTCACACGTTTCATCGCGCACCCCTTGGGCATTTGCTTCCCCTATGGATGCCGTGGAGCTGATGAAGGCTAGGTTCAAACCATTCCTAAGACACATGTCAATGATGTGTTCAGTGCCATGTACATTTACTTCGGCAAGCAGTCGTTCGTCAGCATCGTTAAAGGAAACAAGCGCCGCCGCATGATAACAAGTCTGACATCCTTGCGCAGCATCTTCCAAGGAAATAGGATCCTCTACATCTCCGATGACGTATTCTGGCTTGGTTTGGATGGAATGGTACGCTAAAAGGTCTGTCAACACCGACAGATCAGAACCTGTACGATGAAGTACGCGCACGGCTGCACCTTTCTGAAGCAAGGCCAGAACGATGTGGGAGCCTACTATACCTGTTGCGCCGGTGACAAGGATCATCCTGCGCTTAAAGCTTCATTTCAGGAATGTCCCCTTCTACGATCAACCTTCCTTCTGTCGCATTCTTGACGTCATCTACACTTATGCCGGGAGCACATTCGATGAGCTTGAACCCACGCTCGGTGATGTCTAACACCGCCAAATTACTCACCACCCGGGTGACACAGCGCACCCCTGTTAGCGGCAAGGTACATTGCCTGAGAAGTTTAGATTCTCCTGCTTTATTGGTATGCATCATCGCCACTATAATGTTCTTTGCGGAAGCCACCAAATCCATGGCACCCCCCATCCCCTTGACCATGCGACCTGGAATCTTCCAATTGGCGATGTCGCCTTGGTCACTGACTTCCATAGCGCCTAGCACGGTGAGGTCTACGTGCTGCCCGCGAATCATGGCAAAGCTGGTTGAAGAATCAAAATAAACCGCCCCAGGTACTGCCGTGATGGTCTGTTTGCCCGCGTTGATCAAGTCTGGGTCTTCTTCTCCTTCGAAAGGAAAGGGACCCATTCCTAACATGCCGTTCTCACTTTGAAATTCTACGTCAATGCCGTCTGGAATGTAGTTCGCTACCAAGGTAGGAATGCCGATGCCCAAGTTTACATAGTAGCCGTCCCTCAATTCTTGAGCGATGCGCTGTGCAATACCGTTTTTGTCAAGTGCCATATCCTATGCTTTTGATCGAACCGTGCGCTGTTCGATGCGCTTTTCAAAATTGTCTCCTTGAAATATCCGTTGGATGAAAATCCCTGGCGTATGGATCTCGTTGGGGTCGAGTTCACCCACGGGCACCAACTCTTCCACTTCTACCACGGTGACTTTTCCGGCCATGGCCATGGCGTGGTTAAAATTGCGCGCCGTGGCGTTGAAGATCAAATTGCCGGCAGTATCGCCCTTCATCGCCTTTACGAATGCAAAGGACGCGTCAAATGCATGTTCGAGCAAATGGGGCTTTCCATCGAACCACCTGACTTCCTTCCCGATCGCCACTTCCGTTCCATAGCCAGCCGGGGTAAAAAACGCCGGAATACCGGCGCCCGCTGCTCGACATCTTTCTGCCAAGGTTCCTTGAGGGATCAGCTCCACATCCAATTCACCACTGAGCATCTGTCGCTCGAACTCGTCATTTTCTCCTACGTACGAAGAAATCATCTTCTTTACCTGCTTGTTTTCGAGGAGTACCCCCAGGCCAAATCCATCAACCCCTGCGTTGTTTGATACACAGGTCAGGTCTTTTGTTCCTCTTTTTCGTACCGCCGCGATTGCGTGTTCAGGAATGCCGCAGAGCCCGAAGCCTCCAAACATTACCGTCATGCCGTCGCTGATTCCCTGGATTGCTTCTTCTGCTCCGGAAACTACTTTGTTGATTGCCATGGGTCCTTAGTTAAATAGGTCCTTTTCATTGATCTCGCCACCGTCAAACGGCTCATCGTCCGACGATCCATTTGTGCAATCGAAGTTATCATTTTTAAGGGTTTCAGGCACATCAAACGGCCGCGTTGTTACGCCGAAAGATGGGTCCTCCCATACCTTCTTCATGTAGTAACACCAGATCGGCAGGGCGGTGTTGGCTCCCTGTCCAAGGTCGGTGCGGGTGAATCGAACGCTTCTGTCTTCGGCGCCAACCCAAACCCCTGTGACTAAGTCCGGCACAATGCCCATGAACCACCCATCTGAATTACCTTGGGTAGTCCCTGTCTTACCCGCAATTTTTACATCCCAAGGTATGCCATCGTAGCCACGCGACTCAACATCGTAGTGCATGCGCATGGCTGTACCTGTCTTCCGTTGACGCCCGACCTCAGGGTCTACGGGGCCACCCAATTCTCCTTCTGTCACACCCATCATAATGTCTAACATCTTGTAGGCCTGCTCCTCGCTCATTACCTCTTCGATGTCTTGCTGCGATTCATAGATCATCGTTCCGCCATTGTCTTCAATGCGAAGTAGGTACACAGGCTCCATACGCATTCCACGATTCGCAAAAGTGCTGTAGGCTGTGACCATTTCATGGAGGCTCAAATCAGCCACGCCAAGGGCCAAAGAAGGTACTGGCTCAATATGCGAACGAATCCCACATTTGTGCGCATAGGCCACTGCGGCTTGCGGGGTAAAACGCTTCATGACCCACGCCGTGATGGTATTCATTGAATTGGCGAGGCCGTACTTCAAGGTAACCTCGTATCCGTATTCGTCCCCTTCATTTTTCGGGGTCCAATCTTTCAACAAACCAAATTCGCCTTTCTTAAAGGTGTAAGGAATATCGGGTACGAGGTGGCATGCAGATAGTCCGGCCTCTAGCGCTAAAGCGTATACAAAAGGCTTGAACGTGGAGCCCACTTGTCGTTTCGACAGGTAAACGTGGTCGTATTCAAAGTGCTTGTGGTCTATGCCGCCGACCCAAGCTTTGATGTGGCCTGTGTGAGGGTCAAGACTCATGAGCCCCGCTTGCAAGAAGCTCTTATAGTACCGAATAGAGTCATTTGGCGTCATCAAAGTGTCGATTTCGCCTTGCCATGAAAAGACTTGCATTTTAACTGGCGTATCAAACACCGTGTCGATTGAATCCGCTGAAATCACACGTTTGGTCTCACCGCAGTCATCCGCTGCACAAACCCAATGGTCAACTCCATCGATCTCTTCTTTTTGGACAAAATCTCCCCTTCGATGGCAATTATGGCATTCCTTGCCAGTCAGGATCCGATAGCGCATGGTACGTCGCCGCGCCGTGTTCATCAAATTCTTCACTTCTTCATCCGATAAGCTGGCGAAAGGGAAGTTCGACCTCCTTTCCAGTTCTCTCGAGAAGGCGGGTTGTAAGTATTCTTTCAAATATTGCTGCACCGCCCATTCCGCGTGCTGCTGCATCTTACTGTTGATGGTTGTGAATATGCGCAGCCCATCACTGTAGATATTATAGGGATCTCCGTTCTCCTTGGCAACAAGGTACTCCCCCGTTTCCGGGTCTTTTTTCTGCAGCAGCGTCTTCAGCTCTCCCCTCAAGATTTCCCTAAAGTAGGGGGCAATGCCCTCGCTATGATCTACTTGCTGATAGCGAACACCAAGCGGCAGGACAGAAATGGAATCGTATTCTTCTTGAGTGATGTATCGGTTCCGCACCATTTGGCCCAAGACCACATTTCTCCTTTGAAAGGTCGTATCTGGTCTGCGGATGGGGTTGAATAAGGATGGATTCTTCGCCATTCCTACCAACATAGCCGCCTCGTGGATTTCCAAAGAGTCTGGTGAGGTGCTGAAATACACCTGAGATGCGGATTTTACACCAACCGCATTATTGACAAAGTCAAAGCGGTTGAAGTACATGGCGATGATTTCATCTTTCGTATAGTAGCGTTCCAATTTGGCGGAAATGATCCATTCCTGGATCTTCTGAACGACGCGTTTCAATTTGTTGGTTGACCTCCGCTCGGTAAACAGCATTTTGGCGAGCTGCTGGGTAATGGTACTGGCTCCACCGCGGCTACCCAAGTAGGCCACGGCGCGTATGGTTCCTTTCCAGTCGATCCCTGGGTGATCTCTAAACCGTTCGTCTTCGGTCGCCACCAGTGCATTGATCAGGTGGGGCGAAAGGCCTTCGTAGCCAACATTGGTTCTGTTTTGGTAGAAATACTTTCCCAGCACCTTCCCGTCGGAACCGTAGATCTCACTCGCGAGATCGCTTTTCGGATTTTGCAGGTCTTCAATGGTGGGCATTTTTCCAAGCCAGCCCTGCTCCGCCATCCAAAAGGAGGAAAAAAAGCCAAGGATCCCGAGGAGGACCACTACCCAAAGACCGATAATTAGTTTCTTCATACGCCAGGGACTGTCCGCTGCAATTTAGTCAACTGCACTTTCGATTGCGATGCCCACATCATAAACTTCGTGAATAGTGTCGGAACGCATTGCGTGCTGAAGTTCGAATTTGTAGGTGCCTGCAAAAGGCATTTGCACATTTCTTTTGAACATGATTCGGTTATCCAAGAGGTCGCCCAACCCGCTGCCATACCATTTTCCAGAAGGATCCGCCAAGGGACAATCAATGGTGTCTGCGACGAAGGTGTTATTCGGAAAGTAGGTCTTGACGATGACGATCAAGTTCTGATAACTGTAATTGCCCCCGTGTCTCAGCAAGAGGTAGAAATGCTGAGGAGTGAGCGTGTCGGTGACCTCGGCGGTAAATGACTTTGGTGCTTCAAACGCCCAATCACCACCCGCCACCTCCTTGGTCTCATTGAGGATGTAGTCCCCATTACAAGCGCTTAGGAACAACAACGACAGCAGGGCTACAATTGAACTTCGAATCATGAATCACTGCCTTTTGGCTTGCCTTTTTTTCTGCGATTAGGCCTTCCCTTATTAGGTCCGCCTTGGTTGCCGCCACCCGCTTTCGGCTGCCCTCCTTGGTTGCCGCCACCGGCATGACCTTGCTGCCCTCCTGGCCGACCTTTACCGCCACCTTTCCTACGCTTATTCTTGCTGCGCTTGGGTTGATCAAATCGAGTAAGGTCTTCTTGGCCGACCACATTGTCGAATTTCAACTCCACTTGTTTTACGACCTCTTTGTAGCTCATTAGGGCGAGGTCATCCGCCAGTTTTCCGCCTTCATTCATAGCGATGACTTCGCGCACACGATCCACTTCTAAAGGAATGAACTCACTCATGTTGTCCTCGTAAGAATACCACATCATCCCCTTGAAAATGTCGCTCTTTTGATGGAAGGCCACTCCTTTTTTAGTCTTCAGCTTCTTTCGGTGATCAGGGAAGTCTTTGATCGCGTCCATGTAGGAGTCAAGTTCGTAGTTCAAACAACACTTGAGCTTTCCACACTGTCCGGCAAGTTTCATTGGGTTGATGCTGAGTTGCTGGTATCGAGCGGCGGCAGTGGATACTGAGCGGAAGTCGGTCAGCCAGGTGCTGCAACACAACTCCCTTCCACAAGATCCGATTCCTCCAACCCTACCGGCTTCTTGGCGCGCGCCGATTTGACGCATGTCGATCCGGAGCCGGAAGGTGTCGGCAAGCACCTTGATGAGTTCACGAAAATCGATGCGCTCATCAGCGATGTAATAAAACGACGCCTTCGTATTATCTCCTTGGTATTCTACATCCGAAATTTTCATCGACAAACCGAGGTCGCGCACGATGCGCCGCGCCTTAATCATGGTAGCCTCTTCTTGATCTCGCGCTGCCCTATAGATTTCTAGGTCTTCGTCCGTAGCCTTTCGATAAATCTTCTTGATATCTCTGCTCTTGGCCGACAATCCGGCCTTTTTCATTTGAAACTTGACCAGTTCACCAGTGAGTGAAACCGTTCCAATATCATGACCTGTTGAAGCTTCCACCGCAACTGCCTCACCCACAATGAGGGAAAGATGCTCAGGGTTCTTAAAAATCTCTTTTCGAGTGTTCTTGAATCGAACCTCTACATATTCCGTTTCTCCTGAAGCGGTTCGTTCCATTCCGGTAAGCCAGTCGAACACATCCATTTTATTGCATCCAGACGTTCCGCAATTGCCATTGTTCTTGCATCCCGCCGGCTGGGTCCCACATCCTCCACTTCCACAATTTCCACATCCCATAAATTCTCTGCTTAGCGTTACAAATCTACATGGAATTGAACTATACCCGCTCTGCCGCTTTCTTCCCTGCGTGCATGAATCTGACGGCCTTGATGCTGCTGTCGTACCAAACGAGTTTTTCGTTCACATTGCGCTCCACATGGAACGAAGCCTCCTCCAGCAAATCCATGAACTGGCGCACATTCGAGGCGTTGATGAACGGGGCGAAACCTTTGTAAAATGACGCTTCCTCTCCCTCCATAGGAATCGGGGTTTCGACCCACCCCATTCGGAAACATCGATCGAGCATTTTCAACGCCCCTGACACAAACTGACGCTGTGCGTCTCGATTGTTCTTTGCCATCTTTTCACTCCACTGGAACAAGCCTACCAAATCCTTTTTGTAGCACAACCGCATCCACTCCCGAAATTCTGCCAGCCATGGGTCGTCATTTTCTTGCGCTTCCTTTGTGGCTGAGTGTACATTTCCCTCCGCCCTGAACGCGAGGTTCATAGCACGCTCAGCTGTTACGTCATATGTATGCTCGAGAAATGCGGCTAGCGATTCGTCAGATATGTGCTCTTCTTTAACCCGCTGTGTTCTGGATAAGATCGTAGTGAGCAACTGGGCCGGCTGCTCTGTGACCACGATAAAGTGCGTTCGTTCGCTAGGTTCTTCTAGGTTTTTGAGGATTTTATTTCCGAAGGTTGGATTCATTCGATCCGCGTGCCAAATAATGAACACCTTCGCCTTTCCCTCGTAGGAGCGCAAGGAAAGTTTCTGTCTGAACTCCTTTCCCTCCCTGTCTCCAATAAACCCTTGGCTTCGCTCAATACCAATTCGCTCATACCAGTCCCGTAAGGAAAGGAATGGGTTTGCAATGAGCGCTTCTCTCCAATCTTCTATAAAACGATCTGTATTTGCCAGCTCCTTCCGGATCGTCTTCGTGCCGTTCACGGGAACCACAAAATGGACATCGGGATGCGTGAAATGTCGGGTTTTGGAGCAGCTTGGGCAGGTTCCGCAAATGTCTCCACCCTCCGGAGAGTCACACATCAAGTAGGAAGTAAGAAACAACGCCAAGGGAAGAGAAACGCCCCCTTCTACTCCGTGAATGAGCATTGCGTGGGGAAGCTTTTCTTGGTCCACCATACGGGTGAAGACCTCTTTCAACTCATCTTGGCCCGGTATGTCATTTCTCCTCATGCTTATCGCCTCCTTCTTTCGGCCTTAAAATTACTTTTGCCGCTGAATTTGACACCATGGCAAGCATAGATTCTTTTGATTTTTCTGACAAGACTGCGTTGATCCGCGTTGATTTCAACGTGCCGCTAGACGACAACTTCCGCGTAACCGACGACACCCGCATCGTCGCTGCACTTCCCACCATTCGCAAAGTGATCTCCGGTGGAGGGGCTGTCGTGCTGATGTCGCACTTGGGGCGTCCTAAAACAGGGCCGGAAGATCGTTTTTCATTGAAACACATTTTACCCACCTTATCTGAGCGCTTGGGTCAAGAAGTGCAGTTTGCTAATGACTGCATAAGCGACGATGCCTTTAACCAATCGTCGCATCTAAAACCAGGGCAAGTCCTATTGCTCGAAAACCTGCGCTTCTATCCTGAAGAGACAAAAGGAGACCATGACTTTGCTAAAAAGCTCTCCTTTCACGGCGGCGTCTACATCAACGATGCCTTCGGGACAGCCCATCGCGCCCATGCATCAACTACCGTTGTCGCACAGTTTATGAGCGAAAAACTATTTGGTTACCTGATGAACGCCGAGGTAGAAAACGGAATGCGTGTTTTGAAAAGCGCGGAGCACCCATATACCGCTATAATTGGCGGGGCCAAGGTGAGTAGTAAAATTGAGGTAATCACCCATTTATTAGCGAAGATTGACAACCTCATCATTGGAGGAGGAATGGCCTACACCTTCGTGAAAGCGCAAGGTGGTGAGGTGGGTGACTCCCTGGTAGAAGATGACCATTTGGATACGGCGCTGCAGATCCTGCGCGAGGCTGAAGCAAAAGGAGTGAAGGTGTTGTTACCCGAGGACAGTGTCGTAGCAAATGCTTTTGACAATGACGCAGCCAAGAAAATTGCCGCGTCCAACGCGATTGAAGGGGGTTGGATGGGCTTAGATGTAGGTCCAAAAGCTATTGAAACGTACCGCACCGTGATCGCGGCCAGCAAAACCATCCTTTGGAATGGTCCATTGGGAGTCTTTGAGTTTAGTCACTTCGCCGAAGGCACTAAGGCGCTGGGAGAGATGATTGCCGAATCAGACGGTTACAGCCTGGTTGGAGGGGGCGACTCCGTTGCTGCGGTTAAAAAATTCGGATTGGGCGATCGTGTGAGTTATGTGTCAACGGGCGGGGGTGCGTTACTCGAATTGCTCGAGGGAAAGACGTTGCCCGGTGTGGCAGCAATCGTCAACGGATAATCAACCTCCAGCCTCTTCTTCTAGTTCAGGCGCAAGCCACTCTTCTGCTGCAGCAAGCCACTCGGCGTCGGTCAATACGGGAAGGATCAACGGCGCAAAGCCTTTAACTGGGTTGAACATCAAACTTTTTTGAGGATCAGACTTAGAGAGAATGGGGACGTATCGATTCAGCCAGCCGAGTAGGTTGAGTACAATCGAGAGGATCAGAGCTACCTTGACAATTCCGAATAGGGACCCCGCCAGCTTATTGACCAACTTCAAGGCGACGAGGTTCACGGCTTTCTCCACCACCTTGGCCAGGGCATAAACGCCGAATACAACTGCCACAAAGGTGACGATGAAGGACGCATAGCCCAACCATGTGCCCTTGATGTCGAACCACTCTTTTAGCTTTTCGGCGGTGATTTCACTGAAGTTGGCCGCGATGTAAATGCCAGCGATAAGCGCTGCGATTGACGCCACTTCTATGATGAAGCCTTTCTGAAATCCTTTCCAAGCAGCGTAAAGAAGCGGCAAGATTAAGATGATGTCCCAGTGGTTAAAATCCATGCACCAAAGTTAGTAGCACATCGCGCTGCTCCTAAGTACATTTGACGCGATGAATGAACAGGATTTTGAACACGCTTGGGAAGCGGCCATGAAGCGTGCAGAAGAGCGCTTTGGGCAACCCATGGACCTACAGGCGTTGCTATTTGTGATCGGGGTCAATGAGTTGGGGCAGGGCCCGAGGAGGTTGAACAAAGATCAAAAGATCGATGTGATGCACATTGCTGTATGCAGCCTGCTGGAGCCGTATGGCTACTATGAGTTCTTGGGTAAGGACCAGGACGGGTGGCCCCATTTCGAACGCACAGAGCGATTGCCCAAGCTTGGGGCTAATGAACAAGAAAAGCTAATGAAAGAGGCGGTTCTTAGTTACATTCAAGAATGGTGACCGTCTCGCTAGCGATGTCGTCATTCTCGATTTGAATAAACCCTTCTCCGCAAAGAGAATCCACCGAAACGGTGGTAATCTGATTAGGAGGTAATCCTTGGGTCTTGATGGTTGTGTCATAACGTACGGCCCGAACGCGGAGCACCACTGGCAACTCAAACGATTCTGTATATACCCCCAAACTATTGGTTCTACCCTTTCGGTTTACCACACAATTGGGTTCCGTACAGTACAAGCTAACATGGATGCCGCTTTGCGCGTCTCCTACCTCATCGACAACTTTAATCTCGGCAATGCCTGGGTCCGGATCGTTGTCGCAAGCCGAAAAAGTAACCGCTGCCAGAGCGAGTATTGCAAGTGAAAGTCGAAGCGTTGTTTTCATAACCCGATTTCTAAGGACCGTCAAAAATAACATAATTATAAGTCGCAATTTTCACTAAACTTTGTGAACCCAACAATTGTAGTGGATTTTACAATGAGAAAAATGCTGATCATGGCCGTGTTCATTCTAGTGAATGTCATGGTATACGGACAAGACGAGACCGAGCGCACTCGGTTGGTTATTTCAACTGATTCGGGCGAGATTACGGTTGAATTGTACAACGAAACACCGCTTCACCGAGACAACTTCATCAAGCTGGCCAATGATTCTTTCTACGACGGCACCACCTTTCACCGTGTGATCAAAGACTTTATGATCCAAGGTGGGAATCCATCCACAAAGGAGGGTGCAGAAGGGTCAAAAGACGGTCCCGGCTACACGATTCCTGCTGAATTCAACGCGAACTTTTTCCATAAGAAAGGGGCGCTCTGCGCCGCAAGACAGGGGGATAATGTGAATCCCAAACGCGCCAGTTCGGGAAGTCAATTCTACATCGTACAAGGGGCTGTTTTTTCCGAGGCGGACCTAGATATGTTTCAAAAGCGCGTAAATCAAGACCTCCGAAACCAAACGATGCAGGCGTTCTTTACCGCCGAGGAAAACAAACAATACCTCGAACGTTTCCAAGCATGCCAGCGCGAGCGCAATCAAGAAGAGATGAAGGCTGTTATGGATGAGGTGAACCCTATGATCGACGCGCGGATGGATGAAAAGAAATTCACCTATACTGCTGAGCAACGAGAGGCCTACGCTACCATTGGTGGCACACCCCACTTAGATCAACAATATACCATCTTCGGTCAGGTGATTGAAGGATTGGAGGTTGTCGACAAGATTGCGGCAGCTAAGAAAGAGGGCGATACACCCAATCCACCCATCCGCATGACGGTTCACGTGGTTGAATAACCCTAATTTCGCTGGATGAATTTTTCTGAGCGCGTAGAGCAGTTGAAGGCGGAGATAGAAAAAGCTACCGCCAAAAATGTGGATGAGGCCGAGCAGCTGAGGATTAAATACCTCGGTTCAAAGGGGGTGTTCAAAGACCTATTCAACGACTTCAAATCCGTCAGTTCCGACGAGAAGCGGGCATTGGGCAAGCCGCTCAATGAACTTAAGCATTTCGCTGAGGAGCGCATCGCTCAATGGAAGGCAGAGTTGTCAGGAGCGGAGGTGATGCACCATGATATTGACTTAACCCGTCCCGGCATGCTCAGCAGCCTCGGAGCAGAGCACCCCATATCCATCATCAAGCGAGAAATCATTGACATTTTCCACGGCATTGGCTTTTCGGTAGCTGAAGGCCCAGAGATAGAAGACGATTGGCACAATTTCTCTGCGCTCAACTTTCCCCCTGAGCATCCCGCCCGCGATATGCAGGACACCTTCTTCGTGAAGAACCCTAACGGCACGGAAGATTACGTACTGCGCACCCATACATCCAGTGTGCAGGTGCGGACAATGGAGAATGAAAAACCACCCATACGCATCATTGCTCCCGGTAGGGTGTTTCGGAATGAAGCGGTTTCCGCAAGGTCTCACTGTATTTTCCACCAAATCGAGGGTTTGTACATAGATGAGGGGGTAACCTTCGCAGATATGAAGCAAACCTTGGAATATTTTGCCAAAGAGTTCTTTGGAAAAAGTAAGATCAGGTTACGCCCTTCCTACTTTCCATTCACCGAGCCAAGCGCCGAAGTGGATGTGTATTGGGGCCTCGAAAATGAGCTTGATCACCGGATAACTAAGGGAACGGGGTGGCTCGAAGTCATGGGCTGCGGCATGGTGGATCCTGCCGTTCTTGAAAGTTCTAACATCGACCCTGAAAAGTATTCCGGTTTTGCGTTTGGAATGGGATTGGAGCGGAGCGC